>SKEH01000175.1_pt1 | contig 43841 bp, 39 predicted proteins | sample 4826571 | NCBI WGS metagenome assembly SKEH01 (sample SAMN11008814, study PRJNA524170) | human gut metagenome | biome: Human fecal sample; material: Feces; isolation source: fecal sample from pouch patient p29 | host: Homo sapiens | place: Israel: Tel-Aviv | collected 2016-09-14 | reverse complement strand
TGCCAATCTTTAATAGCGGAATAAACAAAACTAGCAATGACAATTCCTGAAAATAATGAGACTAACAATTTTCTAAAAAATCTTTCTTTACTTTATAGTGAGAAAGATTCTATAAGTATATATCGAATTTTTCTAAAAAATATTGCGGCTTACCATCATACGAATAACGTGGATTATCTGTTTCACGCAAGTGCTGCCGCAAATGTTCTTTTCGACATAAAAAATAAAAACTATCTAACTCCTCAAGATCAACAGGACTTAAAACTATTTCTAACTCAAAACAACCATTGGAACCTATCGACCATTCAAGCTTTTGGTAATTCTGGTTTTATTCTTCCAAATAACACTGTTTTCCAATTAATTAACAGTTTAATTGAAGACATAGTCTACTTAGAAAACATAAATTTTGAATTTTATCTAGAGGCTTGGAATACGATAATCAACAACTCGTTGATTTTAGTTAAAACAGATTTCAAAAAATCAAAACTTATTCTAGCCAGAATTAAAGAGCTTTCCTATACGGAGCCTTACTTAAGCATTACAGTAAAAGTCAATTTTCTCGAACTACTTATTCACTATAGAGAAGACGGTAATTCTGAACCGATTAAAAGATTTCTAGAATCTGCAAAAGTCCTTGGTATACCTAACCTATATAATGATCTACTATCTGGTTGGGCTCTTTTAAAACTAAATTCTTAGTATTATATACACTTTGTTGCTTATGTCCGCTTTTTGTACCTGGTTCCGCGGCCGTTGCCAACCTTGACGACAAGATTTTTAGCAATCAAATCCTTCAAAATTCTAGAGACTTTGGAGCGGCTATAAGGCAACGCATCTGTAATTTCGCCTATTGGTTTCAAGATATTTTTACTCAAAGTATCATATGCCAATCCTTCAACCGACGTCATTTCAACCTGTCCCTGTACCGGCAACGTTACCTTGACCGAATTAGCAAAAGCCTCAAAAATCGGCTTTCGCTCGCTATCTTTATATGCCTCCTGAATCCGCAAGATTCCTGTGCCCAGTGTTTCAACGATGTGTAGACGGTAAAAAATATTCCCCAAGATCGGGTTTCTAAGAATCGAAATATTGCCACGCGAGTACTCCTCTTCTGAGAGTCCCGCTGGCAAGACACCTGGTGACGTGACTTCAATCCGGTCATCAAACATCATCACTCGAATTTGTGCCGGAATATCCCAAGTCCGGTGCATCAAGGCGTTGGCTACAGTTTCTCTGAAGGCTTCTTCGGGGATCCGAAAGACCTTTTTTCTAGTCATCCCGGAAATTTCTTCGTAGCTATAGTAGTCCAAAAAGACGTTCACAGTATCATCTAGCTCTTTGAGAACCGATTCATGGTCAAACGTTGCTCGCTTGGTGATTACATTAATGCTGTCACCAAAGTGGATAAGTTCAATGCCCGGAAATGAGTTTTGATCAGATAAAAGCTCAGCCACTTGATTATAGCCAAGGTCGTCATCATATAAATTCAAGATTCTTAAGATATCCTGGCTAAAATTTTCCAGCCCAATCTCCCGCTTAGCCCACTTTTCGAAGTAGTCAAAGGTCAAGTCTTGATTCTCAGCTAGCAAACTTTCGCAATCAAGATATTTTTCAAACATGACTTTGTCGCCTCCAGATTGCTTTACGCGTGAAATTCGGTCGTAAATACGCGTAAAATTGAACCGTAAATGACGTGCAAAATTTTACGATTGATTTACACGCGCGCGAAAATCAATCAAGCTCTATTTCCTTACCAACCGCTTTTACATTTCTAGGATTATATCCTAGATCCTTATATTCTTCAGTCAGTAATTCCTCATAGTCCAAATAGTCATATGCAGGATCTGACCAAAGATCGTATCCTGTTTCCTCATGGATAAACATCATCCTCAACCTTCCCTTTCTTGTCCATAATTCCCTCTGATTCTAGTAAAAAATCGTTCAAAAGACAATCAAAAAGGCTGCTCTCTGAGCAGCCTTTTTCTACATATCTACTTTTCATTCTGTAACCTAGCCACTTCATCATAGATGACGCCGCGCTGGTTTTCATCCAGTTCCAAAACGACCAAATCGCCCACTACGAGCTGGGTGTTGCCGTCCGGGATGATATCCTTTTGCCCCCGGTGGATAACCTTAACCAGGGTCCGATCCGGCCAGGCGATCTCCTTAATCTTTTTGCCAGCCATCTGACTGCCCTCAAAGACGGAAAAGGTCAGCTGGTCGGCTTCCCCGACATAGTCGTTGTCTTCCTTGGTCTGCATCCGGCCTGCTAGGCTTTCGTAAATCGGCTCCCCGCCAGCCAGTTCATTGGTAATGTAGGCCATCACCGACACCACTGCCAGCGGCATCAGGTGCAGGAGCGACCCCACCATCTCTGCGATCAGCATAATCGCGGTAAAAGGCGAGCGAACAATCGCCGCAAACAGCCCCGCCATGGAAAAAATCACCAAGTTGACGACCAATTTTTGGTCTAATAAGCCCAGATCAGCCATAAAGTGACCGTAAATAGCGCCAAGCAAGGCCCCCATGGTCAAAATCGGCAAGAAAATCCCGCCAGGCAGGCCTGAGTCATAGGACACGATGGAAAAGGCAATCCGCAAGAGGAAGATCATAACCAGGATCTTGGTTACGTGGATCTGGTCCAGGCCCAAGATCAAGGTGTTACCCCCGCCCACGTAGTCCGGGTAAAAGTACATGATCGGAATCAGGATGGCAGCTGGAATCAGCCCGTGCAGCCAGCGCGGAAGGGGGATTTTTTCATAAAACTTGTTAAAACTGAACAATCCCCACTGGTAAAAGCGGCCTACCAAGCCGAGGAAGATGCCAAGGAGTAGCAGATGCCAGTACTGGAGGATGGGGAAGGAGTGGTTGTAGCTGATGGCCAGGACCGGGGTTTGGCCAAAGACGTTGGAAACCACGAAGTTGGCCATGATGGCGCCGGCCAAGGCGTTCAGCCAGACGCGAGGCGAAAAGTTATGGAAGACTTCTTCCACAATAAACATCGCTCCGCCCATCGGCGCACCGAAGGCGGCTGACAGACCGCTGGCGGCCCCAGTGGCTAAGAGCACGCGGGCGTCCGTTTTTGACGCCTTGAAGCCCTGCGCTACGCCCTGACCGACAGTTGATCCCAATTGGATTGACGGACCTTCCCGGCCCAAAAAGAGGCCAGAGCCGATCGACAAAACGCCGCCAATGAACTTCCGCCAGAGGATTGGCCACCAGGACAGGCGCAGCTTGCCCTGCAGCTGGAGTTCAACTTCTGGAATACCAGACCCGCCCGCGTGAGGCTGCTGCTTGACTAAGAAGCCCGCAATCAGGATGCTGGCGAGCAGCAGCCCAGCGATGAGGGCAAAATATTGGGGATTTTGGCTGGCTAGCTGGTAAAGCTTTTTCCAATAAGTCAGGGTCTCGCCAATCAGCCAGCGGAAGCTGCCTACGACCACGCCGGAAACCAGGCCAACAACCAGGGCCTCAAAGAGGAGGCGGAGGTTAGCCGACCGCGTTTTTCTATCTTCATAATTTTCCATGTATAACTTGCCCACCTTTTTATCTTATGTAAAAAGCATAAAACATTTTCAAGAGCTTGTAAAATGGCAATAAAAAAACTGCCCAATCGTGATGTGACCCCCAAAATTGGGACGAATTAGTATTATGCCGTTAAGGTTGTTAAAACATGATTCCGATATTCAATCGGGGTCATGTTTTTTCGTCCTGTTTTGATTCTTACGTTGTTGTAGTAATCGATATATTTGTGAATAGCTTGTTCAAGCTCATCTAAGTCCTTGTATTTATGCTCTTGGCCGTAGAACATCTCCCGCTTAAGAATACCGAAGAAGCCCTCCATTAGGCCGTCGTCAAGAGAGTTGCCTAGCCTGGACATACTCTGATCGATCCCTCTGTTAGCCAGAGCGGATTGATATGCATAGTGCTGATATTGCCAGCCACGGTCTGAGTGGAAAATAAGCCCGTTAAGAGCCGGGTGCTTCTCAAATGCATCATCTAGCATAGTCATCACTTGCTTAAGGTCTGGGTCTTTCAAGATATGCGCTTTGTCCAAGCAGAAAACGACCTATTTGCTGGATCTGTCTTAAAGAATATTTTCTTTGACCGTACGCCTTCAAAAGCCGAATTGACCGCATGTGCCAAATTATTAAAGTCTGAAACGCTGGAAGCAGCTGATGCCTCAAAATTATCAACTGGGGAAAAGCGCAGAGTGCTTTTGCTCCGGGGATTGATGTCGAATAGTCATACGCTGATTTTCGATGAACCAACAGCCAACCTCGATGCTAATACTAGCGCTGTTTTCTGGAACATGCTGTTCGATTGGTTCAATCAAGGGCAACGAACAATGATTGTCGTCTCACACACGATTGATGATGCCAGCCTCAACCGTTTCGATACTCAGCTTAACTTCAACGCACTGATCAAATCATAATGAACACGATCAGGCCATAAGAAAAAAGGTGACCCTTATGTTGATTTGGACATTTTTCTAAAACTAAGCAAAACGAATCTTGAAAAAACTCAAGGTCACTAAGTTGAGCTTCAGCAGTTCTCTGCTGTGATTTGAGATACATAAAAAGGCTTCCAGAAGTTTTTCGCTTCTAGAAGCCTTTTTTATTCGTTAAAGTTTTTCCCAGACTCATTTTGTTGCTGCTTATTTTGCTTCTTGCAGGCTGGCCAGTTTGTCATAGACCAGGCCCCGCTGGTTTTCATCAATTTCCAGAACCAGGAGGTCACCGGCTAAAAGCTTGGTATTGCCATCAGGGATAATGTCCTTTTGCCCCCGGTGGATGACCCGGACCAAGGTCCGGTCGGGCCAAGCGATGTCCTTGACCCGGTGGTCGGCCAACTGACTGCCCTCATAGATGGAGACGGTCAATTGGTCAGCTTCACCAACGTAGTCATTGTCTTCTTTGGTCTGCATCCGGCCAGCCAGGCTTTCATAGATCGGCACCCCGCCCAGCAGCTCATTGACGATATAAGCCACGACTGAAACTACGGCCAAAGGCATGAGGTGCAGCAGCGACCCAACCATTTCCGCGATCAGCATAATCGCAGTAAATGGTGAGCGGACAATTGCCGCGAAAAGCCCCGCCATGGAAAAAATAATCAGGTTGACGACCAATTTTTGGTCAAGCCAGCCAAGATCAGCCATGAGGTTGCCGTAGACTGCTCCCAGAAGCGCCCCCATGGCCAGGATTGGCAGGAAGATGCCGCCTGGCAGGCCAGAGTCATAGGACACGATTGAGAACGTGATCCGCAAGAGGAAGATCGCGGCCAAAAGGCCAGTCACGTGCAGCTTGTCCAAGCTCAGAATCAACGTGTTGCCGCCGCCTACATAATTCGGGAAGAAGTACATGATCGGCACCAGGATCGCTGCTGGGATGATCCCATGCAGCCAGCGGGGCAGAATGGCGATCTTGGCATAGACCTTGCTGAAATTGAGCAGCCCCCATTGGTAGAGGCGGCCAATGACGCCCAAGAAGATCCCCAGCAGCAGCAAGTGCCAGTATTGCAGGATTGGGAAGGTATGGTTATAGGAAATTGCCAGGACTGGCCTTTGACCAAAAATATTGGATACTACAAAGTTAGCCATGATCGCCCCAGCTAAAGCATTCAGCCATACGCGGGGCGAGAAGTTGTGAAAGACTTCTTCCACGATGAACATGGACCCGCCAATCGGCGCTCCAAAGGCGGCAGACAAGCCGCTGGCCGCCCCAGTTGCCAAAAGGACCCGGGAGTCGGTTTTTGAGGCCTTGAAGCCACGCGCGACTCCTTGGCCTAAGGTTGATCCCAATTGAATTGATGGGCCTTCACGTCCCAGAAAGAGGCCAGAACCGATCGACAAGACGCCCCCAATAAACTTGCGCCAAAAAATCGGCCACCAGTCCAGCTGCAGCTTGCCTTGCAGCTGCAGCTCAACTTCGGGAATCCCAGAGCCGCCAGCATGGGGCTGCTGCTTGACTAAGAAGCCGGCCACGATCACGCTGGCCAAGCCCCCCGCGGCTAAGAGCCATAGGAGGGCTGGATTGGCATGAGCTGCCTGGTAGCCTTTTTGCCACATGGCCAAGGTCTGCCCGATCAGCCAGCGGAAGCTGCCGACAACGATGCCGGCCACTACGCCCACGATCAGGGCTTCAAATAATAAGCGCAAGTTGGATTTGCGCGTTTGTCTGTCTTCACTCTCCATAAAATGTTTGTCCACCTTTTTTGCATATAGAAAAAGCATAAACCTTTTAGGCAAACATGTAAAATCAACTTTGCTTCATAAGCTTGGCTAACCGGTAGTCATGCTCCTGCATGAGCGCTTTCATCTGCTTCTGCCGGCCAGCCGCGTATTCTTCGACATCCCCGTTCACGAAGGAGACCAGGTGGCGGCGCAGGTCGATGGCTTCAATATTGTCCGGGTTGACCAGGCAGGACTGGCTGATCTTCTCCAAGAGGGGATTTTCCTTAGCGCACTGGCTGAGGCTGCCAAGGAACTGAGCCTCGCCGGCCTGCTTGACGATCAAGAGCTTGTGGGGCGTCAAGGTGGTCGTGATATAGACCAGGTCGGTCAATCTGATATTTTTGATCTGCCGGCCGACCCGGTAAGAAAAAGTCAGCTGCTTGGCTACAGAATCCTTATGCAGCTGATCCAAAGCCACTTCCACGGTTTCCACGATCCGCCGACGCTGGGCCACGGGATCCGTGCCTTTGACGATATAGTCGACCGGTCCCAGCCGGCGGCGGTAGGTGATGATTGATAGGTCGGCATGGCTGGTCAGAAAAATGATCTGAGCCCGGTCATCCTGCTTTTTGATCAGTTCTGCCAGGTCAAAGCCGTTGTCCGCGTCCACTTCCTGGCCCAATTCCACGTCCAAAAAGTAGATGCCGCCATCGACTGGATGGCTTAAAAGGTAATCCTTGGCGTCTTGGTAATTATTTTGGCTGGCCAGGTCAAAGCGGACCTTTTCCTCATCTGACAGGATCTGTTCTGCCCGCTTCAAGGTGTCGGTGACCTGGGCGATCTGGTCTGGATCATCATCGCAAATAAATACAGGGTAGCTCATATTTCTTCCTCCACATTTTCCGAAAGCAGGGTCAGGCTGAAGTTGAACCAGCCATCCTCTGGCCCGTAGTCCAGCAGCATTTGTTCATCATGCTGGCTAACGATTTCTTTGACATTGGCCAAGCCAAGGCCGGCGTGCGCTTCTTTGGTCGTGTAGCCTGCCTGGGCCAATTTGCCAGGGTCGGCTGCGGGCCCGCCAATCCGGTTTCTGATCATGAATTCAAAGTCGCCGCCTTCCTGGTAGTACATGGCCTCCACCCGTCCCTGGCCGCCTAAGGCTTCCAGCTGCTGGCTGGCTTCGATGGCGTTGTCAAAAGCGATGCCGATGATCCGCACCAGGTCCAGGAGATTAGTTTGGGGGATCTGGCTGATTTCAGGCTCGCAGCCGAAGCTGTAGTCGATTTTTTCATTGTAGAGCTTGGCCAGCTTGGCGATGGCAATGCTCTTTAGTTCAGGAATCTTGACGTGGTTGACGTCAGGGTATTTGCGCAGGGCCTTTTGGTCAAACTGGCTGCTGGTGTATTTCTCCAGCTCTTCTACCAGGGCCTGGCTTCCCCCTTTTTCCGCGCTGACCTTGAGGCTGAGCAGGATATTCTGGTAGTCATGCTTGAAGCGGCGGAGCTCATCTTCGTTTTGATCCAGGTAGGCAGCGTATTCTTTCAGCTGCTCATTTTCCTTAATCAGCTGCTCCTGCTGGCGGGCCAGGGCTTCCTGCTGCTGCTGGTCTAAGAGCTGGCGCTGGATGTGGACGATTTCCCGGTAGATCACCGCCAGAAAAATTGCCTGGAAGATCAAAAGGAAGAAAAAGAGGAGGACTACTTCGGTTGGCTTTTCGTCATCAAGAAGATAGACACCAATCGCGCAGCAAACAAAGTAGAGATAGGCCAGGAGACTGACCAGAATACTGCTGTTAGTATCCGTCAACAAGTTCGTGATCCGCTGACGCCGCCAGATTACCAGGGCCAGGACGGCCAGAGGCAGCAACAGATTCATGAAGGCGTCAAAATAGAAGTAGTTTGGCAAAGGCAGGAGGCTGACCAGGACTTTCATGCCCAGCTGGATGACCAGGCTGATGATGCCAAAAAGCAGGCCAGCCCCCAGCAGCTGGCGGAAGCGGCCAGCTTTTTTCAGCAAATAGAAGTATCCGCAAAACAGCAGAATCTCCAGACCTGTTTCGTAAATCAGGCTGCTGTAGGTCTGAAAATTGGATAAAGCCACGGACAACACGGCTTCAAGGGCCAGCAAAAGCAGCCAGTCAAGCTTGCCGGGCTTGATCTGGGCAAACAGGCAGAAGAGCCAGATATCAACCACGGCACTGAAAATCATCACTAGAATTTGTAAAAACAGGGTCATCGGCCGCCTCCTTTCAAAGCTGGCAAGAACGACGAAAAGAGCCTGGCTTCTTTGCCAAACTCTTTGCGGGGGTTAATGCTTCTTACCCTTATGGTGTTTCTTGTGAGAAGAGTGATTTCCATCACCAACTCTACTCCCAATACAGATTAAAGAGAAGCTCTTAGAGTCTTCAAGACCTGCTCCACCGGCATTTCCTAATTGCTGTAAGTCCAACACTTGCATGTTTACAAATTCCTCCTGTTTTTCTGCCTGCAACTGACAGCTACAGGCAGGTGGTCATCAATCATTTCCGATATTTTCTCCAATGCAGATAAAGGAATAGTCCTTTCCACTTTTGCTGGCGTAGCCCACGTGCATCTTGCTGCGGCGCGTGCTTTTTCTATATCATGGCCAAGATTTTCGCAAAAGTGCTCCAGGTCTAAAATAAAGTTCATCGTTTACCTCCATAGTAATGACCATCTACGACGCTGCCAATGCAGATAAGGGAAAAGCCTTTATGTTTCTTTTTACTTTTTTCTGCCTTCGCCTCATGGCCAAGATTTTCGCAAAAGCGTTCCAAGTCTAAAATAAAGTTCATCGTTTGCCTCCTAAAAAAGCCGCCAGTTCTTGGTCTGGACGAGGGGCAGCCAGAGGCTGGCGTCGTTTCGCGCGATTCCCTCCAACAGCAGCAAAACTCCGCTTGCCCCCGCGGCCAGATCCATCGAGCAGCGGTAGCCGCAAGAAGCAGCCACTAAAGTCCCCTCTTCCTTTGGCAGTAAATAATTGTTAAGCAGGCGGATTTTTTCTCCCAGCGCCTTCTTCCGGCCCAAGGCCAGGTCTAGCAGCATTAAGCCGGCATAGCCGGTAAATAAGCCGCCCATGTAGCTGCAGAAGCTGTCCAGCGTTTCCGCTGCTTGAATAATGATTTTCTGATATCTGTCCTCTTTCGGCTCGTCTTGGGCAATTGCCGCCAAGACCAGGGCCAGGCCGGCCGTTCCGTTTGCCAGATAAGGCATCCGCCGGCCATCCTCTGCCAAAAACACATGCTGATCCACTTGCACTAAATCTTTTTCCAACAAGGCATCCAGCCCATTTTTGGCTTCTTTTTTAAAACTGTCTTCTTCTAAAAACTTTCCCAGCTTCCATAAGGCAAGAATTGCCCCCAATTGGCCAGTCATCAGGCCCGCGGTTGGCATTTTCTGATAGCCAGCCGCGATTTCTCTTCCTATTTTAATCAACTCAGCTGTTTTCGCCAGACCTTCTTCCTTAGCCAGGGCGATTTTGGCCAAGGCGATTCCCGCGAGGCCAGACTTTAGAGACAAATCAGCACTGCTTCCTTGGGCTGACCAGATCAACTGCCGGCCCCAGGCCTTGTCCCCTAACTCATAAACGATTCCGCCCAGGCCTGCCTTTCCGGTAAACAATCCGGCAGCAGATATTTTCTCTGCTCCCTGCTTTTTCAGCCAGGCTAAATATTCCTTCTTCTCTGCCAGCTCCCCCCGTCTAGCCAAAAGAAGGCCGTAGCCCAAGGCACCGTTGTCGACCGTCAGCCGCTGGTCCGGATCTTCTAAGAGGGGCAGGTCTCCCTTGATCAAGTTCGGACTCAGCCAGTCAGCTTTTATTCCCCGGGAAATATTTCCCCGCAGCTCGTTCAAACCAGGCCAGACTTCCTTTTGCCCATAATCATTTTCTTTCCCTAACAGGGGGCACTTGGGCAAGAGCTTCTGCCGCAAGTTTTCCAAATAGTCCCCTGCTTCTTTTGAAAAATACTGGCGCAGGTTCAAGTCCTGCATCGGCCAGCTTGCTCTAGCCCGGTTGCTGATCGGCAGGAAAATTGACCGGATGCTTTGGTAGAGGGCGTACAGGTCAGCCTGCTCATAATTTTCAAGAGCCAGGTCACTGAAACCGGCGGTCATGATCCCTGGATCATAGGGCTGGGCCAGTTCCGCGGCGGCTTCAAAGTCGATCAGCTTGACCTCGCCATCTTCCGTAATCATGACATTGTCGGCCTGCAGATCACCGATGGCTACTCCTTGCGCATGCACGTGGGCCACGGCCTGGCGCAGCTTTTCCGCTATCTGCAGGCTTTTAGCCACGTAGGCTGCCCGTTTTTCCGGGTAGAAAGGATAGTTTTCAGCTACATAGTCCCCCAAAGTCTGCCCGGAAACATAATCTTCAACCAAATCGGCGTGAATCCAAGCTTGAAAGTCCTCCTTGCCATCTACCACTTCCGGCACATTTGCCAATTTCTTCAACCAGCCCGCTTCTTTTTGGATCCGGCTGAAGGCATCCTGGCCATGACCATCCAGACCCGCGGCCGGCCGGCCTTCCTTGATCACGTAATTTTTACCATTTTTCTGGGCCAAATAGACACCGCCGCCATTACTGAAGTGGAGGGCCTCCTTGATCTGGTAAGCAGTTAATTTGCTGATCTCTGCTCCTTTAACTTGAAAGTTATCTCTTACTAGTTCAGCTGGCTCTTGCACAAAGTCCGGCTGATAATAATAAGGACAGCGCTGGTCCTCCTGCCAGCTGCCGTCCGGCGCCTGCAGGCAGCAGCATTTTTGCCCGGAAATTTCTTTAACTATTTCCTTGAAGGCGCCGTAGCGGTAGTAAACCGGACTGGCTTGCCAGCGGCGGTCGCTCAAGATATAAGGGCCGGGAGCAAAATCCTTTAACAAAGCCGCTAAGTCAATAACTGTCTGGACGAATTCCCCTTCATCTTCCGGGTAAATGGTGATAAATTTCCCGCTAGCTGCCCGGTCGGCATACTTGGCATTTTTTAACAGCCAAGCCCGTCTTGACCGGGTCACTTTGAAGGACGACAGATGCGCAAAACAGTAATGGCTGACCAAATCCAGCATCCCCTGCTCCTGCCTTAAAGCTACCGACAGGTGAATCTTCCAGCCCTGCTGGGCCAAGGGCCGGGGGCTGAGGCAGCAATGCCAGTCTCCCTGGTAAAAGTTTTGCCAATCTGCTGGCGGGCTGCAGGTAAATTCCTGGTCACTCTTTTCAGTTGTATCCAGCTCATAATAATCGCTGTCTGCCTGCAGATAGGGCTGGTAATCTTGTGCTTGATAATCCATTATTTCCTTCACCTGCTTTCCAAAGGCCGCAGCTGGTCTTCGACATAGGCCCGGCACTTCGGCAGATGCTTGAGCAATTCTTCATGCCGGCCAGCCGCTTGAACCTGACCTTGATCTAAAAAGTAGATTTTATCGGCATTGGCGATCGTCGACAGACGGTGGGCGATGATGATGACAATCTTTTCCCGGGCAATCCGGTCAACAGCTTGGCTGACCTTGGCTTCTGACTCGGGGTCCAGGTTAGCCGTGGCTTCATCCAGGATCAGGCACGGGGCATCCCGCAAGTAGGCCCGGGCCAGCTGCAGGCGCTGGCTTTGTCCCAAGGACAGCTTCCAGCCGCCCTCCCCCGTTTGGGTGTCCAGGTCCAGTTCCGGCCAAAGGTTGGCAACTTGCAGGGCCTGGATCATGTCCGACCGGCTGACGGATTTTTCCAAGCCAAAGAGCAAATTGTCAGCGACTGTACCGGCAAAAATATTGTTGTCCTGGGCAACCACGCTGAAGAGGTCCCGCCAGGCAGGCAAGCTGCAGTTTCTGGCTTCCAGGTCACCTAGCAGGATCTGCCCTTGATAGCCAGCTTCTAAGCGGGTTAAAAGGTTGATCAAGGTCGTCTTTCCAGCTCCGGATGGACCAACCAAAGCTGTTTTCGCCCCTTCTTTAAAGTCCAGGGACAAGTCCCGTAAAACCGGGCTCCGGCTGCCTGGATAGGCAAAAGTCAGGTCGCGGACCTTGAGATCAGCGGCTTTTTTCGGCAGCTCTTGGCCAGGATCAGCTTCATCCGGCTGGGCCAGGATTTCACTGATGGCTTTCAGGGAGCCCCGGGCTTCAGCGTAGCTCATGTAAAAGTTGCCCAAATTGTTGATCGGAGAAATGATGCCGAACATGTACATGATAAATGAGCTCAGCATCCCCAAAGACAGGCTGCCATTAGCCAGACGCTGGCTACCGTAGAGCAGGATCAGGAGAAAGCCGGCCAGGGTCAAGACCGTCTGCAGAGGGCCAGTCACGCTGAAAACCGCGTCAGTCTTCCGGGACAGGGCAAACAAGTCCTGCAAGTCCCCGCGGAATTTTTGCAAAACGCCGGCTTGGGCATTGGTCAACTTGATCAGCTTGATATTGGCCAGGTTTTCATCCAAATCTGCAGATACCCGGCTGAGCTTGGCCTGGTTTTGGTAGGCGAAGTGCTCATTGATTTTTCCTAAAGGAAAGGCGCTGCTGGCGATCAAGGCAAAAGTCAAAACGATAACCAAAGTCATTTTGACATCCAGACCGAGCAAGATCCCCAGGCTGGCGGCAACCGTTAACAGGCTGACCAAGGCTGAGGGCAGGACGCTAACGGTAAAGTCCTTGACCACTGAACTGTCGTTTAGGACGTGGCTGAGCAGGGAGCCGCGGCTGTTTTCCTTATAGTAGTTCCAAGGCAGGCGGAGGAGTTTTTCCTGCAAAAGCAGGCGCAGGTCTCTGATCCGCTCGTCTCCGGCCAGACTGAGCAGGTACTGGCTGACGGCTTCCAAGAGGCTGGAAATGAGCAGGCAGAAACCTATCTGGCCCAGGCTGCTTGTCCGGGAAAGCATTTTTCCATGATCGATCACTTGCTTTAGCAAGAGAGGAATTTTCAAGGACAAGGCAGTGGCCAGGCAGCTCAGCAGGATCGCCAGAATTTGCCGTAGGTCGAGGGAAAACATGCGGATTTTTCCAGCTTTAATCATTGCCGTGGAAACAAATGAAGCTGTATCTGTGCTGTCTTCTGCGGTGCCGCTTGGCGCTTTTGCCGTCGCGTTCCAGGATTTTTTCCATTTCCAAAATAAAGTTAAACATTGTTTTTCTCCTCATCTAATCAACTTACAAGGCAATTGTAGGCTATGGAGCTGGCCATAAACGAAAACCGTCAAATTTGCCGCTTTTCGCGTCATTTTCGTCAGAAAAAGGGCAAAAGAAAAAGAGCGAAGCTCACGGATGGAGTCTCGCTCTCTAGAGTTATGTTCGCTTTTAGTAGTTGGTTACAGTTGCCTGGCCAACGCCGATGATCTTGAATTGGGCAGCTTGGCTGCTCTTCTTGCCAGCAGCTGAGGCAACGACCTTGAAGCTCCCCTTCTTGCCCTTCAGTGACTTGGCTGAGAAGAAGACCTTTTGCTTGTCCTTGGTCAGCCTAGTCTTCTTGACCAGCTTGTTCTTGTAGTAGAACTTTAAAGTAGTCTTCTTCTTGGCGTCGGTCGTGAAGGTCAGCCCCTTCTTGGTCCGGTCAGCCTTGAGCAGGGTTGGCTTAGCCGCAGCGTAGCTGTCCTTGGCCAAAACGTAGGCCTTGGTTACGGCAGCCCCCTTGGCGTTTAAGCCAGTAAGAGTAAAGTCCTTGTAGCCGGTGAACTTGACGGTCGTCTTGAATTGGCCCTTCTTGCTTACCTTGACTGGCTTGAGTGCCTTGGCATTATAGCTGACAGCCACCTTGCTTGCGCCTTTAGCCTTGCCAGTGATCGTCAATGACTTGGTCTTGGCATTGTAGCTAGTCTTAACGGCAGTGACGGCTGACTTAACTGCAGGCGTATAGTTTACAACTGTTACTATATCTCCAGCATTGTCGCTAACGCTGTCAAATGAAGCAACAGTGGAATAAATCTTCTTCATTCCCTTAACATCGCAACCTTGAATTGAGTAGTAGCGATTTGCTGGGTTCATAACAGATACGCTGCCCTTTAAATTGTGGTCAAGGCCCAAAGCATGCCCCAATTCATGCTCAGCAACATTCGTTCGTTCTGCAGTGTTGTACCCATACTTCTTGAAGGCAGCTCTGTTCAAGCGAACTTCACTAGAAATAATTTTTCCAGTAGTTTTATTGTATTGAACCTTGTCATAGCCCGCAACATTGAGGCCTGAAGCGCTATTGTCAGAGTAGCTGCTAAGGGTCGTCTTTGAGTGATTAGCTGCTGCTTTCCAAGCAAATCCATTTTTCTTCCAAGCGTTTGTTGCTGAATTCCAAACGCCCTTGTAATGAGCTGAAGTAGACTTGTCTAAGAAATATGCCGTATCTGTCTTATAACGATATGGTAAGGCAGGGGTAATTGACTTAGTAGCAGCATCTACATGATTTCCACCAAAAGTTGCGAGTGCACCTAAGGCTAACGCCACTGTTGAAACAGAGGCTAAAATCTTATTTCTTTTCATGTTTCCCTCCTAAAAATTAATTAATTAACTTATTCTGTCATTGTAGATCTAGGAGGAGTTCTCTAACGAAAAACGTCATATTTGGCTTATTTCGCATCATATTCGTCATTTTCGTCAAAAAAAAGAAAAAGAGCGAAGCTCACGGATGGAGTCTCGCTCTCTAGAGTTATATTCGCTTTTAGTAGTTGGTTACAGTTGCCTGGCCAACGCCGATGATCTTGAATTGGGCAGCTTGGCTGCTCTTCTTGCCAGCAGCTGAGGCAACGACCTTGAAGTTCCCCTTCTTGCCCTTCAGTGACTTGGCTGAGAAGAAGACCTTTTGCTTGTCCTTGGTCAGCTTGGTCTTCTTGACCAGCTTGTTCTTGTAGTAGAACTTCAAAGTGGTCTTCTTCTTGGCATCGGTCGTGAAGGTCAGCCCCTTCTTGGTCCGGTCAGCCTTGAGCAAGGTTGGCTTAGTGGCAGCGTAACTGTCCTTGGCCAATACGTAGGCCTTGGTTACAGCAGCCCCCTTGGCGTTTAAGCCAGTAAGAGTGAAGTCCTTGTAGCCGGTGAACTTAACGGTCGTCTTGAATTGGCCCTTCTTAGTTACCTTGACTGGCTTTAGTGCCTTGGCATTGTAGCTGACGGCAACCTTGCTTGCGCCTTTAGCCTTGCTAGTGATCGTCAATGACTTGGTCTTGGCGTTGTAGCTAGTCTTAACGGCAGTGACGGCTGATTTAGTCGGAGTATAGTTTACAACCGTTACGATATTAGCAGGATCATCATTGTCCGCGGCATTAACTTGCTTTTCACCAATGACTGTCAACATTCCTAAGGCTAAAGCCGCCGTTGAAACTGAAGCTAAAATCTTGTTTCTTTTCATATTTTCCTCCTAAAAAGCATTAATCAACTTACGCGCTCATTATGAAACTCAAGCAGACGACGAATATTTCAAGGCAACTGATCAATACAATGGCTTCTTAAAGGCCAGCGAAGTTAAGAAAGCAAAGCTGCCGACCATCATTTCCAAGAAGGCAGCCAAGACAAGCGACCAGCCGGCCAGCGCGAGCCAGCTGGCAGCCTTGAAGAAGGAAATCACCAAGGCTGAAGCCGTCCAGAAGAAAACAATCTACAAGCTGTCATCTTCCTACCGCCGTGACTACCTGGACTACGCGCTCAGCAACGCGCAAAAGGCACTTTCCGGCAATAAGGGTGAGGTAACTTTTGCCAAATGGCTCCTGGCCAACTCTGAGACATATCTTAATGGGAAAAAGGCCCCAGTCACCAACATCAACAAACTCAGCAAGGCTGAGTACGAACGCGTGCGGAGAATCGTTTCGGATGTAGCGCCAAATGGCTACATGACGACCATTTACTACAAGCGGGCGGATGGCACTTGGCACAGAAAATACAGTGAACTTTGGAACAACAAAAACTGCAAATTCGTTTATGTCAGCATGACGACCAAAGAGAAGAAATTCTTGAAGATCAGCGACTACGCGAAGAACAGCAAGTAATAGTTTACAGATGAAAAGCAGTCAACTTTTTTGAAGCTGACTGCTTTTTGCTCACTCATTTTTTCCAAGTTACAGCACGGCCCGGCGGCAAGCCAGCTTATACATCCCCATACAGTAGGCAGCTAACATTATTGTCATCAAAGCTGTCAGCCACAACAAAGGACGGTCCCCCAGCTCTGGCAAGAAATCAGTAGGTGATATGCTTGGCATATCATCAATTGGCAAAACAGTATCCAATTCCATTAAAATCAGCTCTAAAACCAGGGCTGTACTCAATGATGCAAAACGATTTCTGATCCAAACCGAGTTGACCAAGACAAATACCGAAAACAAACCACCCCAGACGGAAGCTAGCAATATATTAAGACATGCGTGAACAAAAGGATGACTATAATACAAAGAAACCAGCATGGTGTTGAAGTTGAAAACCCCAATATTGATATTCAACAAATTATCTGGCTTAAAATTAGGAAGAATCAACAGATACCCTAGCAAGTTTAAAAGTAGCGGAATCATGATGGTCACAAATCCGGTCATAAAAGCCATAGCCGCATATTGCATAATCAAACGAGCTACAGGCACCTGCAGTTTAAACTTATTGAATAGACCACTGTCTAAGTCCTCTTTTAACATGTTTCCTGCTGGAATACTGGCTAAGAAGGGCAAGAGGATAAAGAAAATTGTCGTTGCAGATGAGTCAGTGTTAATTGACAGCCAGCGGGTGTAAGGAGAGTCGATATTTGCCATGCCAGTGTAGCAGTTGACGATTATCTGACCCAAGCCCACTGCCATGCCAACAGCGATTGCCGCAACAAACCAGCGCTTATTCAGCCTTGACCACAATAAACTCATTTTGTTATCACCTTACTTGCAATCCGGACTCCAAACACCATCTGCCCATCCCTTAGCAGCTTTCTTTGAATTAATTCTCACAGCTACGCCTTTCCCATAGCGTTCTACAGCTTCATTCCACAAATGAGTCACTTGACCTTGATAACTCCTATAACTGTGGCCACCTGAAACATCACGTCCATCGTAAAGAGCTGCCCAAATCACGATGTAGCCACCCTTAATATGTACGTTGTTTGTCTTATTATAGTAAGCTGATTTGTTTTCCTTCTTGCGAGCAGGAGTATGGTCGTAAGGAGAACCAACTTTATAAACACTACGCCAATAAGTATTGCCCGTATTCCCCGCGAATACAGGTGCGGCCGTAGCCACAATTCCCAACGTCATCAAAACTGATGCAATCACTACAACGATTTTTTTGTGTAACATAATATATCTCCTAAAAATTACGCTCATTCCAAAAGCAGTGAATACTTCTTATACCCATTGCCATCCCCAACCAAAAAGCTGAATCTAGCCGGTGCGTTTTCTGTATCGTACCAACTTCGCACATTGTCAAATTTCACCGTCAATGGCTGGGGAGTCTTGCTAGTCAAATATCCAATGGCTACCTTGTGACCTTTGCCATCCACCACATCAAGATCTGATGGATTGCTGAGGCTGTATGGCATATTGAAATACATGTTGTTAACCGCGGCGATTATTCCATGCTTGCCATCCGCGTAATAGTCACGATCCTTCAGATCAACCTTTACAGTCAAATAGACGTTTTCTTTCCCTTTGACCATCTTGGCGGACAGAATCTTAAAGTCGATTCCTGGAGCATGAACCTCCTGCCCCCTTTGGACAAAAATTTCCTTGTCTACCCCGCGGCAAACAGGATTAGCGTTTACTTGCCAATAGCGCAGGCCTGCCAGTACGAACAAGACGATGGCTGCTGCCAGCCATACTTTATGCTTCATGAACCACACCTTCTTCAACTTTAAAGCGCTTGGTTGCCACTTGCTCAACAAAATCCCGGTCATGTGAGGCGATGACAAAAGTGCATCCCTTGCTTTGCCGCAACTTGATCAAATCCACCAACTTATCAATACTATCGCTATCCAAAGCGTTGGTCGGTTCATCTAATACAATCAGCGGATATGAGCCTAAGAAAGCTTCAGCAATACCCAGCTTCTGCTTCATCCCTAAAGAAAACTTCTTGACCTTTTCATTAGGAAAGCGGCTTAAGTCAAAGTATTTCAGCAATTCTGCAATTTCAGTTGCAGAAATATGCTCATCAAGCTTGGCTAAAAGCTCCATATTTTGCGTTGCCGTGAAGTCTGTAATCAAGCTGGGATTTTCAATCAAAATCCCTGCCTTGACCGGATAAGCATCTTGCGGCTTGACCCGCTTGCCAGCTACCAAGACTTCCCCGTCAACCTTCATCAAGCCCAAAATCGTCTTTAAAATCAAAGTCTTCCCAGATCCGTTGATCCCTTCAAAAACCGCGATCTGGCCAGCCTCAATCTCGCAGTTGACTTGACTGAGCAGCTGCCGGCCTGAGATGACCTTGTTTACATTCTTTAACTCAATAAACATTCTTCCTCCTTTAGACCCAGCCGTGCTTGCTGTCAACTAATACGTACAGCAAAGCCCAGATCAGGGTCCACACAAACATAAACAACTCTGCGCCACTGGTCCAGCGGCTCAACATTAATGCATTAAGCGGATTGCCGCTCCAAGCCGTCAAAGAGGTCGAAACCAACAAGACGATTGGCATAATCAAGCCCAAAGCGGGAGTGAGCTCACTGCAACTGGCTTGAATCAGTAAGAGTGAGCTGACCCCAAGCCAGGCAATTAACATCCAGTGCAATTCTGCTGCTCCTCCTTGCCAGGGTCCCAGAACAAGAGGCGAGTTGCCACACAGCAAGTCTTTCAACCACAGGCAGGCATTGCTTGCCAAGACGTAAACTGCGGCCAAGAGCAACTGCAATATGACATTGACCCAGCTGAAGTGACTTGGCTTGATCTGCTGGCCCCGCAGGTGCATTACCCTGCTGATCCACAATTCCTTGAAAATATTCAAGCTGATAATCAGCGGGAAAAAGAAATAGCCGAACCACAAGACCGGAAAATCTCTAATGCCAGCCCTTATCTCTGCCAATCCAAGCCCTTGGAAGACCATTATATTGGCACTTCTGCCGTTTCTCATGAAACCATCGGCAACCAGCAAAAACAAACAGGTCAACAGTAGCCATGATAGGAACCTCACCTTTATCAGCAGCCAGAAATACAGAAACTGATCTTTAAAAAGCCGCATTTTACCAGTCCTTTCTAGCGATTTCCATTTGCACGCCAACAGCTAGAAACAAGACTATGCTTAGCAGGATCGGCAAGCGGGACAGAAGCAGGGTTCCCAAATCATCGATAAGAAAATCATAGAACAAGGAAAAATGATGGTTGACGTTCAAGAAATAGGAAATTCCGCTTAGAACAAAGCCGGCCAGAAAGGCCCAGATTCTCTTGCTAGCCAGCAAACAGAGACTGACCAGCAAGAGAATAGCCAAGCAGGACAAGGCCAGATACAGGTAGCGAATCAATGCTTCTGCCACTATAGTCCCCAATCTGGTCCCCCAGCCATTGAGGCACATACCAATCAAGCAGCCGACTGCCCATGGCACAAGGGTCACGAGCAAAGCTATCGCCAAACGATACTCCAGCTGCTTCCAAATTATCCGCCTGCTCCCAGTAACATATATGTCCTGTAGACGGACACGAAATGTACTCAGTAAAAGCAAGATCTGAACAGGAACCAGCAGGCTGAAAACAAGAATGCGTGAGAATATGGTCTGGCTTAACCACTGATTTTGCGGCGCGTCGCTTACCAGAATAGCAGTACTGCATCCCCCAAATAAAATTAAAATGGCTGCTAGGAAATACCACTTACGTATAGCATTGTCCTGCAGCCATTGTTGCCTAATAATATACATATATACGGCTCCTCCCTTATATTTTTCTTCTCCTTTAATCGCTTTCAGTATAGTTCCACATATAATTACTGTCAACATAAAATTCGACAAAAAAATTCAAGCAAAAGTCATTGACACATGCTCTAGCATCATGGTAAGCGCGGCTTTAAGGCTGTTTTTATTCAGTCATATATTTATCTTACCTTTTTAAAAAAAGGAGAAATCATTAAAAAATATAATTTTCTTTCCGCCAGTATTTTTTCATCAATGACTGCTTTTTGCTCGCTCATTTTTTCTTTAAACCCGATATTTTTCCGGAATCAAGCGTGGCCACTTTAGTCAAGCTGCTCTTGTACTGATAAAGGCTGCCCTCATCTGAAAGCCCGGCATTGTATTTTAGAAAGGCATAGTAGTCATCGCCAAGCTTAAACAGATTCAGCATCGCGATAGCATGCTTGCTTCTCTTGGCAATCAGCTTAGTTAGCTTGACCCAGTTTTCATCAGAAGAGACCTGTTTGTTTTTCCTCAACGCTTTCTCGTTTACCGTTAAATAAATATTGTTTTTCTTGTCCGTATGCTCCACAAAAACTTGTGGGTCTACTTCAATCGGCTTAACAAACTGCTTGTTATGGCTGGACCTGCTTTTTTCGAGCTTCCCGTTGTCATAGATGGTCGCGAAGCTAGTTCCAGAGTCATCGTCTGCCGTTATTTTGGCTTCCAAAATCGCGCTGGCGCTGTTGTCGACATGATTTAGCAGCAACAATGTCCCAAGCAGCAGAACGACAATTAAGCCAGAAATAATCGTTGCTCTCTTTTTGTTCATATGTTTCTACCTTAAATTTGTCCTTTATTAAATTTGTCCTTTATAATAATATACCTTACCTCCTAGAGACGCTGCGCTCAATTCTACTTTTCTATATACTGATTACGCTAAATAAGACAGCCTTTTCATCATATGTCACAAATCTTTTCTGGAAATCTCCTACTGAACAATGAAAAGCCTAATATTATCATCAAGCAACAGAAGAATCAAGCACGACAAAACAAAAGAGTGAAACTTTCCAATGAAGTTTCACTCTTTTCATCAATACTGTTTGTTATTTTTCTTCATACCATTCGGTGTGGTAAACGCCCTCGCGGTCGTTTCTGTAGTAAGTGTGCGCACCGAAGTAGTCTCTTTGTGCCTGAATCATGTTGGCCGGCAGGCTTGGGTTGAAGATTGATTCCAGGTAGTTCAGAGCGGCGCTGAAGCTTGGAGTCGGCACGCCAGCTTCCGCAGCCAGCTTAACGACTGCTCGCAAGGCTGGCAGGTTCTTTTCCATCACGCCCGCAAAGTATGGGTCCTGGAAAAGGTTGTCCAATTGCTTTCCGTCAGCGTAGGCATCTTCAATGTGGTACAGGGTCTTGGCGTGGATGATGCATCCCGCTTCCCAGTTCTGCGCGATCGCCGGGTAGTTCAGTTCCCAGTCGTAAGCCTTAGCGGCCATAGTCAACTGCTGGAAGCCTTGAGCGTAAGCCACGATCTGTGCCAGGTACATTGCCTTGCCCAAGTTGTCGATCAAGTCGCTGGCAACTTCACCGTCGTAAACGACTTCCTTGCCTTCCCGGGTCGTTGCCTTGGACATGAACCGGGCCAAAACTGCTTCCGCTACCACCGTAATTGGAGCGCCCAGCTTGATGGCGTCTTCCAGCATCCAGTTGCCAGTCCCCTTGTAGGAAGCAACGTTCAAGATGTGGTCGATCACATCGTCGTCAGTCAAGTCGTCCTTTTGCCGCAAAACTTGTGAAGCAATTTCAATCAAGTAGGCGTTCAGGTCACCCTTGTCCCATTCAGCAAAAATATCTGCCATTTCCTTGTTGGACTTGTGGGCTACCTTGCGCATGATGTCGTAGACTTCAGAGATTTCCTGCATGATCGCGTATTCCATCCCGTTGTGGACCATCTTAACGTAGTGGCCCGCCCCTTCTGGCCCGATGTAGGACACGCAGGCGCGGCCGTCTTCAGTCTTAGCGGCCATCGCGGTCAAGATTGGCGCTGCTTCTTCATAAGCTTCCTTGTCCCCGCCTGGCATCAAGGCCGGGCCGTTCAAGGCGCCTTCTTCACCGCCGGACACGCCCATGCCGATGAAGTGCAGGCCGTGCTTCTTTAATTCATGGTAGCGGCGGTTGGTGTCGTGGAAGTTGGAGTTCCCGCCGTCAATAATGATGTCGCCCTTGTCCAAAAGCGGGATCAGCTTCTGAATGGTTTGGTCAACCGGGTCACCAGCCATGATCTGCACCAGAATCTTGCGGGGCTTTTCCAAAGAATCAACGAATTCTTCCCAAGTGTAGCAAGGCTTCAGCTTGTCATCCTCGTACTTGGCCAAAGCATCGACTTCCGGCTTGTCGATGGAGAAGCCGGAGCCTGAAAAGCCGTGATTTCTAACATTGAGGGCTAAGTTCTTGCCCATGACCGATAAACCGATCACACCAAATTGTTGCATTTATTTACCTCCTAGTATGTCTGCCTCTTTTATTATACTTGCAAGCAAGAAGAAAGCGAAACCAAAAGGTTTCGCTTTCTTCTTTATTTATATCTCTCTTAGTGAGAAGCACCTGAACTAGTGTCTGGTGCAGTTTCTGGAGTTGAAGCACTTGAAGTTGCTTGAACTTGCAATGCTTCTGCCTTGTCTTCTGAGTGGCCGGATGCACCTGAAGCCGCGTCAATTTCCAAACCAAACTTTTCAGCAAAGTATGAGAATGGGTGCAGAGCTTCTGCGTGGTAGTACTTCACGAATTCTGGGTCATCCAGAGTGTTAAGTTCAGTTGAGTAAGCCATGTGCTTAGTGTACTTAACGTCGATGAAGGCCGGGCCGTCCATCTTCTTCCATTCTTCTACAGCGGCTTGGAATTCAGCCTTGTCGTGAACAGTGAAGGCCTTCATGTTCATACCTTCAGCAACCTTTGCCCAGTCGTTGTCTGGAATGATAACACCTGACAGAGGTTGGTTGGATTCGTCACGCTGTTCTGCTTCGATGAAGCCCAAAGTTTCGTTAGTAAAGACAACAGTCAATACGTGCATGTTGTAGCGAGCCAAAGTAAGCAGTTCTTGGCTCATCATCGCGAAGCCACCGTCACCGGCCAAGTGCCATACTTCACGGTCTGGCATTGCAGTTGCGGCTGCAATGGCAGCTGGTGAGCCGTAACCCATGGTTGCGTACAAGCCTGAAGTAGTCCAGCGTTGCTTGCCGTTCATGTTCAACAGACGTGCGTGGTCCATGTTAACGTTACCAACGTCAATAGCGAAGACAGCGTTGTCTGCGGCTTCCTTGTTGATGACATCCCAGATTGGTTCTTGGCGTACACGGCCTTCGTCCTTCAAGTGGTCGTCAGCAAATGAAGCAGTCCATGCGTCCCATTCTTCACGGTCGGCCAAAGCAGCCTTGTAAAGTGGTGATTCTTCACGGGCTTCACCGGCGTCGATCAAAGCACGCAAGCTCTTCTCAGCGTCTGCCAGGATTGATACGTCAACTGAGTGACGCTTGCCTTGCTTTTCTGGGTCAACGTCGATTTGGATAACCTTGGCATTCTTAGGGAACCACAATACTGAGAATGGTGAGTTGTTACCAACCCAAACTACCAGGTCAGTGTGGCCTTGAACTTCGTTAGGAGCCTTACCACCGATACGGCCGATAGTCCCCAAGTATGGCTTGAAGCTGTCTTCAACGATACCCTTGCCCAGGTATGAGGACATCATTGGCATCTTGAACTTGTCAGCAAATTCCTTCAATTCTTCAGCAGCTGCTGAAGCACCCAAACCGAAGTAAACAACTGGGTTCTTAGCTTCCTTGATCAACTTAGTTGCGGCTTCAATTGATTCAGCAGTTGGAGCAGCGTAGTTGTCAGCAACGTGGTTGCTTGCGGAAACACGGTAGTTGTCTTCGATTTCTTGCCAACCGAAGTCCTTAGGAATTACCAAAACAGCTGGACCCTTCTTTGCGTAAGCTTGACGGATAGCAGTGTCCATCAAAACTGGCAAAGCTTCCTTGGTCTTGGCTTGGTGGACCCAAACGGCAACGTCACGGAACCATGGCATTTCGTCAAAGGCTTGGAAGAAGTTGATGTCTTGACGAGGAGTTGGAACGTTGGCTACCAGGGCAACCATTGGGGTCTTGTCGTACTTAGCGTCATACAAGCCGTTCATCAAGTGGATGGCACCAGGGCCAGCTGAACCCATGCAGACACCAAGCTTGCCAGTAAGCTTGTATTCTGCTGAGGCAGCCAAGGCACCGGCTTCTTCGTGACGAACTTCGATGAACTTGACCTTGTCTTGCATTTCGTAGATCGCGTTCATGGTTGAGTCAAAAGAACCACCTGGGAAACCGTAAAGGTGGTCAATGCCCCACTTGTACATAACATCTAAAACGGCGTTTGCGCCCTTAATTTTTGCCATAAGTGAATCTCCTTAAAAATTATTACTTACAGCCCTTTATTAAACCACATTTTTTCACTTTTGCAAGTGCTATCAAAAGCCGCTATATCAAGGATAGTCGCATTTTTAAGCTAGTTAATTCACAAACTTGCTTTTTCTGGATAAAAATTTTGTGCTATCTTCCCTTTCTTTATTGTGAAAAAGTAGCTAACTTCTGGAGAATATTTTTCGGTGAAGTTTTTATTAATTTTTGAAAAAGTATAAAAGCTATCGATTATTTAAAAAGCAAGCCAGGATCTCTGGTCTGCCTTCTAAAATTATTGCTCTTTACTTCTGAACCTTGGCGTATTTGCCATTTTGCACGTAGACGCTCAAGATGGCCAAGTCAGCCGGGTTGACCCCGGAGATTCTTTCCGCCTGAGCCAGGGTTTCCGGCCGGATCTTGGCGAACTTCTCCCGGGCTTCTGTAGCCAGGCCCTCGATCTGGTCATAGTCGATGTCCTTCGGGATCTTCTTGGCTTCCTGCCGGCGCAGGCGGGCCACTTGAATCTCCTGCTTCTTGATGTAGCCGGCATACTTGATGTCGATTTCCACCTGTTCCTTGACATAGCGGTCCCCGGCCAGCTTCTGCCCAGTCAGACGTTCAACGTCTTCAACCGTCACCCTTGGCCGCCTGAGGAAGACGTCTGCCTTGACCCCGCCGTTTAAGTCAGTTTGGCCTAAACCTGCCAGGTATTCGTTGACGGCAATGGTCGGGTGAACGGTGATTTCGCCCAGCCGGTCCAGGTCTTCCTGGATCAGTTCCTTCTTGACCAAAAATTCAGCATAGCGATCATCGTCAATCAAGCCCAGGTCATGCCCCTTTTCCGTCAAGCGGAGGTCGGCATTGTCGTGGCGGAGAAGCAGGCGGTATTCAGCCCGGCTGGTCAAGAGCCGGTAAGGTTCTTCCGTCCCCTTAGTTACCAGGTCATCGATCAAAACCCCGATGTAAGCTTCGTCCCGGCCCAGGGTGAAGGCTGGCTTGCCTTCCGCGCTCAAGGCCGCGTTGATCCCGGCAATCAGGCCCTGGCCGGCGGCTTCTTCATAGCCGGAAGTCCCGTTCATCTGCCCTGCCATATACAGGTGCTTGATCCGCTTGGTTTCCAGGGTGTGGGTTAACTGCCAGGGGTCAACCACGTCGTATTCAATGGCGTAGCCCGGCCGCATCATTTCAACCTTTTCCAGGCCAGCGACCGTGTGCAGCATTTCCAGCTGCACTTCTTCCGGCATGGAGGTTGAAAAGTCCCCGACATAGATTTCTTCCGTCTTCCGCCCTTCCGGTTCTAGGAAGATCTGGTGCCGGTCCTTGTCCGCGAAACGGACGACCTTGGTTTCAATTGACGGGCAGTAGCGCGGCCCTACCCCGACGATGTCACCGGAGAACATTGGTGACCGGTCCAGGTTTTCATTGATGATTTCGTGGGTCTTCGGGTTGGTGTAGGTCATCCAGCAGGAAGTCTGGTCGGTTAGGTAGTCTTCATCCCTGCTGGTAAAGGAGAAGTGGCGGGGCTCCTTGTCGCCCGGCTCTTCTTCGGTCTTGGAATAGTCGATGGTGTGCCGGTTGACCCGGGGCGGCGTCCCGGTCTTAAAGCGGCGCAGCTTGAAGCCCAGTCTCTCCAGGCTTTCAGACAGCTTAATGGCTGGAATCGTGTTGTTCGGACCGGATGAGTAGTTCAGTTCCCCGATAAAAATCCGCCCTCTGGCCGCGGTCCCCGTCGTCAAGACCACGCTCTTGGCCCGGTAGCGGGCCCCGGTGTTGGTCACTACGCCCCGGCATTCCCCGTCTTCAACGATCAAGTCGTCAACGACCGCTTGGCGCAGGGTCAGATTAGGGGTGTTTTCGATGGTCCGCTTCATCTCTTCGTGGTAGTCCCACTTGTCAGCCTGGGCTCTTAATGCCCGGACAGCCGGCCCCTTGCCCGTGTTCAGCATCCGCATCTGGATGTAGGTCTTGTCGATGTTCTTGCCCATCTCCCCGCCTAAAGCGTCGATTTCTCTGGCCACGGTCCCCTTGGCCGGGCCGCCGACTGAGGGGTTGCAGGGCATAAAGGCCACCATGTCCAGGCCGATGGTGAGCAGCAGGGTCTTCTCCCCCATCCGGGCACTGGCCAGGGCTGCTTCACAGCCGGCATGGCCGGCGCCGACTACGATCACGTCATATTCGTTTGAAACATAAGTCTTCATTTTTTTCGTCTTCCTTGCCTTCCTCGCTATTTCCCTAAGCAGAACTGACTAAAGAGGTCATTGATCAATTCATCCGGAGCGCTGTCACCAGTGATTTCCCCCAGGCTTTCCCAGGCCCCGGTAAAGTCTATCTGAACCAGGTCAACCGGCATCCCTGACTCAAGCCCGCTGGCCACGTCGGCCAATTGCTGCTTGGCCTTGGCCAAAAGGCCCGCCTGCCGCTGGTTGGTCACCAGGACCTGGTCGTTGGAGTTTTCGATCCCCTTGAAGAAGAGCTTCTTGATCAAGGCTTCCAATTCGTCCAGGTTTTCCTTCATCATGATCGAGGTGCTGATCACTTCACTGCCGCTTTCTTTAGCAATCTCAGCCGCGGTCAGCTTCTGGCCCAGGTCCGTTTTGTTCAGCACGATTATCCGCTTTTTGCCGGCGGTCAGTTCCAAAAGCCGCCGGTCTTCTTCCGTCAATTCCTGGCTGCCGTCCAGCAAAAGCAGGATCAAGTCCGCCTGGGCAATGGCCTTCTTCGACCGCTCGACCCCGATTTTTTCCACCTGATCCTCGGTATGGTGAATCCCAGCCGTGTCAATCAACTCCAAGGGCACCCCCTTGACAGACACGAACTCTTCCAGGGTGTCCCGGGTGGTCCCGGCCACGTCCGTCACGATCGCTTTGTCGCTTTGGGTCAGGTAGTTCAAAAGGGAGGACTTGCCCACGTTAGGCCGGCCAACAATCGCTGTCTTCAAGCCGTTTCTGAGGATCTGCCCCTCCTGGGCTGTCTCCAGCAGGCGGTCAATCTTGCCGCTGACGGCTTCCGCGCAAGCCAGCATCTTCTGGGCCGTCACTTCTTCTTCATCGTATTCCGGGTAGTCGATGTTGACTTCGACATTAGCCAAAACATCCAGGATTTCCTGGCGCAGGGCCCGGATTTCCGTCAAAAGGCCGCCGGAAAGCTGCTTGACCGCCACCTGCCGGGCCTTGTCAGTCTTGGCCCGGATGATGTCCATCACGCTTTCAGCCTGGGTTAGGTCGATCCGCCCGTTGACGAAGGCCCGCTTGGTAAATTCGCCCGGGTCAGCCATTCTGGCCCCGTTGGCCAAGAGCAGCTGCAGGATGTCATTGGTGACCACGATCCCCCCGTGGCAGTTGATTTCCACGATGTCTTCCTTGGTAAAAGTCTTCGGCGCCAGCATGACGGAGGCCATGACCTCGTCGATCACCTGCCCGGTCGCCGGGTCCACGATGTGGCCGTAGTTGATCGTGTGGCTGGGAACCTTTTCCAGGTCCTTGCCCTTAAACAAGCGGTTGACAATGGCGACCGCATCTTCCCCGGAGACGCGGACGATGGAGATCCCACCTTCTCCCAGCGGCGTTGAGATCGCCGCGATCGTATCAAATTCCGTTAAACGTTGAACCATCTCGTTACCTCGTTTTTTCCAATAAAAAAAACGCAATTTCCACCATGAAACATGATGGATAAAGCACTTTCACTACTTTATCTAAAAAACTTTAGATGAATATTCAATTATTTCCGCTTGATCCGCTTGTAAGCCCGCCGCATCTTGCGCTGACGCTCGCGTTCAGCTTCTTCCTTGGCTTCCTGCTCCTTGCGGTACTTGAATGGGTTCTGCAGGACCAGGGTCTGGCCAACCTGGAAGAGGTTGGAGATCACCCAGTAAAGGGAGATCGCGGACTGGAAGACGATGGCCCAGATCCCGACCATGATGGCCATGACATAGCTCATCATCTTAGTCATCGTGGTCTGGGAAGACTTAGGCACCGACAAAGTCGCGATGTATGAGGACAGGAAGGTAAATACCGTTGCCAAAATCGGCAGGATGTAGTATGGGTCTGGCTTGCCCAGGTCCATCCACAAGAATTTACCATTCTGCATCTCTGGCGTCCGCCAGATGGCCTGGTACAGGGCCCACATAACCGGCAACTGGATCACCATCGGCAGGCAGCCGGCGTAAGGATTGACGCCCGCTTCCTTGTAAAGCTTCTGCGTTTCTTCGTTCAGCTTGTTCCGGGTCTCCAGGTCCTTGCTGGAATACTTCTCCTGCAAGGCCTTCAGTTCCGGCTGGATCTCCTGCATCTTTCTGGTGCTGTTGATCTGCACCGCGTTCAAAGGCAGGAGGATCACCCGGATGATAACCGTAAAGATGATGATGGCCCAGCCGTAGCTGCCCCCGCAGACTTTGGCAATCCAAAGCACGAACTGGGAGAGGTAGTAAACTACCCAGGCATCCCACCAGTTGCTGGAATTATGGGAGATCGGCGTTGGCTTCTGGGTGGTCTGCGTGGCGCAGCCGCTCAGAACAAGGGCAAAAACCGTCACCAGTGCCAGAGCGGCCAGAAGGCGCTTGGTACTCTTCTTCGATAAAATGTCCTTCACTATTTTTCCTCTTTATTTGGCATTTCTTCAATGACGTGGGCCAAGTTCAGCGCGTGAAGCAGGTTTTCCCGCGTCTTTTCCCAATCGAAATCGCGAGCGTAGGGTCTGGCAATCACCAAGAAGTCCAAGTCCGGCGCAATCCGGTCCCGGTTCTCGGTCAACACCGCCCTGATGTAGCGCTTGAGACGGTTGCGCACGACGGCCGTGTGACCGACCTTCTTGCCGACAGAGATGCCAACGCGAAAATGCTTATTCTGCTTTCTAGGCAGGACGTAGATCACAAAAGCCCGGTTGGCAACTGATTCGCCATTTTCAAAGACGGTCTGAAAATCCTGTTCAGATTTAACTCGATATGACTTTCTCAAAGCTCTTTACACTCTTGCAAATTAAAAAAACCACTGGGATTCAGTGGCTTAAGCAGATAATACGTTTCTACCCTTTGCACGGCGTCTAGCCAAAACCTTACGGCCGTTGCTTGTAGCCATACGCTTCATGAAGCCGTGAACGCGTGAACGGTGACGCTTCTTAGGTTGGTAAGTTCTCTTAGTTGACATATATTTGCACCTCCATTTTTTAGTGCTACGTGCACAATTTCTTATCTAGAATAGCACGGAAATCGAAAAAAACCAAGCTTTTTCTTGCAAACTTGCCCGAGTTTTTCCTTAGACTGCCTGAGCCTGATCCCCCGCCTGTGGACAGAAAGCAGACCGCGAAAAAATTTTTTCCCGGCAATCAACAGGCTTTTTTGCAGACTTATCCACAGTCCACACCCTGTCAAAAACTTTTTCAACACCCTGTGGATATGTCTGGTCAAAACCAGGCTCTACTTTTGCCGCTCTAGGAAAAGTTGTCCACAAGAGTTATCCACTTTTGACCAATTTTGGTAAAATTATCAGCAGAGTTAACAGGCTTCTTTTTATTTATTGTCCACAGCCTGTGGATTCTGGATTTATTTCTTCCACCTGTGGAAAACCTGGTCAGTAAATGCTAAAATAATTTTGCTAAACGATTTTTTGGAGGGAATGTTTTTTGTTCGATTTAGAAAAATTCTGGGATAGCTTCAACGCTGAAATGCGGTCCGAATTTAACGAAGTATCCTATAATGCCTGGTTCAAAAACACCAAGCCCGTCTCCTTCAACAAGGACACCCATGAATTGGTAATCTCCGTCCAAACCCCCGTGGCAAAGGGGTATTGGGAGCAAAACATCTCCGCTAACCTGATCCAGTCGGCTTATGCCTACGCGGGAATCGATATCTACCCGGTTTTCGTCGTTAAAAACGGCCCGGCGTCCAGCAGCGAAAGAATGCTGGAGCCCCAGCCGCAGGCCAAGCCCGAGAAAGCCCGGCCGCAAGGCCGCGAATTCACCAAGGACCTGCGCTTAAACGAGAAGTACACCTTCGAGAACTTCATTCAAGGCGAGGGCAACAAACTGGCTGCCGGGGCCGCTTTGGCGGTTGCCGACAACCCGGGGACCTTCTACAACCCCTTGTTCATCTTCGGGGGCGTGGGCCTTGGTAAAACCCACTTGATGCAGGCGATCGGCCACCAGATGCTGGCGGAAAGACCAGATGCCAAGGTTGTCTACATTCAAAGTGAGACTTTTGTCAACGACTTCATCAATTCCATCAAGAACAAGACCCAGGACAAGTTCCGGGAGAAATACCGGACAGCTGACCTGCTCTTGGTCGACGACATCCAGTTCTTCGCCAAGAAGGAAGGGATTCAGGAAGAATTCTTCCATACTTTTGAGACTCTCTATAATGATCAAAAGCAGATCGTCATGACCAGTGACCGGCTGCCAACGGAAATTCCCGACCTGTCCGAGCGGCTGGTCTCGCGTTTTGCCTGGGGACTGCAAGTTGAAATCACCCCGCCAGACCTGGAAACCCGGATCGCCATCCTGCGCAAGAAGGCTGAATCCGAAGGCCTGGAGATCGATGAAAGCACCCTGGACTATGTGGCCAGCCAGGTCGATACTAATATCCGGGAGCTGGAAGGGGCCCTGGTCAAAGTCCAGGCCCAGGCCACCATTCAAAAGCAGGACATCAACATTGGCTTAGCCCGGTCGGCTTTAGCCGACCTCAAGCTGGTCCAGAAGAGCAGGGGACTGCAGATTTCCAAGATCCAGGAGGTCGTGGCCAACTACTTCCAGACCTCAGTGCCGGACCTTAAAGGAAAGAAGCGGGTAAGGCAGATCGTCATCCCGCGTCAGATTGCCATGTACCTGTCCCGCGAGCTCACCGATGCCAGCCTGCCAAAAATCGGCCAGGAATTCGGGGGCAAGGACCACACGACCGTGATGCATGCCTGCGACAAAATCGCCCGGCAGATCAAAACGGACACTGAAATCAAGTCCGCTGTTTCCGACCTGCGGCAGATGCTGGAAAGATAGGTCCGTTGATAACTTGTGGACAAGTCCGTGATTTATCCACAGTTTTTCAACTGGCAAAAGTCCGGGTTACCGGGCTTCCGGTTAGTTATCAACAGAATTCACAGGACCTACTACTACTACAACTATCTATATATAAATAAATAATTAAATAAAGAGAGCAGCAAACTAACCAAGGAGGACCAGATGAAATTTACTGTACAGCGCAATCTTTTTATCAATGACTTGAATTCCGTTTTAAAGGCAGTTTCTTCAAGAGCCCAGATTCCGATTTTGAGCGGGATCAAGCTGGACCTGACGGAAACTGAACTGATCATGACTGGCAGCAATGCCGATATTTCCATTGAACTGAGCCAACCGGTTTCTGATGACTTACGGGTTGAATCAACTGGCTCCATTGTCGTGACCGCCCACTTGTTCAGCGAAATCGTCCGCAAATTGCCAGGCAGGGAATTCACTTTTGAAGTCAAGGAAGGCAACCAGATCCAGATCACCTCTGACAAGGCGGACTACGTAATCAACGGCCTGGACGCCAGTGCCTACCCGCGCCTGCCGGAAATTGCCGGAACTTCCTTCAGCCTGCCGCCTAAGACCCTGCGGGAACTGATCACCCAGACTGTTTTCGCCGTATCCACCGAAGAAAGCCGGCCAACTCTGACCGGGGTCAACTTCAGCTTCAAGAACGGGCAGATCAAGGCCGTGGCTACTGACTCCCACCGCCTGTCCCAAAGAATCGTCGACATCGCGGCCGGTCCAAGCGAAGACCTGTCCCTGATTATCCCGGGCAAGAACCTGCAGGAACTAGCCCAGATCATCGGCGACGCTGACCAGGACATCAAGGTTTACCTGGGCGACAGCCAGATCCGCTTTGAATTTGAAAACCTGTCCTTCTACACCCGTCTTTTGGAAGGGGCCTACCCGGACGTTGACCGCCTTTTGCCAACTGAGTCAACGACCAGCGTGCAGTTCGCCGTTTCTGACTTGATGCAGACTTTGAGCCGGGCCAGCCTCTTGACCCACGCCAACCGGACCAACGCCGTCCAAATGACTTTGAACGTGGCTGACCAAACCGTCCTGGTTTCCGGTAATTCCCCGGAAGTCGGAAAGATTGAGGAAGAAGTCGGCTTCAGCAGCTTAACTGGCCGGGACCTGACCATTTCCTTCAACCCGGACTACATGGCCGCTGCCCTGCGGGCCTCAGTAACTGACTCCGTCATCATCAACTTCACGGAAAGCCTGCGGCCATTCACGGTCGTGCCAAATGACCAGTCAGTTGAATTCGTGCAGCTGATCACCCCAATCCGAACTTTCTAAAACAGACTGCCAATAATTCACAAAAGCCACTCTCCGGAGTGGCTTTTTTTCGACTATTTTTTCATACAAGCGTTTTTTTACGGCTTTAAGCCCAAAATACCTGCTTTATGTACCACGATACTAAATGGGTAAATAAGCGCTCTGAGGCCCTAAAAAAGGCCTTCTTGATTGAGTTTCCCTGGAAAAAAGACTATAATTTATAAGTGGAATACTAGTTTTACATTGGTGAAGGTGAAGACTATCGAAACTTTTGCGATTAATGGTGAATTCATCACCCTCGGACAATTTTTGAAAGATGAATGTATCGTTTCCTCGGGCGGGCAGGCCAAGTGGTACCTCAAGGACAGTCCAGTTCTGGTCAATGGGGACAAGGAAGACCGCCGGGGCAGGAAGCTCTATCCTGGTGACCGTTTGAGCGTTGCCGGCAAGGAATATGAGCTGGTTCAGGGACTTTAATGTACCTGGGCCGGTTTAAGCAGAGCGGTTTCCGCAACCTGGCTCTCCTTGACCTGGAATTTGACCCACACGTGAACGTTTTTCTGGGTGAAAATGCCCAGGGCAAGACCAACCTGCTGGAAGCAATCTACTTTCTGGCCCTTAGCCGGTCCCACCGGACCAGCAATGACCGGGAGATGATTGCCTTCGGCCAGGACTTTGCCAGCCTGGCTGGCCGGGTGCACAAGCGCCAGCTGGACCTTGACCTGCGCATCGTCATCAGCAAGAAGGGCAAGAGCGCCTGGGTCAACCGGGTCGAGCAGGCCCGGCTGTCCAAGTATGTGGGCCACCTTAACGCCATCCTCTTTTCTCCGGAAGATCTGGAATTGGTGAAGGGGGCCCCTTCTTTGCGCCGGCGCTTCATGGACCTGGAATTCGGCCAGATCAATCCGGAATATCTCTATTTCGCCAGCCAGTACCGACAGCTGCTCCAGCAGAGAAACAACTATCTCAAGCAGCTGGCCCGCCGGCAGGCCAGTGACCAGGTCCTGCTCGGGGTCTTAACTGAGCAGGTGGCCACGGTGGCCAGTGAACTGATCTGGCGGCGCTACCGCTATTTGGCTGACCTCAACCGCTACGCGGCCGAGGCCTACCGGGCCATCAGCGGGCAAAGAGAAGAGCTGCGGGTCCTTTACCGGCCTTCAGCCAAGGAGATTACGGCTGCAGACCAGCCGGCCCAGATCAAGCAGAAGATGCTGGACCGCTTTGCGGAGATCGCTGACGATGAGCTCAGACGGGCCACGACCCAGCTGGGTCCCCACCGCGACGACCTGGAATTCCAGCTGGACGGCAAAAATGCTCACCTGTTTGCCTCCCAAGGGCAGCAGCGGACCATTGCCCTCAGCCTGAAACTGGCGGAAATCCAGCTGATCAAGCAGCTGACGGGAGAAGAGCCGATCCTGCTTTTGGACGACGTGATGAGCGAACTGGACCAGAACCGCCAGGCAGCCCTGCTCAATTTCATCCATGGTCAAACCCAGACTTTTATTACGACAACCGATCTGGATGGTATTTCCCAGGAAATAGTCAAACAGCCGCGAATTTTTTACATCCATTCCGGCAAAATTATAGAAAAAGAGGAAGGATTAAATGGCAGACGAAGATAACAAATTGAAGAAGGCCAAGCAGTTTGAACGAGAAGCTGACAAGTACAATGCCAGCCAGATTCAAGTCCTTGGCGGCCTGGAAGCCGTACGCAAGCGCCCGGGGATGTACATTGGCTCAACCAGCTCCCAGGGCTTGCACCACCTGGTCTGGGAAATTATCGACAACGGGATCGACGAAGCCCTGGCTGGTTTCGCGACCAAGATCGAAGTCACCGTCAACGAAGACAACAGCGTGACTGTCCAAGACGACGGGCGGGGGATCCCGGTCGACATCGAAAAGAAGACCGGCCGGCCAGCCGTTGAAACTGTTTATACGGTTCTGCACGCCGGTGGTAAGTTCGGCGGTGGCGGATACAAGGTTTCCGGCGGTCTGCACGGGGTCGGGGCTTCCGTTGTCAACGCCCTGTCCACCAAGCTGGACGTCACTGTCATGCGGGATGGCAAGAAGTACCACATCGCCTTTGACCACGGCCGGGTCGTTGAAGAGCTGAAGGAAGTCGGCACAGTGCCTTTGACTGAACACGGGACCATCGTCCACTTCTGGCCGGACCCGAACATCTTCACGGAAACCACGGTTTTTGACGACAAGATCTTGAAGAACCGGATCCGGGAACTGGCCTTCTTGAACAAGGGGCTGAAGCTGACCTTCACTGACAAGCGGAAGGACACGGCGGAAACCGACGTCTACCACTTCGAAGGCGGGATCAAGGAATACGTCTCCTTCCTCAACCGGGGCCAGGAGGTACTTTTTGACGAGCCAATCTACGTGGAAGGCAAGTACGAGGGCATCGACGTTGAAGTATCTTTGCAGTACACGACCGGCTACAAGACAACCTTGATGACTTTTGCCAACAACATCCACACTTATGAAGGCGGGATGCACGAGGCTGGCTTCAAGACGGCCTTGACCCGGGTGGTCAACGACTACGCCCACAAGGCCAAGATCTTGAAGGAAAACGACGACAACCTGTCCGGGGAAGACATCCGGGAAGGGATGACGGCTGTGATTTCCGTCAAGCACCCGAACCCGCAGTTTGAAGGGCAAACCAAGACCAAGCTGGGCAACTCCGACGCCAGAACTGCCGTTGACCGCGCCTTCTCAGAAACCTTCTCCACTTTCTTGATGGAAAACCCGCAGGTGGCCCGCAAGATCGTGGAAAAGGGGCAACTGGCTGAAAGAGCCAGAGTTGCCGCCAAGCGCGCCCGGGAAGTTACCCGGAAGAAGTCCGGCCTGGAAATCGCCAACCTGCCAGGCAAATTGGCCGACAACACTTCAAATGACCCGAACATCTCAGAACTCTTCATCGTCGAAGGGGACTCCGCCGGCGGCAGCGCCAAGCAAGGGCGGAGCCGGCTGACCCAGGCCATCCTGCCCATCCGGGGGAAGATCCTGAACGTGGAAAAGGCCTCAATGGACCGGATCCTGGCCAACCAGGAAATCCGGACTCTGTTTACGGCCCTGGGGACCGGCTTTGGGGCAGACTTTGACGTCTCCAAGGCCCGCTATCACAAGCTGATCATCATGACTGACGCCGACGTCGACGGGGCCCACATCCGGACCCTGCTCTTGACCCTCTTCTACCGCTACATGCGGCCGATGATCGACAAGGGCTATGTTTACATCGCCCGTCCGCCTCTGTACCAAGTGCGCCAGGGCAAGCTGATCAAGTACCTGGACACTGATGAAGAACTCCACGACTACCTGGGGTCATTGCAACCAAGCCCGAAACCAATCGTGCAGCGCTACAAGGGGCTGGGGGAAATGGACGCTGAGCAATTGTGGGAGACGACCATGGACCCTGAAAACCGCCGCCTGGACCGGGTGGACCCGGGATACGCCAAGGACGCGGATGAAGTCTTTGAAATGCTGATGGGCAACGAAGTTGGCCCGCGGCGCAAGTTCATCGAAGACAATGCCCAATATGTTGAAAACTTGGATGCTTAATGGGAGGTAGGAATGGATAACGAAAATCAAGGACAAGACCGGCGGATCAGAAATGTCGATCTGACGCAAACGATGCGGAGCTCCTTCTTGGACTACGCCATGTCCGTCATCGTGGCCCGGGCTTTGCCAGATGTCCGCGACGGCTTGAAGCCGGTTCAGCGGCGGATCCTGTACGGGATGAACGAGCTGGCCGTGACTCCGGACAAGCCTTACAAGAAGAGTGCCAGAATCGTCGGGGACGTCATGGGTAAGTACCACCCGCACGGCGACTCCTCCATCTACCTGGCCATGGCCCACATGGCCCAGGACTTTGCCTACCGCTACATGCTGGTAGACGGGCACGGTAACTTCGGTTCCGTCGACGGCGACCGGCCGGCCGCCATGCGTTATACTGAAGCCAGAATGAGCAAGATTGCCGTGGAAATGCTCCGCGACATCAACAAGAATACGGTTGACTGGCAGAGAAACTACGACGACACGGAAAATGAACCGACCGTCCTGCCAGCCAGAATTCCTAACCTCCTGGTCAACGGTTCCAGCGGTATCGCGGTCGGGATGACTACCAACATTCCGCCGCACAACCTGTCTGAAGTCATTTCCGGCATTCACATGCTGATGAAGAACCCGGACGTGACGACCAAGGAACTGATGAAGGCCATCCCAGGGCCGGACTTCCCAACCGGCGGGATCTTGATGGGCCGGGGCGGGGTCCTGCACGCTTATGAAAGCGGCAAGGGCAACATCGTCGTCCGGGCCAAGACCGAAATCGAAACTGAAAAGAGCGGGCGGGAAAGAATCATCGTCAGCGAGATTCCTTACCTGGTCAACAAGGCCGAACTGGTCCAGAAGATCGCTGAACTGGCCCGCGACAAGGTGATCGACGGCATTACCGGGGTGCGGGATGAATCCGACCAGAGCGGGATGCGGATCACGATTGACGTGCGCCGGGATGCCAGCGCCAGCGTGGTTTTGAATAACCTCTTCAAGGAAACTCAGATGCAGTCCAACTTCGCCATGAACATGGTGGCGATCGTGGACGGGGCACCGAAGTTCCTGACCTTGAAGCAGATGCTGCAGTACTACCTGGCCCACCAGGAAGACGTCATCACCCGCCGGACCAAGTTTGACTTGGAAAAGGCTGAAGCCAGAGCCCACATCCTGGAAGGTTTGCGGGTAGCGCTGGATCATATCGACGAAATCGTCAGCTTGATCCGGAACTCTGAATCAAGCGACATCGCCAAGGCGGGCTTGATCAGCCGCTTTGACCTGGACGACCGCCAGGCCCAGGCTATCCTGGACATGCGTCTGGTCCGCCTGACCGGTTTGGAAAGAGACAAGGTCGAAGGCGAATACCAGGAGCTTTTGGTCAAGATTGCCGACTACAAGGACATTCTGGCCAAGCCTGAAAGAATCGACCAGATTATCTACGACGAGCTGCTGGACATCCAGAAGCGCTTCGGTGACAAGCGCCGGACCCAGATTACGGCCAGCGAAGTGGTCACGATCGAAGACGAAGACTTGATCGAAGAACAAGACGTCCTGTTGACTTTGAGCCACCAGGGCTATGTCAAGCGGATGCTGATCGACGACTTCAAGACCCAAAACCGCGGCGGCAGGGGGATCAAGGGGATGGGCGTCCAAAAGGGCGACTTCATCGAGCACCTGCTCTACTCAAGTACCCACGACTACCTCTTCTTCTACACCAACAAGGGCAAGGTCTACATGAAGAAGGCCTACGAAATCCCAGAATACGGCAGAAGCGCCAAGGGGCTGCCAATCGTCAACCTCCTGCAACTGGACAAGGGCGAGCACATCCAGACCGTGGTCAACCTGCCGCAAGGGCATGACGACGACTACGCCTTCTTCATCACCAAGCTGGGGACGGTCAAGCGGACCAAGATCCGGGAATTTGAAAATATCCGGACCAACGGTTTGATCGCCTTGACCTTGAAGGATGGCGACGAACTATCCAACGTCCTGACCACTGACGGCCAGCAGAACATCTTGATCGCTACCCACCAGGGCTACGCCGTGACCTTCAATGAAGATGACGTCCGGGCCATGGGGAGAAGCGCGGCCGGCGTCCGGGGGATCAACCTCCGCGAAGGCGACTACGTGGTTGGCTCCGGGATCTTGAAGCCGGAAGACGAAGTTCTGACTATCTCGGAAAAGGGCTACGGCAAGCGGACCGCGGCTAGCGAATACCCGGTCAAGGGCCGGGGCGGCAAGGGGATCCAGACCGCCAAGATCGGCGAAAAGAACGGTCCTCTGGCTGGCGTGGCCGTGGTTGACGGGCAAAGCGACATCATGCTGATCACCACTGACGGGATCATGATCCGCTTCAAGACCAGCGATGTCTCCCAGACTGGCCGGTCAACTATGGGCGTCCGCCTGATCAAGGTGGCTGACGGCAATGCCGTGGCAAGCATGGCAGTCGTGCCGGCTGAAGCTGAAGGCGAAAGCGAGCCGGAAACGGAAGTTTAGCGGCAAAGAAGCAGAAAAAAGTAAGATAAAATAAAAAATTACCAGCATTTTTGGCGTAATAGTTAGTGGGAAGAAAATCCCGGATCACGTGTAAAAAATGTTTGGTAATTTTTTTATTTTGTGCTAAAATTAGGCATTGCGAGTAATTAGATCAATTACTCCTTGTTCTTGATTTTAGCAAGAACCATTTAGTCCAAAAGGAGGTGCAATAGTCTATGACAACCAAGTACGAAATTACTTACATCATCAAGCCAGACCTTGACGATGAAGCAAAGAAGGCCATTATTGACAAGTACACTAAGGTGATCGCTGACAATGGTGGTGAAATGGTTGAAGCTAAGGACTGGGGCAAGCGTCGTTTCGCATACGAAATCGAAAAGTATCGTGAAGGTAGTTACTACATCATGACCTTCACTGCTGAAGACGCTGCAGCTGTCAACGAATTTGCCCGTTTGAGCAAGATTGACGACTCAGTTCTGCGTTCAATGACTGTCAAGTTAGACAAGTAATTGTAGTTTCCCGTAATACAGGAATAGGAAGGAAATAAGTATGATCAATAACGTTGTACTTGTTGGCCGTTTAACACGTGATCCTGAATTACGTACTACTGGGAGCGGCATCTCGGTTGCTACGTTCACTTTAGCCGTTGACCGGCAGTTTACCAATGCATCAGGCCAGAGAGAAGCGGACTTCATCAGCTGCGTGATTTGGCGCAAGGCTGCGGAGAACTTCTGCAACTTCACCAGCAAGGGCAGTTTGGTGGGCATCCAGGGCCGAATCCAGACCAGAAACTATGATAACAAGGACGGCCAGCGAGTTTACGTGACAGAAGTCCTCGTGGACAACTTCTCACTGCTCGAATCACGCCGCGATCGTGAAAGCCGTCAGCAAAACGGCGGATTTGGCGGCCAAGGTCAAAGCCAAAACACCGGCTTCAACACCAGATTTGGCGGCGACAGCGGCTACGCCAACAACAACGCCAACGCCTTCGGCAGCCCGGCCCAGTCAAACGGGCCAGCTAATGCCGGATTCAATGAAGATAACAAGAAAGATGCCGGCGGAGACACGAACACCAACCCGTTCGACAGCTCTGACGATGCAATCAACGTCTCAAATGACGATCTTCCATTTTAAAATTACACAAGAAAGGATCTGAAGACATGCCTCAACAAAGAAGAGGTGGTCGTCGTCGCCGCAAGGTTGACTTCATCGCAGCCAACCACATCGACTACGTAGACTACAAGGATGTTGATCTGTTGAAACGTTTTATCTCAGAAAGAGGTAAAATCTTGCCACGTCGTGTCACTGGTACTAGCGCTAAGAACCAACGCAAGGTTGCTAACGCTATCAAGAGAGCCCGGATTATGGGCCTCTTGCCATTCGTAGCTGAAGACTAAGCAGCAGGATCAATAAGCAAATAAAGAGACCGAAAGGAGCTGGACTCCTCCCGGTCTCTTTTTCTTTTCTGTTTTGTGGCGGGCGGCAATAGGTTATAATGGGAGTAGTTTAATCTGCTTTAAAGATGTGGAAGAATTTTATGAAAAACTTTTTACGCAAACTTGAATTGCCAGAATTCGTCCGGGATTCCAGATTGATCATTGCCTTCTCCAGCATCGCCTTCTTGACGGTGCTGAGCACGGTTGTGGCTTTCTTCATCAACCGGATCTTCGGGGTGGCGCTTTTGCTGGTCCTGATCGTGGATGTCTTTTGGGTCGTTTTCGGCGTTTACATTCTCGCGAAAAATACCAACAATTACGCGGCCAACCTTTCCTACCGGATTAAACGGGGGGAGCAGGAGGCCATGATCAAGATGCCGCTGGGGATCCTCCTTTACGACGAGTCCCGGCACATCCAATGGGTCAACCCTTACTTGCAGCTCTATCTGGGCGACAAGGACGCCATCGGCAAGACGATTACGGCGGTCGACCGAAAACTGGGCAAGCTGGTTGAAGAAGCCCTTGAGGCCCAGACTTCGGAAAGCAAGGTGGTCAAGTGGGGGGATCACCAATTTGAAATGGTTGTCCAAGACAGCATCGGGGTCATCTACCTGCTCGACATTACCCGTTATGCCGACCTGGCCGACAAGTACCGGGCTGAGCGCCTGGCTATCGGGCAGATTTTTGTCGACAACTACGACGAGCTCAGCGAGCGGATGCACGACCAGGAACTGGCTAGAACCAGCACCTACCTGCAGACGACCTTGAACGACTATGCCAAGAAGTTCAAGGCCTACTTGAAGCGGATTGATGAGGACCACTTTTTGCTTCTGGCCCACTTGCAGGACCTGGAAGCCATGGAAGAAGATAAGTTCTCAGTTTTGGACAAGATCCGCCTGGAAACCAGCCGGAACAACACTCCTTTGACCTTGTCGGTCGGGATTGCCTACGGGGGCGAGTCGCTGAGAAAGATCGCCAACCAGGCCCAGGCCAACTTGGACCTGGCCCTTGGCCGGGGCGGGGGCCAGGTGGTCCTTAGGGAACTGGGCCAGGTAGCCCGCTTCTACGGGGGCAAGTCCAACCCAATGGAGAAGCGCACCCGGGTCCGGGCCAGAATGGTTTCCCAGGCCTTGGGCGAGCTCTTCAAGGATGTTGACCAGGTCTTCGTCCAGGGGCACCAGCGGCCCGATATGGACTCTGTCGGCAGCGGGATCGGGGTTGTCAAGATCGCCCGCCTGCACGGGGCCAAGGCCCACTTTTTGCTAGACACAGCCCACTGCAACTATGACGTTGACCGCCTGGTCAAGAAGATGCAAGCGGCAGACCCCCAGCTGGACCTTTTTGTTAGTCCGGATGAGGCCAACGCGGTCGCGACGGACAACTCCCTTTTGGTCATGGTGGACCACTCCAAGTACTCCATCACTTATGACCAGCGCCTCTATGACCGCTTGAGGAACCGGATCGTGGTGATCGACCACCACCGGCGGGGGGAAGAATTCCCGGAGAACCCGATGCTGACTTATGTGGAGCCATATGCTTCCTCAGCCAGCGAACTGGTGACGGAAATGGTCGAATACCAGCAGCCGGCTGAAGACAACCGGGTTTTGACCAACCTGGAAGCCACGGCCATGCTGGCCGGGATCACGGTCGACACCAAGGAATTCTCCTTGCGCACGGGGACGAGAACCTTTGACGCGGCCAGCTACCTGCGGTCGATCGGGGCGGACTCCTCGGTGGTCAGTGAGCTTTTGAAGGAAGACATTTCCAGCTTCCTGGTCAAGAGCCACCTGGTGGCCAGCCTGCAGATGCTGCGGCCGAAGATGGCGGTCATGCAGGGGCCGGAGGACAAGGTGATCGACCCGATCTTGACGGCCCAGGCAGCCGATATGGCGCTTGATTTGGAAGGGGTGTCGGCATCTTTTGCCATCACCAGAAGAAGCGGGGACAAGGTCGGGATTTCAGCCCGGTCGATGGGCAACATTAACGTCCAGGTGATTATGGAGAAGCTGGGCGGGGGCGGCCACTTGTCCAACGCGGCGACCCAGATCAAGGATATTACGGTCAAAGAAGCCAGTCAGCGCTTGCTGGTGGCAATTGACGAATATCTGGAAGAAAACAGTTAAAGAAGAAAGCAGTTAAAGAAGAAAAGGAGCAATGAACGATGAAAGTTATTTTTATGCAAGACGTTAAGGGCAGAGGCAAGCGGGGCCAGGTCAAGGACGTGCCGGACGGCTACGCCCAAAACTACCTGATCAAGCGGGGCCTGGCCAAGGAAGCCAACAAGGGCAACCTGAACACCCTGAAGCGGGTGGAAGCCAATGAAAAGGCTGAATACGAAGCTCAAAAGGCAGCTGCCCAAGAGATCAAGAAGCAGCTGGAAGCTGACGAAACTGTGGTTGAACTGAAGTCCAAGGCCGGCAGCGACTCCCGCCTCTTCGGTTCAATCTCCAGCAAGAAGATCATCGAAGGCCTGGACGAGCAGTTCGGCATCAAGCTGGACAAGCACAAGCTGGAACTGCGGGAACCAATCAAGGTTCTGGGCTACACTAATGTGCCAGTCAAGCTCTTCAAGGGCGTTGAATCAAAGGTCCGGGTCCACGTTACCCAAGAAAATTAGGAAGCTGAAAGAAGCCGTGATTGATGGATAATCTTGTCACGCAGCAGATCCCGCATGATTCTGCTGCTGAAAAAGCCGTTTTAGGGGCGATTTTCATTGATCCCGAAGTCATCAACGAAGTCAGCTCGGTCTTAGAGCCGGCTGACTTTTATGAACATGCCAACCGCCTGGTCTATAGCGCCCTTTTGGCCCTCTATGACGAGAGCAGGTCAATCGACCTGGTTACCTTGCAAGAGGAGCTCAAGCGGCGGGGACAATTGGAAGAACTGGGCGACATGGCCTACGTGTCAGAGCTTTTGCTGGCAACGCCAACTGCCTTTCACGCCAAGGACTATGCCCGCATCGTCCACCAGAAGGCCCAGCTGCGCAACTTGATCAATGCCAGCCAGAAGATCATCTCCAGTGCCATTCAAGGGTCCGACAGCGTGGATGAGATCCTCAGCAACGCTGAAAATGAGATCATGAACGTCTCCAATGAAAAGGGGAGCGGAGGATTTCATAAGATTGAGGACCTGGTTGCCGGAGCCTTTGAGCAGATTTCAAATAATGCCCAGAATCAGGACGCGGTCACGGGTTTACGGACGGGTTTTGCCTATCTGGACGAGATGACGACGGGGCTGCATGATGACGAATTGATCATTTTGGCGGCCCGGCCGGGTGTCGGGAAGACCTCTTTTGCCATGAACATCGCCAAGAATGTGGGCATTACTGAGAAAAAGCCGGTAGCGGTCTTCTCCCTGGAAATGTCTGGTGAGCAGCTGGTCCAGCGGATGCTGGCGTCAACGGGCTTGATCGACTCCCAGCACCTCAGAACGGGGATCCTGGACAGGGATGAGTGGAACCAGCTGGACATGGCAGCGAGTGTCTTGCGGCAGGCTCCGATCTATATCGATGACACGCCAGGGATCAAGATCAGCGAAATCCGGGCCGAGTGCCTGGCCCTGCAAAAGGAGCTGGGCGACCTGGGCTTGGTCGTGATCGACTACCTGCAACTGATTGAAGGGCCAAAGACTGAGTCCCGCCAGCAGGAAGTTTCCGCGATCTCCCGCCAGCTCAAGAAGATGGCCAAGGAATTGCACGTGCCGGTAATCTCCCTGTCGCAATAG
>SKEH01000168.1_pt1 | contig 44945 bp, 50 predicted proteins | sample 4826571 | NCBI WGS metagenome assembly SKEH01 (sample SAMN11008814, study PRJNA524170) | human gut metagenome | biome: Human fecal sample; material: Feces; isolation source: fecal sample from pouch patient p29 | host: Homo sapiens | place: Israel: Tel-Aviv | collected 2016-09-14 | reverse complement strand
AGAAATACCAGAGGCACCTTGAATACGAGGGTTGGCGCTTCGCGCCCTCACTAGGCGGCACTACGTTCTTCGTATTCACTGCATAAGAAGGGAAACACCATGTCAAAAATTGGCATCATTGTACGTGATGTTATCAACAGCGTAAACAGCTTCCTGGGAGAGCGCCACCCCTAGACGGCACCGTGTACCACTGCTCCAACGACTAAACGGAAAGGCTTCATAAACATGTCACACTACAGCGTTGTATTGGTGGTGAACCACCAAACCGGTGTTGCAGGTTTGAGCATCACCAAAGAGAACGGGGAACGCCCCGGGCAATACAGGCAACACAACTTTTCTGCCAATATGGCTAAGCGTATCGCAACCGCAGACGGCAAGTACAAACTGGATAACCCGGAACTAAACGGCACTAACGACACCGCGACGGCATGGGTGAAGGCGGTGCAACATGAATTTTTCGCCCGTCTTGTATCTCGTAACCATCAACTAGTCTTCAACGGCGGTGTGGTATACAACGCGAAAGACTCGCGTACTCACAGTATCAAGGGTTACGGTGACCGAACTGAATTTCTCTTCATTGTCAAAGGTGTAGAGGGTGACTCAATAGCAGACCACGCTTTAGGCGTTCTCAAGACTCACGGGCAAGACGGGTGTGAGATTCTGAACCTGGATGCCAGCGAGCTAATCGATGGTGGTGTAGACCTGTGTTACATGAGTCCAGAAGTGGCGCTAGAAGAACTGGAACGGTCAGAGGAACCAGCTGAAATTCGACTTGAGGCGACGCTGGAAGTCCTTCGCGAACTAGCACCGCACTACACCAAAGTCGCGGACGCTCTTTCGGATGCGGGTGTACAACTTGCAAATGAAATAGAGGCTAACGCACAGGAAGAAACCGAAACCGATAGCCGTCTCGAAGACTTGTACGAACAGCTTCGAGATATTCGGGAAGGGTACTACGGAAACGATTTATCTGGGGCTATCGAAAAACTTTACCACCAAGTAATAGACATGATGGAAGGAAACTAACCATGAAGAAACTCATTGCACCTCTTGCCGCTGTTGCGGTGGCATTCTCAACACTGGCACCTCTGGTACCGGCGGACGCCGCCCCTAGACAGCCGCTTACGAAGACTCAGTGCCAGAGACTCTACGGGGTTCAACCGTGGGTACCGGGCTATCTGAACATGAAGCATTGCAGTGGGCTGTTCGGTCAAGTACAGTGCATGATATTTGGAAAACCCTACTGCGAATAACCACTACCAACTAACCCGCCCCGGTGTGGCATGTACACCGGGGCGGGGGTGCGCAAAGAAAATCTAGATAACCGGGCTGGCACACGCTAGCCACAGACACTAAAGGTAATCGGGAATGGTAGCCCTAGAGAACGTATTACAACCGCCCAAGGAGTCAAAGACCCGCGCGCACTACTCAGTACAGTTTGAACACTACGCCGTGGGCGACCGCGGCGGCATCCTAACCTGTCTCATTAGAGATAACCGGGCTGGCAGGTTTGTAGGGGGTTCATCTGTCAAGTATGAGCAGAGCGCCCCGCATGGTGATGTGAAACGTCGCGACGCGCTAAGCTTCGTTATCGCCGGCAGTCTAGGCACAAGCGTGCGAGACGGGGGTATCTCCCTCTTCAAGAGCTGGGAGCAGGTACGCCAAAGCGTGCACGCACTAGCTGTATCAGACGCTCGCAGTAACGGGCATCATCTAGTACTCACAGAAGGAGGTGACATGTAATGAAGCGGTTAGCATTCGATGTGTTGCAGGGCGATACGCTGGTAGGGTTCGCTACCTTGCCGGGTGTGCTACGGGTAGTACCACATACACGGTCGAATATTGTCATGCGGATTAGGCGCAACGCCTTTGCCGAACCGGCGTTTTACGTGCCGGGGGGATATGGAGGAAAAGAAACCCCCGTGTGGCGGCTATCGGATGTCGATGAATGGGTTAGGGAAAACCCGTACCGTGCACCGGGACGGAAATAATAGGAGGAATGACATGAGTAACTTTACAAAGGGTATAAGCAACCTCACAGGACCAGACCCTAACCAAATATTCAACAGAACGAAAGGCACGGCTCCTGAGAAGAGCGAAAAGAAGGACAAGAGCAAGAGTAAGAGCGAGAAGAAGGACAAGAAGCCAAAAGTAGGTATCCACCCCGGGCAGGAAGAAGCCCTACCGTTCACAAACGACGTTCTGAAATTCATTCAGAAACGGCTCAAGCCGGGGGCTGGTGTTGTTATCGCGGCGGGGGTATCACCTGTAGGCTTGCCCATCATCAAGGTGGGTATCGGCAAAGTAGAGAACATAACTATGGCGTGCGAGTTTAACTCTGATAACCCGTTCGTAAACCTGGAAGTCTGTATGCCCCAGGCTAGGTTTGTTATGGATATTGGTTCTGATGACGAGAGCGGGAAGCCATGAGCAAACGTACCGGGTGGAAAAAGAAGAGCGGGCTCACCTACAAACAGTCTCCGCGCTGGAAACAGATACGACTTGTGGTGCTCAAGCGAGACGGCTTCCAATGCACCGCTATCAACGGAAACACCAATGAGCGGTGCACTAGCCGGGCTACCGACGTAGACCACGTCAAGGGGCACAGCGATGACCCGGATAACCTGGCTTCGCTGTGCGCCCACCACCACCGCGCGAAGACCAGCGCCGAGACCTACGAGAAGAACCGCGCTCGCCGGGAGGCGGCGATGCTACAAGCCGGGGAGGCGGTACGCGGTCTAGGCGGGGGTATCGTACCCCGCGAAAAAGGAAGTGTCAGCGCCGGTATCAACTGGAAAGCGTTCCGGGCGCTAGAGAAAAAGATAACCGGGCTTTCGGACAAGTAAGTTCGTAGGTCGGGTGTACTGAAAGGACAAAAGAAATGGGTGAAGACCATATACCAGACAGCCTTCGTAAACTCACTCAGGAAGTGTATGATACTATCGCGCCGGGAATTGGTAAGAACGACGCCTACGTGTTCACGGTAAAGCAGGGCACTCATGGTAGCCCTTGGGTGCATGGCTTCCACGTCGGGGCGGATGGTCTTAACGTATCGGTATCCGGGAACGGAGCAGTAAACGCTACTCCAGATACTACACATGTATCGCTGGTGACAAAGCCCTTAGATAGGGAGTTCCGCAACGTCGTAGAGATAAGCGTTATGTGGGTCGCCCTTGCCGGGACGAAGGTATTTGAGGACCTCTATACACTCAACGGTGTAGGTGAGGACGTAGGGGCGGGTGGGCGCTTCTACGATAACCCTTACTTCGGCGTTGATATGTACGTGCCGGGGGGCATGGGCGGTACTGTAGCCGATACGCTCTTCCTGTGCTTGGCGTGGGGCTACCTGTACTCACTGCCCCCAGAGGATGACGGGAAAACGGTAGCTATAAATGTGGCGGGGCTCCATGAGCTCGCCCCTGCGGGTACGGAGATACCGGTAGCCATGTCGAACGTCGAGGGTTCGACGGCGCGAGCCGGGTTTGAGTATCTGACCCAGGAGCTACGCGACCGTGGGGTGTTCTGTCGGAACAAAACCCTCAACGACTTCTTAGGCTTCAAGTTCAGTGGCTTCTAGACGGGTGTAGAAAACCCCGGCGCTCTTAGCTGAGTGCCGGGGTTTTCTTGTGCAAACACCGATAAATGAGGTTGTTACGTGTGACAAACTTCGTAACTTAGTTTAGCACATGCCGGGGTTTAGTGCCAGAAGCTGTAGAACGCCCACATAAGGGGGTACATTGCCAGTTCAACGACGCTGTATCGTGCAAGCATAATGGTGTGTACCTTTCGTTGTGTCTAGCCGGGGAAATATCCGAAAGCGCGAAAGAAATCAGCGTAATAGTATACGTGCCCAAGAATGAGGGAAAGCGCAGTCATCGGTTTTGTTCCTTTCGTTTAGTCGCAAGAAACCCCGTACACCACGTGGCGGGGGGTACGGGGTCTCTGCATGAGAACTGTGATACCGCACAGGGCGGATGTTATCAGTATACCAGGTTCTCTTAGAAGATGCTGTGTGCCAGCCAGTAACCGTTCTGCAGGAAGAAGATAAGGTTATTGAGTACCTGGTCTGCTAAGTGAATGCCGGTCATGGGCGGGTCTCCTTGTCTGTAGTTGTTACAAAACAGTTAAAGTATACCACGTGACGTGGGCGTTTAGTGGTGGCGACACGCTGGGGTACAAGTATGATGGCACTAGAAAAGCCCCTAGCTGAAACGGAAGGCTAGGGGCTTTTCCACTGTGTTATGCGCTGATGCAGTGTGCAATATGTAGTTATGAAAGGCTCCCGAATGAATCATCATCATCATCACTCAAGGTATGTACTCAGTGTAGCACATGCCGGGGTGTTGGGGGAGGGCGTCGTGCCGGGGTGAAATGATGCTGTGCATTTTATTGTAAAAAGAAATGTATTTAAAGTTTGATAATTTGACAAACTGAGCGCTCCCGCGTACACTTGAGGTATGAACAATGACTCTGAGAAAGCCGTTGAATCGTACTTGCGACGGCAAGTTATTAACCGTGGGTGGGTGACCTGGAAGATGGCTCCGACAGAGGTCGGCATACCCGATAGGGTGGTGCTCATACCGGGCGGTGCCGTGTGGTTCGTAGAACTTAAGCGAGCACGTGGCGGGGTGGTATCCCCCCGGCAGAGAGTCGTACATTCTAAAATCTCCCGTGGTGGGCACAACGTTGTTGTTCTTGCCGGGGTGGATGAAGTCAAGATGTGGATTCGCGAGCGCGAGTCTGAACTAGAAAATGGAACGGATGAATAAGCAATGACGAAATCAAAAGGTCTAACACGCAAGCCGTGCAAAGAATGTGGTCGCCCCTACGGGCTGGAAGACCCTATCGAATGTCGAACCTGTGGCGCGCGGCTACGCAAGCGGTACCGTGACGCCCGCCGATACGCAACGGTAACCAAGCCCAAGATTGAGGCTGACCGCGAGCGCAACAAGCGCGACGCGCTAGGTAGGCTTCGGGTTGAAAGGTCGAAGTACAACCTCGGTACACCGGAGGCCGTAGCCCTCATGCACGAAGAGTACCTAGAGAACCACCAGCGGGGACTAGAAGAAAAGCGTGCGGCTCTAGCGGCTAGGCGGGCTGCAGAAGGCGAGAAGCCTAAGGTTGCTAGGCGCGAAGCTGCTAGCATCTACGCGCCCCTGAACTTAGGAGATGGTGTCGAAGGCGAGACGGGCAACGCGGTGCAGGATGAAGGGTTGTTGTGCTACCTGAGGATGCGTAGGGAGCGGCTCTCACGTCTAGCCGGGGGTAAGGGCAAGGGCGGCACCGGACGGCGAGCCGGGGTGAAGGGCGCGTTTGTACCCGCGCCTGTGGCGGGTCAGTAAAGACGCAATGAACGTGTGTATGAAAGGTGTAGTTAGGTATGACGAAAGCAGCACTTGAGATGGGGTTCTCCCTCCGTGATTACCAGATAGAAGCAATGCAGTTCCTCCGTGCCGGGGGTGGCGGTAAGGCTCTGTTCCTAGATATGGGTCTAGGTAAGACGGCTACATGTTTGAGTGCGCTTACTGAGGAACACCTACCCGCGCTTATCATTGCGCCTAAGCGCGTTGCCGAGCACGTCTGGAAGACCGAGCGGGACATCTGGCGACCTGACCTGTCGATAACGGTGGTGAAGGGCAGTAAAGATAAGCGCATGTCCCTAGCCGGGGTGAGGACTGACCTGACGGTCATCAGCCGCGACAACCAGGACGATGTTCGACCCCGCGCCATGACGGGGAGCTTCAAGACGGTGATTATTGACGAGCTGAGCGGGTACAAGAACAGGGGCACCAAGCGCTGGAAGGGTGCGCAGGATATTGTGAGTCGTGCGAAGCACGTCTGGGGCTTGACGGGTACCCCCACACCTAAGAGCTTGATTGACCTGTGGGCACAGATGTACCTGCTAGATAACGGTGAGTCTTTGGGTAAGACACTCAGCGAGTACCGCAGGAAATACTTCTACGCGGCGGGGCAGTTGCCCAGCGGCATTGTCACCAAGTGGTTACCCCGTGCCGGGGCTGCTACTGAGACCGATATCTATGATGCTATCTCTAGCCGGGTACTGGTGCAGGGCACGGAGGGGCGTGTGAAGCTGCCGCCGGTAACGTATGCACCGCAGGTTGTCTCCTTGCCGGGTAAGGTGAAGAAGCAGTACGAGACGTTGAAACGGGATTTGGTGCTTAGGTTGCTGGAGAGCGGGGAAGAAATCACCGCCGCTAATGCCGCCGTCGTCTCCGGTAAGCTCGCTCAAATCACGGCGGGGTTCTTGTACCACGACTTGCCGGGGGGAGAGGATGCTACCGGGGGGCGCAGGTGGGATGTTCTGCACAAGGTGAAGCTGGATAAGCTGGAAGACATCATCGAAGGTACGAACGGCGGTGGCGTGCTTGTGTTCTACAGGTTCCAAGCTGAGCTTGAAGAACTCAAGAAACGTTTCGGGTCTGATGTTCACACCGTCAAAGAGAAAGACTTCGTTGAGCGGTGGAACGCTGGTGACATTCCTATCCTTGCCGCGCACCCTGATTCTATTGGTCACGGCTTGAACCTGCAGCGGGGCGGGAACACTGCCGTGTGGCTCTCCTTGCCGTGGTCTTCTGAGGCGTGGCTACAGTCGAACAAGAGGCTCGCACGTAGCGGGCAGGAATACCCGGTAAACATTCACATGATTATGGCTGAGGATTCTATCGACGGGCATGTGTACGAGTCCTTGACGGGCAAGGTGGGTGCTCAGCAGAGGTTGCTGGATTATCTGAAAGAGGAAGTAGGTTAGATGATGGGAAGAAGCGCGGGAGGCTGATAAGATGTAGAAGCCCCGCTGTTGGGCTTACATGGGTTGAATAGTAGAAGTACCCCTGGGAAGGGTACGGGCACTGTAATAGGTGCTTGTGCTCTGGCCGGGGGTATTTCTTTATGCTGATGCGCGGGTGGAGCACATGGGTCACCAGGTTCCCCGGGGGGGACAGTGATAGCTAAGTGAACGCGGAGGCGCGTAGCATGAGCGCTATGGCGGATAAAAACGTAGCTCCCATACCCCGGCTAGAGCATAAAAGTACCTGTGCAGACCCAGCGCCGGGGGATTTGTGAGTGATGTGGACAGACTTGAGCGGTGTTTAGAAAGATTTGACAAACAGGTGGGGTGTGTAGTATTTAGAAAAATCCAAGGAAAATTAGAGCAGTAAAGACTATACAAGAGAAAAGCGTAGCAACCGAAACAATTCCGCGTAAACACAGGGAAGTAACCGTCACATCACAGATTTAAAAACCGTAACATCATGGATAAACCCGTAACATCGGTGCAAAGCGATAGAAAAAGTGGGTCAAAAACTTTCACCCAAAATACTTAGATAAGGGGAAAACCGTAACAACCGCAACACTGCCTATATAAATAAAGGGAACGTTGCGGTTTGAAACCGTAACATCATGGATTTAGAACCGCAACAACACGGATTTAAAACCGCAATGTTGCGTATCAAATCACATGTGATATGCCGCACGTAGATGTACGGCGTTAAAAAGCCCATTTTTAGGTGTGATGTTACGGAAAAATCGAGGTTGTTACGGAATTTCCATCGGGGTTGTTACGGTTGCGTTGCGCGTACTTACCTTTATTCACGCGGAACTGTGAGGGTTGTGACGGTTTTCTCTATATAAAGTTATATACTCTTATATATATTAAAAAAGTGTTCTAAATACCAGACATATATAGGTTTGTCAATGGTTTTGTACTAAGTGTTACCGGAATTACATCTGTGGCTCTGGTCCCTCTGCCGCAGTAGGAACCGACAGCATCAGCTCCTACTCCGGCATGAGCTGGCGTGGTTCTCTAGCCGTGGGTTTTGCTCCTGCCTTGTGCGTATACAGCTAATCAACCACTCTGCGCGGCTCTGCGGGCGTGTTAGCGGTTTTCACGGCTCCCATAGGTGATTGTTCATCCAGCATAAAAATAGCCCCTTAGAGGGGCGTACAAGGCTTATTGCAGGCTTAGATACAAAAATAGCCCGCCAATCTGGCGAGCTACTCTTGCAACCAACTTGCAGTCAAATACGGAAACCTGCTAGTGTGGTCTTAACCGAATACAACGATACTACCTGACAAGGAGTTGGAATGCAAATACGAAGCGTATTTCATTTTGAATTTGCCAAGGGAACGTCACCGAAGACGGAGGGCAAAGAGCTAACATTCAACGACATTCGAGAGATGTTGAAGTCCCCCGGCACGGAAAAAGCCGAACGTTCATACTTGCCGGGAGCCATCAAAGACCATCACCGCAAGCGCGATAACATCATCTCCCGCTCTGCTATCACCCTTGACCTTGACGGTGCTCAGGCCGGGGGGTTTGAGGTACTGTCCGGGTACCTCCAGGACAAGCAATATTTCTGGCACACCACGTTCTCCCACAGTGCGGAGAAACCTTCGTACCGCTTCATCATTCCGCTTACTGAGGACATCTCGCCGGAGCTTTACGAGAGCCTGGTTATGCAGATTATCGCGGCTAACACCAAAGCGAACATCGACACCGCTTCCTGCTCACCAGCACAGATTATGTTCACCCCCGCGAGCGCAGACCCCGAGAACTACATGTGGGGGGAGAACACCGGCGGGTTAGCCGACGCGAAGGCATGGGTAAAAGAAGCCAATGGTGGTGAATCCGTTGTGCCACTAGCCCGCGTACAACGCCGAGGTAACCCTGAGGACGCGCCAGGAATCATTGGGCGATTTAACCGTACATTCAAAGATTTGGACGAGCTTATCGAGGTCTTTGGACTACCTTACGTGTATGTGCCTGCGGTAGGCCGCTACCGTTACACCGGCTCGTCCATCCACTCCACCCCCGGCATGAGTGAGATTGAGGAAAACCCCGGCTACTTCTACAGCTGGCACGCTAAAGACCCTGCGAGTGGCCGTGCCCAGAACTCCTTCGACCTCCTGCGCATCCACAAATTCGGTGAGCTGGACGAAGGTTTCAGTGGTCCCGTAGCGAACTCACCCTCTTACAGGGCGGCGAAGGACTTCATCGAAACCCACGAATCGTTCAAACAGCGCGAGAGCGAAGACGCTTATGTGGGTGTTATCGCCCGGCTTGAGGGTGCAATGGTTCAGAACACGCCGTCCTTACAATCTAGCGCGCGGGATAACGACATGTTCGCCTTGCCGGGGGATGTACCAGAGGTACCCACCGCTCCCAACGAGGAAGAGGTCAATGCTAAGACTGACTGGGTAAAACAGCTTACCTGGGATAAGAAGACCCAACAGTGTGAGAACACATTCATGAACTTAGAACTTATCTTCCAGAACGACCCGTTCCTCAAAGGTCTAGGTTGGTGCGAGCGTGGTGGGTATGAGTCCTGGACTAGGGGTGGGTACAACTTCACTGACGGCTCACCCCATCAGCTGAACAACATAGATGTGACGCTTATTCAGTCTCATATCGAGAAGTACTATAACATCAGGAACATACCAAAACAGCGCGTAGAGCAATTTATTGAACTCGCCATGGCCGAAAACCGTTATGACCCGGTGCAGGATTACCTGAACTCGCTTGAGTGGGATGGGGTACCGCGTCTAAACACCTGCATCCCCGGCGTGGAATCCACTGAGTACAACGAAATGGTGGCGCGAAAGGCGCTTATCGGTGCTGTTGCACGTGCGCTCAAGCCCGGCGTGAAGGCAGACCAGTCACTCATCCTCGCTGGCGAAGCAGGACTAGGTAAGTCCTGGTGGGTAGAACGCATGTCACGTGGGTTCTCCTCTGTGCTTGGCCCGATTGACCGCAAGGACACTCTTATCTCGGCAAGCCGTGGGTGGATTATCACCTCTGACGAGGGTCACGCGCTATCCAAGGCTGAATTTAATCAGCTCAAAGAGTTTATGACTCTCACTCAAGATACCTACCGCCCTCCGTATGAGCGAGCCGCGCAGACCGTCAAGCGTCGTTGGGTCATCTGGGGTACCACCAATGACCCGAAGATGCTTCGTGAGCGCGAAGGTAACAGGCGTTTTCTTATCGTAGACATTCAAGAAAAAGCTGACTTCGATAAGTACACAGATGAATATGTAGACCAGGTATGGGCGGAGGCAGTTCACGCGTTCAAGTCTGGTGAGTCTCATATTCTCAACGAAGCCGAAGAAGCGCTGGCAGAGAGCGTCCGTGTTCTGCATACTCAGACTGACGACCTGGCCGACATGATTAGTGAGGGCGTGGACGTTCTCTTGCCGGGTGACTGGGATACTAAGACCATTTCTCAGCGCACATCGTACATGCTCCAGGTCGAACAGGGCATGGCTGCCGGCTCGGTTGAACGTGAGACTATCTCGCCGGTGGAGGTCTGGACTGAGATTATGGCTCGCCCACGTGCCGACTTCGATAACATGAACCAGCGCCGCATCTATGATGCTTTGGTTGCGCTCTCACGCCGCGGGGTTTTGCGCCGCCCGTTGAAGAAGACCTACAAAGCTCCTTACGGCACGGTGGATAACTTCGAGATTATCCGCTCATAGTGGTATAACTCACACACGTATAACTTGACGGGCGCACACGCGGTCACCTATAGTTATAAATGTGACCGCAAGAGCGCTCACTAAGACAGGAAACGGAGAACTGATAATGGACCAGAAACGGATTGACGAACTCGGAATTGAACTTGGTCGCTCCCTGGCGGCAGTTGTACAACACGCGCTGAGCATTGCGGCTGAGGCATCTAAGGGTGCCCCACTGTGGGTAAACGTTGGTACCGCGGCTGAATCTTTCACCAAACCCATTGAGACTGAGCCGGTCAAGGAAGAGAAACCCGCTAAGAAGACCGTTCGCAAGCGCGCTACTCGCAAGACTGCAAAGGCAGAAGAGCCTAAGGCAGAAGAGCCTAAGGCAGAAGAGCCTAAGGCAGAAGAGCCTAAGGCAGAAGAGCCTAAGGCAGAAGAGCCTAAGAAGGCCGACCTGCTGTCAATCAAGGAAATCGGGCAGAAGATTATGGCGTACAAGGGCGAAAACCCTTGGGTCGAGGAAGAGTGCGCTAAGGCTATGGGGGGTAAGGTTCTTGCGACTCTTCGAGAGAGCGAGATACAGCCCGCGTATGATGCCTTGGTTAAAATCCTCAACAAGCTAGAAGGCAACGAAGAGCCTAACGACAGCATGTTCGCATAGGTCATGCCGGAAGTACACGCTAAACTCTCGCCGAGCTCAGGTGAGCGGTGGATAAACTGCACTAAGAGTTTCAGTCTCCTAGACTCTCTTGACTTGCCGGAGCCGAAGACCTCTCTAGCCGCCGAGGAAGGTACCTTAGCCCATTCCGTCCTAGAGAATGAAGCTAGGTACCGTCTTGGGTGGTATGGTAACGAGGAATACAAGGTGCGGCGTGCAGAGCTTATCCAGGAATCCCGAGGGCTTCTCGGTAAGAATGTCTATAACGAGATGCTGGAATACGCACAGCAACATCTTGATTTGATATTCCACCTGACCCGGCGAGAATTTTTGAAAACAGAATATGAAGGTCTGGTGTGGCTGGAGACTCGGGTCTACCCCGGCATCGAAGGGTGCTTCGGGACAGCGGATACTATCGTAGCCCTTGAGGATGAACTGCATGTTATTGACTTCAAGTACGGCCGGGGTGTTCCGGTATCCCCCGTAGACAACACGCAGTTGAAGCTCTACGGACTGGGTGCTTACGAAGCGCTCAAGATGTTCTGGGACTTCAAGACGGTCACACTGCATATCGTCCAGCCGCGAATACACAACGTGGACTCATGGGAGGTAAACCTAGAAGACCTGCTGGCATGGCGAGAAGACATAGTAAAACCAGCAGTTGAAGACATCAACAATGGTACTGGGGTCTTCGCCCCAAGTGAGAAGGCTTGCATGTGGTGCCCCGCCAAGGCGTTCTGCACCGCAAGAGCGAGAAATGTATGGGAAGGTGTGAGTATCGCATGAGCAATTTTGATTTCCTTGACGGGGGCATCGAGTACATGACTATGGAGGACATGGTATCGGTAGCCCTTCGTGCCGGGGACATTCGTAAGTGGCTCAAGGATATAGAGGAAACTCTTATCGACTTGGCTTACGAAAAGGTCGCGAACGTGCCGGGGTTGAAGGTGGTTCGCGGTTCGGGGCGGCGGAGCATCAAGGATGCAGACGCTTTCTTGAAAGCACTTGAAGATGGCGGGTTCAGCATTGACGGGCTATCCACCGTAACGACGAAACTAGCCAGCATCTCCTCTCTTGAGCGAAAGCTCGGGGTGAAGCTGGAGGACTCACCTGGTAGCGAGTTTGTTACCAAGAGTCCAGGCTCGCTGATGCTGGTGCCTGAGTCAGACCCACGAAAGGGGGTGAGTAAAGCTGACGAATCAGCGAACGCTTACTCAGAACTGTTTCAATGAGGTGTATGTGAATCCCTTTGTATGGGAAAAACAGCAGGTCATGAAGGACACCGGTTCGCACCGGAAACTATCTAAACGTTTAGGGTTCTCTTACGAAGGGGCTGTGCAACAGTTCGTATCCGGGTACCGCCCGGTGAACGCGCAGTTACTCTTTGGGCTTCAAGCTCTGGGGGTTACTGGACGAGTAACCTTCGTACCCCCCGGCTTAGAGAAGCGGGATGAATACCTACGTAACTCCAATGCATTGTTCTATGCAGTGCATCCGAAACTAAAACAACTGAAAGAAAAGGAATAACTGTAATGGCTGTAACTCTTGGGAAAGTACGACTCTCCTACGTCACTCTGGTGGATGCTAAGGACTCGACGGACGTAGAGCACCCGAAGTTCGCTTCACTAGACCAGCTTCGTGAGATGCTTGGTGATTCTGCCCGCGCCGGGGAGGTAAGTGGTTATAAGTTCTCCGTGAACGTCATCTTGCCTAAGGATGCTAAGGTACCCGGCACAAATGAACTTGTTATTGACCGCCTGGAGAAGTCTGTCATGGATGCTATTGACTACGCGGCGTCAGACCGTAGCAAGACTAAGCTACCCACCAAGTACGTACCCACTCTCAAGAAGCTGTGGAAGGACTCGGGCGCTATGCTCACCGAGACTCAGAACATCCTCAAGACGGTGGTACGAGACGGTGATACGGACGCTCGCGCAGAGGATAAGCCGTACCTGCACGGTGCGTACAACTTCACCGCAGACCAGCGGGCGTATCGTCGTAACCATCTCTCACCTATCCCCGTCTTCGCGCCGGGGGCAGGCCGCCCTGTGGAGCTTGACCCCAGCGAGGTTCACTCGGGTGATTACGGTTTCGTGAGCGTCACGCCGTATGTGTACAAGTTTGGTAAAGCCTACGGTATCAAGTTCTTCCTGGAGTCAGTGCTCAAGACGGAAGACGGCGAGCGCCTGGATGGTACCGTTTCCGCTGAGTCCGCATTCGGGGATGTGTTGGAAGCCTACGCAGAGCAGAGCCAAGACGTGTTCGGTGAGGTGGCCTCTCAGGAAGCCGAGTCCGGTAAATCAATGTTCGGCTAAACGCAGGTACTAAAACCCCGGCAAGAGAATATTCTCTCGCCGGGGTTTTCCTGAATTGGAAACGGAAACCAAAACGATGCAGAAGAAATTATACATAGACTTCGAAACCTTCTCTGATGTAGACCTCAAGACGAAGGGTGCGTACCAGTACATGCGCGGTGCTTTCTGGGAGGCTCTTATCTGCACCTATCGCTGGGGAGAAGACGGGGAGACGCAGTTGCTACAGGGTATGGACGAGATTATGCCATTCGTCCAAGAAACCCACGACGATGAGGATGTAGTGTTCATAGCCCACAATGCCAGCTTCGAGCGCCTGGTGTACACCACCATCAACGATTACCCTATCGGAGAGTTTATGCCACCTGAACGGTTCATAGACACTATGGCAATGGCGCGCTGTCTAGGTTTCCCAGGTGGACTGGGCAACCTGGCGAAAGCCTTGGGGGTGGAAGAGAAAGACTCTGCGGGTACTCGGCTTATCAATATGTTCTGCGCACCCGACAAGCGCGGACACTGGCACACGCCGCAGACCCGCCCCAATGACTGGAAACGATTCTGCGATTACGCTGTGCAGGACGTGGATACTCTGGTAGCTGTGCACAAGGCTATGGAAGAGCGGTACGGAGGTTTCCCTCCAGGTGAGCAACAGGTGTGGTACGTAGACCAGCGCATCAACGACAGGGGAATCCTAGCCGACGTGAAGCTGGCACGCCGGGGTATTGAGATAGCAGAAGACATCAAGGATGGTTCTCTGCGAAGTATTGAGCTGTATACGAAGCTGGAGAACGGACGCTCTCAGAAGCAATTCTTTGGGTGGGTTGCGGACCAACTGTTACGGGGCGGAATCATCACGCAAGTTGATGAAGGTGTGTACATATTCCCAGACACCGGTGAGCCATTCGACACCATAGATAAGAAGATGGTGAGCTACCTGCTTGAGCGCGACGACATCTCGATAGCGGTGCGAGAAGTGCTCAACTTGCGCGCCATGTCTAACGCGGCTTCGGTGGCTAAGTTCAACGCTTACCTACGGCTGGCTGACCCGTTTCAGCACCGTGTCCGTGGGGCGATGCAGTTCTTCGGAGCACACACAGGCCGGTGGGCAGGGCGTGGTGTTCAGTTTCAGAACTTGCCACGGAATACCGCCGGCGGCGAAGAAGAAACGGAAGCCTTGGTAACTAAAGCTATGTCAAACAAGGGGCATGAACTCACTCTGGACGATTTGAAGCCCCTGATTAGGGCTTGCGTGACGGCGCCAGAAGGTAAAGAGCTTACCGTGTGTGATTACTCAGCAATTGAGGCCCGTGTTATTGCCTGGCTTGCCGGGGAAGAGTGGGTACTCGAAGCGTTCCGTGAAGGGCGGGACATCTACGTGGAGACCGCGAGCCGTATGTTCCATGTCCCTTACGAGGAAGCTAAAGCCCTACGCAGTAAGGGCAAGGTCGCTGTTCTCGCTTTGGGCTATAACGGCGGAGTGAATGCCCTACGCGTCATGGGTGGCGAGGGAACGGACGAAGAACTTCAAGAGCTTGTCTGGGCTTGGCGTGCGGCTAACCCGAACATTGCTAGGTTCTGGAAAGACCTTGAGAGCGCCTTCCGTCTTGGTTATGGGAAGGTGGGTCAGTTCCTTGAGGTGCAGTCCGGGGCTAACAACGCGCGCCGGATAGTCTTACCCTCTGGCCGGGCTGTGTATTATCACGAAGTACATACGCGGCCAATGATGAAGTTCGGTAAGGTCTTCCAAGTCCTGCACTTCAAAGACCCGAAGAACATTTCAGGTGGTGCGTGGCTCACTACCTATGGGGGCAAACTCTCGGAGAACGTAACACAAGCCGTGGCGCGGGATGTTCTGGCGAATGCTCTTATAAACCTGGAAGAACACGGTGCGGAGGTTGTCGCACACGTCCATGACGAGGTTATCTGCCAGTCTGGGTTATCTGTCGATAGGGTAGCTGAGCTGATGGGTGTGAGCGGCTCTCCTTTCTCCCCGGCGTGGGCGGAAGGGCTACCCCTCGCGGCGGCGGGGTACACCTGCAAACGGTACCGGAAAGAGTAAGATACACCACGGAGAATATGCGCACACGCGGTTGCAACTAGTGACCGCGTGTGCGTATACTATAGGTACATCAAATAGAAACGGAGGGTCCAGAGATGGGCATTTTTATGAACCGCCGAGATTCGGTGGACTGGTTCAACCAGCAACAGCAGGTGAACCAGCAGACCAACCTGCAACAGATGGTCTACGAACAATCTCAGCTGATTGGTGCACTTATCGAAGAGGTAAAACTTTTGCGTGATGCGCTGGTAGAAAGCAATGCGCGAGGTGATAAGTAGGATGTACGTAATTCCGAAAGTACCACTCAAGTACGTCTTGCCGGGGGTCATGGTCCACATGTTCAACGGTGATGTCGTAAGTAGTATGCATGACGTTCTGCGGCTACAACACCCCTACTGGCTTAGGGAAGTAATCAAGTGGGGTGATGAACATATCGAAGATATGTTGGAAGATATGTACGGTTCCGCACGCGAGGGTGAGCTGAACATGCTGACAGAAGAAGATGAAGTAAGCGTGCTGTTGTATGACGGCGAGCGCCCTCACACGTTCAGGCCGGTGTGGGTTTCAAAGTACGACCTTCTGCATAGGATTGAAGATATTATGTATTCGGTACCGGACGATAGCGTTATCCATGACAAAGCAAAAACTTTCCTGGATAGGGTCGAAGGGCTCCCCGGGTACATCTACAAAGACAACGAATCTTTGGTGGCCGCGTACCTGGATAGTGGGCTAACGATAGACACTTCAATCCCCGCCAAGGGTGGCACCGCGTACATAGCACGGCTTGAACTGCAAGAATTTCTCTCGATAGAACTGAAAGGAAACCTCAATGACTACTACGCCTAGTCACTACGAAGCCCAGAACGGCATAGACCCAACATCCGTGGTGGATGACTTCGGGTTCTGGGCGAGGAACTTTTTCAAATACGCCTGGCGTGCCCCGTTCAAGAACGGCACAGCCGATGTTGAAAAAGCTCAAGACTGCCTGGTTCGGATGTGGGAACTAAACCCGTCCTGGTTCCTGCTCAAGACTCGCACTAAGCTGTCCGGCCTAGAGGACAACGAAGGAATCAAGAAGATATCCCGAGGCGCACTAACGACGGCTGACGGCGGGGCTGCTCGGGCGCGAGCGCTAGTGTACTTCGCTAAGTTGTGCACAGGGCAGGTACAAAGCCTCGAACGCCGGGTGGTAAACCGTTACGGAGAACTGCCAGACGACAAGAAAGCCTGGGCTGTTATGAACAGGTTGCAGGAAATACTCATTGATTATTATCTAGCTGAGATGGAGAGGTGTAAGTAATGCGAGAAAATCTATCAGAGATGGACCGGTTGTACCTGGACCTGTACGGATACTCTCTAACCTTGCCGGTGCTCCCACCCGAAGTTGGCGTGACGCTAACCTATGACTACAAGTATTCTATGGGCGGAGTGCGTATGGAACTACGGGACACTAAATACATGCTTGCGAAAAGCGCCAGAGAGTCCATAGAAGAGCCGGTACTAATTCTATCCCCTGACGAGTCTAAGGGCTTAGTCAAGCGCGGTGTTGGGTACACCCGCAGTAACTTAGATGCTATCTTTACAGCTCTCGGGTTTAGGGAAGCGAAAGTGCAATCGTTCGTACCTTCGTATGATGAACCTCGGTACAAAGCTCACGCTACCGTGGACTTGTACCCCACCGAACAAGGTGTACCTTTGATGGGGTACTTGCCGGGGGATGTCTTAGACCCCCTGGGCGACGTTGTTCAGATAAACGGGGATATCCTAGAAGAGATGACTCCCGAAGTACATAAAGCCCTGAGTACCATGCAAGAGCTTCGGGAAAACAACGAAGTACCTGCATCTATGGAAGCCATTTCCGCTCTGCGTACTTTGGTAGGTTTCGCACAACGGGTAGAGACCCGTGGGTGGTCGGTGAAACCGGGTAATACCAAAAGGGCAGAAGAAATTCTGTTTAGTATGGCTGCTATGGTGCAGAAAGACGGGATGCGGCGCAAGGCAGTAGAAGAACGCATCAAGTGGATTATGGGGGAGGTGTAGACTGTGGACTTCACAACAGCGCGAGGGGTGCTACACATCACAATGCCCGGCGGGGACGACGAGGCAGAACCTCTTGAAGCCATTCACATGTTAGAGAGCATCGGCGACGGCTTCCCTAGAGAGTATAAGTATGACAAAGTACACGCGAAGATAAGCGCACTCAAGTTCCGGTATTCCACACTGGAATCTCATGGGGAAAAACTAAAGCGCGACACGCTGGAAAACGATTTGTCGGCTTTAGCAGACATCACCGACTATTGTGTTAAGGTAGGGTAGAGGAATCCCCGGCACGTATGCAACGGCGTGCCGGGGATTTTCCTGTGTGCTTACTGATTCAGGTAATCGTCGGAAGCGTAGTACGAAGAATCAGCGGCGTGTTCCGCCGGAGCCGCCGAGGACTCCTGGGGTTTAGCCGGTTCGCTAGGCTGTTCCTTGTACTGAGTGGGGCTTACATTAATAAGCGCCAGCACAGCACCGATAACGCCGGTAACGCCAGCAGAGATGTGTGCCCACTGCTCAGCATTCACAGCGCCAAAGGCAGTGAGTCCGATGCCAGCAAGAGCCACCAGGCCGTATACAATCTTTCGGACTGCTGCCCATTGCTCAGTTGTCAGAGCCATGTAAATTCCTATCGTTCAAGACTACTGTATCCACAACACGGTCGAGCCGTGTCTGTGTGTGCCTATTGTCGGCACGTAGTCCACCAATATCTTTCTTTAGCTCAGATTGGTCGTCCAAGCTGCGGGTAAGTGTGTCCTCCATATCGCGCTGCTTCTTTCCTTGGTTGGCTTGCTCACGTTGTAGGTCGTCAAGCCGGTTTCGGATTTCAAGCATTGCAGTGTTGGAGTCGCACATACCCTTCTCTATTGCAGAGAGCTTATCCCGTATTGTATCCAGGTCATCCCTGAGGTTCGTGCCGTGGTCGTTTTTGACCTGGTGTTTAGCTTCGCGTGCGTCATTCCCGACAAGACTGACTGCATGTTGCAGGTCTTCAATCTTACTGGAGATTACTTTGCTCAAGCGAAGCCCAACGAGAACAGCGATAACTAGACACACGAGGATAATCACGAATGCGTCCACCTCAGGGTCGCCGGTCTTAGGTATTTCAACCACGGCACGCCCTTAGTTAGGGAAGTTCATGAAGCTGGCGCGAGTATCGCTATCGAACTCTTCCTTGCGGGCGTTGCCCTGTGCGGCTTCGTTATATCCCAGAAGCTCACGGAGCTTACCTGCAACCGAACCATCTCGCATTCGTCCGGGAATGCCGATGCGGAACTGGTTGAACAGAGTCTTCACCATGCGCAGGGTAGACCACTGCATAGAGTCCTGCACCTTCACCATGTCTACGAGGGTGCGGTTACCCCACTCAGGACGGGGGGTGTAGAAGAGCACTTCTTCAAGTTCTTTCTTGGTTGCCATGTCGAACCAATCTCCTGTTCCTGCCGGGGCTTGCCCAGCGAGTAGTTTGTTTATGTTGTCCCGGAACACGTCCATGTCGATAAACGACGGGTCGATTTTCCCCTGCGCTGGTCCGGCATATTCTTTATGCGCGACCTGCAGGAAGTCGGGGTTACCCCCGCCGTAACCGCGTTCCAGCGCGGCGGCGAGGATAGGCATGTATTCCAGCTGCGCGGCGGTCCAGTCAGCAGGTGCAACACCCGAGGACTCCATCTCCACACCGATAAGGAACTCATTACCCCGATTTACTGGTATGCCAGTGGCTTCGCCCTCCCCGGCGTGGTTAGCCCACCCCGCAGCGATTACGTAAACCTCCGCGTTACGTCCGAACACAATGTGCGCCAAAGGCCCCGGCAAGTCGGAGCGGCCATAGATACACATGTTCAGTGTTGGCGCACCCTCAGACCAATAACGAGCCGTTGCGGTAGCGGTATGGTGCCAGAGAACACCCTTGACCGCATCCATCTGCCACCCGTTGGCGGCTTGGTACCCACGGTATTTCCACCCTTGAACCTCAATAACGTTCAAGCGTTTACCGTTCGGGGCGGTGTACGCGCGGAGTTTGTCTGCCAAGTCCGTAATGAACATTGAAGAACTCCCTAGTATTTAGGCGTAGTTTAGAACAAATCTACGATACAAGTATAGTACCTGTGGTACGATAGACATGCCTCAGGGAGGTTGGCGCGTCCCTGCTGTAGGCATTTTCTCCTGCCCCGGCGAGATTGTTAGTCGTCTTGCCGGGGTTTTTATATACCCAATTTCGGACATAGAAATACCCTGGCATTATAGCGCCAGGGTATTTCCATGCGGGGGTTCCCACCCCCACACCTCAACCACATTCTGAAAGGATATCTATATTATACCCTATGCCCAGCGGGTGAAAAGCGGGATGTTGAGGATGTACCGGCGACCGCGAGCAGAGGCTCCGAACGACCAGAACTTTATATCCCGAGAACCAGCTTCAACGGCAACCGAGCCTTCATTCTGCTGGCCGGGGATAACTTGAATTTCGCTGAGCGATACCGGCGTAGGTGCCTCCGGTGGGAGACGGAATACAGTTGCCCCGCTCGGTGGTACCGATACCATATCCAAATCCATGTGGATGAGCGCGTGCCCTGACGAGCGGTCTACACTCATGGACTGCGCCACAGCACCACTACGCAGGTTGATGTCATTGCTCACCTTCGCCAGCTGGTACGTCAGCACCCCGGAGGTCTGGTTCAGAATCTCCGTCTTTACGGCTTGCAGACGCTCTTCACTCACACCAGAACCGCCACCTCCGCCGCTTGCCGGGGCTGGGTAGCGGAAGTTACCAACATGCAGCGATACACCGTCACCTTGAGGGTCCTTGTATCGCAGTGGTACGGATGCTTGCGTGTACCCGCTGGGTACCGGGGTATCCAGCGTTGTACAGTTAGCAATCGTCAGACCCTTGAACCACGACTCGATGTAGTAGCTCCACCGTGCACCACCGCTGGCCGGGCGTGCCTTGCGGGATGAACACCCTTGTATAACAGTGCCTTCCGTGCCGGTGTTGCACAGATAGAAGTCAGCGCTAGAGTCTTTACCCGCTGAGCCGTGGGCTGTAGACCCGTAGGACGAGGACTCTCCCCGGCACGCAGTGAACACGTTATCCCCGAACTCAATGAAGAATCCGTGGCCGCCGTTCTCCTGAGCTTCACAGGTTGTGAATGCGCACTTCGTAGCGCGAATACGCCAGCCCGAACCGTTGTACTGAGACGCACGCGCGTTACTGCCGGGAGAACCTGCTGTAATATCCGCACCGGGTGCGGCGTTACCCGCGATACCGTAGAGCTGACCGAACGATGCACCAGAGTGCGTGTACCAGGACGTGCTTAGCTCGAACTTCGTTTGAGAGGTGTAAATCTCAACCCCCGCGAAGTTCCCGCGCCCCTGGTTCGAGCCGCCAATATCAGCCCCAAAGAACTTATTATCAGCCGCGCCACCAGAGCCTTCACCATGTCCGGGAGGTTTACCAACGATAAGCCCGGCCTGGTAACTGTTACGTACTCGCAGACCGAACGAGCACATAGCCTGGTCGTCGTTGCCGATAATAGCAATACCAGTTTCCATATCCCATACGGTCAGGTTGTTCAGCTTCGGTACCGAATCCGGCTCGGGCGGATTAGCACCCATATCAGAGTTTAGGCACACTCCGATAGTATTCGGGATGTAGTTCTGATGCTGCCGTCCTGTATTACGCGCGCGAATCCACAGGTCGGAAACACCGAAGTGCATCAGGTCGTTAGCCTGTTTGCGAGTGTTCCACGTGCCGGTGTGGAAGATACCCGTGCGCTCTGCTATCGCCTTAGCGTCAGTGGCGATAATCTCGGTAGCGCGGTCGTCTCCGTACACGTGTACGAAGCCCTTCAATTCAATGAACGGGTAGCTGACAAGGTACTTACCAGCGGGGATGTACACCGAGCCGCCACCGAGCGCGTACACGTCGTTGATAGCATCCTGAATAGCCTTCGTAGCGTCACGCTTGCCGGTCGGGTCAGCTTCATATGGAGCATGGGTAACCGTTACGGCATAAGAGCTGTTCTTCACAAGGGACGACGAAGCCTGCGGTGCCGCCGGTGGATGCTCAGTGAGGTACTTCTTCACCATGTTCTGAATCTGCTCGTCTGTGACGGTTGGTGCGGTTACCCGCTTACGAATGGCCGCGTCAGGCTTGCCTGTGTAGTCGCTGTTCTTGAAGCTAGGCATAGTGAATGTAGCCACTACCTTCCTCCTTAATGCTGGGGGCTTTCCTCTTCGGTGACTAACTCGTTCATCTTCAACTCAAGAGCGGCGAGCCGCTTCTCGAACGGGAGAACACCTTTAATCCAGGCACGAACACGGTCTTCAACCCACGGCGAGGGCGGCATATCGTAGGGGTTCTCCTGTGGGTGGTCCTCCGAGCCGTCGCCAACCTTGAACGTGCGGTCGGTGACGTACAGGTTACCAATGCCCAGCGAATCAGCCTTAGCGAACACAGCATCAATGTTCTGCTGAGTCGCGCCGTGGATGACGTGCCAGAATCGCCAGCTCGGAATGCCTTTGTAGTGGTCTGGATGGATGTACTTCGTTGCAGGGTCGATGTACTTCGCCGCATCACTCTCGTAGGTGAGCGCGATGTCGCAAGCGTCCATCATAGACTTCGGTGTGTTCGAGCCGGGGTTGATGACGATAAGCGTATCGTGCCCAAGCTCTTCTTTCAGCTGCTTGTACAGGTTGGTGTAGTTCTCGATGACCTTGTTCTGCAGCGTCTCGTCCAACCACGGCGAGGTTTCATCCAGGAAGATACCACCGAAGATGTCACCGAAGTCTTCCTTCACCGCCTTAGCGGAGTTGATGATGAACTCGTTGGTGAATTTCGTCACATCTTCCATCGTCACGCCGAGGTTCGCGCGAACCTTCTCCTTATAGGTCTCCGGCATACCGTCCATGTTCGCGCCGTGCCTAGTTTTTACGTAGAACAGCACACGCATAGCGCCAGCACCTTTAGCGAGCTGACCCTGCACCTCAAAGTCTTGGTCCTTCCGCTTGGAGAGCCAATCCCCGGAAGCGCGGTTGAGAATAACCATACCGAGGGTGTTGCCGAAGGTGAGGAACTTAGCCCACTTCGAGAGCTCGCCGTTGTAGTAATCGGGCCAGGTGTATGTCACTGGCGAGTAGTAGTGCTGCCCGTTCACGAATCCGTAATTAGGCTGGCGGGTCTCGAAGTGCGCTACCTGCTTCGAGACCTCAGACTCAATCCGCTGAGTCAGCGTTTTGTTCGTAGAGACATGGTATTCCGCCATGCATCCTCCTTAGCTAGTGTGTAAGCGTTTGGTTGTATACCGCAGACAGCCGACCTGACGCGTTACGGTTTCGCGTTTGGGCGTCGATAAGTTCCATAACGCGGTCTTCGCTCACGCCGGGGGACACTGCGTTCTTCTCACTGAGCACAGACTCAACAGCTTGACGCAGCGCGTAGCTATCATTCAGTGCATTAGCCGGGGTAGGCTTGATGGATGCCGACTCAGGTTCCGGTGCACCAGGTGCAGGGAGCGCACCTTGCTCAGCAAGGACCTCAAGGACAATGGAGCGTATCGCCTGTACCCCTTGACGGGAGAATCCCCCGTCTTGATTCAGTACTGCAATATCCAAGTTACGCGTCCTTAGTCGTGATGGTGAGGGTTCCATCTCCGTTGTCGGTGATGGTCGGAACCTTGCCGTCCACAATCTCCCGAACCTTGGCTTCGTTCACGCCAGGTTCAACAGGCGGGATAGCCGCAATAGCGGTATCGGTAGCCTTCTTAGCCTCAGCTATGGCTTCCGTCTTAGCGGTAGCAATCTTCGGCTCTACCTCGGCAAGAGTCTCGCTCTTGGCGGTCGATACGGCTTCGGTCTTAGCTGCGGCTACCTTAGACTCAACGTCCGTAGCTACAGCTGTCTTAGCTTCCTCAACCGCTTCGGTCTTAGCTGCGGCTACCTTAGACTCAACGTCAGCGGAAACAGCAGACTTAGCGGACTCCACCGCTTCACTCTTCGCGGTAGCAATCTTAGGTTCTACCTCGGCAAGAGTCTCGGTCTTAGCGGTCGAGACGGCTTCGGTCTTCGCGGTAGCAATCTTCGGTTCGACCTCGGCAAGGGTCTCGGACTTGATGGTCTTGGACGCTTCGGTCAGAGCCGTCTGGATAGCAGACTGAACCTGGGCTGCGCTCAGACCACCTTCGGGGGTCGGGGGAAGCTTAGCAATCTCCTGCTGGATAAGCTGAGTTACCTTAGCTTCGTCCACGCCACTAGCCGGGGGTATAGCCGCGATAGCGGCTTGGACGATGGTGTTCACCTGCTCCTCAGAAAGACCCTTATCAGGTGCCGGCAGTGCAGCAATGGCGGCCTGGATAAGACCGTTCACCTGCTGCTCCGACAAGCTCTCCTGGGGAGTGGGTAGCTTCGAGATAGCGGCTTGGACGATGGTGTTCACCTGTTCCTCAGACACGCCGCTCTGCGACGGGGGAAGCTGGGAGACGGCAGAGCGAATAAGCTCTTTAACTTTAGCCTCACTCACGCCGGGGGTCTGTGGAATCTTCGCAACCTCGGCCTGAACAATCGAACGTATCTTCGACTCGTCTACCGCAGGTGTCGGAGCCGGGAGAGAGTTAATTTTGCTCGCTACGATGGACTCAACCTCAGAACGGGAAAGGCCACCCGAGACGGTGACAGCACCGATGGGCGGGGGAGTATGGGAAACGAGCGGCTGGTCTGCCACTTGATACCTCCTAGGTAAAAGAAAAATGGGAGTGTACTTGAACAGTACACTCCCATTCTACCGGGGAACTAGGCTTGCTTATTTTTCAGTTCTGCAAGCTCTGCTTTCAACCCTGCAATCGCAGCTTCGGCTTCCGCTAACCGCACATGAAGTTTCTTTGTACTCGCCTTCTCATCCGTGAAAAACTCCACCACATCATTAGCCAGCGGGACGATGCGCATCAAGGAATACGGGTTGGAAATCTGCGCATAATGAGTTTGCCCAGTTTTATCTTTTCCAAAGATATAGAACTGCCCAGCCTCAACAGAAACATTCCACGCCGTGCCGGAGTTTACCGCGTACAAGAAGATGATGCTGTTGTTCGGCGCCGACGCAAGCGGCCATGCCGGGAGTGATGCAGCGTCTTTATAGGTGAACCAAGTTTCATCTGGCCCGATATTGACTGGTACACGGTCGTTGAGAAACGCATTGGCCTCAGAGAGGGCGTCGGCTTTCATCCTCTTTTCACGCTGGATAGCGTCTGCGGTCGCAGTCGAGAGTTTCTGCTCGATGTCCTTCTTATTAGCTTCGATATTATTGTTCACTAAGTCTATCTGAGTGTTCCGCTCAACTTTAGCGGCTTGCACTTGCCGGTCGGTGTAGTCGTTCGCTTGACTCTCCGCCTGTGCGATTTTCCCTGTGTAATCTTGATACACCTGTTCCTTACAGGTAGATATAGCCGCGTCTGCAGACTCAGCGAGTTTCTGCGCTTGCTGACGCCCCTTCGCAATATCATTCGGGTCGTCGTAGTGGAGTTTCCAGGTTGATGTATTTCCCATATCGGTTCCTTCCTAGAGCTGGGGGTTAGCTTCTGCCTTCGTCCATGTGGTGCCCTGCCGTTGGCGAGTATCCTCAAGCTGCTGCCAGGTTCGCTTGCCGGACTCATTGTTAGTTTCCACAGTCTCCCACGTCTGGGTAGTCTGGTCGTAGCTGTACACCCATACCGTCAAGGTTGTTGTGTTGTCGTCCGGTTGATGCGACAGCCCGCATATAACACCCCGGACAATAGCACCAAAGACATTCTCCTTACCTATCTCATTCATGCCCTGAATGGTAACGATAGAGCCGAGAACCAACGACAGGTCATAGGGTACCTCAAGGTTTGTAAAGTGCGGCTGCGCGTCCAGAGCGTACCGGCTAAGAACGTCTGATACTTCCTTTGCGAACCTGCGTTCGTCGATGAAGTCCCACCCTTCAAGGGTCAGGGTACGAGCGTTCGGCGTGCCGCCGGATACCGAATGCTTCTGCTTGATACGCTTCATGGTTCCACGAGCGCGTATCACTGGAAGCTCAATATCAGGAACGACAATACCTCGGGCCGCTGTGTTATTCACCGTAGCGCCACGACGGTAATCGTGCGTAGCGGTGCGAAGCTGTATATCCTTAGCTGTTGTCTCCTTCACCAAGGGTCCGTCAGTGTTACTGAACGTGCCGGAGATAGCTTTCTGTGTGAGCTTAGTAACCCACGGGGATAGCGCTTCCACTTTGCAGTCGATGGTAGCGGCATATCGGTACTCCCATTGAGTCAAGCCGTTGGATGCTTGCGCGCCGTTCTTGACCTGAAACGACGTAACCGTGCACCCACCGTAGAACGAGCCGTTGTTGTCAGCAATCCAGGACCAATCCCGTGCGCCCTGGTCTTCCACTGAGGTATCCAGGTCTAACCATTCGGTCGAGTCGTCCGGTTGCACGAAGTCTTCGACGGTATCACCAATGGCTATCGTTCCGCCTTTTTTCCATACGTCTATCTGTGTCTTGCGTGTCTGCGAAATAGCCCAGTCCGCAAACTCAACTTCGATGCGTGAGCACGTCAAGGTCAGGTCTGTGTTTATCCCGAACGCACCAATGTCGTAGGACGGGTTCAGCGTGCCGGAGTTACCGATGGTACCGGATACCAGGCTCTCCAGAGGGCAAACCTGAGCCACGCCGTCAGCATCAATCCACCACCCCACGGCGAGGGCTTCGCACAGGTCTTTCAGTACCTCGCCTGCGGTGCGGTTGCGCAGAGACGGCATGGTGGTTTGGTTGATAAGCCTGTTCGCGGGGGTAAAGTTTACCTTTGGTTCCCACTGTTGGTACTCTGTGCGCACCGCGTCTAGGAACTTCTTACGTTGCGGCTGGTTGTCAGGGATAGTAGACACCTGCAGCCCGCAGATACCCGAACGTGGGAACTTGCGCCCGTTCTTCACGTCGTTGAAAACCCACAGCTCCGCCCATGCCGGGAGGTTGTAGTCTACTCCGCCCACGGCATGAAGGTTACGCGGCATTTGGATAAACCCGGAATCGACGACAGCGCCTCCGAAAGCTGCATAGAACCTCACTGAGTTTCCGTCCTGCTCCAAGATAGCGGAGGTTATCTTAGTACCGACGTTCATGGGGAACTGCCCCGTCCACATAACGGTAGCGCGGGTTTCTTTCGACTCTGGAAAACGGTCCTCGTATTGGTTGAAGTACAGCTCCACCTTGCCGGAGTCGTCCCAACGAACAGAGGCACCTGCTGCGTCCTCGGTGATGATTTTCACCTGGTACAGGTTGTCCATGTGCTCCCGTGACGGCTCCCAGCGAATCATCCAGGACGCGAAAATGTCAGACCTACGGTGCTCTGCAGGTAAGCCGAAAGGACCAATACGGCGGGTCTGCGCTACCTTGAGGATGCCCTCGGTCATCCACGAGCCGCCGTCAGAGTACCAAAGGTGTGGCGGCTGTAGGCGGTCGCGGTTAGAACGAGACTGAACAACCTCGCCGGAGGCACCAACACCGTTGCGGGAGTACCCACCGACGTTAAAGCCCAGTTCGTCTCCCCGGTCCAGGTTTCCTACCTGGCCTACCGGGCCAACAATATCATTCCATTTTTGGTAATCCTGGACGTAGCACGGGTTATCCCATTGGTTCGTCCAGAAAGACCCAAACAGAGGTAGACTCAAGACGGTTAGCGGTGTGGCAGGGGGTGCATAGGTGTATCCCGCAGCGGCAAGGGCTATGCCAATCTTGTACGCTGGGGCGGGGTTGGTGTATCGAAGTGCTTGTTGGTCTTCGAAGAACTTTTCCTTCTGGCCTACGAGCCACCCGTAGAACTGATTACGCCAGTGGTAAACCGGGTCAGAGTTTATCTTATTGGAAAAACCATCCACACGCTGAGTTAGTGATAGCCCTACCGAAGACTCGTTGAAGGAAACGTTGTCTACGAGCATATCCATACGCTTGATGGTACGGTCGGTAGACCACTGATTATCCGACCCGGGCCTAGTAAACTGCATACTGTCGTCGAACTGCTGCAGAACAAGCGTGACGGTATCCCCTCGGTGCGGGTACGCGCCGGTAAACGGGGACGGGTATCCCTGCATACTCCCACCTGAGAGGTCTACGTTCAGGCTAACTCTAAGGTACGTTTGTGTGGAGGGGGATATATCAGAGGGCACCGGGTGGAACGCGTGCTCTACCTTTACATTGCTGATGGGGAACTCTTTACCACGCCACTGCAAGTACTCATTAGTGCGACGGGCTACAAAAGCCATATTTTACCAAACTTCCTCTAGAGTGAATGAGGCTTTCACAAGGGGCTGCCGAACGAACGGCTCTACAGAATAGGAGAAGTCCTTGATAACAGCCCACCCGCCAAGCCGGGGGGATATGGGCGGTACGTGGGTACCAATCCATATCTGTACCGGCGTGAACTCTTTCATGTACTCATACGCATCCACGATACCTGTTATGCCCTGCGGGATGGTGAACGGTGGGGTAATGTACTCTTTCATCACATCGGAATTTACGGGCAGTGTAACAAGGGCGCTTTGTGTAAACTGTGCGCCGGTTTTCCCCCAGATACGAATATTCCCTTTGCCACGCGCGAATACACGGAGCCTGCACACCGTGCCGGGGATAACCCACGTTTCATTCCCGTACACAGCGTTGCCCACAAGTTCATCAGCCCAGAATGTAGGCAGGTTGTACCCGTCCTGTGCGGTGAACGAACTCTCCACTAGGGAGCCGAAGCTCTTGTTCGGTGAGCCGCCAACAGTACCTACCCACAGAGTAGGACCTTCGGTGGCGGGACCCATGAAGTTGTTGCGCCTAGCGTGCGGAGTCATGAGGAATCGTGGGGCGCGCTGTGACTCTACGTAAGTCGCCAGCATAGACACGTAATCCCACGGCATAGACATGCTCACATTCCATGAGCGCGGGGTCTTACCGCGAAACGACACGTGCCGCCTACCCCGAGACGAGGTGAAGAACGCGAGGTTGGACTGCGCTTCCTGTACGGACACAGACTCATTGAACGCCACAGGAAACGCGCGCCCGCCCTCAATCATGAGCGTGGCATCATATGCCAGTCCATCCAGGTTGAATCTCTCAACCGGTTTCATCTGGAAGTCTTGAGACGCCACGCCCACAATCCTTTCTAGGGTCTACGCCGTCCGTCGTAGAGAACGGCGGCCACTATCACTAAAGTTCAACACCGCTTCGTTGCTACGCGGGTCCAGAGACAATTTTACATTATCCGACATGACCTGCATGAGCGCGGATGCCATAGTCTTCGCCGCCGTGCCGGTGGAAAGCTGGGAGTTTGCGTCCACGTCTAGAGAGTGAGCCGTACTTACCCCAAGCTTCACGTTCGGTACCGAAGCCGACACATCATCAAACGCCCCTTGAACGGACTGCAACGCAGCCTCGGTCTGCTTCTTTACGGTAGCTGCCTCCGCCGCGATAGCCCCGCCGAAGTCGCGCATCAAGGCGCGACCCGAATAGGTGGTGTATCCCGTACCAGAGAACGGACCTTCCTTAGCCGGGGAGAACGGGAACAGCTTACGGATGTTCGATAGACCGTTCTTCACCGTGTTCTTCAAACCATTGAAGGCACTCACAATACCGTTCTTGAAGCCGTTGATAAGAGCCTGCCCGGACTGGAACAGGTTTACCGACTTGAAGATATTGATAATGTTGCTGGGGAAATTCTTGATGAAGTTGATAACTTCATCAACATTTCGCTTGATAATATCCTTGAAACCCTGCCAGGACTCTTTGGTGATACCCAAAAGCTGAGGCATAAAGTTATCCATGCTATCAAGCAATCCATTAAGCCAGCCACGGATACCCTCAATAATTTTGTTCCACGTATCCGATAGGAACTGACTGATACGGTTCCAAATAGCCTCAACTTCCTTTCGGGCGCCGTCAAAGTCTCCCGTCATGAGTTTCATAGCGCCGGAAACTAAATGCCCGAATACGTTGAGTGCTGCTCCGATACCGTCGAAGATAATTCCCAGCGTCGTGCCGAGGAACCGAACAGCGTCGGCAATCTGCGGACCGAAGGCATTCACGAAGAACGTCACAATCGGGGTAGCGACCTGGATGATACCGTTCGCTAGTTGGGCAATGGCTGAGAACAGAGGTTCAAGGTCATTCAGCAAGCCGGTGAAGCCCTCACTGATGGACTTGAACGCGTCCCCGATAGCGGGGGCAATTTCGTTCTGAATCATATCCGCAATCGGCTTGAAGAAATCCATGATGGACTGCCCAAGCTGATTGATATTATTGCGGAACTCTTCGGACGTGTTGTACAGATACACGATAACGCCGACAATCGCCAACAGAGCGGCGACTACCAATGCAACGGGCCCTGCTGCTGCCGCAATAGCCGCACCAACAGCCTCAAGCGAGCCGCCCGCACCGAACGCCGCGACAACACCCGACACGCCGCCGGCAATAGCACTAATGCCGGAGATAGCCCCACCAATACCGGCGATAAGACCCGAGATGGGACCAAGGGCGGCAACCAAGGCGGCCACAGCGGCGATAACCAGGAACAGTGCCGTAGCAAGCTCCGGGTTCTGCTGTGCCCACGCACCGAACTGCTCTACCAGTGGACCAATGTTCTGGCCCAGCCACTCAATAGCGTTCTTCAAACCCTCCGCAAGGATAGGAATAACCGCGTCAAGAGCTTCTTTCAAGCCTTTGAAAATCGGAGCAAGTGCATCCAGAGCTGCACCAAACACCGGTAAGAAGTGCTCCGCCATGTTACCAATGATGCTGGCGAGTGAGCCAAGAATTTCACCGAGCGAGCCGGAGTGCTCCGAAAGTTCAGCCATGCCCTTTGAGATACCGTCTACTGCATCCCGAATACCCGTCTGGAACGCGGGTGTCGAGACGGCTTCCGTGACGAGCTTGACCCAAGAGCTGATGGTCTCTGAGATTTTACCCATGACGTAGGCGATGGTCTCTGCGGTCTCATGCAGAGCCTTGCCGATGTACTCGAACGCAGGTCCTAGGTTCCTCAGTGCATCGTTAGCCCCCCGGAACAGTGTAACCATAGTCCACTGAGACTCAACAGACGCGAGGTTATCACGTACCTTCTCAAGAGCGTTAGCGAAGTCCGTCAGAGACGCGCCTCTGGCTTCCTGAGCGGCCTTAGCAATATTCACTAGGATGCCCACGGCGGCTTGACCTGCGCGCCAGAACTCTTTCAGGGCGAAGATACCCTTATCAATCGCGCCGGAGATGTCCGCGTGCTTCGTCCACTCGTTGAACTTGTTCGCCATGTCGGTGAACCAGTCACCGAAGCGAGGGAAGAACTTCGCGCCAATGTCGATGAACCGCAGAAGACCCTCAGTCAGAGGACCCATGCCCTCGCCCATACGGCGGATACCCTCAGCGGCAGAATCGAATATACTTTCGAATCCGCCCTGGTTAGCAAACTCTTGAGCTGCGCGTGCGGCCTTGCCGAAGAAATCTCCGGTAGCTTCGGAAATCTCTAGCATCCCCTTCTCCCACGCCGGGAAGACAGAATCAATGAAGTTCCTCATGGGGGTTTCAAAACGCTCCCAGAACTTATCCGCACCCCTGTTGTTGAGGTCGGTAAACCGGTCGTTAACATCCTTCATGCGGTCATTCCACTGCTTGAGTGCATTCACCGACGCGAACGCCGCCACGCCGATACCTGTGAGGATACCGGGCAGAGCGAAGGCACTCGGTGCAATGGAAACGAGAGACGAGCCGAGGGCGAAGATGTGGCTAGTCAGGGACAGCACCGAAGCGGAAACCGTCGAGATGACAGACCCCAGCTTGATAATCTCCGTCAGGTTCTTATCAAGGTCTTTCGTGAAGTCCGAGAATTTCTTCGTGAAATCCCAGGTAGCGCGAGCACCCGACAGAGCCGCCAGGGCGGTGAGAACCTTAGCCGCAGCGGCTTTATCAATCTTCGGGGAGATAAGTACGTGCCGGGGGCGAGTAAGTGTCGCCAGCTTCATGCGAGCACGACCGGTATCTGCGTCTGCGTTGATAGTCACATCGCGGTCGTCGTCCAGTTCGTCCAGCTTATGCTCCGCATGGGCGGTATCGAGGTCTACCTCAGCGTGCAGGACGTGCTTATCACGGAAGAACGAGTCGTTCTTGAGGTGGTCCACGTTGAACGAATCCTTGAAACGCTCAACGGCGGCGCGGTTCGTGAACTTCTCTCGGGCGCGCTCTAGTCGTTCCAGGCGCTCACGAAGTAGATGAACTTTCAGACCCGCGCGCTCAAACGCATCTGCCCAGCGGTCAATCTCTTCGGAGTTACCGACCTTGACGGCACGGCCATGCTTGTTAGCGAAGCTCGCTTGCAGACGTTCTGCCAGCTCAACATTGCGTCGAAGCTGCTCAATGGAGTCCTTAGCATCTGCCTTGAAATCGTCGAACAGGTGCAGTTTACGTTTGCGGGTGAACACGTCAGACATGCTCTTGTCGAACGTCTTCATCAGCTTTTCGTTCTCTGCAATCTGCTTGCCGGCCTTGCGCATCTCCGTCTGCATACGGCGAACACCATTGGTATCCCCGAGTGCACGGTATCGGGATGCTTGCCGGTCGAGCAGAACCTCTGCGCGTTTCAGTTCAGAAATCCACTGACGCATGGGCTTCAAGCCGGAGCGGTACCCCTCAAAGGGGCGCGAGAAATCAATCTTGAGAAGGTCTTTAGCCCCTCGCGTGAAGAGGTTCTGAGCGCGGGTAATGTCTTGCAGTTCCTTGCGGTACCGCTTGAAGTTTTCCGCCTGGGAACGAACGCCGCGCGTAGCATCCGCCATGCGCTTTAGGTCTTTGATGTGCTGGTCTAAAGACTTATGCAGTGGTTTCAGGGGGTCGGAATCCCCCGAGACAACCAGGTCTTTGAGCCGTATCGGGTGGTCCTTGACGTGCTCAATATTGCTCTCTAGCCGGTCGAAGAACTCCTTTGTGACATCCTGCTCACCCTCAATCTCGAACTGCCCATCCACGATATGGTGGAACTTGTTCACCATGCTATCGGCAATATCACGGATGCGCTCCGACATAGTGCGCATACGTCGCTCGGAGCGGTTAGCGCTGCGCTCTACCTCTTGGTTGAACTCCCTAAAGCCCTGAGTAGCTTCTCGGAACATGGAACGGTTGAAGCCAGCGCCAATTCCCACGGCGGGGATGTTCGGGGTCTGGCGAAGCCGTTCAATGAGCGCCTTGTGCTGACGGTTGAAAACATTATCATCGAGCTTGAGCGGTACCTTTATCTCAGACTTCGCAAGTCCCTTGACAATCTCGTCATGAAGCTGGTGAACAGTCTTCGCGGACTCCACATGGACGTTGGGAATCTCGAAGTGATACTTGAATGCATCCTTCATGCGCGCCAGCTGTTCGCGCATGGTGAGCTTCGGCTTTACCTCGGGTTGCTCACGCTCAACAGAATCTTTGACCTGCTTACGGACACGCTTCGTATCTACGTCCGCTTTTATCTTCACGTCACGGACGTTGCGGGTGGCTTGCTTGAGCTTTTCGCCAACGTTGTTCACGTCCACGTCGGCCTTGAGGGATACCCGCGTATCCAGCTCACGTAGCTGTTGTTTCAGCTTTTCAAATGCGGAGCGGTCTAACTCCGGGGTAACCCGGATATGCATAATCCGCTCAGCCTGTTTCTTCGCCTTCTCCAGGGTAGGGCGAAGTTTCTGGTTGAAATTCTCCGCGTCCGGGAGAACGCGTATGTGTACGCGCCCGGCTTCAAAACTTCCTGCCGCCAAGGGTCACCTTCCTATTTATTCTACGTCCGTGCCGGGTGGCGCGTATGAATCCTCTGGACTCTGCTCTTCCTCCTCCGTGAACAAAGTTCCCCAGTCGATAACCCCGGCGGCCGCTTCCATAGCAAACGCTTGTTTTTCCATAGCCGACATAACTTCGTCTTTCGTGAAATTAGGCTTCGGCTTACCACTCTCATTATACGGGGATGGGTACTCCACAAACTCCGGGGGTTTGGAGTTTTTCTCCTGGTTAGCGGTGATATACATGTTACGGAATGACGTGATGGAATCCGCAATATATTTGAGCGTCATCTCAAGACGGGTGTACCCAAACCATGCGTCCTTCGGGTCTGCATCCTTAGCCGCTTCGGTATCCGGTTCCGGCTCAGGTAGTTGGTGCCTGTATAAACTACGCTCTTCAAAAGCAAGCCGGGACAACAAGGCTTTAGTGACCTTACTATCCCGGCTTGCCCACTCACGCAGAGGGTCATAGTGATACAACGCTATGAAATCTGCGCAAATAACAGGCTGTGTCGTTAGATATTCAAAGAGCGCGCGACGTTTCCCAGTTCTCCCACGTAACCCATGACGAAGTTACTCATGTCGCCGATACCGGCCAAGGTATCGTGTGAGCGCCACTCCGCTAGGTTCTCTTCGGGAACAACGGTATCTTCAAATATTTGCAGGATAGCGCGGGTACCTGCCAAGTCCACGCCAGGGTTCTCTTCCTTGTCTTCCTTCTCTACAATCTTCCAGACAGACATAGTTTCCGAAAGAAGCTGTAGCGCGACGGTACCGCGCAATGTCTCAAGTGGTGTAGCAAGGCGGTACAGCGGGCTAGTACGCGGGTCTGGTAAGTCTTCCAGCCCCTCAGGTTCGGGCGTGCTATCTGCTACAGACTCGGTCACCTGTGCCTGTGCCTGTGCTGCTGGCGCTGCTGCAGCGGGAGTATCCACCTGCTGGAGACGGTCGAGTGCCGCGTTGTAGCGGTCTGCTTCTGGCGCGAACTCCGCCGCGACCGGGATAGCGCGTCCATCTGCGCCAAATACCAAGCCGGGGGTTTTGTTGTATTCGGGTTGGTTGCCCAAAGCATTTCCTCTCACTAAAACAAAAGTGCCTGTGACTCATAATGAGCCACAGGCACAGTATAGCATGTGCGCTATGTACTAGCTTTAGGCGCCAGCACGGCCACCAGCTGCGGGCTGTCCTCCTGCAGCGGGAGCTGCGGCGGCCTTCTTCGGAACGATAGTAGCGATAGCATCCTTCGCACCAGCCGTTACCTGCTCCGCAGTAGGTGCAAGCACAGTTGCCGTGACGGGGATAGGCACAAGAGCGCCCTTCGAGGTCTCACCACGACCATTGGCCGAAAGCTGAGCGTTCGGCATGTAGTCGAACACTGTCATCTCGGAATCCGCACGGATGAACAACAGCGAAGTGTTCACGGTACGCGGCTTGCCGCCGGACCACTGGATAAGCTCTGCTTCGGTCTCTTCCAGGGTTGCAGGGTCGTTACCGCCCTGAGTCAGCTGGAGAACGCGCTTGTTGAAAGTGTGCAGAGTGAACTCGAACTTGGTGGTGATGTTGCCACGGATGTTACGTACCGCCGCAACCTCAGCGGTGTCGATAACGGTAGCGTCGCCCCCGTCGGACGAGAAGGTGGGCAGGGTCTCCGCAGAGGTCAGACCGATAGGTGCCCAGCCGGCAGGGTAAGTAGTGCTGTCGTCGGCCTTGAACTTGCCAACCGCACCCTTCGGAGGAGGTGCGAAGGTACCCGTCTTAGGGGCCAGCACCGTAACAAAGTCCGCAACAAGGACTTCACTCGGGTTATATTCAATAGGCTTAGCCATATTAGAGAACTCCTAGTTCTTGCAATGCCTTGGAAGGCTCTTCCATATTAGGTGCGCCAAACAGGACATCCCGTGGCGCGAATGCAGTCAATGTTAGGGTGCTGTCTGACTGCTCCCCGGATACCGTCGTGACGGCGGCAACCGAAAATTCTGTATTGGGTGTCTGGGTTAGAGTATACCCTTTCAGTACCACGCCAGATACTTCCTTGCCTACTTCGGCACACTTCTGGATATAAGAATGCGCCAGCATGGCTAGGCTATCGGAAGAGACGTTGGCTAGCTTGCCGGTGCGTGGTGAGTACACGCGTAGACGTATGTTCATCATCAACTTCCACAGAGTACCCTCCGCATTCACCGGTGTGTATGTAGCCCACATGACGTGGTGCTGAATCCACCATGACGGGAGTTTGCTAGGTGGCACGTTTTGAATCACATGCCCTGGCGCGAACTCAGACAGTAGGCTCTGCATGGTCTCAGTCAAACTCAATGCGGTTTCCATTAGTAACCTCCATGACGGGTTCCGCGTGAACCTGAGCGGTCAATCTCTGCGTTCGCACGAACCGCGTTCCAGTTGGTCTTCTTTAGCGCTGGCATAGGACGTGACAGGGCGTGCAGAGATACTGCCTTAGCCGCTGCCCCAACCAAGAAGAAGTGCCCCCGCTGGAAGCGTGTAACCTTCTGGCTACGCCCGTTCGAGAACTGAATCTCGTTTGTCGCTATACCAAGCTCAATGATGTGCGCGGCGGGGTCATCGTTGTAGACAACCCTATCCCATACCGGGATATTCGGGTACTGCTGAGGTCCCTTGTAGAGGGACCGACGCACACCGAAATGGTCTACATAAGAATCGGACGTAGATTTTCGGTATGGTTCTGCAGCGGCTTTCGCGTCGTTCTTGATAGCCTCCGCAACACGGTCAAGCGCGCGTGTCCTGGTAGATACCAACGACGCGGCGCGCTTCGAGTTAGTGCGGTACAGTTCAATTCCGTCACCCAAGAGGCACCCCCGATAACTCTCTGTCGTTGCCCCTGGTTATCGCAACCTTATCGTGCTGAGTGCGCACTCCCATTCGGAAGACAACTTCGCGGGCGTGGATGGTGTAGTAGTACGGCTTCGAGGACGTTGGCTGTGGCTTGAGTCCTGCTTGCCTGGTGTACTTTCCGGGGGTGTAGACCACGACGGCATTCACGGGGAACTCGTCTTGGTATTCTGGCGGCAGTGACTCGCGTAGCTTATCGAACGTGCCGGGGGGAGATGTTAGCGCTCCGGTCGTAGAGAGTTTCGTACCGTAGTACTCTTCTCGCACCGATGAAGTACGGGAGAGGTTATCAGACGCGATAGGCTGGAAGTTGCAGCGCACTACCAGGGGTTTCTGCATGTACTCCACTGCGTACATACCGTCAGGCTTTAGTACACTACGCGCCGGGTAAATCTCCACGACGTGGCGTGGGTTGGATACTAACGTCATCCGCAGAACCACCCCTTATTCCACCCCGGTGTGGGGGATGCTGTAAACGTGGGGTCTGGAGACATCTTGACCGACCCTACAAAAGACTCACGGGTCTTGCATCCAAGACCCTCAAGTTCCTTATCAGTGAACCAGATGTTCGGGGACTGCGCTACGCGGTCAATCTGAATCTCGTATGCGGACTCTTTCTCGGAGATGTACCCCGAGCGGTCATCCTTTGCGACTCGCATGACGGCTGCCACGACTACAGCGCGGATACGAACCGCTGTGAGCTTGTCCGGTTCTTCCTTGCCAGAAATGATGTTTGCCAGGCGAGGACAATACCCCGCGAGCATGGCGAGGGCTTCCTCAATCTTAGACGCAATGAATTTCTCAGAGCGGTCTACGACATCACCGTCTAGTGCGGTGTACACATCTTCAACAGTGATTTCCATGCTCACGGGGTATATTCCTTACTTGCTATTGGCGCGATAGCGGGTGCTCTTGCGTGCCGGGGCTTTCTTAGGTTCCTCAGCGGGTTCCTCAGCGGGTTCCTCAGCGGGTTCCTCAGCGGGTTCCTCGAAGCGAAGCCCGGTAATATCAGGGTTAGTAACCTGGGAGAGAACGTGGTCGCTAAGCTCACTCCCTTCCGGTAGGAATACGAGCTCTCCGTATTCGTTGTGGATGTATGTAGGTGCCTTAGTGACCATGTTCGTTTCTCCTTCGGGTAGTTAGATTATTTACAGAACCGTAGCCTTGAAAGCGGCATCGGGGCTGTACAGGGCGGGCATCGCCACAGAATCCACAACAATGTCACGCAGGGACGCAACGTTAGGACGCTGAACGATATTAGCCACGATACCCTGACCGTTCACGCCGGTCCAGCCGAGGTTCACAGCGGTCACGGTTCGAGAGAACACGGTCTCGCCGAGGATACGGTTGTCAGACGGCGGAAGCAGGAAGATGCTGTCGTCATCCAGAACATTCACAGGGCCGTCGTAGGTGTTCACCTGGCGGTCATACAGAGTAATCTGCGGGAGAAGCTGACCGGCCAGGATGCCGTTTATTTCCTCAAGGGTTGCAGGACGGTAACCGTCGCCAACCTTAGTAGCGAACTGAGTGTTGGTCTGGATAGCCAGGAACACGCGGGTAGACATCACCATCGCGCCGGGATAGAAGCCGTTGAGCTTCTTGTAAGCCTGGCGCAGCTTCACCAGCTCATTCAGGATGTTGGTACCTGCGGTATCAAACTTAGCCGCCACGGTCACGTCTGCCTCTGCAGAGCGGCCCCATACATCCTCAGTCACGCCGCCAGCTTCGGTCTCTACCAAGAACTTAGCCTTGTTGAGGGTCTGCCCACGCTGGTACTCAAGACGGTCAGCAATCGACTCTACGCCCTGCATGACCTTATCCTCAATGGACTTGCGGATAATGTCGTTGGACTGGATGCGAGCGCGAAGCTGGTCCTTTTCGCCGATGGTGTATTTCTGAGTCAAGGGGATGTTCTCAAAACGAACAATCTTGACGGGGGGCTGAGTACCACGGCTAGGCTCAGCATCCCAGGCGCGGTTGAACGCCATGACGGGGCGGGTGACCTTGAGGTCCTTGGTGTTCAGGTCAATGCCTTCAACGTAGCGCTCGGGGAAGAACGAAAGCAGGGAGTTGGCGGCAATCTCCTGTGCCTGGATGTTCTTGTAGTACTCTTCCGCGAAGCCGGTCAGGTACTCCGGGGTAGTAATCTGGTCCAAATCATAAGTAGACATTAGTTAGCGCCCTCCATGAAGATAAAGTGCTTGCTGTCTGCGGGCTTCTCCAGGGCAGAGCCAGAGGCGAGCTTAGGCAGACGCTTATGAAGGATAATTCCCTTGACAACGACGGCTACCTGCTCAGTGCCGGCGGTGTTGGCATGGTCGAACAGCAGGAATCCTGCGGGGTCAGCTGTGGCGGGCTTTACCTTGTTCGCTTCGATAGTCACGGGGTAGCCGGAAGGTACACCGTTGTATTTCTTGATAACTTCCGCAAAGTCTTCGGCGCTGATGGTGAGCGACTGAGCCTCAATCGAAGCGGTCTCACCAGACAACCAAGCCGGGAGGTTGCGGTTAATGGTAGTGCTATGCAGATTAGGCACTTGTAACCTCTCTATTTCCTGTTGAACTTAGCTCGCACAGCGGCGGCGCCGGAGGCGAAGCTGTTGTTAGACGCGTTACCTGTATCGGGCGCGCCGTTTAGTGAGGGAATGCTAGATGCCTTAGGTTTCATCTGCTCAGTCAGTGTAGCGAGGATACCGTCAAACTTAGCCTGGTCGAAGTTCCCTTCCGAATCCAAGAACGACGCAGCACCCAAACTATCGAATGCGCTCTGCAAACTCGATAGCCCGTTCGCACTCAGCCCGGCTTGAATCTTCGACTCCGCAATCTTAGTAGATGCGTTCTTCTTGTAGTCGTTGAACTCATTCTGCAACGCCTCTAGCCGGTCAGCTGCAGAATCATCTGCATCCTCAGACTTGCGACCCTTCTTAGCCCGAGCCTCCCACTCACGTGAGTGGGACTTCCACTGCTCTACCTGCTTAGTCAGATTTTCAATCTGAGCTTTCAGGTCTTCCTCGCTTGTTGAAGGTTCCGAAGCATCCCCTGCGGCGTTCTCCTGAGTAGCCGTTTCGGCGTTCAGGTTCTCACCTTCCGGGGTTTCCTCCGTACCAACGTTCGCAGACAAAATCTCCTGTGGCATATCTGTATTCCTTTCATCCCCATTCCGGGGGTTTAGCGAGAACCACCTGCGTATTCCTTCACGCCGGGATTCTGCATCTGGTGAGCCTTCCAGTCGCGCATGAAGTTCTTCTTCCGAAGCATCATTAAGCGTGATTACTGAGTCGGCTTTTATGTATTCCGCAAAACCCTTTCGGTCTGCGGCGTCTGGCAATGTGCGGGTAACCCACACGTCCCTCTGGGACCCTCGCAGGTGCAGGCTCTCTTCCAGAGCCGCCCTTAGCACAGAGTCTCCATCAAGTAAATCCAAGTCTATAATAGCATCCCCAGGCTTAGCGTTGTCTCGAACATATGTACTCTTGCCGCTGGCCGGGGGTCCTGTAATCAACCGAATCATGAGGCATACGCTTTCGCCTGGCGTTCCCAATACGCGATACGGTCTTCTAGAACAGATGTTCGAGTGCGCCTGGGCTTAGCGCGCTTACGACGCAGGGCGGCCAGTTCGTCCCGTGCGTCGATAGCCTCTTCTCTGGGGGTGTGCACATACGACGCGCGGTCCGCATCTTCCCCTGAGAGCGCGTACTTCTCGTCCTTTGGGGTAAGTCCGCTCTTAGACTTCTGTACTCGCCTTGCCAGGGTAGGCCCACGTTCCCCTGAGACATACTCTGCAATGCGCGTGTTCGATAGCTTGCTGGCGGTATTCCCACCCGCAACCTGGTAGATATAATCCAGGTCTTCTCGGTTCAGCTTCAAGCCGGGGTCTGACGTGTTCGTGACGGGTAGAGTCTCGCACTTGCAGTTATCGTGCAGCGGGTACAGCTGGTTCGTCGAGTACAGACGGTCAGCCGCTACCAGGCACAGACCACAGGTACCCGTCTTAGATAGCTCGGGGTGGATGATGCGGCGGTACCCGATAACCCCCTGCGGCGCGGCTGCTTCGTATACCCGCGCGGCACGTTCCCTATTCGCCATGCGAACATCCGCGTCTGCCAACTGACGGACGCGAGCTAGAGTCTTGAGCATAGCCTCTTGGTGCGAGTCGCCATTGTTACGGGCAACGCGATATTCCTTGACGGGTCGCTCCCACACATCCTCAGGGAGAATGTTCTTGCGTGGGTACGAGCCGTCCCGTGCTGGGGGTACGTCCTTGGGGAATTTCTTCCCCTCAGCTTCCAGAGCCTCTTGTAAGAACGCGTCTGCGTCGGCACGGGTCTCGTCCATAATCTCTAGAACCTTCTCGACGGTATCATCCACCAAATCATCCACTGATGACGACGTAAGAGGGTCTGAGCGCCAGCGGGCAAAGAGCCATTGCACCAAAATCTCAACCAGAGACTTGTTGCGCTGCGACTGGGCTTTAGCCAACTTCCCATAGAATCCAGAGGTAGCCACTAGACGGCACCACCGTTACGTTGGTTTGACAAGTTAGCCTCCGGTGATGTGTTGTTCAAGACCTGGCGGTTCTTCGGGTCTGGTTCCGGGCTTTCTTCGGGTTCCTGCTCTTGCCGGGTGAGGTTCTGCTGCGCCGTAGCGTTAGCCACCACCAAATCTCGGAGCGCCTGGTTACCTTGCACTCGCTCGACCTCGGCAATATCCAGCGCGGAGAAGCCACCAAACTTACGCAGCGCAACCGTCAGGGGGACACCTGCAGAGGTGGCGAGCTGGACGGCAGACATGCGCTCAACGTCCGAAGGCCGCTTCGGGTTCACCCAGTCAATGTTTATCTTCGTAGCGTCCGCGCGCTCAGCATCTCCGCGTGCCAGCATGGCGTCTGCAAACAAGCGGCGAAGGGTCGAGGTAATGCGCATCTCCAGTGACTCAATGTCGAAAATCAGAGGCTCGTTCTGCATAGACGCACCCTCCGCCGAAGACGTGGACGACTCCGGGGACAGGATGTACAGCGGGGTCTTCGACTCTGCAGCAAGAATCTTGATGTTATCCAGCACGACGTTGCGGATGGGGTTCAAGTCAGTAGCGGAGGACTCCCAAATATCAACGCCGTCAGGAAGCATCAGCAACGCGTCCGGTGCCGTCTCGAACATGTCTGCTGAGTACTGAATCTCGTTGCCTTGGTTGTCGTACTTAGGCAGGTTAGACAGAACAGTCTTGCGGAACGCTTGCGTGGCGGTGAGAATGCCTAGCTGCAAGATAGTGTGGTTGATGCGCGAGAGCGTGGGCAGGTGACGGTAGATGATGCCGTCGCCGTCCGACAGCTCGTATATCGTGACGGACTCGCCCTCCACCGTTACCGGTGCTTCCCACTCCCACTCCCCAAGAATCGGAGAGAACTCCGCCAGGTCTGGGCACGCCCACTCGCCGGTGGCCTGCAGCGGAACGTTCAACTCTGCTTTCGCCAGACGGTAATACCCCGGGCGGGCGAAGAGCATGATGCGGTGCTTACGGTCGGCAGATGCGTACATAGCAATGGCCGCGACGGTGTTACCCGCAGCGTCACGGTCACAGTACGTATGCGACGGGGGTAGATGCATCAGGCCATCCTCCGTCAGCGCGAGATACCCCTTGCCAGAGGTGAGCGTATCTCGAAGCGCATCTGTCAGTTTCAGTTTGAAATCTGACTCCTGGATGAATGCCTCAATCTCGTCATCACCGTCTGCCGAATCATCCACAGCGGACTGCACACTGTGTACACCAATGCGGGGTAGGCGAGAATCCACCAAGAGACAGGCCGCGTTCACGCGGGATTTCTTCTGCAGGTTGTACCAAGCCCGCTGTACGCCAGCATTAGTACCGGAATTATCTGGTAGAGGGATAGGCGCGCGCCCCGAGTACCAGCTGTTCATATCCTTGATGTGCTGACGGCGGCGGCTGAGCTGTCCGTACAAAAAGTTGATGTACGCCAGGTCCTCTTCAAACGGTTGTATTTCCAAAGTATTACCTCAATCGCATAGGGGCGGCGGATTCACGAGCCGGGGCTATGGTATGACCCTTCGCGCTCACACGTAGCTTGGACTGATACGCCAGCATGAGAGCGTAAGCCGCGTCAATCTTTCTCGCGGACGACGGCGACTCCTTATACATGATTCTACCTGCACGTGTTTCTCGGTACTGGGCATTGTTCAGGTGACGCATGAGCACGCCGGGTCCGGTTAGTTTCACCTCGCGTTCGTACAGAGCGACACGCAGCGAGCGGGTGGCCTCGGCAACCCTGTTCAGTTGGTTACCGCGCCATAGCATGGAACCAAACCCATACTTCGAACCGCGCCGGGCTGACGCTCTCTTCGCGTTAATCAGCGACTCCCACTCAGCGGCCAAGGACTCCCACCCGGCGGGGTCGAACAACCCATCTACCACGTTGAAATCCTGAATGAACTTACGCATCACGTCGTCAATCTCAGCACGGGGTGGCTCCCAGCCGCGACCGGATTCGTCGTCCGGTTGTTCCCAGACGCGCACAGCCCACGCCAGGCCGTCAGATACTCGCATGGCGACAATAGCTGTAGCGTCGGTAACCCCTCGCGAGCGGCCCCAGGAGCCATCGAAGCCCACCACAAGCATGTCTTGCCGGGTGATGGGGTCGATACCGGATGCTTCCAGGTTCTCGTGGGTCGTGGCTTGCAAAACATCATACGGAATGAACGCATCTGCAGAAGCGTGCGGCTTGTTACCGAAGTACCGCGCCGCGTCTGATAGCGTCGTGGCGGGGTCGAACACATCATCCAACACACCATTGATGCGCACCCACCCGCCGGGGTAGGGCGAGCCTTCAACACCGCATGGCGGGGTGTGAATCTTGCACCCTGTAGGGGACTTCAAGGAATCGCCATAGGCGTGCTCAAGTCCAGAAATGATGCTGGACGGGTCGGACAAGTCGGGGTCTCCCCAGTCCCTAGTGTCATAGAGGATGTTGTTACGGAACGACTCTCCGGCCATACCCTTCTGCCACGCATTCCAGGTCTGCTCAGCGAACGAGCCTTCTCCCGGCACGAATGCGTTCGGGGCTTCCAGCAAAGTTCCGTCTGCCTTAGACAGGTTTCGCTTCGCTACAGCCCCAAGACGGTCGCCGCCGTTTGACGGTACCCATGTCTCCGTCTGGTCGGCAATCGTGAACTGGTTCGGCTTACCCTCAAGCGAGCGGGCCGATGATGTACGCGGCGCAATAAGCCCATTGTGGGGTAACAGAATACGTGTCTCCATCACTTCCACACCGGGGTATTCCCAGAGAAGATGCTCTGAGGACATCATCTCCTTCATAGGTTCGAAGGCGTTTCGTGTCTGCTCTTCCGAGACGGCAAGCAAGGTGATTTCCACTTTTCGCTCCGCGTTCCAGGGCTGCCCAACAGGTCGTCCGTTTGCATCCCATCCCGCGAAGCGGCATGGGCCAAGAGCCTCGAAGGCGGCAATCGCGGCGAGGAACGGACTCTTCCCCCACCCTTTTGGACGCTGTATAACACCGCGCCGGTACACACGCTCCCCCGTGATGGGGTCAATGCGGTACCAACGTAGGATGAACTCAGCCTGTTCCCGTGTCGGGCGAAACGGTTCATCCCACGTGACGGTAGGGCGAGACAGGTATGTCTCCATCCACTCAAGGGCGATATACCCAAGAGTAGGTACCTCCCCCTTGTATCGTGGTTTGAATCCCGCACGCACTGGGGCGTTCGCGAATGTATCAATCATGCCGGGCTAAGCCTCTAACCTCAGCTCGCCATAGGTAGCGTTACCCTCTACATGCCGGGGGGTGGGCGCTTTCTGAGTGTGCTCGGCCAGGCGGCGCTGCAGTTCCTCTGCAGTAAGAAGCTCTATCTTAGCCCCTGCGATAGACTTCGGAGACAGGATGAACTCGCGCGCACTGGAGACCGCAACCTCAACGGAACGCAGGGTGGATACACCGCTCTCGAACTTACGTGCCGCCTCTTCAATAGGCATGATGACGGATAGGATGAAGAACTGCCATTGAGTCTTCGTGAGGTTCTGCAGGGTCGGGTGTTCCTTGAGCGAGTCCCAGAACTCAACAGTGAAAGCGTGCCAGTCAAAGTATTCGGGTAGCTCGGGCTGCGGTACCGGGCGGTACTCCAATGGTGTAGCCTGGACGACCTCATATTGTCCACGCTTGCTTCGAGTGCTCTTGTTATTCCCCTTGCCGGGCATAGATATTCTCCTTTGTGTTCAGTGCCTCCCATTCGGCAACCTCTTTCGTATACCGCTTCAAGCGCATACGTTGGATAGGTTTTAGCTCTGCTGGGGGTATCGCTTTCAGTTTTCGTAGGGTGCGCCGGATGTGTTGCTTGTGGCGGCGGTGCGCTAGACCGCACTTCTTCGAGCAATACCTCCGTGGCGCGGGGGCTGCGCTATACTCTAGAACAGGTTTGTGGCATCGAAGACATTTTCGATAACCATCAACCGATTCGAGTTTAGGTTCCATAGGCTCTCCTGGTATTAAATTTATTTAAGACCCAATATGCCTTAAGTTGTGGCGCTTCTCCCCCAGTATACAGGGTCATTCGGGAAGGCTGCATAGCCGGGCGCGCGGCGTTGCGTGCCGGGGGCAAAAATTATTTCCTATGATTTTCCTCACACGTGTACTGGTGAATATTTATGACCGCACACGCGCTCGCAAAATAGAACACATTTTCTAAGCCCGTACTTTTCGAGATGGTTCAGAGCCCGAG
>SKEH01000165.1_pt1 | contig 45357 bp, 47 predicted proteins | sample 4826571 | NCBI WGS metagenome assembly SKEH01 (sample SAMN11008814, study PRJNA524170) | human gut metagenome | biome: Human fecal sample; material: Feces; isolation source: fecal sample from pouch patient p29 | host: Homo sapiens | place: Israel: Tel-Aviv | collected 2016-09-14 | reverse complement strand
AAGACAAAACGGTCTTTCATATTCTAAGTTAATGCACGGCTTGAAAGTAGCTGGTGTTGACATTAACCGTAAGATGTTAGCTGATATTGCTTATAACGATTCAAAGACCTTTGCACAATTAGCTGAAACAGCTAAGAAGGCTTTAAATTAATTTAAAAATGGCGCATTGGCGCCATTTTTTTATGTCAAAAATTATCACTTTACTGAATTTTTTTGATATATTAGATGAGTGAAAACTTAAATAAAGGGGAAGTTGAATGTTATTCAGGCCACGTTATACAATTGATACGATTTATCATTTAGATACTGATGTGCTTCAACAAATGAATGTCAAAGCAGTTTTTTCAGATTTAGATAATACATTACTTGCATGGAATGAATTTGAGACTGCCAAAAAAATGGATGAGCTCAATCAACGTTTGGCCAAAGCTGGCATCAAATTGGTTGTAATTTCCAATAATAATGCAGAAAGAATCGGTAAGGTTCTAAACCCATATCAAATTGACTTCGTTGCGAAGTCAAGAAAGCCGCTTCCTTTTGCAATAACTAAAAAAAGAGAACAACTTGGTTTGGCAAAAGATCAGGTAATGATGGTTGGTGACCAGTTGATTACTGATATTCAGGCTGGAAATTTAGCCGGTGTAGAGTCAGTTTTGGTGAAACCATTGGTTGAAACGGATAAATGGAATACTCGCATTAATCGCTTCTTAGAAAAAATAATTTTTTTCTTTTTAGCAATTTCGCATAGAGTTACCTTTAAGGAGACATTAGAAAATGGATGATGAGTTAATTTGTAGCGGTTGTGGAGCAAAGCTGCAATCAACTGATCCAGAAGAAGCAGGTTTTTTACCAGCGCAACGTTTGAAGAAAGCTATCGAAAATCAAGACGAAGATAATGATACATATTGCCAACGCTGTTTCCGCTTGCGTCATTATAATGAAATTATGCCTGTTAATGCGGATAACGATGACTTTTTAGCACTGCTAAATTCATTGGCAGAAAAAAAGGCGTTAATTGTTAACGTGGTTGATTTGTTTGATTTTACTAATTCATTATTATCTTCTCTTAAACGTTTTATCGGTGATAATGACTTCATTTTAGTAGGAAATAAATTTGATTTATTTCCGCTAAATTCTCGTCAAAGCAAAATTAAAGATTGGATGCGTCAAGAGGCTAATCGAGTTGGCCTATTTCCAAAGAAAATTTTTTTGGTTAGTGCCAAAAAACAAAAGAACTTAGAAACTTTAATTTCGTATTTAGATAAAGCTTCTAGAACAGAAGATGTATACTTTGTTGGCATGACTAATGTTGGAAAATCAACTTTGTTAAATGCAATTATTGACCAAATGGGTGACATTAAGAATCTGATTACAACTTCTCGTTTCCCTGGAACTACATTAGATAAGATTGAAATTCCGCTGGAAAATGGACACTTTTTAGTTGACACTCCAGGTATTATGACTGAAAATCAGTTGGCAACGCGGTTAAATGCTAGTGAATTAGCAGTTATTTCACCACAAAAGCCATTAAAACCTATGACATACCAATTAAAGCCAGGTAATACACTATTCTTAGGAGGACTTGGGAGAATAGACTTTATCAAGGGTGATCCAGCTAGCTTTACAGTATATGCGGCGCGTGGATTATACATTCATCGCACCAAGACTGAGAATGCTGATACTTTTTACGAAAAGCATGTTGGTGAATTGTTGAATCCACCAGAAAAAGAAACAGATCTTCCCGGACTAAAAGGGCAAGAATTCCATACTTCAAGTAAAAGTGACTTGCTATTTGGTGGTATTGGTTTTGTGACAGTGCCGGCAGATTGTTTGGTTAAGATTTATACTCCTGATAAAATTGGTTTAGGTATTAGACGTGCACTAATTTAGAGGCAAAAATGATCGCTATTGCTAAGGATTTAGGAAAAATTCCGTCAGTTGAAATTAAAGAAGAAAAAATAGAGCCTAAGAAGGGTAAACAAATTGGAATTTTAGGTGGAACATTTAATCCAGTACACTCGGCTCATTTAATAGTTGGTGAACAGGTATATAATAAACTTCACCTCGATGAAGTTTGGTTTATTCCAACTAATATTCCGCCTTTGAAGGATTCCCCAACTGTTTCACCGCAAGATCGTGCTAATATGTTAGAATTAGCAACTCAGGACAATCCTCATTTTCAAGTGAAGTTATTTGAACTCTATCGTGGTGGTGTTTCATATACTGTCGATACATTGCGATACCTACATGAAACTCAGCCGGAAAATCATTATTACTTGATTATGGGCAGTGATCAGGTAAATAATTTCAATGAATGGAAAGAACCGACTAAAATTGCACAAATGGCAACCTTGGTTGGAATAAAACGTGCAGGCTATCCCACTAAAGCAGAATTGCCAATGATCTGGGTCGATGTTCCAAGCTTAGATGTCAGCTCGACCTCAATACGCCAAACTATTGCAATGGGTGGCTCAATCAGGTATCTTGTACCTGATACAGTGAGAAACTATATACAAAAAAAGGAACTATATCATGAGTGATTTATTTTTTAATGAAACGTACTCACCGCTATCTAGCGCTGAAATAGTTGCTAAAGAAAAAAGCAATATGGATCAAAAGCGTTTTACCCATTGTGTAGGGGTGAGTGAGACGGCTCGTAAGCTTGCTAAACTAAATGGTTATGATGAGGATAAAGCAGCACTTGCTGGCTTTATTCATGATTATGCCAAGCAAGTGCCAGTAGAAGAATTTCGACAAGTAATTAAAACCCAGGGATTTGATCAGGATTTGCTTAATTGGGGTCCTGCAATCTGGCACGGAATAGTGGGTACTTATTTTATTGAACGTGATTTAAAAATTACTGATGCGGAAATATTAACCGCTGTTCGACGTCATACAACTGCTGATACAGAAATGACCACCTTAGATAAGATTGTTTATATGGCTGATTATATTGAGCCTGGACGAGATTTTGCAGGGGTTGAACAAGCACGTGATGTTACATATGCCAACTTAGATGAAGGTGTAGGCTATCAACTTGCACATACACTTGAATATTTAGTCCATAACAGAAGTAAAATTTATCCACGCACTTTAGAAGCATACAATGTGTGGAGTGTCAAAAAGCAATAAGGAGAAAAATTGACTAGTAAAGAAATCTTAGCTTTTACATTAAAAGCAATCAGTGACCGCCATGGTGAGGATACTGCTGCATATGACATGCAGGGATACAGTATTTTAGCTGATTATTACGTTGTTACCAGTGCAGGTTCTAATAGACAGTTGCACGCAATTGCTAATGCAATTATTGATGAGGCACATAAGGCTGACTTCTATGATTATCGAGTTGAAGGAAGTAGCGAATCAAATTGGCTACTTTTAGATTTAGGTGATGTAGTCGTCAATGTCTTTACTGAAGAAGCCCGAGACTTTTATAATGTTGAAAAACTATGGGCAGACGGTAAAAAATTAGAGTTAGAGGAAGATTAGCTGCTAATGAGTGTTGTTGGGATCATTGCTGAATACAATCCTTTTCATAGTGGACACGAGTTTTTGATGAATCAGGCTCGCTATCTGGCAGGAGACAAAGATCCAATCGTGATTGTTATGTCAGGTAACTATGTTCAAAGGGGCGAAATGGCAATTATGGATAAGTGGTCGCGCGCTAGGGCTGCACTTGAAAGTGGTGCGGATTTAGTATTTGAACTACCATTTTCAACTGCGGTTCAACCAGCAGACCTCTTTTCACTTGGAAGCATCGACCAATTAGTCAAAGTTGGGGTTACTGACTTAGTTTTTGGCGTTGAAGATGCAACCCAAAATTTTGCTTACTTAGGAAGCAAAATTGCAGAAATTCCACAAAGTCATATGGACTTTAATGATTATAGTCAGACATATTCAACACAGTATAATCAAATGGTTGCACGTGAAGTTGGGCATGAAGTTAATGAGCCTAATGCAATTTTGGCGTTGGCCTATGCTGTTGCAAATCACAACTTAGGTACACCTTTAGCACTACATCCAGTTAATCGAATTGGTGCTGGGCATGATGATTTGTTACAAAATAATGGTGTAGTTCAAAGTGCGAGTGCAATTCGCAATATTATTTTGCATAACAAAATAGATTCGGAATTAGAGCAATGGCTGCCCAAAAAAGAAGTTCAAATGCTTGATGCCCAAAGCGAGTATCCAAACTGGAATATATTGTTCCCATTTTTAAAGTATCGACTTGAATCTACTAGTGTAGAAGAACTACGTCAAATATATCAAATGAGTGAAGGCCTTGAATATAAAATGAAACAAGAGATTCACTTGGCTCATGACTTTACTGAATTTTTACGTAGAATCAAATCGAAACGGTATACCTATGCGCGTTTGAGAAGATTATGCTTGTATACTTTACTGAATGTAAGTCAAGACGATATGATTGAAAGCTTTAACCATGAGTCGTTGTTATTACTTGGCTATAGTAAGCTTGGGCGCAATTATTTGAAGCAAATTAGAAAAGATACTTCTGCCAATATTATTTCAAAGGTTGATCAGAACAATGCTAAGCATGGTTCATTGGGCTTACAGGTTCGCGTTGATCGTTTATTTGAACAAATAATGCAGAAGGATCAAAATTTTGGCCGTCGTCCGTTGGAGGTTTAGAATGCTATCAATTAACTTTTCACAAATCAAAAATAGTAATGAAGTTTTGACGAAGATTGATCAGGAAGTTCAAATGAGGCCAGAATTTTTTGACCGGAGCAAAAACTTGGTTGATCAAGTAAAAAAGGTGCAATTAACTGGTTCACTTTTTTACAATGAACCATATGTAACTGGTGATTTTCATGTTAAGGCTTCCTTGGTTGTTCCGTCGAGTCGAAGTTTAGAACCTGTCGATTACCAACAGGATTTTCGGTTTACGGAAAACTATACTGATGAAGAAGTACCGAAGGAAAAGATTGATGAAAGTGAAATTCCAATCGTTAAGGTTGAAGATGATTTAATCGATTTGCAGACTGCAGTCGAAGATAATATTATTCTTAATATTCCAATCACAATTTTGACACCTGAAGAAGAAAAAGAAGATATCTATCCTCAAGGCAATGGCTGGTCTGTTATTTCAAAAAGTGAATATGACCAAGGAAAGAAAAATCAAGTTAATCCCGCATTTGCCAAGCTTAAATCCTTGCTTGAACAGGATGAACATGATAAAAATAATAAGCAAAAATAAAAATAAGTAATGCAAAAACATTGAGTTAATCTTAACTCAGTTTTTTAATCTTGTTTTTAAACCTCTTTTAAAGTATGCTTATCTTAATTAAAAGGTTTTAACTTGATTTAGCATTTGATAGTTAATATAAAGGATGATAAAAATGGCAAAAATTTTAATTGTTGAAGATGAAAAGAACTTAGCTCGCTTTGTGGAGCTAGAATTAAAACATGAAAAATATGATACTGTTGTTGAGAGCAACGGTCGTAAAGCATTGGATTTGGCTTTGAAAGAAGATTTTGATGCTATTTTACTTGACCTAATGTTGCCTGACTTAAATGGTCTTGAAATTGCTCGTCGTGTTCGTCAAGTTAAGAGTACACCGATAATTATGATGACTGCACGTGATTCTGTAATTGATCGTGTTTCTGGTCTAGATCATGGTGCAGATGATTACATTGTTAAACCTTTTGCCATTGAAGAATTGTTAGCTCGTCTACGTGCCGTTTTACGTCGTGTCAAGATTGAAAAAGATGCCTCAGATGATACAGTTGAAAAGAAGGTAGTTAAGTTTAAGGACTTAACAATTGAAACTGCAAATAGAATTGTTCGTCGCGGGGATGGTAAAGCAGTTGACTTAACCAAACGTGAATACAATCTCTTGATGACTTTAATTAAGAACAAGAACAACGTGGTTAGCCGTGATCAACTACTTTCTAAGATTTGGGGACCAGGTTCAAACATTGAAACTAATGTTGTTGAAGTTTATGTTCGTTACCTGCGTAATAAGATTGACATCCCAGGTCAACAATCATATATCAAGACTGTTCGCGGTACCGGATATATGGTAAGAGATGAAGATGATGAAAAGAAGTAAAGTAAAAGGTAAAAAGGAGACCAAGCACTCATCGTTAATTGTACGCTGGGTCAGTATCGTTGCTTTAACGATCATGGTCTCTTTTATTGTATTTTCAGTTGTTATTTACTCTGTTGTTGGACAGCAATCGTTGGTGCAGCAGAAAAAGACTTCGACTGAAATGGTTGTTAAGCTAAATGAGAGCTTAAATAGAATCCCACACGAATTACAGATTTCCAATGTAGTTCCTGCTCTAACTCCATCAACCAGAAATGTTTTAGAAGGCAATCCGCCTATTACTAATGATGACCATCCTGGAAGTGCATTTAATGATGATCTCCTTTCATCATTAACGAATCCTGATTTGAGTGTTGTTGTTTATAACTTGGAAAAAGAAGACGTTTTTGATAACGGCGGACCAATCCCTAAGTTTAAGCATATTAAGGGTGATTATTCGATGGAGAGCGTCTATGTTAAGGGACATCGGCGTCAAATTATTACCTATCAGAAAGTTAGAGCAGCACATAGTGGCAAACTCACAGGTTATATTGTTGTTGCCAATAAGATGTCTTACTACAATGAATTGATGCACGATCTACTTAAATGGATGGTACGGATTTCCGCTATTGCAATTGTGGTCTTTATTTTGATTTCGTACATGATTGTGCGCGGCGTTGTTCGGCCGATCAAAGAAATGTCTAAGGTTGCCCGTGAAGTTAATGCAGATCCAAACAGTACTGCTCGAATAAGAAGCTTTCACCGAAATGATGAGCTGCAAGAACTTGCAGTTTCTCTGAATCAAATGCTTGATCGAATGCAGCGCTACATTGATCAACAAAAAGAATTCGTTGGTGACGTTTCACACGAGTTGCGTACACCAGTTGCGGTAATCGAAGGACATTTGAACTTGTTAGAACGGTGGGGCAAAGATGATCCGGAAATTTTGGAGGAGTCAATCAATGCTTCATTACAAGAAGCTAAGAGAATGCAGCATTTAATTCAAGAAATGCTCGACTTAACCCGTGCGGAACAAATCAATGTGCAGTATCCAAATGCCGTAACAAACGTTGCAGATGTTTTGAAGCGTGTCGCTGGTGATATGGCCATGGTCCATCAAGACTTTTCAATCGGCTTGGAAATGGATGATTTACCACAGGATACTGAAATTCAGATTTACCAGGGACATTTGGAACAGTTGCTTGTCATTTTGGTTGATAATGGAATAAAGTATTCAACTACGCGAAAAGAAATTAATATTTCTGCTGGTCTGGCCCAAAATGACGTACACATTATCGTGCAAGACTTTGGTGAAGGTATCTCTAAAGAAGATCAAAGCAAAATTTTCAACCGTTTTTACCGTGTTGATAAAGCTAGAACACGTGAAAAAGGTGGTAATGGTTTAGGTCTGTCGATTGCACAAAAACTGGTTAACAGTTATCATGGTAAAATTAGTGTTGAATCAGTCGAAGGTCAGGGGAGTCAGTTTATTATTGAGTTCCCAGCCCTCACAAAGAAGCAGGCACAAGTTTTGCGTGAACGCGCTCAAAGTAAAAAAGAAGCAGAATAATAGAAGAATATCTGAAACAGCAAAAGGAAAACTTTTGCTGTTTTTGTTTTAGCTTAATTTAGGTAAGTAAAAAGGCTAATTCTATGTACTGGAATTAGCCTTTTAGGAGTTCTATATTATTCAGTAAAAATCTTGAGTGATCATTATTTATGATGCTTTTGTTGTTTACCTTTATTACGGTTGCGCAAGTTTTCGTGCAATTCCTTTTCTTTTTCAGAGACAGCTGAACCTGAAGTTTTTTGATTTAGTAATTCATCAATTTTCTCTTTCGTTACAATCGCCTTAATTGGTTCGTTCTTAAGGTGTTCATCAACGTCCCTCTTAACTTTTGGCATGATGATAAAAGTAACGATCAACTGTTGAATGACCGAGAAGAAGTTTCCGGCAGCCCAGTATAAAGCTACTGAACCAGAAACGGATAGAGAAATAAACAAAGTCATGATTGGGTTCATCAACATCATTGATTGCATTTGTTTCTTTTGCTCTTTAGGGACACCGATAATTGACAGGTACCCTTGGATGAAAGCAAACAGTGTTGCAATGATGGTAACCGAAATGGATCGTTCACTAAGTGAGATACCAAAGAAAAACGAGTTTGCCAGTGGTTTGGAATACATTACGGCTTGATAAATTCCAATCATGATTGGAAACTGAATAATCAAAGGCAAGCAGCCCATACCGCCTGTTAAAGAAATGTTGTTTTGCGAATAAAGTTCTCTTTGCCAGCCTGCCAAAGTCATTTGTTGGTCTTGAGTTAAATCTTTACGCTTCATTGCGTCCTGGATTAACAGCATTTGAGGCTGAACTCGCGTCATTTTTTCCTGTTGTGTAGTTGATTTCTTTTGTTGGCTTAGCATTAAAGGCAGAAGAACTATTCTAACAACTAACGTCATTAAAATGATTGCCCAACCTGCGCCATTTGCTCCACCAATCATGTGCGAGAACGACAACATGATATTTTGAAGTGGTTTCCCAATAAAGCGATAGATATTGCCATAGAAAAAGCCTGTAGGGGGCTTAGTAGCAGCATTACCATTTTGGGCACATGCTGTAACAGTTAGCATGACCACAAAACAAAGAGCAATTAATCCAATATATTTACGAAATTTTTTCATTAAATTCACCAAGTTATTTTTTTAAAAAGTCAATACTTAATATAATACATGAAAACCATGGAGTTTGGCTACATCTGTCAGTTTTTCTTTTTTTATTGTAGAAATACGTGCAGAAGGTGAAACATTACGAGGCAGTTCCTTGATAAATTGATTGACGCAATCAAGGTTAGTCTGTAAAGTAATGGTGACTGTGCTGTCGCTATTATTACATACGTTACCAGCAATATTCATCTGCTTGGCAAGGTTCATAACACTCCAGCGAAAGCCAACACCTTGGACAATACCAGAGGCAGTTAACTGCCACGTTTCAACTGGTGAGTCAGTCGTTTTTTCACTATTGTGGTTGTGATGATTAAATAAGCCCATAATGATTTTCCTTTCTAAAAGCATATCATCTTGATTTTACCATTTTCTTCATCGAATATTACAATTGGCGGGTACTAAATCTAAATAAAAAGAGGACAAATAAATGGAACAAATTACTTCGGTAAATAATCAACTTATTAAAAGTTTAGCTAAACTAAAGCAAAAAAAGTATCGTGAGCAAACCGGTACTTACATGATAGAAGGTTTTCACTTAATAGAAGAAGCACTTAAAGCAAAGCTAAGTTATGTTTATTTACTAGGAACAGAAGATGCTTTGGAACGCGCAGAAGAGGAATTAAATGTAGATTTAAGCGCCAAAAACGTTTTTTTGATAAATACAGCAATTACACGAAATTTAACTAGCACTAAAAATTCACAAAGTATTTTTATGGTTCTTAAGATGACTCAGCCGAAGAACTATTCATTTAACTTTGGTAAGTGGGTATTGCTTGATAATCTTTCTGATCCTGGAAATGTGGGGACAATTATCAGAACTGCCGACGCTGCCGGCTTTGATGGTGTTATTTTGTCACCTGAAAGTGTTGACCTATATAATCCTAAAACGCAGCGTGCAATGCAGGGTAGCCAGTTTCACCTTAATTTAATAGTTAAACCACTATCCGAAGTAATTAATGAATTGAAGTTAAATTCTATTCCTGTCTACGCCAGCTTATTAGACAAAAATGCGAAGCAATTACCAGAATTTGAGCATGTTGCTCAATTGGGCTTGGTAATTGGGAATGAAGCACACGGTGTAAGTGAAGAAGTTGCTAATATTTGTGATGAAAAGCTCTATATTCCGATTAAAGGGCAAGCAGAATCACTTAATGCTGCAGTTGCGGCTGGAATTATGATTTATTATTTTGCCTAGGTCTGGTACTTGTTTCTAGTAAGTGTTTTTTTTATAATAAATTCATGACATTGCTTTGCTGTAGGAGGAAAGTAGGATGGCTTCAAGTAGTAAAACCAAGGAAGGTACTGACTATATTGGCACAGACAACGAGATGTGCCAGCACTATATAAATGCATTTCAAATAATTGGTAAAAAGTGGAATGGCTTAATAATTAGTTCCCTCTGTGCCGGAAATTACATGCGCTTTAAAGACTTAACACGTTGTGTCAGAGCCTGTTCCGATCGTGTTTTGGTTGAACGTTTAAAAGAACTAGAAAAAGAAGGAATTGTTAAGCGATCAGTTGATAGTGATACTAAAATTATTTCTTATGGTTTAACGAGAAAGGGTGCAGATTTAAAGCCAGCTTTAGACAAAATACATGATTGGGCCGACAAGTGGGTCTAATTTTTAATAATTGCTTGCATGTTTTAGCAAAAAGAATTATTCTAATAGTTAATTACATGGAGTAAGACTAGTAGCAGTAATCGTTTATTGCAGAGAGACTTTTTTATTAGCTGAAAGAAAAGTCTAAATAGAGCTGTGAATTTCATCTTACTAGTAGGATTTAATCAATTCCGGTATTCACCGTTATCGAAGACTTGAGTGTAGACTCTCTTTGTGAGTCTAAACCAGGGTGGTACCGCGAAGCTTCGTCCCTTGATATTGGGGGATGAAGCTTTTTTGTTTGAAAGGAAAAATTATGGATTTGTTTGAGAAGCTGCAAGAACTTCGCGACCAAGGATTATCAGAAATTGATAAGGCAAAAACCGAAGAAAAGCTAAACGATGTACGCGTTAAGTTAGTAGGTCGTAAAAGTGAATTAACCGAAATTTTGCATTCAATGAAAGACGTTGAACCTGAAAAAAGACGTGAGATTGGTCAAAAGGTCAACAAAGTGCGCGATCTGTTTAATCAAAAATTAGATGATGCCAAAAATGAAATTGTTGAAAAATTGGTTAAGGAACAACTGGAAAAGGAAGCAATTGACGTGACGCTTCCTGGACGTGAGGAGCATCTTGGCACTAAGCACCCAATCAATATTATTTTGGATGACTTAGAAAAATACTTTATTGGCATGGGTTTCAAGGTAGCACAGGGTCCTGAAATTGAAACTGATCACTACTGTTTTGAAATGATGAACTTACCAAAGGATCATCCAGCACGTGACATGCAGGAAACCTTTTATATTGATTCAGAGGATTTGCTTCGCTCGCAAACTTCAGGTGATCAAGCCCGTGAATTAGAGAAGCACGACTTTTCAAAAGGTCCACTAAAGATGGTCGGGCCTGGTAAGGTATATCGTCGTGATGATGATGATGCAACGCACTCACACCAATTTATGCAAATGGAAGGCTTAGTAGTCGATAAAAATATTACAATGGGCGACTTAAAAGGCACATTGGAGTTAATGGCTAAGCATGTTTTTGGTCAAGACCGCGAGACACGCCTTCGTCCTAGTTACTTCCCATTTACTGAACCATCAGTTGAAATGGATGTTTCTTGTTTCAACTGCAATGGTAAAGGCTGCTCAATTTGTAAATATACTGGCTGGATTGAAGTTTTAGGTGCCGGAATGGTTCACCCTAATGTTTTGGAAAATGCTGGGGTTGATTCTAATGTCTATGGTGGTTTCGCCTTCGGTGTAGGATTAGACCGCTTTGCTATTCTTAAATATGGCATTGATGATATCCGTGACTTCTATACTAATGATGTTCGTTTCTTAGAACAATTCAGCAAGGAGGAAAGATAATGTTAGTTTCATATCAATGGTTACAAGATTTTCTTAAATTAGACCAAGAGCCACATCAATTAGGTGAAAAAATCACCCGTACTGGGGTTGAAATTGCTGAAGTAAAGCATCCTGAAGAAGGGCTTAAGAAAATCGTTGTCGGTCACATTATCGATTGTGAGCCAATCGAAGGCACTCACTTGAACCTAACTCATGTTGATGTTGGTGAAGAAGAACCTCATCAAATCGTCTGTGGTGCTCCAAATGTTGCTGCAGGTGAGGATGTTGTTGTTGCACTGCCAGGTGCGCGTATTGCGGATAACGTTAAAATTAAAAAGGGTAAGTTGCGTGGATATGAATCCAATGGCATGATTTGTGGCTTACAAGAGATTGGTTTTGCTGATAATCTCGTTCCAGAAAAATACGCTGATGGTATTTTTGTCTTCCCTCAAGATGCTGATGTAAAACCTGGTCAGGATGCTTACGAACCTTTAGGAATGGATGACTATATTTTTGATTTTGATATCACACCTAACAGGGCAGATACATTATCAATGGAAGGTGCTGCTTATGAAGTAGGTGCAATCGTTGATGAACCAGTTAAAATTGAAAATGTCACTTTAAAAGCAGACGGCGAATCTTGGACTGACAATTTCACTGCCGAAGTTGACCCTAAGCTCGCACCAAAATTTAATTTGCGTAAAATCAGTGGTGTAAAGGTAGCAGATAGTCCTCTTTGGATGCAAAAGAGACTTTGGAATGCTGGTATTAGACCGATTAATAATGTCGTTGATGTGACAAACTACATCATGCTTTTAACTGGTCAACCTATGCACACTTATGACGCTCGTGCATTTGAAACTAACAAGTTAGTAGTAAGAAAAGCAAATCAAGGTGAAAAGTTAACTCTTCTAAATGACAAAGAGATTGACCTTGATGAAAATGATATCGTTATTACTAATGGTGAACGTGTTGTCATGATGGCCGGTGTTATGGGTGGCCTTAATTCAGAAATTGAGGATGACACAACCGATGTTATTTTGGAATCAGCAATTTTTGATCCAACTCTAATTCGCAAAGCAGCTTTACGTCATGCTAATAGAACTGAAGCTTCAAGTCGTTATGAAAAAGGTGTTAACTGGGATGCTACTGAGCGTGCGCTCGACATGGCAGCTTTACTTCTTCGTAACAATGCTTCTGGTACAATTGACGAAGGTGTGATTACTGCGGCTGATGAAAAACGTCAACCTGATGTTATTCACACTACTGTTTCTTATTTAAATAAAGTGCTGGGAACAGAAATTTCGAATGATGAAGTAGGTCATATCTTCGATCGACTTAACTTTGAATACGAACTTGATGGTGATAATCTAACAGTCAATGTACCTGCAAGAAGATGGGACGTTTCTATTCCAGCAGATTTGGTTGAAGAAGTAGGTCGACTTTATGGTTATGACAAGATTAAATCAACTCAACCAGTTTTAGCGGAAACACATGGGGGTTATTCTGAAACAGAGGAAGCAATTAGGAGAATTAAAGCAATTGTTCAAGGTCAAGGACTAATTGAGGCAATTTCATATTCACTGACTTCCCCTGAAAAGGCTGTTTCATACACTCACAATCCCCAAAAATTAGTTCAAGTACAAATGCCATTAAATTCAAGTCGTTCAACTTTACGTCAAAACTTAATGACTGGACTAGTTGATGCAGCAAGTTATAATATGGCACGTAAACAAAATCAGCTTGCACTTTTTGAACAGGGACGAGTATATGATTTTGAAAACGACACATATAATGAGCACGAGCATTTAGCAACGCTATATTCTGGGAATGTCTATTTTGATAACTGGCAACATGAAAAAGAACAAATCGACTTCTTCTATGTCAAAGGACAATTAACCAACTTGTTTAAAGCCATTGGTGTTAATTTAAGTAAAGTTGAGTATAAAGTAGAAGAAATCGAAGGAATGCATCCAACTAGAACAGCTGGTATTTATATCGATGGTCAATACGTTGGAATGATTGGAATGATTAGTCATGCTGTAACCAGAGCAAGCAAGGCATTAAATGGCAGTGAGATTTACGGCTATGAAATCGATCTTGATACTTTAGTTCCAATGATTATTAGTCCTAAGACTGTTTCTAAAAATGCACCTAAGTTTCCTGCAATTGAACGTGACCTATCAATCTTGGTTGAAGAAAGTGTCTCTAATCAAGCTATTGAAAATGTCATCAACGATAATGGTGGCAAGTTCTTAGTTAATTTACGTGTTATTGATGTATATCAAGGTGCTCATATTGATGAAAATAAGAAGAGTCTGGCTTACCGTCTTACTTTCCTTAATGAACAAGACACCTTGACTGATGAAGTAGTTAACAAAGCGATGGCTGCGATTGATGCAGAACTGAAGGAACAACTTGGTGCTGAAATTCGGTAAAGGTTGACTTTGGAAGTAGAAATCAATATCATAAACCAGTGCAAATAGAATTTTAACTTTAAGGAGTAGAAAATTTCATGCCTGAGAAATCATATCCAATGACTGCTGAAGGAAAAGAAAAACTTGAAGCAGAACTTAAGAATTTAAAATTAGTAAAACGTCCTGAAGTAATTGAACGAATCAAAGTTGCTCGTTCATACGGTGATTTATCTGAAAACTCAGAATATGATGCCGCTAAGGATGAACAAAGTCACTTAGAAGACCGAATCAATGTCGTTGAAGAAATGTTGAAATATGCACACGTTGTTGATGCAAATTCAAGTGACCCAGATGAAGTTGCTGTCGGAAAGACTGTTACTTATACTGAAGTAGGTGAAGATGATCCAGAAACATATACTATTGTTGGTAGTGATGAATCTGATCCAATGAATGGTAAAATTTCTAACGATTCACCGATTGCTCAAGCCATTCTTGGTAAGAAAAAGGGTCAAACAGTGACCATTACAACACCAGGTGGTAAATTTGACGTTGTTATTGACAAAGTCGAAGAATAATTATATTAAAAAACCAGTTACATAGAAGTAACTGGTTTTTTGTATGGTAAATTACTAGTGACTAGTAAAGTAACGATAATCTTTACTCTTGTCAAAAACAACACCGCGGGCATTTTCTCCATTAGAGATTGAAAATACAGCTTTTGGATAGCGCTCATGAACTTTAGCTTCCAAGTAATTTCGCATCATTTCATTGTTTGCAAGAACTGAACCTGTCAGAGCAATGCGCATTGGCTTTGGTTCCTCGTAGCGATCCATACCAATGATAATATCGCGGGCGAGTAGCTCAGCCTGTTCTTTAATTACTGCAGTTGCATTTTCATCGCCACTGTCAGCCAATTTTGCAACGCTAACAGCCATTGAAGCAACTTCTGGATTAGTCATTTGGTAGAACTTGGCAGTCCCATCAACAATGTTATCAGTCTTAAATAAGTCATTAAACATTGGAATAAGTTTGTTATCTTCGCGCTTATCCCAGCTTAATAAGGCAGACTTAAGTGCAGTCAAGGCAATTGCATAACCAGAGCCTTCATCTCCCAAAGTGGCACCGTATCCGCCAGTAGTGATAATTCGCCCATTTTGTAAACCGTTAAATACTGAACCGGTTCCTGCAATAACCAAACCGCCGTCTTCGCCTTCAAGACCACTATAAAGTGCTAATAATGAGTCTGTAACTGCACGCGTTGGTAAGTTATTAACTTTAGCAGAAATTTCCGCAGCCACTTCGGAGGCATGTCCAATAACTGATAAGCCTGCCATACCGCACAAAATGCGTTGGCAATCACCATCAATTTCATCAATTAGGTGGTTAATGGCACTAGTGATGTTCTTGATTGCAGTGTCGTAATCTGTATTGACTTGACCCGGGCCAGCTTCACTACGTTTAATTTCGTTACCAGCTAGATCATAAGCAATTGCGGTGGTATGTGTACCACCAGCATCGACACCAATTTGGTATTCAAGTGTCATAGTTTTATCTTCCTTCCATTAATTACTCTTTTCACTATCTATTCTATTACAAAAAGCTTAAATGCAGAAGATGTTTCAGTAAATAAAGAAGTAGATAATTGCTTTTTAAAAAGAGTGATTCAACAAATTTACTATTTTGCTGTTCTCTTTTTAAATTTTGTCAAAGCAACAAGCAAGTGATGGAATTACAACACTGCATTTGATAAAATAGCCTTAGTTTAGTGAGGTTGGATTACGTGAAATTTTTTAAAAAGGATCAAAAATCAAATAGAAATAAGACAGAATCGTCAACACCACTCAGAATGAAGTTAATTCTGGGCATTATTTTTGTGCTTTTTGCTACATTAATTGGTCAATTAGCTTATTTACAAATCGGTTATGGGTCACGATTTAAAGCAGAAGTACAAAAATCAAATTCAGCCGTTGTCTCTAGTCAGGTTCCGCGTGGTGTGATGTACGATAATAAGGGACGAGTTTTAGTTGGTAATACCGCCAAAAATGCGATTACTTATACTAAGAGCGTTTCAACGACTATTGATGATGTCTACTCAATTTCTAATAAGCTCAGCAATTATATTTTGATTAAGAACGAGAAGCCAACTGAACAACAAATCATTGATTACTATTTGGGTAATAAGGAGAATAGTAAGCGAGAAGCTGCTAGAGTTCCTAAATCTATCCGTGCTACTGAAGATGATGAAAAAATTAATAAAAGTATTCAACAACAGGTTCAAGCAAAGCATTTAAAACTATCTAAACGGCAGGAAACAGCAGCGTTAATTTATAACAAAATTTCCGGTGCGTATACACTGTCAACCATTTACGTCAAAAACGATGGTTTAACCGATAAAGAAATTGCTGAAGTAGGTGAGCACTTATCTGAGTTGCCAGGAGTTGGAATTGGAACTGACTGGCAAAGATCATATCCTAACGGTTCTTCTATTCAAAGTATTATTGGCTCGGTTTCCACCCAGAAGGCTGGTTTGCCGAGTGATAACTTGCAATACTATTTGACCAACGGTTATTCAAGAAATGATCGGGTTGGTACTTCGTATTTAGAAGAAGAATATGAACCGCTGTTAAAGGGAACAAAATCAACCAGTAAAGTTTCAACGACAAGCTCAGGTAATATTGAGCAGACTAAATCAGTTTATTCAGGTCAAGCTGGAGCAAGTTTGGTTTTAACGCTTGATGCGCGCTATCAAAAAGAAGTACAGAAATCACTTGAACAGATTTATTCTTCCGCGATTGCATCTGGCGCTGCTCATTATTCAAATGGTGCCTATGCCGTTGCAATGAATCCTAAAACAGGTGCACTTCTGGCAGTTGCTGGAATTAGTCGAGATCCAAAGAAAAATAAAACAACTAATAATGCCCTAGGCGTCATCAATCAAGCCTTCGTTATGGGATCTGCCGTTAAGGGAGCAATGGTTAGTGGTGGCTTAATTAACAAGATTATTACGCCAACAGACAACGTGATGCCCGATGTTCCAGTTTATCTACCCGGAACACCGATTAAGAAATCAGTATATCCAGTGGGAACGTTTGGCTCATTGGATGCTTCAACAGCACTGGAAGTTTCTAGTAACATTTACATGATGCGTTTGGCAATGAAATGGGTTAACGCTAAGTATGTTCCTAAAGAATTTATTAGTATGCCTAATACTGCCTTTGATACAATCAGACATAATTTTAATATGTTTGGTTTGGGGCAAAAAACTGGTGTTGATTTACCAGGCGAAATTTCAGGTATTCAAGGTAAGTCCTTTAATGAACACGGACAGATTTTATCAGGGTCAGTTCTAGACTTATCTTATGGTAACTATGATGCATATACGCCAATTCAAATGGTGCAATACGTTTCAACGATAGCTAATGGCGGCTATCGAATGCAACCATATATCGTCCAGTCAATTGGTCGAACTTCCAGAAATGGTAAAAAGGTTTATATTGATTATGACAAAAAACCTAATGTTCAACTAAAAATTCCATGGACACCAAGTGAACTAGATGTAGTTCGGCAAGGATTTTGGCGTGTTGTACACGGAACCAACTCATGGGGTACTGCGCATAAGATAAAGAATGTTAAACCGTCAATTTCCGGTAAATCTGGAACAGCGCAGACCTTTTATTATGATCCAGATAATCCTAATCAAAAGAATCCACCAGAGTTGGTCAATGCAACGTTTGTAGGATATGCACCATCGGACAATGCAAAGATTGCGACTGCCGTTGTTTTCCCAGGTTTAGACCCTGATTTGGAAGGCTCTTACACACTGCAAATGACTAAAGCAATGGTTCAAGATTACTTTAAACTCTATAAAAAATAGAAAAAAGATAATAATTACTGGTAAAAGTGAAAGAGAAATGCTAAACTTATACAGTCAGAATAAAGAATTTAGGTGGTGAAAGAAATGGCAGATAACATCATTTTGGAATGCACCGAATGTGGCGATAGAAGTTACTTATCTAAGAAAAACAAGCGTAAGCATCCGGATCGTTTAAGTTTGAAGAAGTATTGTCCAGTTGAAAGACACACTACTCTTCATCGTGAAACTAAGTAATAAACCAATATGGCAGGAGCCTATGCTCCTGCTATTTTTTGTATAGGGAAGACATGGACAAAAAAGAATTTAGGCAACAACAAATAAAGAGTTTAGGTGAATATGCGGACAGTGAGCAAAAGATAAATGAAGATCAAGCTTTGCTTGACAGCTTAATTAATACTGAGCTATTAAAAAATAGTCGTAGTATTGGAGTCACTTCTTCTCTATCCTATGAAGTAGATACTGCTAAGCTGATTGCTTATCTATGGGATTTGGGCAAAGAAGTTTATCTTGCACGTGCGAATAACGATAAAGAACACACGCAAGATTTTGTTCTATATAACTATATGACAAGAGTTTCGCGCTCAAAATTTGGTGTAGAAGAAGTAAGTGATCCGCACGCTAAAATTAATAATGAACTTGATTTGTTGATTGTTCCTGGATTAGCTTTTGCCGAAAATTCCCATCAACGTTTAGGCTTTGGTGGGGGCTATTATGACCGTTTTTTGGCTAAACATACTGCCACTAAGACTGTTGCCTTAGCGAATACAAAAATGATTTTTAGTTCTGCTCAGTGGGAAATTGAGGCAACAGATATTCCGATTGAAATGATTATTACGCCTACTTCAATTTTACAAAATTAACGAGGTTAAGATGGATCAACGACAATATTTAAAAAATTGCTACGTAACTGTTGGCATTTTGGTAGTACTACTACTTACCTTTATTGTAGAAACAGCTCTTGGTGGCTCAGAAAATACGGTTGTCCTGGTTAAAATGGGCGCCATGAATAATTATGCTGTAGTTGGTGGAAACCAATGGTGGCGGCTCTTTACAGCCCAATTCTTACACATTGGCATTATGCACTTGGTTTCAAATGCGGTAATGATTTATTATATCGGTTACTACATGGAACCACTTCTTGGTCACTGGCGCTTTTTATTGCTTTACCTGCTTTCAGGTATCGGTGGTAATTTGTTAAGCTTGGCTATGGGAAGCGACAGTTCTCTTAGTGCCGGTGCTTCAACAGCATTGTTTGGCTTGTTTGGTGCAATGACTGCGGTGGCTTTAAAAAATCGTGCTAATCCAGTTATTTCATATTTGGGCCGCCAGGCTTTCTGGCTAGCAGCCATTAATATTGGATTGGATTTATTTGCTCCTAATATCGATATTCAAGGTCATATTGGCGGTTTTGTTGCAGGAGTACTTGTGGCAATTATCTTAGGAGACCACACGACACATCATTACTCGGTTAAAGAAAGAACTGTTGCTGCAGCTGTCTTAATTGTTTATTGTGTTGCCACAGTCAGAATGGGTATGGTCATAAAACTATAATGAAAACACTATATGATGTACAACAGCTTCTTGAAAAATACGGCATATTTGTTCATGTTGGTAAGCGGATCTGGGATATTGAACTCATGGCGCTAGAACTCGATAATATTAATCATGCCCATCTAATTAGTCAGCACGATTACTTAGTGGCAAAACTAATTTTAAATCGAGAGCATGAATACGAAGAAAAGCATCAACAAGATAACCATAGCTCTTAAAGAAATTTAGGAGTATATTATTTTTATGAACATTTTTACTAGAGGAGAAATCGATTTTTATGTCAACTTTTATAATTATTGTAGATATAGTATTAATAGTTATCATTTTGGCTTTTGTCGCTGTTTGGCTGTGGAATAAAATTCAAACAAAACGATTAGGCAATGGTGACTTAACCAATGAAGAATTTAATCAAGGAATGAGAAAGGCACAAATTGTTGATTTACGTGAAAAGGAACCTTTCAAAAGAAAGCACATTGATGGTGCCCGTAATCTTCCATACACTATGATGAAATACCAATACTCAGAGTTAAGACCAGACTTACCTGTTTATTTGTATTCCGATTCTTTGTCGGTTACTCTTCGTGCCGCTAGATTTTTGCAAAAGAAGAACTTCTCTTCAATTAAATGGCTAAAAAACGGCTTTGATGAATGGGATGGCCGTACAAAATCATCTAAATATTAATCTAAAAACATGTTTGTACTCTTTTTCAAACGTGTTTTTTTAATATATAATTAAAATCGATATGCAAAAAAGGGAAGCGAAAGATGCAAAAAGTATTAGCAATTGTTGGGCCAACGGCTATTGGTAAGACAAGCACAGCGATTAATCTAGCTACTGAGCTCAATGCGGAAATTATCTCTGGCGATTCAATGCAAATTTATCGTGAAGTTAAGGTGGGCACAGCCAAGCCGACGAGCGAAGAACAAGCATTAATTAAGCACTATTTGGTCGATGTGCAGTCGGTTTATGAGCCCTATTCAGTTAAGGATTTTGTTGACCAAGCACAGCAGGCAGTTTCAGAGATTGCACACAAAAGCAAGTTGCCAATTTTGGTAGGGGGAACAGGTTTTTATGTTAATGCCCTTTTAAACCGGATGCAACTTGGAGAAGTAAATGAACATACGCAAGCAGTAGACGATTATTGGCAAAGCTATTTAGATAAAAACGGTGAGGCTGCTTTGTGGCAAGAATTGGCTAAGCAAGATCAAGTGACTGCGTCTAGGATTCCAGTTACAAACTCAAGAAGAGTTTTGCGTGCTCTGACAGTTATTAAGCGCACAGGGAAAAAGTTTTCAGAGCAACAAACACAAATTAAGCCGCGCTATGATTATCTGATTTTTGGCCTAAATTCTGATCGCCAAGAAATTTATCACAGAATTGATTTACGAGTTGATCAGATGATGGATGCGGGCCTACTTGATGAAGCTAGGTTTATTTATGACAATCGGCAAAAAGAGTACCAAGTATTGCAGGCAATCGGGTATAAGGAATTTTTTCCATATTTTGAAGGTAATAAAGAACTTGATGATTGTGTTAAAGATTTAAAGACAGCTTCACGTAGGTACGCTAAACGTCAGCTGACCTATTTTAGGCATCAACTGCCAATTACATGGGTCGATCCCCTTAATGATCAAGATTATTTAGTAAAAATGAAACAGAAAGCAGAGGAATGGTTAAATGAATAATTGGCCAGAAGAATTACAACAGATTGTTAGTGAGATTGATAAGCAAATTGCTCCGCAGTTGGCAAAAATTGACGATAATATTTTGTATAATCAAAACAAAGTATTACAAGCATTTAAGGATAAGGCTGTAGCAGAAGCCGACTTGATTGGTAGTACCGGTTATGGTTCAGATGATAGTGGCCGTGATAAACTTGATCGTATTTATGCGCAAATTTTTCATACCGAGGATGCGTTGGTTCGTTCACAGTTTGTTTCCGGAACGCATACTTTAGCTACTGCAATGGCAGGTAATTTACTTCCAGGGGATGAGTTAACTTATCTAACTGGAATGCCTTATGATACCTTGCAACAAGTTATTGGAATTGCAGGAGATGGTCGAGGGAGTCTGAAATCATACGGAGTAAAATTTTCTCATGTTGATTTGCTTGATGATGGCAGTGTTGATTTTGATAGTGCACGTAGCTTGTTAGCTGAACATCAGCCAAAAATGGTGGTTATCCAGCGTTCTCGTGGTTATGATACTCGTAAAAGTTTTACGATTGAAAAAATCAAGCCAATGATTGAAATGATCAGAGAAGTGAGCCCCGCCAGCATCGTTTTTGTCGATAACTGTTATGGCGAATTTTCGGAAAAACATGAACCGACAGAGTTTGGGGCTGACCTAATGGCTGGTTCTTTAATTAAAAATGCTGGTGGTGGTTTAGCTAAAGTCGGTGGCTATGTTGTTGGAAAGCATGAGTTAATTGAAAATACGGCCGCACGTTTAACAGCTGGTGGTATTGGACGTGAAGAGGGTGCAAGTCTAAATAATAATTTGGATTACTTTGAAGGTCTGTTTATTTCTCCGAGTGTAACGGGAAATGCGATTAAGGGTGCAATTTATTCTTCTGCCATTTTAGAACGGATGGGAGCAGAAGTTTCTCCAAAGTGGAATGATGAGCGAACTGATTTGATTCAGGCAGTAATTTTTCATGATAAGGATAAAATGATTCGTTTTGCTAAAGCACTACAAGAAAATTCACCGATAAACTCGTTTGTTGATCCTGTGCCAAGCAATGATACTGGCTATGAAGATAAGGTTATTATGGCTGATGGATCTTTTGTTGAAGGTGCAAGTATCGAGTTTTCTGGAGATGGACCAATTCGGCCGCCATACGCAATTTACATGCAAGGTGGTTTAACTTATGCTCATGTCAAAATTGCGATTACCAATGCAGTTAATGAATTATTCTTCAAAAATTAATTTTGGCCTGTCAATGGCTTTATATTAGTAAAGCTTTTGTAAAGATTAGCAAAAAAATGGTTAGACCACTTTGACAAGCATTTAATGTTTTGCTAATCTATTAATCAAGTTTTGAGCAAGGTTTGGAAAACTGTGTTCGGGCTATACCAATTGTTAGTTATTTATAGTTGTTTATATTTTTAGGTGGAAAAGCATGACAAAGAAAATTACAGCAGATGATATTAGAAAGAGCGTTGTTGATGATGACGTTCGCTTTATTCGATTGGCTTTTACTGATATTAATGGGACTCTTAAAGCAGTAGAAGTTCCAACTAGCCAATTAGACAAGGTTTTGACTAATGATGTTAGATTTGATGGTTCTTCAATTGATGGCTTTGTTCGTCTAGAAGAAAGTGAAATGATTTTGTTCCCAGACTTTTCAACTTGGTCAGTACTACCTTGGACAGATAGTCGTGGTGGTAAAATCGGTTGCTTGATTTGCTCCGTTCATACAACAGATGGTGAACCATTTGAAGGTGATCCACGTAATAATTTGAAGCGGATTGAAAAGCAAATGAAGGACATGGGCTTTTCTGCATTTGATATCGGATTTGAAGCAGAATTCCATTTATTCAAATTAAATGAAAAAGGTGATTGGACTACTGAAGTTCCAGATCATGCTTCATACTTTGACCTAACTTCAAATGATGAAAGTGCAAGTTGCCGTCGTGATATCGTTGAAACTTTGGAAAGTATCGGCTTTGAAGTTGAAGCAGCTCACCATGAAGTTGGTGACGGCCAACAAGAAATTGACTTTAAGTTTGATGATGCTTTGGCAACTGCTGATCGTGTACAAACTTTCAAGATGATTGTTCGCGAAATTGCTAAAAAGCATGGTTTGTTCGCAACATTCATGGCTAAGCCATTACAAGGCCAAGCAGGTAATGGTATGCACACTAACATGTCATTGTTCAAAGATGGTAAAAATGCTTTCTACGATAAGAATAATGAGTACCACTTATCAAATACTGCACTTTACTTCTTAGATGGAATTCTTGAGCATGCTCGCGCAATTACAGCGGTTGCTAACCCAACAGTTAACTCTTATAAACGACTTATTCCTGGTTATGAAGCCCCAGTTTATATTTCATGGGCATCTAAGAACCGTTCTCCAATGGTCAGAGTACCTTCGGCTGAAGAAGTTAATACTCGTTTGGAAATGCGTTCTGCTGACCCAACTGCTAACCCATATCTATTGTTAGCAGCATGTTTGGAAGCTGGTCTAGATGGTATCAAACGTGAAAAGATGCCAATGGATCCTGTAACTTGCAACTTGTTTGAAGTTAGTGAAGAAAAACGTAACGAAATGGGTATTAAACCTTTACCTTCAACACTGCACAATGCACTTAAGGCCTTCAAAGAAGATAAATTAATTCAAGAAGCACTTGGTGAACATCTTACTCAAAGCTTTATCGATTCCAAGGAACTTGAATGGGCACAATATGCCGAAACAGTTTCAGATTGGGAAAGAAATCGCTACATGGGCTATTAATTAACAAGAAATATAGTAAAAGCGAAACAAGCGATTGTTTCGCTTTTTATTTGCTACAGTATTTTGGAGTTAAAAAACTGAAAAATTATGAATTAGAAGGTTTGTATCAAAGTTGGTCAACTAAATATACTTTTATGGGAATTTGATTCTCTATTCTTTAATGATGGTATTAACAATACAGGTATTATGGGAGACGTACAGTACCTAGAAGAAGCTTCTTGGGATATAGCTGATAATCTCAAAAAGCGTGGCCTAAAATCAATCATTGGTGAAGAAGCAGTTGCCTGTTGCCTATGTCTTAAGTAATTTTGGTAGTATTGTCGAAATTAAAGTTTTAGAGACTAAAACTAATTTTTTTATGTAAAAATAGCATAAAAATCTAGTTATCCGCATAAAAACTGGACTTATCACACTTTATCAAGGTCAAAACCACTCAATTTACTACTAATTTACTACTTATGAATGAGCTTTGATACGACGATTTATCCTTGAAAAGTGAAGATATAAAGATACTTCCAATAAAATTTGAATATTTAATAGGTAGACACTTCAAAAAATGAGGTGTCTATTTTTTTACCCGATTTTGAAAGGAAGTGAACTTATGAAAACAAAAAATCAAGAATCAAAAGGTCGTTCCCCACTCTTTAAGACCATCAAACATTCATTCAGCCAATAAAAAAGAAAGGATAGGTAAAAATATGGAACTTAAATTTGTGATTCCCAACATGGAAAAAACATTCGGCAATTTAGAATTTGCTGGCGAGGATAAAGTCGTTCAGCGAAGAATCAACGGACGGCTAACTGTCTTATCAAGAAGCTATAATCTCTATTCTGATGTTCAAAGAGCAGATGATATTGTGGTGGTGCTTCCTGCTGAAGCTGGCGAAAAACATTTCGGCTTTGAGGAACGTGTGAAGTTAGTCAATCCACGTATTACCGCAGAGGGCTACAAAATCGGCACTCGTGGTTTTACAAATTACCTTTTACATGCTGACGACATGATAAAAGAATAAAGAAAGAGAGGAAAAATGATGAGATTAGCAAATGGCATTGTATTAGATAAAGACACGACTTTTGGAGAATTGAAATTCTCTGCTCTACGTCGTGAAGTGAGAATCCAAAATGAAGACGGGTCGGTTTCAGATGAAATCAAGGAACGTACCTATGACTTAAAATCCAAAGGACAAGGACGCATGATTCAAGTAAGTATTCCTGCCAGCGTGCCTTTGAAAGAGTTTGATTATAACGCACGGGTGGAACTTATCAATCCCATTGCGGACACCGTTGCTACTGCCACCTATCAAGGAGCAGATGTTGACTGGTATATCAAGGCAGACGATATTGTGCTGACAAAGGATTCTAGTTCATTCAAAGCTCAACCACAAGCAAAGAAAGAACCGACACAAGACAAATAGTCGCTAGGTAGAAAGGAGACTTTTTCGCATGAAACAGCGTGGTAAAAGGATTCGCCCATCTGGTAAAGATTTAGTCTTTCATTTTACGATAGCGTCACTCCTGCCTGTTTTCCTGCTGGTTGTCGGACTGTTTCATGTGAAGACAATCCAGCAGATCAACTGGCAGGATTTTAACCTATCACAAGCAGATAAGATTGACATTCCCTATTTAATTATCAGTTTCAGTGTCGCAATTCTTATCTGCTTGCTGGTAGCGTTTGTATTCAAACGGGTTCGCTATGATACGGTTAAACAACTTTACCACCGTCAAAAACTGGCAAAGATGATACTTGAAAACAAGTGGTATGAATCTGAACAGGTCAAAACAGAGGGTTTCTTTAAAGATAGTGCTGGTCGTACAAAGGAAAAGATAACCTACTTCCCTAAAATGTATTATCGACTTAAAAATGGCTTGATACAGATACGGGTGGAAATCACGCTGGGAAAATATCAAGACCAACTCTTACACTTGGAAAAGAAATTAGAGAGTGGCTTGTACTGTGAGCTGACGGATAAAGAGTTAAAGGATTCCTATGTGGAATATACTTTGCTCTATGACACCATAGCCAGTCGTATTTCTATTGATGAAGTAGAAGCTAAAGATGGTAAACTTCGCTTAATGAAAAACGTATGGTGGGAATATGATAAGCTCCCTCATATGTTGATTGCTGGTGGTACAGGTGGCGGTAAAACTTACTTTATACTGACACTGATTGAAGCCTTGCTTCATACAGATTCAAAACTGTATATTCTTGACCCGAAAAATGCTGATCTTGCGGACTTAGGTTCTGTGATGGCAAATGTCTACTATAGAAAAGAAGACTTGCTTTCTTGCATTGAAACATTCTATGAAGAAATGATGAAACGTAGTGAGGAAATGAAGCAGATGAAGAACTATAAGACTGGCAAAAATTATGCTTACTTAGGTCTCCCGGCACACTTCTTAATCTTTGATGAATACGTCGCTTTCATGGAAATGCTGGGAACAAAAGAAAACACCGCAGTTATGAATAAGCTGAAACAGATTGTCATGTTAGGTCGTCAAGCTGGCTTCTTTCTAATACTGGCTTGTCAACGTCCAGACGCAAAATATTTAGGCGACGGAATCCGTGATCAGTTTAATTTCAGAGTGGCTTTAGGTCGTATGTCTGAAATGGGCTATGGCATGATGTTTGGCAGTGACGTACAAAAGGATTTCTTCTTAAAGCGAATCAAAGGTCGTGGCTATGTTGATGTAGGAACAAGTGTCATATCAGAGTTTTATACTCCCCTTGTACCAAAAGGATATGATTTCTTGGAGGAAATTAAAAAGTTATCCAACAGCAGACAGTCCACGCAGGCGACGTGCGAAGCGGAAGTCGCAGGTGTGGACTGATCTTGCTGGCTGGTGTGGCAATAGCCACGCCAGCACTTAACCCCCCGTATCTAACAGGGGGGTACAAATCGACAGGAAACAGTCAAAAAAACATTAGAAAATCCTTTGGTTACAAGGGATTTACAAAATTTCAGCGTATGTCAAATGGGCTTTAAAAGTTGACATACGCCTTTTTGATTGGAGGGATTTTTACTGAATGAACAAACTTGGTTACAGCATTTAAAAGAAAAACGCTTGGCTTATGGACTATCTCAAAACCGTTTAGCTGTTGCGACTGGTATTACAAGGCAGTATCTAAGCGATATTGAAACAGGAAAAGTCAAGCCATCAGAGGATTTACAGCAGTCCCTTTGGGAAGCTCTGGAACGCTTCAATCCCGACGCTCCCCTTGAAATGCTGTTTGATTATGTAAGAATTCGCTTTCCGACAACAGACGTACAGCAGGTGGTCGAAAACATCTTACAACTGAAACTGTCCTATTTTCTTCATGAGGACTATGGTTTCTATTCTTATTCAGAGCATTATGCTTTAGGCGACATATTCGTCCTTTGCTCCCATGAACTGGACAAAGGAGTTCTGGTGGAATTGAAAGGTCGTGGGTGCAGACAATTTGAAAGCTATCTTCTGGCACAACAAAGAAGCTGGTATGAGTTCTTTATGGACGTTTTGGTGGCTGGCGGTGTGATGAAACGCCTTGACCTTGCCATTAACGATAAGACAGGGATTTTAAATATCCCTGTACTCACTGAAAAGTGCCAACAGGAAGAATGTATCTCCGTCTTCCGCAGTTTTAAAAGCTATCGCAGTGGCGAACTGGTACGCAAAGAGGAAAAGGAATGTATGGGAAACACCCTCTATATCGGTTCATTACAAAGTGAAGTTTATTTCTGTATCTATGAAAAGGACTACGAGCAGTACAAGAAAAATGATATTCCCATTGAAGACGCAGAAGTAAAAAACCGTTTTGAGATTCGATTGAAAAATGAGCGTGCCTATTATGCAGTCCGTGATTTACTCGTCTATGACAATCCAGAGCATACCGCCTTTAAAATTATCAATCGGTATATCCGTTTTGTAGATAAAGACGATTCCAAACCTCGTTCTGATTGGAAACTGAATGAAGAATGGGCTTGGTTTATTGGGAACAATCGTGAACGATTAAAACTAACCACAAAACCAGAGCCTTACTCCTTCCAAAGGACGCTGAACTGGCTATCTCATCAAGTTGCCCCGACCTTAAAGGTTGCGATTAAACTTGATGAAATCAACCAGACGCAGGTTGTAAAAGACATTCTCGACCATGCGAAACTGACAGACCGACACAAGCAGATTTTGAAGCAACAGTCAGTAAAAGAACAGGACGTGATAACAACAAAAAAATAACTCAAATACAAATTCATTGAATATAGAGAGGAGAACATTTTTATGAATTTTGGACAAAACCTTTATAACTGGTTTCTATCAAACGCTCAATCACTGGTGCTTTTAGCAATCGTTGTGATTGGCTTGTATCTTGGCTTCAAGCGTGAGTTTAGCAAACTGATTGGCTTTTTAATTATTGCGATTATTGCGGTTGGCTTAGTCTTCAACGCTGCTGGAGTAAAAGACATTTTACTAGAGCTATTCAATCGCATTATTGGTGCTTAAATAAAACCGTTCTTTTGTGGAATATAAGTGGTTTTCTTATGTTCCGCAAAGGAATGGTACACCAAACGAAGTGCGGTAGGGATTTTTGAATCTCTACAAAGAAAGGACGTGAATATATGGACGATATGCAAGTCTATATTGCGAATTTAGGCAAATACAATGAGGGCGAATTGGTCGGTGCGTGGTTTACCTTTCCCATTGACTTTGAGGAAGTCAAAGAGAAAATCGGCTTGAATGATGAATATGAGGAATACGCCATTCATGACTACGAGTTACCCTTTACGGTTGACGAATACACTTCCATTGGCGAACTCAATCGACTATGGGAAATGGTATCGGAATTACCCGAAGAATTACAATCGGAGCTATCTGCTCTGCTCACTCATTTTTCAAGCATTGAAGAACTAAGCGAACATCAAGAGGATATTATCATTCATTCCGATTGTGATGATATGTATGACGTGGCACGCTACTACATTGAAGAAACGGGTGCTTTAGGCGAAGTACCAGCTAGTCTTCAAAACTATATTGATTATCAAGCCTATGGTCGGGATTTAGACCTTTCAGGAACGTTTATCTCAACCAATCATGGGATTTTTGAAATCGTCTATTAAATCTGTCGGTACATTACTACTGGCAGATTTTCTATTTTACGGGGTGGCTCAATCAGCTACCCCTATTTTTTATGAAAGGATTGATTACATGAAGAAAATACGAAGCTATACCAGTATCTGGTCTGTGGAAAAGGTACTGTATTCTATCAATGATTTTAGACTTCCGTTTCCCATAACCTTTACGCAAATGACATGGTTTGTCGTGTCACTCTTTGCAGTGATGATACTTGGCAACTTGCCCCCTCTTTCCATGATAGAGGGAGCATTTCTCAAATACTTTGGGATTCCTGTGGCTTTCACATGGTTTATGTCTACAAAAACTTTTGATGGTAAAAAGCCTTATGGATTTTTGAAGTCTGTCATTGCTTATGCACTGCGACCAAAGCTGACCTATGCAGGAAAAAAAGTAACGCTTGGCAGAAACCAGCCACAAGAAGCCATTACAGCAGTTAGGAGTGAATTTTATGGCATATCCAATTAAATACATTGAAAACAATCTCGTCTGGAATAAAGACGGGGAATGTTATGCTTACTATGAGCTTGTTCCTTACAATTACTCATTTCTAAGTCCAGAACAGAAAATACAAGTGCATGATTCTTTCAGACAGCTTATCGCACAAAATCGTGATGGCAAAATTCATGCTTTACAAATCAGTACAGAATCCAGCATACGTTCTGCACAAGAGCGTTCCAAAAATGAAGTCACTGGCAAGCTCAAAGCGGTTGCCTATGACAAAATCGACCAACAGACAGACGCTTTAATATCCATGATTGGCGAAAATCAAGTGAACTACCGTTTCTTTATCGGCTTTAAGTTGCTTCTCAACGATCAGGAGTTTTCTATGAAAAGTCTTACCGTTGAAGCAAAAAATGCTTTGTCTGATTTTGTCTATGATGTGAACCATAAGCTGATGGGCGATTTTGTTAGTATGAGTAATGATGAAATCCTGCGTTTTCAGAAGATGGAAAAGCTCTTAGAAAATAAAATCTCTCGTCGTTTCAAAATCCGCAGGTTAGATAAGGACGACTTCGGCTATCTGATTGAACACCTTTACGGACAGACAGGCACTGCCTATGAAGAGTATGAGTACCATCTATCAAAGAAAAAGCTGGATAATGAAACGCTGATTAAATACTATGACTTGATTAAGCCTACTCGCTGTTTGGTGGAAGAAAAACAGCGATATTTGAAAATCCAGCAGGAAGATGAAACCGTCTATGTAGCTTACTTTACCATTAACAGCATTGTCGGAGAACTGGACTTCCCGTCCTCTGAAATCTTCTACTACCAGCAACAGCAATTTACATTCCCGATTGATACGTCAATGAATGTGGAAATTGTAGCGAATCGTAAAGCCCTATCTACTGTCCGCAATAAAAAGAAAGAACTGAAAGACTTGGATAACCACGCTTGGCAAAGTGATAATGAAACCAGCTCCAATGTGGCGGAAGCTCTGGAAAGTGTGAATGAGCTGGAAACCAATTTAGACCAAAGCAAGGAATCTATGTACAAGCTGTCTTATGTGGTAAGGGTATCAGCAAATGATCTTGACGAACTCAAACGTCGTTGTAATGAAGTGAAAGATTTTTATGACGATTTAAGCGTAAAACTGGTACGACCATTTGGGGATATGCTCGGCTTACATGAAGAATTTTTACCTGCCAGCAAGCGTTATATGAATGATTATATTCAATACGTGACCTCTGATTTCCTCGCTGGTTTAGGTTTTGGTGCTACTCAAATGCTGGGGGAAAATGAGGGGATTTATGTTGGCTACAGCTTAGATACTGGACGCAATGTCTATCTGAAACCTGCTCTTGCCAGTCAAGGGGTTAAGGGTTCAGTAACCAATGCGTTAGCGTCGGCTTTTGTTGGTTCGCTGGGTGGTGGTAAATCCTTTGCGAATAACCTTATCGTCTATTATGCGGTGCTTTATGGGGCACAAGCAGTGATTGTAGACCCAAAAGCAGAACGTGGCAGATGGAAAGAAACCTTGCCAGAGATTTCCCATGAAATCAATATCGTCACTCTGACTTCTGATGAGAAAAACAAAGGCTTACTTGACCCTTATGTGATTATGAAAAATCCCAAAGATTCTGAATCACTGGCTATTGATATTCTGACATTCCTTACGGGGATTTCCTCTCGTGATGGGGAACGCTTCCCAATCCTTAGAAAAGCCATTCGTGCAGTAACCAATAGTGAAGTACGAGGGTTGATGAAAGTGATTGAGGAATTACGGGTTGAGAATACGCCACTAAGTACCAGTATAGCCGACCATATCGAAAGTTTTACAGACTATGACTTTGCACATTTATTATTCAGTAATGGTTATGTGGAGCAGTCTATCAGCTTAGAAAAACAACTGAACATTATACAGGTTGCGGACTTGGTACTTCCCGACAAGGAAACTTCCTTTGAGGAATATACCACTATGGAGCTTTTATCCGTTGCTATGCTGATTGTCATTAGTACCTTTGCTTTAGACTTTATCCATACAGACCGAAGCATTTTCAAGATTGTAGATTTAGACGAAGCATGGAGCTTTTTACAGGTAGCACAAGGAAAAACACTATCTATGAAGCTGGTTCGGGCTGGTCGTGCTATGAACGCTGGGGTATATTTCGTGACCCAAAATACAGACGACCTCTTAGATGAAAAACTGAAAAATAACCTCGGCTTAAAATTTGCATTTCGTTCCACTGACCTTAACGAGATTAAAAAGACCTTAGCCTTTTTTGGTGTAGACCCAGAGGACGAAAACAATCAGAAGCGATTGCGTGATTTGGAAAACGGGCAATGCCTTATCAGTGATTTATATGGTCGTGTCGGTGTGATACAGTTCCACCCTGTATTTGAAGAACTGCTCCATGCCTTTGATACCAGACCACCTGTGCGAAAAGAGGTGTAAATGTGAAACCATCAATAGTAAACAGAATAAAATCAAACTGGACGCTGAAACGTCTAGGTAAAGTGGCAATGACAGTGGCTTTCACACTTGTGATTGCCATTTTTCTTTTAGCCATGCTGGGAACGGTGGTTCAAGCTGCGGGCTTGGTAGATGATACGGTCAATGTGGCAAATGAATACAGCCGATACCCACTTGAAAACTATCAACTGGATTTTTATGTGGATAATAGCTGGGGCTGGCTTCCGTGGAACTGGTCGGACGGGATTGGAAAACAGGTCATGTATGGACTATATGCCATTACCAATTTTATTTGGACAATCAGTTTGTATGTTTCCAATGCGACAGGTTACTTAGTACAGGAAGCCTATTCCTTAGACTTCATTTCCGCTACAGCAGATTCCATTGGTAAGAATATGCAGACCTTAGCTGGTGTGAGTGCAAACGGATTTTCAACAGAGGGTTTCTATGTTGGATTCCTCTTACTCTTGATTTTGGTTCTTGGGGTTTATGTTGCCTATACGGGACTGATAAAGAGAGAAACCACAAAGGCAATTCATGCCATTATGAATTTTGTGCTGGTGTTTATCCTATCGGCTTCCTTTATTGCCTACGCTCCCGACTACATTAAAAAAATCAATGACTTTTCATCAGACATCAGTAATGCCAGTTTATCACTTGGCACGAAGATTGTCATGCCCCATTCCGATAGTCAAGGCAAGGACAGCGTGGACTTAATCAGAGATAGCCTGTTTTCCATACAGGTTCAGCAACCGTGGCTACTGCTTCAATACAACAGTTCAGACATTGAAAGTATCGGTATTGACCGTGTGGAAAGCCTGCTCTCCACCAGCCCAGATTCCAACAATGGCGAAGACAGAGAAAAAATTGTTGCGGAAGAAATTGAAGACAGAAGCAATACCAATCTAACCATTACAAAGACCATTAACCGTTTAGGTACAGTCTTCTTCCTATTTGTCTTCAATATTGGGATTTCCATATTTGTATTCCTATTAACAGGAATCATGATTTTCTCGCAGGTACTTTTTATCATCTATGCTATGTTTCTGCCTGTGAGCTTTATTTTAAGCATGATTCCATCATTTGATGGTATGTCAAAACGAGCCATAACAAAGCTCTTTAATACCATTTTGACACGAGCTGGAATCACATTGATTATTACGACAGCATTTAGTATTTCAACCATGCTCTATACCTTATCGGCTGGTTATCCGTTCTTTTTGATTGCTTTTCTACAGATTGTGACCTTTGCAGGAATCTACTTCAAGCTGGGCGATTTAATGAGTATGTTTTCTCTACAGAGTAACGATTCTCAAAGTGTGGGAAGTCGTGTGATGAGAAAACCTCGTATGCTTATGCACGCTCACATGCACCGTCTACAGCGGAAACTTGGACGTTCCATGACTACTCTAGGGGCTGGGTCTGCCATTGTTACAGGTAAAAAAGGACAGTCGGGTTCGGGGAGTTCTGCAAGGACACAAGCAGATCACTCCCGACCAGACGGAAAGGAAAAATCAACACTTGGAAAACGTATCGGTCAAACCATCGGTACAGTAGCTGATACCAAAGACAGAATGGTAGACACTGCTAGTGGTTTGAAAGAACAGGTTAAAGATTTGCCGACCAATGCAAGATATGCAGTATATCAAGGAAAATCCAAAGTAAAAGAGAATGTCCGTGATTTAACCAGTAGTATTTCTCAAACCAAAGCGGACAGAGCCAGTGGACGCAAGGAACAGCAGGAACAAAGGCGAAAAACCATTGCGAAGCGTCGCTCTGAAATGGAACAGGTCAAACAGAAAAAACAGCCTGCTTCTTCTGTTCATGAAAGACCGACTACAAGACAAGAACAATATCATGATGAACAGACCTCAAAACAGTCTAATATTCAGACTTCATATAAGGAATCTCAACAAGCCAAACAAGAGCGTCCAGCAGTTAAGTCCGATTTTTCAAGTCCAAAAGTGGAACGCCAAGGCAATACCGTTCAAGAAAAAACCGTTCAAAAGCCAGCAACTTCAACCACTACAGCAGATAGAACTTCACAACGTCCAATCACAAAAGAACGTCCGTCTACTGTTCAAAGAGTACCACTACAAAATACAAGAAGTAGACCACCAATCAAAACCGCCACCATTAAGAAAGTCGGTAAGAAACCATGAAGTTGAAAACTTTAGTGATTGGTGGTTCTGGATTATTCTTGATGGTCTTCTCACTGCTTCTGTTTGTTGCCATTTTATTTTCAGATGAACAGGACAGCGGAATTTCCAATATTCATTATGGAGGTGTGAATGTTTCCGCAGAAGTGCTGGCTCATAAGCCTATGGTAGAAAAATATGCCAAAGAATATGGCGTTGAAGAATATGTCAACATACTTCTTGCGATTATACAGGTGGAATCGGGCGGTACTGCGGAAGATGTTATGCAGTCCTCGGAATCCCTCGGTCTTCCACCTAATTCATTGAGTACAGAAGAATCCATTAAGCAAGGTGTGAAGTATTTCAGTGAATTATTAGCCAGTAGCGAAAGGCTCAGTGTAGATTTAGAATCGGTTATCCAGTCCTACAATTATGGTGGTGGTTTCTTAGGGTATGTGGCTAATCGTGGAAATAAATATACCTTTGAACTGGCTCAAAGTTTCTCAAAAGAGTATTCAGGTGGCGAAAAAGTGTCTTACCCCAATCCCATAGCCATACCTATCAATGGGGGCTGGCGATACAACTATGGCAATATGTTTTATGTGCAACTGGTAACGCAGTATCTTGTCACAACAGAGTTTGATGATGATACGGTACAAGCCATCATGGACGAAGCACTGAAATATGAGGGCTGGCGATACGTTTACGGTGGAGCTTCCCCGACTACTTCTTTTGATTGTAGCGGACTGACACAATGGACGTATGGAAAAGCTGGAATTAACTTACCACGAACCGCACAACAGCAATATGATGTGACCCAGCATATCCCACTATCGGAAGCACAAGCTGGCGATTTGGTTTTCTTTCATTCTACCTATAACGCTGGCTCTTATATTACTCATGTTGGGATATACCTTGGCAATAACCGTATGTTTCATGCAGGCGACCCAATCGGTTATGCCGACTTAACAAGCCCCTACTGGCAACAGCATTTAGTGGGAGCAGGACGAATCAAACAATGAGAAAGGAAGATTTAATGATGAAATTTAGAAAAAATCAGAATAAAGAAAAACAGATACCAAAGGAAAAGAAACCTCGTGTCTATAAGGTCAATCCTCATAAAAAGGTTGTGATTGCCTTGTGGGTACTTTTAGGGCTTAGTTTCAGCTTTGCGATATTCAAGCACTTTACAGCTATAGATACTCATACTATTCACGAAACAACTATCATAGAAAAGGAATACGTTGATACTCATCATGTAGAAAATTTTGTAGAGAACTTTGCGAAAGTCTACTATTCATGGGAGCAATCCGATAAGTCCATTGATAATCGAATGGAAAGTCTAAAAGGCTATCTGACAGATGAACTTCAAGCTCTCAATGTTGATACAGTACGCAAAGATATTCCTGTATCGTCTTCTGTAAGAGGATTTCAGATATGGACGGTAGAGCCAACTGGCGACAATGAGTTTAATGTAACCTACAGTGTAGACCAGCTCATTACAGAGGGAGAAAATACAAAGACCGTCCACTCTGCTTATATAGTGAGTGTCTATGTAGATGGTTCTGGAAATATGGTACTGGTTAAGAATCCGACCATTACCAACATACCTAAGAAATCAAGTTATAAACCAAAAGCCATTGAAAGTGAGGGGACGGTTGATTCCATTACAACCAATGAAATCAATGAGTTTTTAACGACGTTCTTCAAGCTCTATCCTACAGCGACAGCCAGTGAACTTTCCTACTATGTGAATGACGGGATATTAAAACCAATCGGAAAAGAGTACATCTTTCAAGAACTGGTAAATCCTATTCACAATCGTAAGGATAATCAAGTCACGGTATCGCTGACAGTGGAGTATATCGACCAGCAGACCAAAGCAACGCAGGTATCTCAATTTGATTTGGTACTTGAAAAGAACGGGAGTAATTGGAAGATTGTAAAATAACAAATATTGGTACATGATTACAGATACTTTGTAATCATGTACTCTTTTTGATAAAAAATTGGAGATTCCTTTACAAATATGCTCTTACGTGCTATTATTTAAGTGACTATTTAAAAGGAGTTAATAAATATGCGGCAAGGTATTCTTAAATAAACTGTCAATTTGATAGCGGGAACAAATAATTGGATGTCCTTTTTTAGGAGGGCTTAGTTTTTTGTACCCAGTTTAAGAATACCTTTATCATGTGATTCTAAAGTATCCGGAGAATATCTGTATGCTTTGTATACCTATGGTTATGCATAAAAATCCCAGTGATAAAAGTATTTATCACTGGGATTTTTATGCCCTTTTGGGTTTTTGAATGGAGGAAAATCACATGAAAATTATTAATATTGGAGTTTTAGCTCATGTTGATGCAGGAAAAACTACCTTAACAGAAAGCTTATTATATAACAGTGGAGCGATTACAGAATTAGGAAGCGTGGACAAAGGTACAACGAGGACGGATAATACGCTTTTAGAACGTCAGAGAGGAATTACAATTCAGACAGGAATAACCTCTTTTCAGTGGGAAAATACGAAGGTGAACATCATAGACACGCCAGGACATATGGATTTCTTAGCAGAAGTATATCGTTCATTATCAGTTTTAGATGGGGCAATTCTACTGATTTCTGCAAAAGATGGCGTACAAGCACAAACTCGTATATTATTTCATGCACTTAGGAAAATGGGGATTCCCACAATCTTTTTTATCAATAAGATTGACCAAAATGGAATTGATTTATCAACGGTTTATCAGGATATTAAAGAGAAACTTTCTGCCGAAATTGTAATCAAACAGAAGGTAGAACTGTATCCTAATATGTGTGTGACGAACTTTACCGAATCTGAACAATGGGATACGGTAATAGAGGGAAACGATGACCTTTTAGAGAAATATATGTCCGGTAAATCATTAGAAGCATTGGAACTCGAACAAGAGGAAAGCATAAGATTTCATAATTGTTCCCTGTTCCCTGTTTATCACGGAAGTGCAAAAAACAATATAGGGATTGATAACCTTATAGAAGTGATTACGAATAAATTTTATTCATCAACACATCGAGGTCCGTCTGAACTTTGCGGAAATGTTTTCAAAATTGAATATACAAAAAAAAGACAACGTCTTGCATATATACGCCTTTATAGTGGAGTACTACATTTACGAGATTCGGTTAGAGTATCAGAAAAGGAAAAAATAAAAGTTACAGAAATGTATACTTCAATAAATGGTGAATTATGTAAGATTGATAGAGCTTATTCTGGAGAAATTGTTATTTTGCAAAATGAGTTTTTGAAGTTAAATAGTGTTCTTGGAGATACAAAACTATTGCCACAGAGAAAAAAGATTGAAAATCCGCACCCTCTACTACAAACAACTGTTGAACCGAGTAAACCTGAACAGAGAGAAATGTTGCTTGATGCCCTTTTGGAAATCTCAGATAGTGATCCGCTTCTACGATATTACGTGGATTCTACGACACATGAAATTATACTTTCTTTCTTAGGGAAAGTACAAATGGAAGTGATTAGTGCACTGTTGCAAGAAAAGTATCATGTGGAGATAGAACTAAAAGAGCCTACAGTCATTTATATGGAGAGACCGTTAAAAAATGCAGAATATACCATTCACATCGAAGTGCCGCCAAATCCTTTCTGGGCTTCCATTGGTTTATCTGTATCACCGCTTCCGTTGGGAAGTGGAATGCAGTATGAGAGCTCGGTTTCTCTTGGATACTTAAATCAATCATTTCAAAATGCAGTTATGGAAGGGATACGCTATGGTTGCGAACAAGGATTATATGGTTGGAATGTGACGGATTGTAAAATCTGTTTTAAGTATGGCTTATACTATAGCCCTGTTAGTACCCCAGCAGATTTTCGGATGCTTGCTCCTATTGTATTGGAACAAGTCTTAAAAAAAGCTGGAACAGAATTGTTAGAGCCATATCTTAGTTTTAAAATTTATGCGCCACAGGAATATCTTTCACGAGCATACAACGATGCTCCTAAATATTGTGCGAACATCGTAGACACTCAATTGAAAAATAATGAGGTCATTCTTAGTGGAGAAATCCCTGCTCGGTGTATTCAAGAATATCGTAGTGATTTAACTTTCTTTACAAATGGACGTAGTGTTTGTTTAACAGAGTTAAAAGGGTACCATGTTACTACCGGTGAACCTGTTTGCCAGCCCCGTCGTCCAAATAGTCGGATAGATAAAGTACGATATATGTTCAATAAAATAACTTAGTGTATTTTATGTTGTTATATAAATATGGTTTCTTGTTAAATAAGATGAAATATTTTTTAATAAAGATTTGAATTAAAGTGTAAAGGAGGAGATAGTTATTATAAACTACAAGTGGATATTGTGTCCTGTATGTGGAAATAAAACACGATTAAAGATAAGGGAAGATACTGAATTAAAAAAATTCCCCCTCTATTGTCCGAAATGCAGACAAGAAAATTTAATTGAAATAAAGCAGTTCAAAGTAACTGTGATTACAGAGCCAGACGCAAAGACGCAGAGCCGATAAAATGAGATTAATACAATCTCATTTTATCGGCTCTTTCCGTTATGTATGGATTCTTTTAATTAGTCTTCGATGTTTCTTGCTTCGTTGATACCGCTGGCTAAAGATTCCATTAAGGATAGTTCTTTGTCTGTAAAGCTATCCATGTATTTCTCTATCTGTAATCGTCGGGTGCTTTTTACCAAGTTATTAGCAGGTAAGAAAAATTCATCAACGGAAACATGAAGTAACGATACAAGGTCATAAAGAACTTGTATGCTGGGGTGTTGCCCTTTATTTTCAATATTAGTTAAGTACCGTGGGTCAATTTCAATCAATGCTCCCACTTGTTCACGAGTTAAACCTCGTTTCAATCGAGCTTCTTTAATGGCTAAACCAAAGGCTCTAAAATCATATTTATCTTCTTTTTTACGCATAGTAGACCACCTCTATACATTTTATTGTTCCTACTGAATTAAAAACAGGTATAGAAAAACGTGTTATATGGTTTATAGGTTTATATTTAATAAAAAGCACTACTAAACGCCAATAAAAAAAACCGTTATATGGTAGTGCTATTTACGCTGTTAAAATATTGTATATTACTTCCAAATGGCGGTTTGTTGGAGGTCAACGTCGCCATGAAGTACATCATATACAATAAATTTCCTTACATTGGGTTCTTGTCAAAAAAAGTCGTCTATCTGCAATAGATAAGTACGTCCACCAATGTGGTTTTATAAATCATATAGATAGAATAACAGAAGCATGTAAACAGAGAAATAAATCTGTTTATATGCTTTTTTGGCTATTCAGAACTTTTTTACAAAGTTTATTTATCAGTAATGCAACAAATCCCCCTTTCACATTGGGACTAAGAGTGAAAGGAGATAAACGAGCAAGGCTCACTTCCTTTCCTAGACAGAAAGGGGGTGAGAAACATGAAACCATCTTCTTTTCAGACCACAATAGAAAATCAGTTTGACTATATCTGTAAACGTGCTATGGAAGACGAGCGAAAGAATTATATGCTTTATCTTTCAAGGATTGCAAAGCGTGAGGTGTCCTTTTCGGATGTTGGCGATTATCTTGTTAGCCAGTTTGCGACAACAGATAACTATTCAACTGACTTTCAGATTTTTACACTCAATGGGTTATCAGTAGGCGTTGAAAATGATTTGTTGAGTGAAGCATTACGTGAGTTGCCAGACAAGAAACGTGAAATTCTACTGCTGTTTTACTTTATGGACATGAGCGATTCAGAAATTGCAGACCTGTTGAAATTGAACCGTTCTACTGTCTATCGGCATAGAACCAGTGGACTAGCCTTAATTAAAAAGTTTATGGAGGAATTTGAAGAATGAAAACACAATATCCTATGATTCCCTTTCCTCTCATTGTAAAGGCAACAGATGGCGATACCGAAGCGATTAACCAGATTCTACATCATTACAGAGGGTACATAACGAAGCGTTCCCTACGACTTATGAAAGATGAATATGGCAATCAAAGTATGGTCGTTGATGAAGTCTTACGTGGAAGAATGGAAACCAGACTGATTACAAAGATTTTGTCATTTGAAATTAAGTAATATCCTCTCTCCTTTCGTGGAAGCGTGCTAAACCATTCCACGCTTCCCGAACAGGGAGGTTTGTTATTCCACCAAAGCATATTGAGCTTTCAATGTGTTTTGATAGGCTAACGAGCCATTGTTCTTTGAAAACTGAATAAAAGTAATCGAATACGTTTCGATAAGAAAAGAGCCAACGGAACTAACCGCCATGACCTATCTTATAAAGATAGCGAGCGATTCATGTTAGTGATCCGAGAAGCAATCTTTAGCAGGATTGCCTGCAACGACATTCTTATCGTGATAATGATACTCCCATACAGTCAATAGTCCGAGCGTGATAAAACCGTCGCAGGCAATGAGTATGGCTACATGAGAACCATGCAGGGGTGGAACTCCCGTGAGCTTTGCTAAAGCTGTTCGATTGCTGGTAAAACAACTTTTATGAAATCCAAATAAGTGATTTGGAAAGGAGGATTTTATGAAGCAGACTGACATTCCTATTTGGGAACGTTATACCCTAACCATTGAAGAAGCGTCAAAATATTTTCGTATTGGCGAAAACAAGCTACGACGCTTGGCAGAGGAAAATAAAAATGCAAATTGGCTGATTATGAATGGCAATCGTATTCAGATTAAACGAAAACAATTTGAAAAAATTATAGATACATTGGACGCAATCTAGCGTCGCCAAAGGGTCTTGTATATGATAAAATAGTATTAAGTCGTATCAAGGCTCTTTCCATAAAGGAAAGGAGCAAATGCCATGTCAGAAAAAAGACGTGACAATAAAGGTCGAATCTTAAAGACTGGAGAGAGCCAACGAAAAGACGGAAGATACTTATACAAATATATAGATTCATTTGGAGAACCGCAATTTGTTTACTCGTGGAAACTTGTGGCTACAGACCGAGTACCAGCAGGAAAGCGTGATTGTATCTCACTTAGAGAGAAAATCGCAGAGTTACAGAAAGACATTCATGATGGTATTGATGTTGTAGGAAAGAAAATGACACTCTGCCAGCTTTACGCAAAACAGAACGCTCAAAGACCAAAGGTTAGAAAAAACACTGAAACTGGACGCAAATATCTTATGGATATTTTGAAGAAAGACAAGTTAGGTGTAAGAAGTATTGACAGTATTAAGCCATCAGACGCTAAAGAATGGGCTATTAGAATGAGTGAAAATGGTTATGCTTATCAAACCATCAATAACTACAAACGTTCTTTAAAGGCTTCATTCTATATTGCTATACAAGATGATTGTGTTCGGAAGAATCCATTTGACTTTCAACTGAAAGCAGTTCTTGATGATGATACTGTCCCTAAGACCGTACTAACAGAAGAACAGGAAGAAAAACTGTTAGCCTTTGCAAAAGCTGATAAAACCTACAGCAAAAATTATGATGAAATTCTGATACTCTTAAAAACAGGTCTTCGTATTTCAGAGTTTGGTGGTTTGACACTTCCAGATTTAGATTTTGAGAATCGTCTTGTCAATATAGACCATCAGCTATTGAGAGATACTGAAATTGGGTACTACATTGAAACACCAAAGACCAAAAGTGGCGAACGTCAAGTTCCTATGGTTGAAGAAGCCTATCAAGCATTTAAGCGAGTGTTAGCGAATCGAAAGAATGATAAGCGTGTTGAGATTGATGGATATAGTGATTTCCTCTTTCTTAATAGAAAGAACTATCCAAAAGTGGCAAGTGATTACAACGGCATGATGAAAGGTCTTGTTAAGAAATACAATAAGTATAACGAGGATAAATTGCCACACATCACTCCACATAGTTTGCGACATACATTCTGTACCAACTATGCAAATGCAGGAATGAATCCAAAGGCATTACAGTACATTATGGGACATGCTAATATAGCCATGACGCTGAACTATTACGCACATGCAACATTCGATTCTGCAATGGCAGAAATGAAACAACAAGAAAAAGAATTCCTCGATACATTATCTGTATAATAAGAAAGCACCTATTAAAGGTGCTTTTTTTATAAGAAACAAAGTATAAATTTCTAATTATCTTTTTATATTTTCTTAAATGCTCGTAAAGCCTTATTCTATGTGCTTTCGAGTATTTTTACTGTAGGAAGATACTTCACGTTTCCTTGTGTAATCTGTTATGAATTGATTGTCAAAAGTGGTAAAAGGGTAGTAAATTCATTTCTGTTAAGATACTAAATGTCTTGATTGCTGTTCTTTCTCCAAGCGTTTCATTTCATCCATAGCCGAATTTATAGGTCGCATGTGCATAATAGTTTAGTGTCATGGTTATGTTTGCATGTCCCATAATATATTGCAGGGCTTTTGGATTCATTCCGGCATTGGCACAGTTGGTACAGAATGTGTGTCTAAGTGTGTGCGGTGTGATATGTGGCAGCTTTTCCTCATGGCATTTGTTGTACTTTTTAATGAGGTTTCTCAATATGCTGTTAAAATCACATGCCGTTTTTGGATAACCTTTCCTGTTAAGGAAAAGAAAATGGCTGTAACCGTCAATCTCAACACATTTTCTTTCACTTTGCTTTGCCAATACTCTTTTCAATGCCTGACAGGCAGCTTCAACCATCGGTACTTGTCGCTCACTGCTTCTGGTTTTAGGCGTTTCGATGTAATACCCTAGCTCCGTGCTTCTTTGTAACTGATGGTTAACCGAGATAAGATGATTTTCAAAATCCAAATCCGAAACAGTCAGACCACAAAGCTCTGAAATACGCAGTCCGGTTTTTAACAATATCAGAATTTCATCATAATTCTTGTGATAGACCGTATCAGACTTTGCGAAATCAAGCAGTTTTGCTTCCTGTTCCAGTGTCAATACCGTTTTAGAAACAGTATCATCATCAATAACGGTATTAAGCTGAAAATCAAATGGATTCTTTCTTACATAATCATCCTGTATCGCAATGTAAAATGAAGCTCGCAGTGATCGCTTATAGTTATTGATGGTGGAATAGGCAAATCCGTTTTCACTCATTCTAATAGCCCATTCCTTAGCGTCAGATGGTTTAATGCTGTCTATGCTTCTTGCGCCCAGCTTATCGTTCTTCAAAATTTCCATCAGATATTTACGTCCGGTCTTTGTGTTTGCTTTTACATTGGGACGCTGAGCATTTTGCTTGGCGTAAAGCTGGCAAAGTGTCATCTTCTTGCCGATAACATCAATCCCATCTTGAACATCTTTTTGTATCTCTGCAATTTTTTCACGCAGTGCGATACAATCCCGCTTGCCTGCCGGTACTCTGTCCGTATATACCAGCTTCCATGAGTAGATAAACTGTGTTTCTCCGAATGAATCTATATATTTGTATAAGTATCTTCCGTCTTTTCTCTGGCTCTCTCCAGTCCTCAAAATCCGACCTTTACGGTCACGTCTTTTTTCTGACATGGTATCTGCTCCTTTCCTGTATGGAAAGAGCCTTGATACGACTTGATACGATTATACCATATCTATTCAAGACCCTTATACCCTATATGACATCTAATGTATCTATCACTTTTTCAAATTGCTTTCGCTTAATCTGAATCCTGTTCCCGTTCATAATCAGCCAGCCTGCATTCTTGTTTTCTTCTGCTAAACGACGCAGCTTATTTTCACCGATACGGAAATATTTAGCAGCTTCTTCAATCGTCAGCGTGTAGCGCTCCCAGATAGGAACATCAGCTTGATTCATGCAATCAGTCCTCCTTTCAAGTTTTTTGTTTTACAAGCAGTCAGACAGCCTTGGCAAGGCTCACGGGAATCTCACCCCTGCATGGTTCTCATGCAGCCGTACTCATTGCCTGCGACGGCTCACACAGGTTCTCTGTGCTTCAACGCTCGGACTGTGACTGTACGGGAGTATCATTATGTCGATAAAAAAGTCATGGCAATCATCTTGCTGATGATGACTTATGGAGTTCCGGTATCAATCGCTCACTGTCATTTCTGACAGGTCATGGCGTACCAGTCCATCAGCTCGTTTCTTATCGCAACGTATCTGACCGCTTTATTCAGTTTTCAAAGAACATAGGGGCTTATTCGCCTGCAAAAACACATATGGGAATATATGCTTTTGCAGAATAACAAGCCTCTCCAATCGGGAAGCGTGGAAACGTCATCACGCTTCCACGAAAAGAGAGCGTGTGTCACTTGATTTCAAATGACAGAATCTTTGTAATCAGCCTTGTTTCCATTCGTCCACGCAAAACCTCATCAACAACCATGCTTTGGTTTCCGTATTCGTCTTTCATCAGACGCAGGGAACGTTTTGTCATATATCCCCGATAGTGCCGGATAATCTGATTGATTGCTTCTGAATTGCCGTCAGTAGCTTTTACAATGAGAGGAAAGGGAACAAGAGGATAATTCTTTTTCATTCTTCAAATTCCTCCATAAACTTCTTCATCATGGCAAGTCCGCTGGTTCTGTGCCGGTAAACAGTGGAACGGTTTACTTTCAGCATGTCTGCAATCTCTGAATCGCTCATATTCATAAAATAGAATAGGAGCAGAATATCTCGTTTGTTACTTGGTAAATCTCGCAGCGCTTCACTTAACAGGTCATTTTCAATACTAATGGATATGCCGTTCAGCATAAAAATCTGAAAATCCGTTGAATAGCTGTCTGTTGTGGCAAATTGGCTGACAAGATAATCTCCGATTTCCGAAAAAGACACCTCATGCTTTGCCAGTCTGGAAAGCTGTTTGAAATAGTCCTTTCGTTCATCGTCCATAGCCTGTTTGCAGATGTAGTCAAACTGGTTTTCTATCGTTTTCTGAAAAGATGATGGTTTCATGTTCTCACCTCCTTTCTCTGGATTGAAAGGAAGTGAGCCTTGCTCCTTTATCTCCTTTCACTCTTAGTCCCGACGTGAAAGGGGGATTTGTTGCATTACCAGTCAAAAAAATTTCGGATAAATAAAAAACACACAAACAGACCGTTCTCTGTTTATGTGTCCATGCAGTGTTGCTTATATTATTATTTGTGGAAGTGAAAAACCACGGAGGATTCTTTTGTATAAATAACTGTGTTTTATGTTTGTAAGCAATTGCCGTATAAAATCGGCTTGTAGTATATATTTTTCATGATAATTC
>SKEH01000164.1_pt1 | contig 45443 bp, 40 predicted proteins | sample 4826571 | NCBI WGS metagenome assembly SKEH01 (sample SAMN11008814, study PRJNA524170) | human gut metagenome | biome: Human fecal sample; material: Feces; isolation source: fecal sample from pouch patient p29 | host: Homo sapiens | place: Israel: Tel-Aviv | collected 2016-09-14 | reverse complement strand
AAATCAGGATTTTTTTGATCAATCAATTGATTCAAGTGAAATAACAAAAAAATCTGAGACAGAAGGTCAGTCCTTCTATCCCAGATTTCACTTTACAAAACTCATCAGTCCTTATTGACAAAGAGCCAGTAAAATGGGCTCGCTACTTAATCGTTATTGGCACGAAATCGTTGCATCGAACATGGGGATTGATTGGTTTTTAACTTCTGAGCGATTCCTTACTTCCGTAATGGAAAATAGACGCTATCTTTTTTAGTTCGTCTATCAGCTTGTAATAAATTCAGAGACTCTAATGATCTCTTGTCTTTTTCATCATACCACTCACATAAAAGTTCGTATATGCTTTTTTGCTAGAGGACTTAGCTTCCTGTATATAAAGCTGAGGCTATAGTACGTGGTTTTCTTTACGAACTAAATTAGAGAATTAAAAACAAAAAAAATAAAAGAACAGAAAGAGTTTTTTGGGCTCTATAATTTGGTTCTATAATATTTGGTGTTGTTACTCTTAGGAGTAGGAACGCCAATTATTTTTTTTATAACAAAAAGACATCTGGTTGTCCTATAATTAAATCGCCAAACCCAATCATAGGAGGAAAACCAAATGTCCACTAATAAGAATATCAAAATTAAAGAAAAAAGCATAGACAACATGATCAAACAACTACTAAATATTAAAGATTCGAATCTCTCTTTTTCTAAAGATGCCGTGAGTAAACAAAAGATCAAAGGCCGGATGTGCACTGTTTTTACTGGCGTTTTAACCTGCCATCCGCCTCGTTGTGAACATTGTGGGTTTGATTCTGTGATTCGTCACTCGTTTAAAGAAAGCTGTATTCAGCTGCTTCCTTATCAAGAAGTACCTTCTTACTTACGCCTTTTCAAACAACGATTCTATTGTAAAGAATGTCACCATACTTTTTCAGCGAAAACCTATTATGTAGCGGAAAATTGTTACATTTCTCAAGCGTTGAAATTTGCGATTGCCGTGGATTTAAAAAAGAAACTATCCATGAAAGATATTATTCAACGGTACTTCGTCTCTTCAAAAACCTAGAAAAGGAATAATGACAGTACCTTTAGGCTTAATTCTAATTCGATTCTCAATTTTTTTCATTATCGTTTCAGCCATAAAAAACACCTCGTAAATGAATTATATATCAATCAAAACGAAATCGCTACAAATACTTTCATATAGACTTATAATCATATTTTAAAATAATAAAATAAACGTTTTCTTTATTATTTTTTTAATATTAATTATCGACATATGCATATACTTCACTACCGTAAACTTTCGCAATAAAACACAGACCAAAGTAGTATCACTATTATAGAACACAAAAAAACAGACCCCACCGTAGTGAAGTCTGCTAAACCTTGATTGCTCAATGTTTTTATTATTCCGCAGCGTTTGCGTCTTTGAGACCGTATTTTTTGTTGAAACGGTCCACACGTCCGTCTGCTTGTGTGAATTTTTGACGTCCAGTATAGAATGGATGTGAGTCAGAAGTTACTTCGACACGGATGACTGGGTATGTATTACCGTCTTCCCATTCAACTGTTTCTTGTGAAGATTTTGTTGATCCTGACAAGAATTTGAAACCAGTTGTTGAATCCATGAACACTACTGGATGGTAATCTGGATGGATGTTTTCTTTCATGCTTTTTTCGCTCCTTTGCCCTGACCCATTTGCTGAATCAGAGTTGATTTGTCGATATACAACAGTAATATCTTAACATGTTTCTTATAAGGTTGCAATTATCTTTTTAGATTTCTTGTTTGATTTTTTTTACTGAAAGATACATCTTGAAATTCTTTGAAGAATTGCTGATTATTCTTAGTTTTTCGTAAAAAACGAATCAATTGTTCTGTGTATTCTAAAGAATCACCTGTCATATTTTTTCGAAGTTTCCAGATTTCTTCTAGTTGTTCGCTTGGCATCAATAGTTCTTCTTTACGAGTACCAGATTTCTTGATGTCGATAGCTGGGAAGATCCGGCGTTCCGACAAGTCACGAGAAAGTTGCAATTCTAAGTTACCTGTTCCTTTGAATTCTTCATAGATGACATCGTCCATACGACTACCGGTATCTACTAATGCGGTTGCTAGAATCGTCAGGCTACCACCTTCTTCGATGTTTCTAGCTGCGCCAAAGAATTTCTTTGGTTTGTATAAAGCTGCTGGATCGATCCCACCGCTTAGTGTACGGCCACTAGGAGGTACGACTAAATTGTAGGCACGAGCCAAACGTGTGATACTATCCATCAAGATGACCACATCGCGCTTGTCTTCTACTAGACGCATCGCACGTTCTAAGACTAATTCAGAAACTCTTGTATGATTTTGTGGTTGCAAGTCAAATGTGGAAGAGACAACATCTCCTTTGACACTGCGTTCTAAATCCGTCACTTCTTCTGGTCGTTCATCGATCAATAGAACGATCAATTCGACTTCTGGATGGTTTTCTGTAATCCCATTAGCAATTTCTTTTAAGACGGATGTTTTTCCAGCTTTTGGAGGAGCTACGATCAGTCCACGTTGACCGAACCCTACTGGAGAAAATATATCGATCATTCTAGTAGAAAGGCGTTGTGGCGTTGTTTCTAATCGAAGTTGTTCTTGTGGATAAAGAGGTGTCAGCGCTGGAAAATGAGGCCGTTCTTTTGCTTCTTCCGGATCTTTTCCATTAACGCTTTCAACGTGCATCAATCCATAATAACGTTCAGATTCTTTTGGCGGACGTGCTTTACCAGCAACTTTATCCCCATTTCGCAAGCTGAATCGTCTGATCTGTGAGGCAGAGATATAGATATCTTCTACACTCGGTCCATAATTGATGGGACGCAAGAAGCCATACCCATCTTGACCGACGATATCTAATATCCCTTCCATGTAATAAAATCCTTGCTCTTCTGCTTGTGCACGAATGACTGCTAAGGATAACTCCTTTTTGTTCATCTTACTATAATAAGGAATTTTAAATTCTTTTGCGTAATTATATACTTCTTTCAGCGTCTTATTTTCGAGCTCTGCCATCGTTAAATAATCACTCATTCAGCTTCCACTTCCTCCACCATTTGAATTTCAGCACCTAATGCTGTCAATTTTTCAATTATATGATCATATCCCCGTAAAATATACTCTACGTTATAAATCGTTGTTGTTCCTTCAGCAAGTAAACCTGCAATGACTAAACATGCACCTGCTCGAAGGTCAGAAGCAACTACTTCAGCACCGTGCAATTTATTTGGTCCATTTGTGATGATCAAATTTCCTTCAACGGAGATATCAGCGCCCATCCGAGCTAATTCCGGTACATGATTTACTCGTTTTGCGTAAATGGTATCTGTGATTTCAGATGTCCCTTTTGTCATTAATAAGAGTGGCGTAAGTGGTTGTTGCAGATCCGTAGCAAACCCAGGATAAGGATAGGTCATGATGTTGGCTGCTTTCAAGTTTTTCGATGGAAAGACTTCGATCTCATCTTCACTGATCGTCATATTCACACCGATTTCCTGAAGTTTTGCAATAAAACTTTCTAAATGTTCATAGATGACGTTTTTGACTTTGATCCCGTTGCCGACCGCTGCTGCTAGGGCAAGATAGGTGCCTGCTTCGATCCGATCAGGAATCATAAAATGACGACACCCATGAAGTTGTTCCACTCCTTCGATCCGAATCACGTCGGTACCTGCACCGCGGACTTTTGCGCCCATATTATTCAGTAGAGTTGCGACATCGATGATTTCTGGTTCACGTGCAGCATTTTCGATCACTGTTTGACCTTTTGCTTTAACTGCTGCAAGCATCACGTTGATCGTAGCTCCGACTGATACAACATCCATAAAGATGCGATTGCCTTTTAATGACTGTTTATCTGTTCGTAAATACATCGCACCATGCTCATTACTAACTGAGGCACCTAAAGCTTCAAATCCTTTTACATGTAGATCGATTGGTCGAGGACCTAAATAGCAGCCACCAGGAAGACCTACGACTGCTTCCCCAAACTTTCCGAGCAATGTACCCATAAAATAGTAAGAAGCGCGTAAACTATTGATTTTCCCACTTGGCATGGGTACTGAAACGATTTCTCGGGGATCGATTTCTAAAACATTTTGTGAAAAATGGACTTTTGCGCCCATGATCTCTAAAATCTCGATTAACGAATGAACATCTTGAATATCAGGTACACCTTCTAGAATAACTGGAGAATCTGCTAAAATAGCTGCTGGAATCAACGCAACTGCGCTATTTTTTGCACCACTGATCGTTACTTCACCAGTAAGCGGGCGATTTCCATTGATTATGATTTTTTTCATTGATTTCCACCTTGTAATTGTTCAAATTTATTGCATATGCTTGTATTTTATCATAGATGAAAAAAAGAAACGAGTTTCGTTGATTTGATTTAATAAAAGTGTGTGAATTTATGAGTGTGGGACAAAAGTAAGAAACACTTTTGTCTCATTCTTTAAAACGAATAAACGGCGGGAGCAGAAGCAACTCCTTCTTAAATAAGCCGAAATCCACAAAAATTTGAAAAACAATTTTCGTTGATTTCTTTTTATTTCTCGGAGTTAAACACTTCTGTACCAGCCTCTCCTAGTTACTCATTTGATTCATTCTCCAAAACAAAAAACCGCAAAACGGGAAACCCCATTTTGCGGTATTCTTAATTTTTTTGAAATTAAGCTTTGTTAGCTGAACCGAACCAGTCGATATGAGCTTCTGCATCTTTGATGATTGCAGCTTTACCTGGTGCTAATAATTTACGAGGGTCAAATCCTTTACCTTCGCGGTCTTTACCAGCTTCGATATATTCACGAGTAGCAGCAGCAAATGATAATTGGAATTCAGTGTTAACATTTACTTTTGAGATACCCATTGAGATAGCTTTTTCGATTTGGTCTTGAGGAATACCTGATCCGCCATGTAATACTAAAGGCATATCTGGACCTACAGCATCAGCAATTGCTTGTAAATGATCAAATGCTAATCCTTTCCAGTTTTCAGGATATTGTCCGTGGATGTTACCGATACCGCATGCTAAGTAATCGATACCTGTAGCAACCATTTGTTTACATTCTTCGATATCTGCTAATTCGCCGTTACCGATGATTCCATCTTCTTCGCCGCCGATTGAACCAACTTCACATTCTACAGAGATTCCTTTTGCATGTGCTTTTTCAACAACGTCTTTAGCTAATTTCAAGTTTTCTTCAAATGGTAGATGAGAACCGTCGAACATAACTGAAGTATAGCCTAATTCGATACATTCTAAAGCAGCTTCGTAGTCACCGTGGTCTAAGTGGATTGCAACTGGAACAGTGATGTTCATTGTTTCAACTAAATCAGTGATCAAATCTTTACAGATTTTGTAACCACCCATGTATTTAGCTGCACCCATTGAAGTTTGGATAAGTACTGGTGCTTGTTTAGCTTCAGCTGCTTCAAGGATTGCTTGAGTCCATTCTAAGTTGTTTGTGTTGAATCCGCCGACAGCGTAACCGCCTTTACGAGCAGCTTTTAAAAATTCAGCTCCTGATACTACTGGCATAATAAATTCCTCCTAATTTTTGTAAAACTAAATTTGTTAAGACTATTCTTAACCAACGAACCTATTTTACCAAACATTTCGGTAGTTTTCTACTAAAATCACCGAAAATGAAAATTTTCAAGAAGTTTTTTGTAAAAAATAAGACTTCTACTCGTTATAAATGTGAAAAACTGGTTTATCCATCCACTCTTTTAAGGCAATCAATAACAAAATATAAAAAGGGCGGAACAGAAGTATTTTACTTCGATAAATAAACAAAAATTCACGAAATTTACTTTTTAAGATTTTTATGAATTTCGGCTTATTTGTGAAGAAGTTGCTTCTGATCCCACCGCTTGTTCATATGTAGAACGAATGTAGGACAAATCTAAAAAACAGTTTTGCTGCAGACTTTAATTTCGAATTGATGGTGTCCGAAAATCAGTTTTTTCGGAAATCAAAAGAAAACGAACAATACAAAAAACGTATTGTTCGTTTTGTTCTCCAATTTCTCAAACCTAAACGACTTTTGTCTTGACCTCGTTCATTACGCTTTCTAAAAAGCTTTTTTATTTTCCTTCACGTTCAGATAACGCAGCGCCAACAAATGCTTTGATCAGTTTTTGTGGACGGTTTGGACGAGAAATCAATTCTGGATGGAATTGGCAACCCACAAAGAATTTTTTATCTGTCAATTCTACGATTTCAACCAAACGATTGTCTGGTGATACCCCTGAGAATACCAAGCCGTTTTCTTCGAATAATTGACGATATTTATTGTTGAATTCATAACGATGACGGTGACGTTCTTGAACAACATCTTCTCCATCATAGGCTGTCGCTGTTGTCGTTCCTTTTTTGATCTTGCATGGGTAAAGGCCTAAACGTAGTGTTCCACCAAGGTTTTCGATATTTTCTTGGTCTGCCATCAAGTCGATGATGTTATTAGCTGTATCCGGATTTGTTTCAGCAGAGGCTGCATCTTCTAACCCAACTACATTACGAGCGAATTCCACACATGCCATTTGCATTCCTAAGCAGATACCTAAAAATGGCACATCATTTTCACGGGCATAGCGGATAGCTTCGATCTTACCTTCAAGACCGCGATCACCAAATCCGCCAGGAACTAGGATTCCATCAGCATCTTTCAAACGTTCCTCTACATTTTCTCTTGTTAGATCTTGTGATTTGATCCATTCCAATTCGATATCAGCATCAAACGCAAAACCAGAATGTTTCAATGCTTCCACTACAGAAATGTAGGCATCTGGAAGTTCAACGTATTTTCCTACTAACGCAATACGCACTTTTTTCTTCAGATTCAATACTTTTTCTTCTAATTCTTTCCATTCAGTCATATCTGCTTCTGGTGTGTCTAATTTCAAGTGTTCGCAAACGATACGATCCATGCCTTGTTTTTGTAAAAGCAATGGGATCGAATAAAGTGTATCTACATCTGGAGATTCAATGACTGCTTCTGGTTCGACATCACAAAATTGTGCCAATTTATTTTTCACGTTTTGTGAAACTGGTTGTTCTGTACGCACAACTAAGATATTTGGTTGGATACCTAGACCACGAAGTTCTTTTACACTGTGTTGTGTAGGTTTTGTCTTCATTTCACCGGCAGCTTTTAAGTAAGGAATAAGGGTTGTATGGACGTACATCACGTTGTCCGCACCGACATCTGCTTTCATTTGACGTAGTGCTTCTAAGAATGGTAGAGATTCGATATCGCCAACGGTCCCACCTACTTCAGTGATAATGACATCTGAATCCGTCATTTTTGCTGCGCGCATGATTTTTTCTTTGATCTCATTCGTGATATGTGGAATAACCTGTACTGTTGCTCCAAGGTATTCCCCTTTACGCTCTTTACGAAGTACTTCAGAATAAATTTTTCCTGTGGTAACATTGGAGTATTTGTTCAAATTGATATCGATAAAACGTTCGTAGTGACCCAAGTCCAAGTCAGTTTCTGCTCCATCATCTGTTACGAATACTTCCCCATGTTGATATGGGCTCATTGTCCCTGGGTCCACGTTGATGTATGGATCAAATTTCTGGATAGTTACCTTTAAGCCACGATTTTTCAACAAACGACCTAATGAAGCCGCAACGATTCCTTTACCAATCGATGAAACTACGCCGCCCGTTACAAAAATGTATTTTGTCATAAGTTCAAAAACTCCTTCTTGTTTTATCTGCAGGAAAAGTCTCAGAAAATAAACAAAGCTCCCTATTCTAACTAGAATAGGGAGCCAAAATTTCTGCAAACTTCTGACCCTTTAAAAGGGTGCCCAAGGTGTATAATACATTCAGAATTATTGAAAGTCAAGTACTCATTTCCATTCAATACGTTTTCATTTTGATTTTATTTTTTCTAACGATTGCTATGAGGCCACTTCTGCAAATCCACTTTTCAAGAGATGACCTCAAAAAACGAGTAAAATAGCAAAGAAAGAAGCGTCAGTTTTACCTTACGCTTCTTTCTTTCCTGTTTTTAGTACAATTCTAGATATTGTTCTCTTTCCCATTCTGAAACGGTTTGTCTGAATGCAGCCCATTCTAAACGTTTGGCTTCTACAAAGTTTGCGAAGATGTGTTGGCCTAATGCGTCGATCATTACTTCGTCTTTACGTAATTCTTTGATAGCATTGTGGATAGTTGATGGTAAATCTAAAATATGTGCTTCTGCACGTTCGTCTTCATCCATTACATAGATATTGCGGTCAACTGCAGCTGGAGGAGTGATTTCATTGCGGATACCATCTAAACCAGCTTGAAGTAAAACAGCCATTGCTAAGTAAGGATTAGCAGAAGGATCTACTGAACGCAATTCTAAACGAGTAGACAAGCCACGTGATTCTGGAACACGGACTAGTGGTGAACGGTTGCGTCCACTCCAAGCAACATATACAGGTGCTTCATAGCCAGGAACTAAACGTTTGTATGAGTTCACTGTTGGGTTACATACAGCTGTATATGCGCGAGCGTGTTTCAATAAGCCACCTAAGAAATGGTATGCTGTTTGGCTAAGCTCTAAATCGCCGTCTTTATCGTAGAAAGCATTGCCTTCTTCATTGAATAAAGACATGTTGCAGTGCATACCTGAACCATTGATACCGAATAGTGGTTTAGGCATAAAGGTTGCATGTAATCCGTGTTTGCGAGCGATTGTTTTTACGACTAATTTGAATGTTTGGATATTGTCACAGGCGTCTACAACATCAGCATATTTAAAGTCGATTTCATGTTGGCCAGGAGCAACTTCATGGTGAGAAGCTTCTACTTCAAATCCTAAGCTTTCTAATTCCAATACGATATCACGACGGCAGTTTTCGCCTAAATCTGTAGGAGCGAAATCGAAATAACCACCTTTATCATTTAAAGTAGTTGTAATCTCACCGTCTTCGTCTAATTTGAATAAGAAGAATTCTGGTTCTGGTCCTAAGTTGAAAGAGGTAAATCCAAGGTTACGCATATCTTTTAGTGAACGTTTCAAGTTTCCACGTGGGTCCCCTGCAAATGGTGTGCCGTCTGGATTATAGATATCACAGATCAAACGAGCAACTTTTCCATGATCGCTTTCCCAAGGGAAGATCATCCAAGTTGAAAGATCAGGATACAAATACATATCACTTTCTTCGATACGTACAAATCCTTCAATAGAAGAACCATCAAACATCATTTTGTTTTCTATAACTTTGTCAATTTGGCTAACTGGTACTTCTACGTTTTTGATTGTTCCTAAAATATCAGTGAACATCAATCTTAAAAAGCGAACATTCTCCTCTTCGATGATTCGTTTAATTTCCTCGCCTGTTATCTGTTTCTTTACCATGATATCCCTCTTCCTTTTTTTGTCTATTTCATTCAGTCAAAAAATTGTCTCTGCATTCCTTGTGACTGATAATGCCCTGTTTTGCTTAATCCGCCCTGCGCCAAGATCTCATCACGAAAAATTTGGCGAACGTCATGGTCAGTCAGTGGCTTCTTACTTTTTTCTTCCTGTTTTTTCGCTTGAGCCATTTCATACACTCGCTTGATCCCAGCCATATTCAGCCCATCAGAAAGATAATCTTTGATTTCTAACAATATATCAATGTCATTCAATGAATACATACGGCGATTTCCTTCGCTTCTTTCAGGATGAACAAAATCTTGCTCTTCATAGTAGCGAATTTGTCGCGCGGATAAATCAGTTAATTTCATCACTGTACCAATTGGAAATACTGACATTGATCGGCGCAATTCCTTTTCTCCCATCAGACGTCCCCTTTCGTTTCATAAGTTGTGTAAAGTATACCAATCACTAAAAAGCTTGTCAACCACCTATGTTACATTTCCTAACATGAAACTTCGTTTTTTTTATAAAAAAACACAGATATCTTTTTTTAGATATCCGTGTCCTTATTAATATAATAAATAGAAATAAATAAATAACTGAAATTTATTCTATTTTTAACCATTTTGATGTTTTTTTAGCAAAACCTCTTACTTCGTAGCTATTTTGGGCTTCAATAAAGTGTTCACTCAATACAAGCGTTTGTCGACGTAACGCACTCAATTTCTGACCCTCGTCACTTGCAACAAGTAGTGTGTAAGGTTCTAGCAATTCCATCAGCTGGCGTTTTATCCCAGTAATCAATTGGTCTTTGCCTTCCACACTTTGAGCAGAGATCAATACATTCGGGAATAGTGTCGGCGTAAAGAGAGCGGGGTCGATCTGATCCGCTTTATTATATACCGTCAATACAGGCATTTCGTTCATTTTTAATTCTTCCATCAACTGTAATACAGTTTGTTCTTGTAACGTTCGATCTGGCGAACTTGCATCTACCACGTGTAACAATAGATCCATGTTTTGACTTTCTTCTAGTGTCGAATGAAAAGCATCAATCAGCTGCGTAGGCAAATCCTGAATGAATCCAACTGTATCTGTCACAGTGATTTCAAACCCTTCAGCGAACCGCCATTTTTTAGTTAATGGGTCCAGCGTCGCAAACAATTGGTCTTTAGAATACGTATCTGCTTGTGTGAGAAGATTTAATATCGTTGATTTCCCAGCATTTGTATAGCCGATCAAACCAATCTGAAAAACCTCACCCGTCTGACGTTTTTGTCTGCTCCTTTCCCGATGTGCTTCTACTGCCTTCAATTCACGCTTGACTCCTAGAATTTTGTTGCGGATGTGACGGCGATCTGTTTCCAGTTTTGTTTCCCCTGGTCCTCTTGTTCCAATTCCGCCCCCAAGTCTTGACATCGACTTTCCTTGACCAGCTAAACGTGGCAAAAGATATTCTAATTGTGCCAGCTCGACCTGCAGCTTCCCTTCTTTCGAGCGTGCCCGCATCGCAAAAATATCTAGGATCAATTGTACCCGATCAATGACAGGAAGACCGACTGCTTCACCTACTAATTGACTTTGTCTAGGAGTCATTTCATGATTGAAGATGATGAGGTCTGCTTCGTAAGCATCTGCTTGTTGGATCAATTCTTGCAACTTCCCTTTTCCAATGATCGTTTGCCGATCTACTTGTGGTCTTTTTTGTGTCAATGTGAATACCACTTTCCCAGAAGCTGTCATGGTCAGCTTACTTAACTCAGTCATTGATTCTTCAAAATAGCGTTGATTTTCTTCTGTTTCAACGCCCACGATGATGACTTTTTCCTGTCCATTTTCCATCTATTTTTCCTCCAGCCACTTTTTGATCACTCGCTCGATCTCTTCTTGTTGCTTTGGCTGTTCTAACAAGTCAAACCATTGCGCTTTTAGCCGATTACGAAACCAAGTCAATTGTCGTTTTGCGTAACGTCTTGAGTTCTGTTTGATTTGTTCAACAGCTTCTTCCAAGGTTATTTCTCCTTTAAAATAGGGGTACAATTCTTTGTAGCCGATCCCCTGGCTTGCCTGTATCTCACCCAAGCTGTAAACAAAGCGTGCTTCGTCAACCAACCCCGCTGCGATCATTTGGTCCACTCGCTGATCAATTCGTTGATACAGAAGTTTCCTGTCTGTATCTAGCCCGATCATACAATATTCATATAAGCATTGCGGTTTTTCTTTTGGTGTCATGATACTATAACCAGTTACTTCAAACACTTCTAAAGCACGGATGACTTTTCTTTGATTGTTCCAATGGATCTTTTCAGCTGCCAATGGATCTTTTTCTTTTAAATACTCCCATAACTGTTTTTTCCCGATTTTTCCAGCCAACTCTTCATATTTTTTTCGAACATCAGACACCACTTCTTCTTTTGCTCCCAGCTGGTAATCATAAAGCAACGATTGAATATAGAGTCCTGTCCCACCAGCAATGATCGGTAGATGCCCTCTCTCAGTTATTTCAGTAATCAGCTGTCTACCAGCCTTTTGGAAGTCTGCTACAGAATAATTATCTGTTGGTTCGATCACATCGATCAAATGATGGGGAATCCCACTCATCTCTGAAGTACTGATTTTTGCAGTTCCAATATCAAGTTTTTTATAGATTTGCAGAGAGTCTCCACTAATGATCTCTCCATTGAATTTTTTTGCCAACTCCACACTAAGGGCGGTTTTCCCGACCGCTGTGGGTCCGACGATCACAAGTACTTTTTCCATCGTTATCCTACTTTTTCATTGATTGTTTTAGTCTTATTGCTCTTTCAGGAAAATCCGTGATGATTGCATCCATCGGCTGATTGAAACATTGGATCATTTGTGCTTCTTCATTGATCGTCCAACATCTGATTGCCTTAGGAAAGGCTTGGACTTCTTCCAGATTGGAAAAGTACCAATCAACTTTGGGATGGATTCCTTCTAAATAAGTTGTATTTTTGCCTAAGGTCACTTTTTTCTGCGAGCTACTTAATAATAGTTCTAGCTGTACATCGGTTTCTAAAAGAGATAACCGCTTTAAAGAATCTATATTGAAACTGCAATACGCATGTTGGAAAGGCCAAACACTATTGGTCAATAGCTTGGAGACTTTTTCTTCAATGCCTGCATATTCATATTTATCTGTTTTGATTTCAATCATCACTGTTCCACGATAGTTCTTTTGCAAGAGTAGATCCAACACTTCTTTTAACGTCGGAATCTTAGCTGCTGGAAACTTGTCATTGAACCACAGACCCGCATTCAACTTTTTGATTTCTTCTAGTGTCTTTTCTCGAACAAGTCCTTTGCCATTGGTTGTTCGATCCACCTCTTCGTCATGGATCACGACCAACTCGCCATCTTCTGTCAAATGGACATCCAACTCAATGCCATCTGCATTTACCCGAACAGCTTCAGCAAATGCTGGCAATGTATTTTCTGGATGCGTCCCACTACTACCTCGATGGGCAAAAATCTGTACCATATCACTTCACTCCGATCCACTTTATTGTAACACAGGAAAAAGTAGTGACAACTGTGATTTATCCTATCCATATGTGAAGAAACACCAATTGATATAGCAACTATCAACTCACATCACGTGTAGCAAACCAAATAAAACAAATGTGGGACAACTCTAAAAATCAGGTTTGCTACAGACTCTCGAATAAACGGCGTCCAAAAGTCAGGTTCAAAAAAAACGAGCAATACAAAAAACGTATTGTTCGTTTTTCTCTTCAATTTCTCAAACCTTAACGACTTTTGTCTCGGCCTCAGCTTTATCTCATTATTTGTTTCGCCATTTTCATGAGAATAGCATTCCACAGACTACTAGCTCCATACATCATCTTTTGAGAAAAAGCCGATTGGTTGTCTTGTGACATTCTTTAATTGTGCTTTTTTTTCAATGATCATTTCATTTAAGTTATCGGTGAAATTTTCCAAAATGACCCGTCCACCTTTATACGCATATCCTCCGATTTTCATTGTTTCATCTGGAGAAAGAATGACTTTTCGATGGGCGATATTTTTAAACAACTCGTCCAAGATATAGTTCGGTAGGTAAAAATTATTTTGAGCGGAGAAAGACTGTAAATAAGCAAAATCATCGATCGTGATATAGCAATCATCGAATGCATCAAAACTAACATATTCATCTAATAAGGTCGCTCTTTTTTGCAATATCTCATTGATTTTTTTATTTAATTGATTCAACGTTTCTATTTCTTTGACTTTCAACTCTAATTCACGTCTTCGCTGTTCTTTATTTTCAAGATGGCGCATTTGGATAGCCATTCCTATATATACGATGATAGCACCTAATAAGACGCCAATAAAGCCTACGATACCAACTACCAATTCGTATTCCTCCTTGTTTTGCATTTCAATTTTTATCATAACATAAATTCATATGATAGACCTATTTCGCCAAAGTTTTTTATTTGACCTTTATTGACCAAAAATGTATACTACATTCTAGGTATTAGAAATCAATTTATGTTACACTATTTCTAAAGAAATCAAGGAGGAACCTTATTATGAATTTAATCCCTACAGTTATCGAACAATCCTCTCGTGGCGAAAGAGCCTACGATATTTATTCTCGTCTATTAAAAGACCGGATCATCATGCTGAGTGGACAAGTAACAGATGATTTAGCAAATTCAATCATCGCTCAATTACTTTTCCTAGATGCGCAAGATTCTGAAAAAGACATCTATCTATACATCAACTCACCTGGTGGATCTGTTACAGCTGGTATGGCGATCTACGATACGATGAACTTCGTGAAAGCAGATGTCCAAACAATCGTTATGGGTATGGCTGCTTCTATGGGTAGCTTCTTACTTACAGCTGGGAAAAAAGGCAAACGTTTTGCTTTACCAAACGCTGAAATCATGATCCATCAACCTCTTGGCGGAGCACAAGGACAAGCAACAGAAATCGAGATTGCAGCGCGTCACATTTTACAAACTCGTGAACGCTTAAATAAAATCTTGGCTGAACGTACTGGTCAACCACTTGAAGTAATCGAAAAAGATACAGATCGTGACAACTATATGACTGCTGAACAAGCAAAAGCATACGGTTTGATTGATGAAGTAATGGAAAACAGTGCTTCTTTAAATTAATCGGAGAGTGCTGAATAAGTTCCGTGCCTAAAAAATTCGTACAACAAACGAGCCGAATAACGAAAACTATCTAGGTAGTTTTTCCGTTATTCGGCTCGTTTTGTTTATCCAGAAGAAAAACATTTTTTATCCGTTAGACAAGGCAGTCAAAAGTAGACTCCCAAAGAATCTTCATGCTATTGTATCTGATCGAACTCGCCTTTCAGGTATTTTTCTCCTAGATCGACATAATGCTGGATATTTTGCCTATTCTTTTCGATCTCTTCTTCCGTAAGCGGGCGGATCACTTTGGCTGGTCGGCCAAAAGCCAATACATTGGGTGGGATGACTTTTCCTTCCGTTACTAGCGATCCAGCGCCGATCAAGCTATTTTCTCCAATCACTGCATGATTCAAAATCGTGGAACCCATGCCGATCAGTGCCCCTTTTTCAATCGTACAGCCATGCAGCAAACATTGGTGCCCAATAGTCACATTTTCAGCGACTTCGACAGGTGCATCATGATCCACATGAATGATCGTGCCATCTTGAATATTAGTGTTTGACCCAATCTTGATCGTGTTACTGTCACCACGTACAACTGCTTGATACCAAACAGTTACTCCTTCCCCAAGTCCAACATCACCGACAACAGTGGCGTTTGGGGCAATAAATCGTTCTTTCATCCATGCTCCCCTTTCTTTTGTTGTTCATTATAACAGAATCGTGATGACTGCAACAAAAAGAAGATGAGAAAAAGGAAAATTCACCTTTCACTCATCTTCTAAATCAAACAGTAGAAATAGTAGCCTCTTTGAAAAGAAATCGAGATTCTCAAAAATTTGTAAAGAGGTTGGGACAGAAGTGTTTAACTCCGAGAAATAAGAAGAAATGAACGAAAATTGCTTTTCTAATTTTTGTGGATTTCGGCTTATTTTCGAAGGAGTTGCTTCTGCTCCCACCGTTTATTCGTTTTTAAAGAGTGGGACAAAAGTGTTTCTTACTTTTGTCCCACTCTCAGCTTATTTCTCATGACTTGATACTTCTCATTTAGGCTTCCAAATGTTCTAATACAGATTCATATGCCACAACTTGTGCTCGTAACCGTTCGATTTGTAGTTCATTTTCAATAAAATTAATGGAATTTCCTAGTTCTTCTTGTCGGCGTGTTGTCAAACGGTCGATTTCCTTCTTTGTTTCAGCAATTTTTTTGTCCAAAAATTCTTGCATGATCTCATCTCCGCTTCTTATTTGATACATTAAGCGTACCACCAACGACACAGAAAAACAAAAATAAACCTTCTTTTTTGTTGCGCTTTTTACGCCTCTATTACTTCTTCTGCAAATTGACTATTGTAGAGTTTTTCATAGAAACCACCTTGTGCAAGCAAGCTTTCATGTGTTCCTTTTTCGATGATCTGTCCTTGATCCATCACTAAGATCAGATCAGCATCTCGAATCGTGGATAACCGATGGGCGATCACGAAACTGGTTCGTCCTTTCATCACGCGATCCATTGCTTTTTGGATCAATGCCTCAAGACGTGTATCCACTGAACTGGTTGCTTCATCTAAAATCAAAATCTTAGGATCAGAAACCACAGCACGAGCAATCGTCAACAGTTGTTTTTGCCCTAGAGAAACATTGTCCCCTTCAGAATTGATCTCCATTTCATAACCATCCGGCATCGTTCGTATGAAGTGATCGACATTGGCTGTTTTCGCAGCATCAACCACTTCATAATCTGTCGCATCCAATTTACCAAAACGGATATTGTCCGCAATCGTTCCTTCATACAGCCACGCGTCTTGCAGAACCATACCGAACAATGACCGAACGTCACTTCGACTCATTGATTTTGTATCGATACCATCGATTTTTATAGCCCCATGTGTCACATCATAAAAACGCATCAATAGGTTGATCAACGTCGTTTTTCCTGCGCCTGTAGGACCTACGACTGCTACTGTCTGCCCTGCTTTGACCTCAAAATTCAAGTCTTGGATCAACGGTTTTTTTGGATCATAGGCAAAATCCACATGTTCAAACGAAACATTTCCTAATATTGTTTCCGGAAGAGTGACATCTACTTTATTTTCTTTTTCCTCTGGTTCATCTAAAATCTCAAAGACACGCTTTGTAGCCGCCGAAGCGCTTTGTAGAACAGAAGACAATTGCGTGATATTTCCCATTGGTTGGCTGATTTGCCAAATATATTGGATGAACGCTTGCAGTTGTCCCACAACGATCACACCTGAAATCACATAAAAACTACCCAATACAGCCATTCCGATATACGTAGCATAGGCGGTAAGTTGAACTAAAGGCATCATCAGGCCAGAAATAAACGCTGCTTTGAATCCATAATGTTTCAACGAATGATTGACCTTTTTAAATCCTTCAAAGGTCTCTTGTTCCCGACCGTAGACTTTCAATACACTAAAACCAGTCATATTTTCTTGAACATAGCCATTCAATTCCCCCAATGAATTTTGCATTTGTTGGAAGTATTTTTGGGAAGCGTTGATCACTCGTTTAGAGATCCAGATGGAAGCTGGGATCATGATCATTGAAATCAGAGCCATGATTGGTTGTATATAAAACATCATTACCGCTGCCATCGTAATTCCTAAAATCGCATTCACGACGCCAATAAACGCTTGTTGCAAAGCACCACTGACAGCATCCACATCGTTAGTGACACGAGATAAGATATTTCCTTGCTGGTTCTTGTCAAAATAAGAAACCGGCAAGCGATTGATTTTTTCCTCGATATCTCTTCTCAAATCTTGCATTGCACTTTGCACAACATTGGTCATCAAAACACCTGAAAGCAATTGGGAAACACAATAGCCGATCCCAACAACCGTGATCCAAATCAAACACTTAAAAATATAATCAAAGTTGATCGACTCACCATTCGCAATATTATTGCTGATTTCAGTGGTTGGCAAACCAACTACGTAAGGTAGTGCGGCATTGAATGCGACCGTCAATACGGTAAACAATAAAACAAAGATAAACGTCAATTTATAGGGTTTGATATAACGAGCTAATCGTTTTAAGGAAGCAAATGTATTTTTCATGCTAATTCCTCCTTCGATAACTGTGAAGCAGCTATATCATAATAGATCGGGCAATTTTCCAATAACTCTCGATGCGTGCCCATACCTACCACTTCGCCCTCATTCAAGACAATGATCTTATCGGCATGCATGATCGTTCCTACACGTTGTGCCACGATCAAGACAGTTGATTCTGTCGTTTCTTTTTTCAGTCTTGCACGAAGCTTCGCATCCGTTTGATAGTCCAATGCAGAGAAACTGTCATCAAAAATATAGATCTCCGGTCTGCGAATAATTGCACGTGCTATTGCAAGCCGTTGTTTTTGTCCACCTGAGAAGTTTGCTCCCCCTTCGGAAAGATGTTCATCATATCCATCGGTTTTCTTAGATATAAAATCCGCTGCCTGAGCAATTTCGGCAGCTTGTTCCATCTCTTCTTGGGTTGCATCCTCTTTACCATATCTCAAATTTTCAGCGATCGTTCCAGTAAACAACAGCGCTTTTTGTGGAATAAAGCCGATTTTATCTCGAAGTTTGCTTAAGCGATAGTCACGCACATCTACTCCATCAATTAAAATCTCGCCGTCACTGACATCGTAAAAACGAGGAATCAGTTGGATCAGTGTTGATTTCCCACTACCAGTACTCCCAATAAACGCTACCGTTTCTCCAGGAGAAGCAGTGAAACTTACGTTGCGGATCACTGGCTCTTGTGAATGTCCTGGATAGGCAAAGGTCACATTTTTAAATTCAATATACCCTTTTGTCTTTGTTTCCGAAACGCCATTAGGATCTTCGGTGATTGATGGAGAAGCATCCAATGCTTCTTGGATACGTCCTGCAGAAACTGCTGCACGTGGATACATCATGAAGACACTTGCAAATAGCATGAATGAGAACAGCGCATGGAAAATATATTCGATAAATGCGATCAAGTCACCTACTTGTAACGCTCCTGCTTCAATTTGAACTGTTCCGCTCCAAATGATCAAGACCATAACAATATTGAACAAAAAGTAAAAACCAGGTTGCGCAACAGCCATCAAACGAAAGAGACTCTTTGAACTAGATGCATAATTTTCATTTACTTTTGCAAACCGTTTTTCTTCGAATTTTTCATTGACGAACGCTCGAATAACTCGTAAACCAGATAGATTTTCACGTAATATACTATTGATTTTATCTAAATTCTTCTGCTGTCTTTTTGACAATGGTTCAGAAAATTTAGCAATTGCTACCACGGCGATTAGTAAGAGAGGTAACGCCCCGATCACATACAAACTTAATGATACGCTTGTACGCATGACCATGTAGAGACTCACCACGAACATCATCGGCGTCATAAAACCGATTCTCAAGATATTTTGTAAAAATAGCATGATTTGATACGCATCATTCGTTGTTCGAGTAATCAAAGATGCTACCCCTAATGTTTCATATTCTTGGTGTGAGTAACTTTGGATTTTTTTGAATAGATCATCTCTGATATCTGCTACGATATTCGTCGTGATCCGAGAACCAAAATAGCCTAACAATATATTCATAATGATCCCTATCACCGTAATGATGATCATGAAGATTCCTTGTTGTTTGACATAATCGAAATCGTTGTTGCGAATGCCGACATCGATCATTCGAGCCAAGATCGTTGGTAACCCCAACTCGATCAAAATAAAACCAAATACGCAGATAAAATTTAATACAAGATATTTTTTATAGCGCATGGTGTAATGCCACATCAATTTCACTTTCTCATCTCCTTTTAATCAAATTAAATTTAGCCATTAATAAAAATAATAGCATACTCCGTGACTATATAGAACACTTCTAGTGGGAAAAAAATTTTTTTATTACATTCGGATGATAAAAACAATTTTCCTTTCCACCTAGTCGATTTCTATACTTATCACCAATTTTATGCTAAAATAGCAATTAACTATTGTATGTGAAAACCATACAGAAGGGCACGGTTGAAGAACAATCTGAATGGATAAGCAAAACGAGGCTTGTCTCTTTGAGCAAAATCGATCATTTTACTCAAAGCATATGAAAAACTAGGTGGCTTGTCCCCTCGTTTTGTGTTGTCTAAAAATCAACTAGCTAAATTACTGCTATACGCAGATAAAGGAGACTTACTAATGATTTACAAAGTATACTATCAAGAAACAAAGATTCGTAATCCAAAACGAGAAGAAACTCAATCACTTTACATTGAAGCAAGCAGCGATGTCGAAGCACGTCAAAAAGTGGAAGAAAATACCCCATACAATATTGAATTCGTTCAACTTCTAGAAGGAAGCCATCTAGAATACGAAAAAGAAAATGCCGAATTCACTTTAGTGGAGTTTTAAGATGAAACTTTCCATCAAAAATAACGAGACAGGCGTCTTTGCGGTTGGTGGATTAGGTGAAATCGGGAAAAACACGTATGGGGTACAATTTCAAGATGAAATCATCATCATTGATGCTGGAATCAAGTTTCCAGAAGATGACCTTCTTGGAATTGACTACGTAATTCCTGACTACAACTATATCGTTCAAAATATACACAAAGTGAAAGCACTTGTGATCACCCATGGGCATGAAGACCATATTGGTGGGATCCCTTATTTGTTGAAACAAGCAAATATCCCTATCTATGCTGGTCCCCTTGCATTAGCATTGATAACAAATAAGCTTGATGAACATGGTTTGTTACGAGATGCTGAAATGCATGAGATCAATGAAGATACTGTGATCCGATTCAGAAAAACATCAGTTAGCTTCTTCAGAACGACCCATAGTATCCCTGATGCATTAGGTGTCGTTGTAAAAACACCTTCTGGTAACATCGTTGCCACAGGTGACTTCAAATTTGACTTTACGCCAGTTGGTGAACCTGCAAACTTACACAAAATGGCGCGTATTGGTGAAGAAGGTGTTCTTTGCTTGCTATCTGATAGTACAAATGCAGAGATCCCAACGTTCACAAAATCTGAAAAAACGATTGGTCTTTCTATCTTAAAGATTTTTGAAAAGATTGAAGGACGCATCATATTTGCTAGTTTTGCGTCAAATATTTTCCGTTTACAACAAGCCGCGGATGCTGCTGTTGCGACGGGTCGAAAAATCGCTGTATTTGGTCGTAGCATGGAAAATGCAATCGTCAATGGTCAGCGTCTAGGATATATCAAAGTGCCAGATGGGACATTTGTGGATGCACATGAAATCAATCGTTTACCAGCAAATGAAACAATGATTTTATGTACTGGTTCTCAAGGTGAACCAATGGCTGCGTTAAGTCGGATCGCAAATGGCACGCATCGTCAGATCCAAATCCAACCTGATGATACAGTCATCTTTTCAAGCTCACCTATTCCAGGAAATACAACAAGTGTCAATCATTTGATCAACTTGTTATCTGAAGCTGGTGCAGAAGTTATCCACGGCAAAATCAATAACGTCCATACTTCTGGTCATGGTGGTCAAGAAGAGCAAAAATTGATGCTTCGTTTAATGAAACCAAAATATTTTGTTCCAGTTCATGGGGAATTCAGAATGTTGAAAATCCATGCTTCATTGGCCCAAGCCACAGGAGTTCCAGCTGAGAACTGTTTTATCATGGAGAATGGTGATGTGCTAGCTTTAACTAGCGATAGTGCACGTCCCGCCGGTCATTTCGTTGCTGGTGATGTCTACATCGATGGCAGCGGCATCGGTGATATCGGGAATGTCGTATTAAGAGATCGTCACCTACTATCTGAAGAAGGACTGGTCTTAGCAGTTGCGACTGTCGATATCAAGAAGAGAGAAATCTTAGCTGGACCAGATATTCTATCTCGCGGTTTTGTTTATATGCGTGAATCTGGTGAAATGATCAATGAAGCGCAACGAATCTTATTCCACGCTCTTCGCGATGTCTTGAATGCACCAGATTGTTCAGAGCATAAATTAAAAGAAGCCATGACAGGTGCCTTACAACCGTTCTTGTTTGAACGGACTGAAAGACATCCAATGATTCTTCCTATGGTTATGACACCTGACGAAGAAAAATAAAAGCTTTTAAAAAAGTTTGTTCAATATAAAAAGCAGGCAGCCTTTAGAGGCTGTCTGCTTTTTTGATTATCGTCTGATCAATAATCGAAGGAAATATAGATCCAAAGACACAATAGAGCTAAGAAAATGGGAATCCCCTCTTCCGACTTGATACCGCGGAACTGCTGTTGAATACAATAAAAATCATGTGACGGAGGAAGTCGAGACAAAAGTCGTTCATCCCAAACTAGAGTCTGTAGCAAAATTGATTTTTAGATTTGTCCCACATTCTACTGATTGGAAAAATCATCATTTGTCCTTCGACTTAGAAGTTCACTTCTCTTTTTATTTTTAGACAAAAAAAGAGCGTGGGACAAAAGTGAGAAACACTTTTGTCTCATGCTTAAAAAACAAATAAACGGTGGGAGCAGAAGCAACTCCTTCGGAAATAAACCCACATTCACAAAAATTTGAAAAGCAATTTTCGTGAATTTCTTCTTATTTCTCGGAGTTAAACACTTCTGTCCCAACCTCTTTTGGATCGGTGTTTAAAAGTGATCTATATTGACTACAAATACTTTTATAACAACCTCTTATAAACAGTATTTATTCTTTTCCTACAAATCAGTAGGTGAACAACACTTGTTTGGCTTTTTCAATGAAATTATGCTTTTTCAACATTCGTAGCTTGTGGGCCACGATCTGATTCTTCAACATCGAAAGTTACTGCTTGACCTTCTTCTAAAGTTTTGAATCCGTCACCTTGGATAGCTGAAAAGTGAACAAATACGTCACTTCCGTCTTCACGTGAAATAAAACCAAATCCTTTTTCAGCGTTGAACCATTTAACTGTTCCGTTTTCCATTAATAATACCCTCCTCGTGCCTAAGCACTTAATTGATTGTAACATTGCTCGCGTACGATAGAGGTGCAACAGATGTTTCAACTTCTATTCCCAAACAAAATTACAATATAATTGTACACTTGCTTCATTTTTTTTGCAAGAAAGCCACTCTTATTCTTCTTCTAATATCCCTTCTTCTCGTAAACTAAAATATTGCTTTTGCCCAATGATCAAATGATCCAATACATCGATCCCCATCATCTCTCCACATCTCTGTACTCTTCTTGTAAACTGCACATCTTGCTTGGATGGAATAACATTTCCCGATGGGTGATTATGCACAAGAATCAGTCTAGCTGCAGAATAACGAACAGCGTAATGAAAAATTTCTCTTGGATGCGCAATGGTCTGATTCAAGGAACCGATGAACAGCGTTTTTTTCAATATGACTTGGTTCTTCGTATCTAAATAGATACAGACTAAGTGTTCTTGCTGATAATCTTTCATCTCTAAGATCAATTGTTTTGCTAATTCAACACTTGCATGGATCTTAGGCTTGACCTGTACCTGTTCAGCATGAAGCCGAGTACCTAGTTCGATCAGTGCTTTTATCTCAAGAGCTTTTACTTGTCCGATCCCTCTTACTTTTTCTAGTTCAGAAAGCGTAGCTTGACGCAAGAGAGCCAATCCGCCAAATGCTTTTAATAGATGTCCTGCTACTTCTAAAACATTAAAAGGATGTTGACCTGTGCGCAGTAAAATCGCTAGTAATTCTTGGTCAGACAATGATTTTTCTCCATATATCAGCATTCTTTCTCTAGGTAGTGAAGTCATTGGCACCGTGCGCATCAAATTTTTCTCCATAAAAAACCCCCTTTTTCTCTTCACAAAATAAGATACGAAAAAAAGGGGCAATTTTTTTATTTTTTCATCATTTGAGGTACTTCATGTAAGGAAGATAAAACAGCTACTGTTTTTTGTCTTAGTTCTTCGGATGGAAGCAACAGGTCAGGAACCATGATGACAGGTATATTCGCTTGTGCAGCAGCTAGTATGCCGTTTTGTGAATCTTCCAAAATAAGTGTTTCATGCTTTTTCGTGCCTAAGTATTCATTTGCCACTAAGAAGATTTCTGGATCTGGTTTTGCTCGTTGGACATTTTCAGCCGAAATGATTGTTTCAAAATACCCAGTCAACTGATTTTTTTCAAGAAGCAACTGAATGATTTTCCGTTGATTACTTGAGGCAATAACTTTTGGTATTTTATGTTCTTCCAAAAAATCCAATAGTTCCATCACACCAGGTTTCAGTGCCACTTCTCCCTGTGAAAATCGTTGGATAGTTTCATTATATGCTTCTTTTATAAATCGTTGGACAGTGTCTTTCCCAAAGTCAGCAAAAATACGGTGATAGTTTGCCCAAACCTCTTCATCAGACACGCCTAAGAATTTCAAGTAGAGTTCTTTATCATAAGGAAATCCAAAGCGATCAGCCACGACCTGTGTTGCTTCGTAATAAACGATCTCAGTGTCAAACAACAAGCCATCCATATCAAAAATCACTGATTTATAATTCATCATTTCCTCCTAATTGTAACAATAGATTTCGTACATCTGAAATAAAGTAAAGCGAACCAGTCACAACTAAAGCATCTTCATCCGTCATTTTTTCTAATATCTCTGCTAATCCAAATTGCCATAATGAAACGATCGATACTTTGTCATCCACTAAATCTGAAACATTACTCAACTCGATTGCTTTTGGATGTTCAAAAGTTGTTAAGTAAATATGGATATTAGGGACCTTCTTCAATTGTTCGATCATACTTTCCACATTCTTCGTTCTTAATGCAGAAAAAAGCACATTGATATGGTATTCTTTGAATTCTTTTTTTAAATTTTGCACCAATCGTTTAACAGCGTGTGCATTATGGGCACCATCTAAAACTACTAAGGGTTCATTACTCAATTTTTCCATGCGACCAGGCCAATGGGCACGTTTTAGTCCTTTGATGATTTCTTTTTCACGAAATGGGATTTTTTCTTTCAAACAGTAAATTTGATATAATTCGATAGCCATTCCTGCATTTTCTACTTGATGTTGCCCGATCATTGATGTCGTCAGACGTGTCATCTTGCCATGGTCGTTACTAAATGTAAATTGTTCGCCCCAACTTTCTGCAGGATGTTTGTATTCCACATGATACGCATCATCATAGGCAAAAAGAGGTGCATTCCTAAGCTTTGCCTGTTTTTTGATTACTTCTAACGCACGTTTCTCTATATTCCCAGTTACGACAGGTATCCCTTGTTTGATGATCCCTGCTTTTTGTGCAGCAATTTCTTCAATCGTTTCGCCTAAGATATCCGTATGGTCCAAGCCAATTGTAGTAATACCCGTAAGCATTGGTACAGCCACATTTGTCGAATCAAGCAATCCACCTAACCCGACTTCTATGATCGCTACATCCACTTCTTTATTTAAAAAATAATCAAATGCCATGGCTGTCAATGTTTCGAACTCAGTGATCCCAGAAACAGCTTCAAAACGATCTAACTGTTCCACTAATGGCTGATATTTATTTACTAATCCGATCAGATCTTGGTCAGGAATACCTTGTCCGTTGATCGAAATTCTTTCATTGAATGATTCAATGTATGGGGAAGTAAAGGTTCCTACAGTCAAACCAGCCTCTTCTAATAAGCATCTAAGATAAGTGACTGTTGACCCTTTCCCATTCGTTCCTGCTATATGGATTGTTTTGACTTTTCTTTCTGGATGACCGACCACCTCTAGTAATGACTCCACTCGATCTAAACCAGGTCTTGATCCAAAAGGTAAACGACTATGGATCCAAGCAATTGCCTCTTCGATTTTCATTAACGATTCCCCCATTCTTTTTTATTATAACAAAAAGAATACTGATTAACAGAAAAAGGAAACAGTCTTAAAAAAGAATCGCCGAGTTCAAAAAATTTGAGATTTGTAAAAAACAAGTGTAAGCCATACGTGTATTCTTGTTAGAATCAATAATTATATAGACAAACCAAATAGAAAGGAAGAAACAATGCGTACTTTATTATCTAAAAAAGAGAGTGCTCAACTCATCATCCTAGAAGTTTTGTTGGAAAAACAAAAAATTTCGCTCGATGATCTAGCTAAAGTGAGCCTTATCTCTAAACAAACTTTATGCAGCTACTTAGATGAACTTCTTACCAAGCTTCCTTTTTTACAGATCAAAAAGAAAAATAACGAAATCCGCTTATTGAAAAATACAATTATCAGTTACCCTGTTATTTATTCTTATTTTTATACTTGTTCCGACCATTTTGCATTTTTAGAATACCTATTTTTTCATCCTTTCACTCAGACAAATAAACTGATTGATCAGCTACACCTGAATCCCTCGAAGTATCGCCGTATCAAAAAACAAACCATTTGCTTTTTGGAGAAAGAGAATATTTTTCTTTCCAATTCACCACTGTACTTTCATGGGGATTTTTATCATTTAGCACATTTTTTTACTACTTTCTTATACGAAAAATACCCTTCACTGACCAGTTTGATTCCAGCTAGAGAACGAAAAGTAATCAAAGAAATTACCGACGGCCTCTCAAAACAAATACCGGAGGAACTACATATCGAACTATATATATGGGTGATGATCAAGCTAAGTATGCATTATCCACGTTGTTTGACCGATTCATCCAACCAAGAAATGGATTGTTCAAAAATCTTAGTCAATCAAAAACGTTTTGAGCAAACGTTTAAAATTCCTTATACAGTTTTTATCCACAACCTTTTTGTCCGTTGCTACACAGATTTAAATCAGCCTATATTGCCAACAGAAAAAAGAGAGTTCAAAAAGGAATTACTCCATTTGAGAAAGAAAATGTATCAGATTTTTCAAGCTCAATCTGATTCTTTTTTACCTCATACTGTTGATTTGATCATTCATTTTTTGGATGGTAGGACTTATTTATTAAATTCGTTCAAAAAAAGTTTTGTCTTAGATTTTTTTATGCAGAACGGTTGTTTTTGTTCAAGTATTTCTGAACAATTGAAACAAGCATTTCTCATTTTTAGAAATAAAATAGCAAATGATGATTTATTTTTTGAATTGATCTATTATCTGATTGTGCATGATACTACACTCGTACAACTATTCATCCAGCACCAACAAGCTAAACGAATTGCCGTTGCCTGTACTTTTGGAAATCCGCATAATCTCATGCTTGCTGCTTATTTGAATCAATGGTTCGGTTCTCGCTTCTCTTTTGAAGCAATTACTTTTGATAATATGGTGAATCTAGAACGACAAGTAGAAACTTATGATTTTTTCCTCACAAATTTGGCAATCGTCGATCATCCAAAATGTATTTCATGTGACAGCTTTTTAAACAACCATGACTTGAATTACTTGGTGCACTTATTTAGCCACTCCATGTTTCAAGATTGGTTAAAAGAATTTCGATGATCTTTTTATATTCTCTTTTAATTAAGAACTATAGAAAAAAATGCGTAAAGAGCCTCCTAAAAGTTAGTTTCTGTACTAACCCATTTAGAAGGCTCTTGTCTTTTTGTTACTTATTCAAATGAATTCTGTAGTTGATTTTGAAATGATCAACCATCGATTATAGAATCTACTGGATATAGTTAAACTAGCTGCAAATTCCATAAGAGTTACTTCAACTTTTTTTGCTAATCTTTGCCAAAAATAAGCATTATCGGTTTTGATGCCTACTTATTGGATCGTTCGTAAGCTTTGGATTCTTTCTTTTACAGCAGCTTGTTTTTCCAAGTAATCTTTTTCTTTGGCACGCTCTGCTTCAACGACCTCTTCAGGTGCATTGGAAACAAATCGTTCATTTCCTAGTTTGCCTTGGACACGTTTGACTTCACTCGTCCATTTAGCTAATTCTTTTTCTAAACGGCTGATTTCTTCCTCAATATTGATCAATCCTGCCAATGGTAAGAAGATTTCTGCCCCCGTCAAAACAGCAGACATCGCTAGATCTGGTGCAACGATATCACTAGAGATCGTCAATTCTTCTGGATTACAGAAACGTTCAATATAACTTGTATTTTCTGCCAAGAATTGATCGATTTTTGGATCATTTGTTTTGATCAACAAAGTGATTGGCTTAGATAATGGTGTATTGACTTCTGAACGGATATTTCGCACGGAACGAATCAATTCTTTCAATACTTCCATTCCCTTAGAAGCTGTTTCATCATCAAATTCTGGATGAACAACTGGATAGTCAGCAATGACTAATGAGCTTCCTTGGTGTGGAATATGTTGCCAGATCTCTTCTGTAACGAATGGCATGATTGGATGCAATAGTCGCAAAATTTGATCCAATGTATGCACTAAGATACTTTTCGTTGTTTGTTTCGAAACTGCATCATCTCCATATAAGATTTCTTTACTCATTTCAATGTACCAGTCACAGAAATCATCCCAAATGAAGTTGTACAATTGACGTCCTGCTTCGCCAAATTCAAAATGATCGAACAAATCTGTTACTTTAGACACTGTTTCATTCAGACGAGTTAAGATCCAACGATCAGCCACCGTCTTTTCACCAGTTAGATCAATATCTTCTACAGTCATGCCTTCGATATTCATAATGACGAAACGAGAAGCATTCCAAATTTTATTAATGAAGTTCCATGAAGCATCCATTTTTTCATAACTAAAACGAACATCTTGACCAGGTGCTGACCCATTTGACAAGAACCAGCGTAAGGCATCTGCACCATATTTTTCGATTACTTCCATCGGATCGATCCCGTTACCTAGAGATTTACTCATCTTACGCCCTTGTTCATCGCGGATCAGTCCGTGGATCAACACATTGTCAAATGGACGACGATCGGTAAATTCTAAACTTTGGAAAATCATTCGGCTAACCCAGAAGAAGATGATGTCATACCCAGTAACTAATGTGCTTGTTGGGAAATAACGTTGGTAATCTTCACTTGTCTCGTCTGGCCATCCCATAGTTGAAAAAGGCCATAAAGCAGAGCTGAACCACGTATCTAAAACATCTGGATCTTGTTGCCAATTCTCGCTATCTGCTGGTGCTTCCATCCCAACATACATTTCACCGGTTTCTTTATGGTACCATGCTGGAATTTGGTGTCCCCACCATAATTGACGAGAGATGACCCAATCATGAACATTTTCCATCCAACGTAAAAACGTCTGGTTGAAACGTGGTGGGAAAAATTCTACAGCATCTTCTGTTTCTTGATTTTTCATCGCTTTTTCAGCTAACGGTGCCATTTTAACGAACCATTGCGTTGATAGTCGTGGTTCCACAACTACGCCTGTACGTTCTGAATGACCAACGCTATGGATCATTTTCTCGATTTTGATCAGACGACCGATTTCTTTTAGATCAGAGACGATTGCTTTACGTGCTTCAAAACGATCCATTCCTTGATACTTACCAGCTAGTTCATTCATCGTACCGTCTTCATTCATGACGTTGATCCGTGGCAGATCATGACGATTACCTACCTCAAAGTCATTCGGATCATGGGCAGGTGTGATTTTTACGACCCCTGTTCCAAATTCCATATCTACGTATTCATCCGCAACGATCGGGATTTCTTTATTTACTAAAGGTAAAATAACCTTTTTACCAATCAGTTCTTGGTATCGTTCATCCTCTGGGTGAACGGCGATCGCAGTATCTCCAAGCATCGTTTCTGGACGAGTCGTCGCAATCTCAACCACACCAGAACCATCAGCAAGTTCATAACTCATGTGGTAAAACGCACCTTCGATATCTTTATGGATAACTTCGATATCTGATAAAGCAGTACGTGCTTGAGGGTCCCAGTTGATGATGTATTCACCACGATAGATCAAATCTTTTTCATAAAGAGACACAAATACTTTACGTACAGCTTCTGATAACCCGTCATCTAGAGTAAACCGTTCGCGGCTATAATCTAAAGATAAGCCCATTTTAGCCCATTGTTCACGAATATGGCTTGCGTATTCTTCTTTCCATTCCCAGACTTGTTCAACAAATTTTTCACGTCCTAGATCATAACGAGAAATACCTTGCTGACGAAGTTTTTCTTCCACTTTTGCCTGTGTGGCAATTCCTGCATGGTCCATTCCTGGTAACCAAAGAGTATCATAACCTTGCATGCGTTTTTGGCGAATCAGCATGTCTTGCAAGGTCGTATCCCACGCATGTCCTAAGTGAAGTTTCCCAGTTACGTTTGGCGGCGGGATCACGATTGAATAAGGTTTTGCTTTCTTGTCGCCACTTGGTTTGAACAAATCTTGGTCCAACCAGTTTTGATAACGGCCAGCTTCAACTTCTTGCGGATTGTATTTTGTTGATAAATTTTTTTCTTCCGTCATACTGATTTCCTCCTTAAAAATAAAAAAAGTCCTAAAATACTTTCGTATTTTAGGACGTATTGATTTACGCGGTACCACCTAATTTGTAATAGTTTCTCCTATTACCTCTCCATGTGAGTTAACGATCACGACTCGTTTATCCCTACTAAAAGATTCAAGATAAAAACTCCCAAGCTACCTTCACCAGCTGCTACTAAGAACGTCCCACCCATTCGTTCTCTCTCTAAAAGTACCTAAACCAGCTACTCCTCTTGTTCAACGTTATGCTTCATTTTACAATGGTTAGAAATTAAAGTCAATAAAAGGTCGTGAGCAAAGCGTTTAGATTTGAGCAGTAGTGATGAAAAAGAGAAAACAGTTCCCCATGTTTTTCTTTTTCAGAGCTAGTGTTGAAAATCTGCTTTGCGAACGCCGTCTATCAGGTCGAAGAAAGCCTTTAATTTGAGCAGTAGTGATGAAAAAGAGAAAACAGTTCCCCATATTTGGCACTAGTATTAAAAATTATTCGCGGACATCATAGCTAAAGGTTTAAGATAGCGCTTTATTTTTATTGGATAAAGCAACGCGTCTGTTAGGCAAATACTTCTGAATATTTTTCATCAAAATAGATAAGTGTTTGCAATTCTGTCGTTAAATCAATGTATTGGATATTTACGTGTTCGGGAACTTTTACTCGATCTGGTGCAAAATTCAAAATTGCTGATACTCCGCCCTGAACAATTTGATCAATTGCAGATTGTGAATATTTGCTTGGCACCGTCGATATTGCGACTGTCACATTTTTTTCTTTTGCTATTTCCGCAAAACGATCGATCGGATAAATCATTTCCTCATCAATCACTTGTCCAACAATCTCTGGATCATTATCAAACACACAGACGATATTCAAATTTTCATTTCTTCTAAAATTATTGTGTTTCAATGCTTTACCAAGATTTCCGTATCCTACCAAAGCAATCCGTTTTTCCTCATCGGTATTTAAAATACGATCAAATACCTCAATAAGATAAGGGACATCGTACCCATAACCACTGCGCCCTAATTCTCCTAAATACGAAAAATCTCTGCGGATCGTTGCAGAGGGTACTTGCGTGATTTTACTGAATTCATTTGATTTGATACGGCCAACGCCAGAATCATTAAGCATATTCAAATAACGCAAGTACAAAGGCAGTCTTTTAGCTGTCGCTTTTGGCAACGTTTCTGATTTTTCTCCCATAGTCAAAGCTCCTTGTTAATTTATTCACATACTCAGTTTAGCATTTATTCGCTGTGTGAGCAACATTTGCAAAAAAATAAACGTTCTCTTCCTTATGACAAGGTTAACTAAAAGAAAGAATGTGGAAAAAATCTAAAAAATCAGGTTTGCTGCAGATTCTAATTTCCAATATACGGCGTCCAAAAGTCAGGTTTTTCGGAAATAAAAAAAACGAGCGTGAGACAAAAGTGAGAAACACTTTTGTCTCGACCTCATTCTAAAATCAAATTTTATTTATTGAAAACTGATTGCTTTTTTACTTGTGATTATTCTTCGCCTATTAGCTTTTTACTATAGTAAATCAGAAAATTCTTCCGCTGCTTTTTCTGTCGTTTCCGTATGGATCGTTTCGATTTTCAATCCAGCTAATGCTCGCTCGATCATTTCATCGATTGCTAAACGTTCTTCATACTGATGGACTTTATCCAAACGAGGACGTGTTTTAGGTTGTGGTGGTGCAAAAATCGTACAGCAATCTTCAAATGGTTGGATCGATAATTCAAATGTATCGATACGTTCAGCCACTTCAATGATCTCTAGTTTGTCCATAGTTGCTACCGGACGAATGATCGGTGTATTCGTGACTTCATTGATTGCTACCATACTCTGCAAAGTTTGAGACGCTACTTGGCCAAGTGATTCGCCATTCAGGATAATCAAACCTTGGCGAATGCGTCGGACTTCATCTGTTAAACGTAACATCATCCTACGCGTAATCGTCATCCAATAACCTTGTGGTACACTTCTCTTGATTTCTTCTTGGATCTCCGTAAAAGGTACTTCAATAAAAACGATTTTTCCAACATATGGAGTCAGTTTTCCAGTTAGATCTTTTGCTTTTTGTAAAGCTTGCTCACTTGTGTATGGTGGACTAGCAAAGTGGACAGCCTCGATTTCCACGCCACGTTTCATCGCAAAGTAACCAGCAACTGGAGAGTCAATACCACCTGAAAGCATCAGCATCCCTTTTCCACTTGTTCCTACTGGTAACCCACCTGCACCTTTGATGGTCTCATAAGATAAATAGGCGCCATCACGGCGTATCTCTACACGTAAGGGAATATCTGGTTTACGCATTTGTACTTGGATATCTGGAAAAATATCAAAGACAGCATTTCCTAGAGTTTGATTCAATTCGTTACTTGTCAATACAAAGTCATGATCACTACGTTTTGCAATGATTTTAAATGTTTCGTTGCCTGTGTAGATTTCCTTCATGATTTCTTGAACAGCTGCTTTTAGTTGTTCCACATCTTTTTCGATCCGGATACTCGGTGAAAAATTTTGGATACCAAAAATCTTTGCTAATTTAGGAATAACTAATTCACTATCTGCACCATTCAATAATAAATGCATTCGATCTCGGTCAGCATGGATCTTGATCTCTGGAAAATCACCAAGGGCTTGACGTACATTCTGTGCTAATTGCATGATAAAACTTTTTCGGTTTTTCCCTTTTGTTGACAGTTCACCATAGCGGACCATGATTTCACTATATTTCACAAAAACACTCCTCAAGAATTAATTGATTGTTGAAAACTTTTTATATAATTGTTTGAATATGATCATAAATTGTTCAACTTCTGCCATCGAATTACTTTCGTCTAAACTGATACGTACTGCTGAAGTCGCTAATTCATTTGGAACATGCATGGCATGCAACGTACTGCTTGCCATATGTTTGCGGGAAGAACAAGCACTAGTTGTTGAAATGAAGATCTGTTTTTCTTCTAACGCGTGTACCAGTACTTCTCCACGAATGCCTTTTAACGAAAAGCATAGAATATGCGGTGCGTAATCTTCTCCTTCGGAATAGATCGTGACCTTTTCATATGTTCCTAGAGCATCAATCAATGCATGCTTTAAATTTTTTGTGTGATCTGGCTTTTGTGCTTTGATATCTAAAGCAAGTCTCAATGCTTTGGACATTGCAACGATAGCTGGTACATTCTCTGTGCCGCTTCGCTGATTTTTTTCTTGGCCACCTCCGGTCAAAAGCGGTGCTAAACGCCGACCTTTTTTCCAATAAATAAAGCCTATTCCTCGTGGTCCATGAAATTTATGTGCGGAGAAAGTGGCAAAATCAACACGGTCTGTCAACCAAGTGGAAAGTGGTACTTTACCGATTGCTTGCACTGCATCCACATGAAAATGAATCTTAGGATGATCTTTCAGTAATTCGCTGATCTCCATGATAGGTTGAATAGAACCCACTTCATTATTGACAGCCATGATGGAAATCAGTACAGTCTCTTTGCGGATCAATTTCTTTAATTCTTCTACAATCACAAAACCTTTTTTATCAACTGGAGCCACACTAACTTCTACTCCTAAAGATTTTAACTGTTCAGCAGTTTCACTTACTGCTGGATGTTCGATTCCTGAAATGATCATATGGTTTCCATACTCACGCTTTTCGATCATTGTTCCTTTAAGTACCCAGTTATCTCCTTCTGTTCCGCCAGAAGTAAAATAGATTTCATCGGGTGTTACTTCAATCAACTCAGCAATTTGTTTTCTTGCTTGCTGTAATAAACGATTGGCTTGATTACCTAAATCATGTAAACTTGACGGATTCCCAATTATCCGCTGACTTGTTTTTACGTAGGCATCTAAACTTTGCGGAAAGATTGGGGTTGTTGCACTATTATCAAAATATATCATAAGAAACCCCTCTTTTTTGAAATTCTCATCTATTATAACGGTTGTCTTATCTGCTTTCAAGAGTGGGATGAGATTTCATTTTTTTGAAACTTACTAAAAAAGCAACATCAGCTTATCCGCTGACGTTGCTTTCATTGTTTATTCGTTGATTCTGATTAGACTAGATCAGGATGATTGAAATAAAAATCTTCAATTCGTTTAAATGCACCAGGTTCAACACGTTCCAATGCTGTACCGATCTCATCTAGGGCTTCTTGGTAATGGTATTCTTTATTAAACATAAAGTAGCTCTTATCAATTGCTTCTTTCACTTCTTCATGAGTATGGCGGTAACGGTTGGCATATTGCAACATTTGTTCAGTTAGCGCAGCAGCATCGACTAAATCATGTGTCTTTTTATCTAGTAATTCTAAGTCTTCTTCACATAAAGCAACTAAACGATTGACTTCTTCCATGTTCACTCTGATTTTATTCAGTACCACACTTAGTTCTTCAATACGTTCTGTCGCCACAAAGAAAAATTCTAGATAATCATTTGGTAAGCCGGGTAAACGTTGTTTTTCAACAAAACGTTTCAGACTACGCAATTTAAATTCAAATGTATCAATTTTTTCTTGCGCTTCTTTTTCACCTTTTCTTAGTTCATGTAAAGAGTCATCGATTTCTACTTGTTGATTCTCAATATCTTCTAAGATTTTGAAAACTTTTTTGTAGAATGTACGTACTTCAGAATAAGGGACCGTGTGTTGTTGGATCTGTGGTTTCATTTGCTCATTTTGTCGTTCAATTTCTTCCACTTCTGTTTGGAACCCTCTTACTCGGCCGATCTCATTATGATTTAGTGCATAACTTTGCGCAGTATGATCTAACTCGATCAGTAGCTGACGATTATTTTTTGTCGCATGTTTGATGTATTGTTCGATCGTTGATTGGTTTGTTGCCACATAATTTTGGGCATCCATCTCACGTTCTAAAATATCATATAATGCGTCGATCATATTCGCAGTTTCGCGGTTTTCGAATTCTACCGTTTCCACTTCGGTCTTTTCAAGGTTCGCTAATGAACCTTGGATCCGATTCCGTACTTTATCAATTTCTCCAACAAGGTCTTCTTCTGGAAAAACATACTGTTCCTGCATTAATTTTTCGTAAGTATCATCGATTTCTTCAAGTTGCTCTGGGAAAGTGGTAGCCAGATCTTCATATAATGGTGGGATTTTTTTCATCAAAGCATCCACTTCATACGTATGTTTTTCTGCTTTATCCAGAACTTCTCGCGCTTCTACGGGATCACCAGAGGTATTCAATGTGACGAATTGAGTAAACTCACTTTCGATCATTTTGACTTGCTTTTGCAACTCTGGGAATGCTGGACCGTATGATTGCTCATCTTCTTTGATCGTTTCCTTCAACTCTTCGTAGATATCAAGCGCTTGTTGGACAGCTAATGAATTGCGTTCTTCTGTTTCACGAAGTTCTTTTAATCCTTCACGGATCTCAGATACTTCTTTTTCCATTTGATTCATCGTATTCTCTGCTTCAACAACAGCTTTTTTACCTTTTAGGAATCGGAAACTTTCATTTAGATTCTCAACTTCAAAAATTTGACTTTCTAACTCAGCAAATGAGGAAGTAGATATGTCATTCCATTTTTGACTCCACTCACGAAAGGTATTTTGGCTTTGCCCAACCAGATGCATTTTTTTGACATCATCGACTTCTTCAATCACAGGCAAGTCAAATAATTCTTCCTTGCGCTTTTCTAAGGCATCCAATCGATCTTGGTTTTTTTTCTTCATCAAGTAACTAACCAAAAAGACGACAATGGCGACTATAATGATTGCAATGACGATCCCGATGATTACATTATTTCCCATTTAAGGTTCCTCCGTTTTCAATATGCATCTATTTTTTATGCTCAGACGAACATCCGCTTCGCATAAAACGAATAAATACGTCTTTCGTGCAAAAGACATCTACCGTAAATTATAACATACTATTTTCAAGCATTCACTAACTTAAGCGAAAATCTTTATTCAGTCATTCGTTTTTTACGAACAAAAAGCAGGATATCTGTTAATTGTTTTCACAGCTATCCACTAACTTTTCTTTTTCGCTTGCTCGATCTGCCGTTGGATCTCTTTTGCTATCTTTGGCTCTGGTGCATAATTTTGTTCCCAATCTGCAGGTTTTAGCACTTTGTTCGTCACTGGATGATAATGTGGTTGGCCATCAGGAAATAATTTCCCCATATTTGCTTGATGAACGATATCAAATATATTGGTTGGATCTACTCCTAATAATGAAAAAGAACCATACGTAAAGTATAAGATGTCTGTTAATGCATCGACTTGTTCGATCAACGGTTCTTTTCCCCAATTCGTTTTTGTATACATTTTTCTTTCTGCTTTATCTAGTGCATCGTGTAGTTCATTGACAGCTTGATGTAATTTTTGGGGATCATTTTCAGCAGTAGCTGCCACCATCTCTACCAATTCTTCAATTTTAAATCCTGCACGGTAGCTCGCTTCTTTACTTGTAAAAGCTGTGGGAGATTCTGGTGATCGTGGATCAAAGATCCGATGAAAATCCTCTACTTTTTGAAATGGTGTTTCTTCCGTCATGATTCTTCTCTTCCTTTTATCTTCATTTTCAATAAATCAGTCCAAAGTGCTTGAGCCCTTCATATATGCCATTTTTCTCGTTTGTTTTGGTCACAAAATCGGCTGCAGCTTTTACTTCATCCTGTGCATTTCCCATCGCAACACCGATCCCTACACCTTTCAACATATCGATATCGTTATAATGATCGCCAAACGCCATGATCTCAGACATCTCAATTCCTTTTTCTTTTGCAAATGTTTTGATACCAGAAAGTTTTGAGCCACCTTTTGGAATGATATCGACTGTATAAGCATTTGAACGTTGGAACGAACACTCAGGGAAATACTTTTCTAGTTTTGCCTGTTCTGACTCTTGACTCAATAAAATACATTGATAGATCGGTTCGTTCAAGATTTCTAGTGTTTCATATCTTTTTTTCTGGCGGTGTGGACTAAATAGTTGCAGCCCTTTCTTCATCAAACGAACAGGAAATTTCTTAGGTAAAAAACTAACGATGCGCTTGATCAGCAGGGATTGTCCTAATAGCATCGTCGTCGAACCTGCTAGCTGATACCGCCCTCCAAAAATAATCTGTCGATGATTCTTATCTGCAAATCGTACAATCTTCTTTAATGTGGATCGATCGAATGGTTGATCCACTATCGTACGATCTGCTGTAAATACTAATTGTCCATTGTAAACAACATACATGTCTAACTCTAATTCATCAATGATTTCTTTAATCCTTATCGGACTACGACCAGTCGCTACACCGCATAATATACCATTCTTTCGAGCATAATTTATTGCTTTTTTTGTTGACTCTAGTGCTTTAGACTGGTTGTTGACCAAGGTACCATCAATATCAAAAAAAATCGCTTTGATCATCTAATGCCCCTTTTCTAAAATAGATCCATTTGTTTTGGATTCAATCCTTGTGGTTTTATCTTCAATATTTTTTGTAGAGCCAATGCATTTTCCGCCGCATCGCCACCTGAATTATTATTAAAAATAATGCCGATGTCCTTCGTCTGCTGCTCAGCTGATCGAATAGCAGAAGCTAATTCGATCAATTCTTCTTCAGAATAACGATAAAGCGTACGCTTTTTTCGCCAATCTTTGTCATTCGCTTGCCAACCTTGACTATTTCTTCCGTGAAACCGAAAAAGTGTAAACTGAGCGTTGGTTACATAAGGATCGAATGGCACAGTAGTTTGAAGTAATTGCGGTTCATCAATGATTGCTAATGAAAAATCAGCGCGTGTCATAAAACTTCTGGTACGTTCAACTAGTGCTTGACTATACCAAGAATAATCACGTAGTTCGATAGCAATGGGGTAGTCATTGAACCACTTTCTAAGTTTACGCAGATACTGGACACTTTCTTTGGTACATTTGAACGACGCCGGAAACTGTACCAAAAAACAAAATAACTTTCCACTGTCATACATCGGTTGCATGGTATCTAAAAATTTCTCTACCATTTCTTCTTCTGTTTGGTAATATTCCTGCCAATCGCTTTGCCCACTGATTCCTTGATAAACTTTTACGACAAAACGGAAACTTTCTGGTACTTCTTCGACCCACTTCTCAACTGAAGTTTTCCGTGGAATCCCATAATAAGCGGTATCTAATTCCACTAAAGGCAAGAAACCTGCATACTCATAAAGTGTATTATTTTTCTTACCTGTTAATTTATCATGTTCTTTGAACGAAGTTAGTCCAATACGTATCATTTCAAGCCATCCTTCTTCTAAGTTTCATTCAACGTTCTTATGTATCACTACGTAATAAAGCCTATTGTTCTTAACTTAACACCTTGATAGCAAAACTCTTTTATATAGTATACAATAAGCTTTAAAGCCTATGCAAAATTATTCGTAAGGAAGTCCATAAATATGAAAAAAATACTTATTTTACACACTGGTGGAACCATTGCTATGAAAGAAAACATCTTGACAGGGGGTGTGAGTCCAGATGTTGTTAATCCCTTATTGGATGCAGAAATCACTGTACCAGAAAATGTCGATCTCGTGATGGAAGATATTTTTAATCTTCCTTCGCCGCATATCATGCCAAAACACATGCTGATCTTAAAGAAACGGATCATGGAAGCCATTGATTCAGATATTAGGGGTGTTGTTATTACCCACGGAACAGATACCTTGGAGGAAACAGCCTTTTTCTTGGATACGACAATCGGAGACCAGATTCCTATCGTGGTCACAGGAGCCATGCGGTCTAGTAATGAACTTGGAAGTGATGGTCTGTATAACTTCGAAAGTGCCATACGCGTAGCAAGTTGCGATGAAGCAGTTGAAAAAGGAGTCTTAGTGGTCATGAACGATGAAATCCATTCTGCTCGCTATGTCACAAAGACTCATACAACCAATGTGGCTACTTTTAGAACACCGACTTTAGGACCCATCGGTTTAGTGACCAAACACCGTATTTTATTCATGCAAGAACTGTTAGACTCTACACGACTCGATATTTCTTCGGTCAATGGAACGATTCCTATCGTTAAAGCCTATGCTGGCATGCAGGGGGATCTTTTAGAAGCACTTGCTCATGCCAAAGTAGATGGCTTAGTGATCGAAGCTTTAGGCGCTGGTAACTTGCCACCTCAAGCACTGACGGCATTGAAAAAATTATTGATACAAAAAATCCCTGTCATCCTTGTTTCACGTTGTTTCAACGGGATTGCAGAACCCGTTTACGACTACGAAGGCGGCGGTAAAGAATTAGCCGATATGGGTGTCATTTTCTGTAACAGCATCAATAGCCAAAAAGCCCGATTAAAGTTACTGATTGCGCTAAATTATGGTTTGAAAGAACAAAAGTTAGCGGATTTTATCACTAACTAACCACTTTACAGCAAAAACTCTGAAGGATTGTACATAATAAAGTACGTCCTTTCAGAGTTTTTATCCATTAAAAATATAAATATTATGCCTCTTTGTTTCTCCACGTAATATTAGCTTCACAATACACTTGATCTTGCATCCGAATCTCGTGTCTTGTTTGGACACCATCTTCTAGAGCAATCTGTTCATAATGACTTTCGATCTCATTACCGTATTCAACTTCTTTATCAAAACGGATCAATACTTTTTCAGGAATATGCGTAGTTAAAAAATCATAACCTAAAACATCAATGATCCAATTGAAGTACATCGCATTGTTCACATGCTGATTGCTATCGATATCATAAAAACGAACACGATAAGGTAACATAAAGCCAGCCTCTACTTTTTCAATTTTCTCTTGACGTTTGATTTTCTTGATTTTTTCACTTTCAAATGGTGCAATGATTTCTTCATTTACACTACTCATTTTACGGTTAACAAAATCCATCAATACGAAAACAGATTCGATCTTAACCAGTTCTTCTCCTTGTTCATCATGAATCCAAAAATTACGATAACAAAAGAATTTATTGTATTCCATTGCCTGAGTAGTTACAGAAATGATTTCGCCAACTTTTGGGAGTCTATTGATCATGATCGAATAATTCGTGATGACCCAAGTAAGTCCAAAACTCTTGACGAAGTCACTTCCTCGGCCTAATGCATCACTTTGATCTTCAGACGTTTTGATTACTACTCCAAGCATTGACGGAAACGTCATTGTTTGATTTATATCGCATTCATAATATGAAACTTCATGTTTTTTTGTGTATCTCTTTGCCAAAAAAACACCCTCCTCTTATCTTTTATCGAGTAATTGTTCTACTTGTGAGCCATAGGTTTCTCCAAACATATTTAGATGAGCTAATAAATAATACAACTGATAGACAGGTAAGCGTTTTTCCCAGCCCTCTTCCAAAGGATAAGTGAATTGATAACTTTCTAAAAATTCTGGACGAAAACCGCCAAATAACTGACTCATTGCAATATCTTGCTCACGATCACCATAAGATACTGCAGGATCAATGAAAACCGGTGTTCCTTGCTGATCAAAGAACACATTACCACTCCACAAGTCTCCATGCAATAGGCTAGGCACAATCTTTTTGTTCGCTAAACTTTCAAGTACATATTGTTTGAAGACTAAAAATTTTTGTTGCCGTACTTGATTCCATCGATTATTTTTTTGTGCCAAAGCAATTTGACTCTCTAATCGGTTTTTGAAAAAAAACGTCCACCAATCTTCCTCAAACGTATTTATTTGGGGCAATATACCTAAATAGTTGTTCTTTCGATAACCGAATTGCGGTGCAGTTACCTTATGCAGGTTGGCTAAAGTAGCTGCCAGTTCTTCCTGGCTACCTTCTCCTGGTTCGATCCATTCCATCAACAGGTAGGCGCCATCTTGTATTTCTCCTAGCATGTAAGTTTCTGGTACACGTACATAAGGTGCTAATTCTTTTAATCCAGCTGCTTCAACTTCAAAAAATTCTTTACCGATGTTCGGATGAATTTTTAAAAAATAAGAACATTGCCCCTCAATCCGATAAGTTTGATTGACATCACCACCAGTTATTGGGATGATTTTTCCTTCTAACTTGATTTCTGACAAGACCGATCGTACATCCATTTCTACTCCTCCTTACATGCTTAGGAAAACAGACTTCTGCTTTTATATATGCTATATGAATTATACCATAGACGATTAGAAAAGAAGGAAATCAGCATGTAGTCAGCTAGTTCTAGAAAAAATGATCCACTCAAAAAACACACTGCTTTTTTAGCTCTTTTAGAAGGAAACCCACTAAAAAAGGAGAAGGAATCTACATTTTTCCCTCTCCTGTTGAATCTATTGGAATTTAAGCTAGTGCGCCCATTGGATCCCATGGAGCCAAGACAGTTGGTTCTTCATTAAATGCAGCTAGTTGTTCTTTTGTCAATAAATCTTTACGAACGACGATTTGATAAGTGTATTCGTCCATCCATTCATCACTCATCACAAAGAAGCCATTCGTTCCGACTTTTTCACCCCAGCTATTTTCAACTTTCCATTTTGTTGATTGTCCATCAACAATGTCGACCCCTGTCAATACCATCGCATGAGTCATTAAACTTTCTCCATAATCAAGTCTTTCTGCTTTTGTCATTGTAAAGTCAATATCAAATAGGTCATCCATGCTATAAACATCTAATGCCATGATTCCACTATCTCTTGTAGAAGATTGACCCACATCACAACCAAACCAAACTGACTCTCCTTGTTCCAGTTGACTGATCGCCAATTTTTTAAATGTTTCCATATCAACGTTCAAGTATTTTACTTCTGTTCCGTCAACGACATTTCCTAACATTTCAACTGTGTAAGAGCGATTGAATGGTTTGTCTTTGGTAGGTGCATTGATGATATTTACATAGTCTTCCAATTTTACACCAATGTATTTGTCATAGAATGTTTGTGGTGTAAGATTTTGATCGATGTGGTAATTTTTGTCTTCATCACGGTACTCAAAATCGAATTCTTTTGGAGGTGTACCTAAAGAAGTTGCCAAGAAATTATAGACATTTTCTAGCATTTTTTCTTTTTTAGCTTGAATCGTTTCTTTTGTTTCTCCATCAGCAATCATTTTGCGCAAAGCAACTGCATCTTTACGTAATATCTTGTTTAGATAATTATTCAATTCACGAGAATTAGAGCTATTTGCACTCTCTGGCATCACTGATTTAGGAACAACGCCATATTTTTGGAATAGTGAAACGATCATATCCCATTGTCCGCCATCTTGCTGAGGTGTAGTAAGTAAAAAGGCAACTTTTCGACTATCCAGTGCTTCTTTTCCAGTAGCAATGATATTTTCATAGAAATAGTTTGCTTTTTCATATTTATCCCAGAAAAATGTGTAGTTTTGAGATAATTCAAAATCTTTTAAATTGAACTGATTCAATAATTTATGACGGAATGTATTTAATGCTGCAAACATCCAGCAGCGTCCTGATTGCTTTTGATTCGCAACTTTTCCTGTTGCTAGATCAATAGAAAATACAGGTGTATTTGTCACATGTGCAGAAACATTCTCTGCAGAAGCAGTGATTCCGTTTTTTACCACAGCTCTTTGTAATGCTTGTTTCTTGTTGCTTGCTTGAAACTGTTGTTCAAATTTTTTTGTCATATCCGAAGTAATAGCTTTCATCCAATCATCCTTCCAATCCAAAATGTACTTATCATTCTACTCTTAAGTTCTTTGAATTACAATGTCCTCTCAACTCATTTTCTTCAAAGAATTTTCATTCATCGGCACAAAGAATACTACTGTGAACAAAGAGGTCGAGACAAAAGTGTTTCTTACTTCTGACCCAACCTCTTTTTGAAATTTCCGAAAAATCTGACCTTTGGACGCCGTTTATTTGAGAGAGGCTGGGACAGAAGTGTTTAACTCTGAGAAATAAGAAGAAATGAACGAAAATGCTTTTCAAATTTTTGTGAACTTCGGCTTATTTCCGAAGGAGTTGCTTCTGCTCCCGCCGTTTATTCGAGAGTCTGTAGCAAAACCGATTTTTAGATTTGTCCCACATTCCCTCATTACAAAAGTATTCTTTAACACAGGTTCATGCTCATAGATATGTAGCAGAAGTTATATGACTAGAACGTTGGACACCTTTTTCTGCTTCCTAAAATGGACCATTTGGCTGATAACGATACTGCAACCCAGACTAGCGATAGCCTATTATTTTACCGTAAGGAGTTAGTTTATGAAGCTAGATTTTCATTAACATAGTAACGCTATTTTTCTATTGTGATTATTTTACATTTCCGTTGGAATCCAGAAAAAAGCTGAGAAAAAATATTCATCCTTCATCAGCTTTTTTACTGGATCATCTTAAAAACTTTTTCTGACTTGAATTCATTCCTCATATTCAATCAACTCAGCAATTTTCATTGTTCAATTTAGTCCGATTTCAACCTAAGTATTCCTGTAAAAAATTCAGCGTATTCGCAAAAACTTCATCGGCATAACCCTCTCCATGTTGGCTACCAGCAATAAGTTTGCTTTCACTAGGAACCTTTTGTTCAGCCAAACTTTGTTGCAATTTGTACACACCACTCAACGGTACCAATTCTTCTAAAGAATTGGCCAAAAAGATCGGCCCACTCTCAGCTGAGACCCGTTGCAATGGATCTGCTTGCTGTAGCAAAACTTGATCCTGACCGACATAATTTAATATAAACCACTTATAAAAAACATCGTTGGTTCCCCCTTGATCGATCTGACGACTTTCCTGTTGATCAAAATTGGGGTTTTGGTTCATTTCAGCTACGACATCTGGATGTTTTGCCACCCAATCCACTAAATCAATAATCCCTGACCAAGAAGCCGCAGCAATTCCCTTTTGTAAAGCCAGTTCGATTGCTAAATTACCACCAGCAGAAGATCCTAAAGCGGCAATTTTTCCCTTTTCCACTGGCAAATCACTTGCTAGCAACCAATCATAAACCTTCAACACATCGTTCAAGGCAGCTGGATAAAGATAGTTGGGTGCCAAACGATAATTAAGATCGATAACCAAATAACCAATTGTCCTCAGCTGTTCAGCTAAGGCTGATTCTTTTTGCTTATCTCCTCGAAACCATCCACCACCGTGAATCAGAATAATCGTTCCTTTGGTCACGTTGGGTTGATACACGTCGCATGCCAGTTGATTTTCCACATCGTAAATCATTTCTTGGACCATCTTGGATCTCCTCCTAAATCAAATCATTTTCAGCAGTCACTGGAGGTTGTTGTTGCCTGATTCTTTCTAAAACATCTCTCAAGTGATTTTTCACATGTTCATATTCCGACATTTGTTTACCAAATTGTTGGTTGAACACTGGCAATCCACCTTCTGCAAAAGCATACTCAAACTGATAAACTGCTTGATATGCTTGCGTAAATTCGGATAATAATGCCCCTTCGTTAGCTAGTTGTAACGCCATTTGGATGACCCTAAAATCGGTATAAGCGATTTCAAATTGAATCGCCCAGATTCGAATGAAGTCATGTTGATTTTTGATATGCAGAAAATGGCGCTCAGTTGTTTCTTGTAAATTTTTGATAGAACCAATCACATCAAGCATTCTCCCACCTCACTGTAATTTCAAGAAAATTCCTTTGTCTTGCATTGCTTTAACAAAGACTGGTACAGTTTTTCCTCGATTCCAATCACGTTGCATCTCACAAGCCAGTTGGGCAAACGTCGTCAATTGCGCACCCGCCTGTTCCACACGGCGCAAAGCAGTTTCATGGGCAATCACGCTTGTGCCACCAACTGCATCCACCACCGGATACACTTCATAACCAGCTTGCAAAGCATCTAAGGTCGGAAAAGTTAAACAAGCTTCCGTCCATAATGCGGCAATAATCAATTTTTTTCGACCAGTCGCTTCAACGGCAGCTTTAAACTCTGCATCCTCCCAAGCATTGATTGACGTACGGTCATAGCTAGGTAAATCAGCTAACACATTTTTTAATTGGGGAATCGTTTCCTGATTGCGACCAGTTGCCACATTGACTGTCGAAAGGATGATCGGCACTTGGTACTCTTTCAGCAGATTCGTCACGGCTGTTACATTTTCAATTAATTGATGGCGGTCCATGGAGTTGATGGAATTGACTTGGGTTGGTTGATAATCGATCAACAGAAACACTGAATTTTCCGGAGATAATAATTCATCTTGCGCAGCATCACGTGGTTTTAAACTTGTCATAAAGCATTCGACCTTTCATTTTTGATACCTATAATCTACTCTTTTTTTGAATTTTCTAACAGTAAAAGCTCTCGGTAAAAGAGTACTCTTTTACCGAGAGCTTTTTTCGTCAAACAAACGCTTTTTCGTTCACCATTTTTAGCAAAAAAAATAGGCTCAAGGAATTCCTCCAATGAACCGTTTTTACCTATGGAAATATTATTTTTTCTCTATAAAAAAAGCCACAGTCAGCGACTGTGGTCAAATTACTCCGGCAGTAGGACTCGAACCTACGACATCATGATTAACAGTCATGCGCTACTACCAACTGAGCTATGCCGGAATCAAGTACATGTATATAATAGCAAGTTACGATAAATAACGCAATACTTTTTTTGAAAATTTCTATTATTTTTTTATGGAAAATTTTTTTAAAAATACGTTATTTAAAAAC
>SKEH01000162.1_pt1 | contig 45755 bp, 42 predicted proteins | sample 4826571 | NCBI WGS metagenome assembly SKEH01 (sample SAMN11008814, study PRJNA524170) | human gut metagenome | biome: Human fecal sample; material: Feces; isolation source: fecal sample from pouch patient p29 | host: Homo sapiens | place: Israel: Tel-Aviv | collected 2016-09-14 | reverse complement strand
ATAATGCACCTTTCATAAACAGCATTGAGAAAAGATACTCTTTATAGTATTGATTATGTATTATGAGTGAACCTTAAATCAAAAAAGCGGGACAAAAATCAGAAAAAACCTGATTTTTGTCCCACTCGCTTTCTATTTTTAAGGTTTTACGTTTTCCATACCAATCATTGGATCAATCAGTTGTTTTTCAATTGCTTCTGTTGTCAGAATATACGTCTGAGGTAATCGAGTCGCTTCTGTTTCCTTTTCTTCATCTTTCATCTGCTCTTTTGTTTCTTCAACCGATGAGAATAGATTAACATTACGTTCCTTTTCCTGGACAGACTCTTCTTGTTCGTTGTGCTCATTTTTTTCAGTTGGTGTCTTGGCTGTTTCACCCACGCTAGTGTATGAACCATCCTCAAACGGATCACTTCCACTCAATGAATCCTCGTAAGCTACTAGCTTCGTTCGTGTAGCGATCGTCATCTGCTCGTTTTCTTCAATTCTTTTTTTCAAGGTTGTCTTTCGGCTCGCTGATTCATTCTTCACACATGTAGCATAAGCGTGTTCTTCCCCTAAAAGTATCAGCAATTCTTTACTTCGAGTGACTGCAGTATAAAGCAAGTTTCTCTGGAGCATACGCTGATATTGGTGAACCATAGGCAAAATGACCATTTTGAATTCACTACCTTGTGATTTATGGATCGAGCAACAATAAGAGAGCGTGATCTTATTCCACTCATTCCGTTTATATGTGACTTCATTGGCATCAAATTGAATCACCAATTCATCAATCTTATCTTCAGAATCTTTTGCCAACACAATTCCCGTGATTTCTCCCATATCGCCATTAAACACATTTAATTCCGGCGTATTTACTAACTGGAGGACTTTATCTCCGATCCGATAGACTGTATCGTTCCAATGAACTTCTTTGCGTCCATCCCTTCCCGGATTAAAGATATTTTGCATCATCTTATTCAGCGCATCGATTCCTGCTGGACCACGATACATTGGAGCTAATACTTGGATATCTTGTGCAGTAAATCCTTTGTTTTTCGCTTTTTCCACGATCTTCGCAATCAACGGTTCAATCGTATATGCATCACTTCTGAAAAAGGATCGATCCCTCTGATTCTTTGTAAAATCAGCTGGCAATTGTCCTTCTTTGATTTCATGAGCAAGTGGAATAATACTTGAGCCATCTCCTTGACGATAGATCTGATTCAATTCCATTTTAGGAATCTGATCGATTTCCAACAAATCATGCAGAACCTGACCAGGACCTACAGAGGGTAATTGATCTTTATCCCCAACTAAAATAACTTGCATATTTGTAGGAATAGCTTTAAATAAAGTGTTCGCTAACCATGTATCGACCATCGACATTTCATCGATGATCAATAAACCACCCTCCAGCTCCTTCGTACTGACTGTTGGTGATTTTTCACGTCCATTCAATCCAAGCAATCGGTGGATCGTGCTTGCCGGAAGTCCGGTCGTTTCATTCATTCGCTTTGCTGCCCGACCAGTTGGCGCTGCCAACAATATCGGAAAAATTTCCTGTGTATATTTCGTGGGATCTAATTCCAACCCATTCAATTCTGCAAACAAATTGACGATTCCATTGATAACTGTCGTTTTCCCTGTACCAGGTCCTCCAGTTAAAATGAATAATGGCGAACGGACTGCTTCTGAAATGGCCTTCTCTTGGGACTCTCCATATTGGATACCAAAAACTTTTTCGATACGACGAATATTTTTTTTCACTTCTTTTTCTGGATACTTGATTTCTTTTTTTCGACTAAGCAACCGTTGAATCGAATTACCGATCCCCCATTCAGAGAAAAACAAACTGTTCTCATAGAGATTGGTTCCTTCTTGTTGGATCTTTCCCTCTTCGACAAGTTGGATGATCACTGTTGCCACTTGATCTGGTTGAATTTCAATCGGTCGGCTTGTTTCCAAAATCCTGATGGTTTGGCTAAGAAGCATCTCAGCAGGAACATATGTATCGCCAGTTTGAACCGCATGCTGAAAAATTTGGTGTAAGATTGCTGCTCGGATACGTCTTGGAGAATCGGCGGCGATCCCTAGTTGCTCTGCCAAGTTATCTGCACGTTTAAAGCCGATTCCTTCAATATCTTCAACCAGTTGATACGGATTTTCTTGAATGATATCTAGTGCTTCATTTTTATAAGTTTGGTAGATACTAAACGCAAGCTGACTACCAAAACCATAGCGGTTCAGCCCCATGATCACTTGATCCATTCCATGATTCAAGCGAATCGTTTCCGCGATCATTTCTCTTTTCGGCTTAGTCAAACCAGAAATCTGTTTTAGCACTGAAGGATCAGCAATGATTTTTTCAATCGCTTCTTCACCCAATAACTCAACGATTTTTTCTGCTGTTTTCTTTCCGATACCCGGAAATTTCTCACTAGACAAATAACCAACAATACCGTTGGCTGTAGTAGGCTTTTCTTGCTCATACCGCTCAACTTTTAGCTGTCTACCATATTTAGGATGGTCTACTAATTCACCGTAGAACCGATACAACTCATTTTCTTGGACATCTCCAAAGCTTCCTGTCACAACGATTTCTTTTTCACGATAATCAGCAGTTGTTTCAGTGACCCGAACCAGTAAGACTTTATAAAAATTACTAGGATTTTGATAAAAAATTGCGGCAACTGTGCCAACAAAGTAAGGCATTTCTTCTGGCTGCATTTTGCCGCCTCCTTCAATTATAATAGTGGTTCTGGTTTCGTATCTTTCCCTAAGAAATCGATCTCGTTCCATACTTTTAATTCATAAGGGAGTAAATTATACGGTTCTCCCGTCTCTAAAATCGTAAGACTACTATTGAAGAGTCCGCCCATTTCTCGCAATTGGCTCAATTCTTTTCCCACCATCCATTGAATAGCGGCAGTCAATGATGCGCCATGGCCGACAAAAAGAATCGGTCCCTCATGTTGTGCTACAGCATCCGCTACTACTGTTTCGATCCGCGTAATCGCAGACTCGATCGCTTCTCCTCTAAAAAGGGTAGGATCATATTTATCGAGATGTTGCCGTAGATTAGGCAGTGTTTCAGGATATTTTTGATACATTTCATCAATTGGCTGGCCTTCTAAATCTCCTAATCCTAGTTCTCTCAACTTATCTGTATAAATGATTTCAACTGGATGGGCTAGCTCTTTATTTATCCCTTCTGCTGTATCACGTGCGCGTTTCGCTGTACTGGAATAGATTGCCTTGAACGGCACATATCTCACTTTTTTACCAAAAGCTTTGATTTCTTCATAGCTTTCTGCTAAAAGGGGGGAGTCTCCGTTGCTGCCTTGAAAACGGCGTTCAAGATTCCATTCTGTTTTTCCATGTCTTGTAAAATATAGTTCCATTTGCATCGGACTCCTTGCTGTCACTTTTTAAAAGTAGTGTCTGCTAATTAATAGAATAATGGCTCTGCTGAATAAATAAAATTGCTAGTAAAGGGCATTCTCCTTTTTCTTGCTTAATGCTTGAGCCAGAACATTTGCTAAATAGCCTCTAGTGTAAACGGCATTTCTCAAATTGCCTCTGCGACATTAAGCCGAAAAAGACAAAATATGAAAAGCTATTTTTTCTTTTTCCTTGCTTAATGCTTGAGCCAGGACATTTGCTAAATAGCCTCTAGTCTAGCTTATCATTTTCATAGTGATGTGTTAACTCTAAATTTGGAAATCCTTGTTGTCGCAATGCTTCGTAGACGATCATTGCCGCAGTATTTGATAGATTCAATGAACGGACATGTTCATCATTCATCGGGATTCTTAAACATTTTTCTTCATTTTCACGCATGAATTCTTCTGGCAAGCCCGTTGTTTCTTTCCCAAATAAGAAAAAGTGTTCTTCTCCATCTGCAAAATTTTCATCACTGTATACCTTATGGGCAAATTTTGAAATCAAATGAAGTTTTCGATCACCTAGATAAGACAAAAAAGCGTCCAAATTAGGATGGTACGTGATGTTCACGTCATTCCAGTAATCTAATCCAGCACGTTTCAAATGTTTATCATCTGTTGAAAATCCTAGAGGTTCAATCAAGTGGAGTGGTGTATTCGTTGCAGCACAAGTCCTTGCAATATTTCCAGTATTGGCAGGGATCAATGGTTCAAATAAAACGATATGGTTCATAAGGATCAATCCTCTCATCTATATGTTAGTTCATTACTCTCTTTATTTTGGCATAAAAAAAAACGTATCAACTCGGTGTCAGTCACTGCGAGTCGTTACGTTAGTGAAGCTCTTCTCACTAACTTTTATCAGAACAGGAACCTGATAAAAACCAATGAAAAAACAACTTGTGGCTACTATACCACCTATAAACTCTTTTTGCAACCTTTCAAAAACAATATTTCTATTGGAATCGTTTTCTCTTATTTCCTTTTAATAATTCTACATCAATTGTAATTTTTTTCAAAGGATCCTGCGTTAATTGCTCTTTTATCGCTGGGCTGACCTGCCATTCTAAAGGTGACATCGCTAAGAGATCTTGCTGATTTTTTTCAGGTATCTCAAATTCATATGTCACACGTTGACGTCCAACTAACTCCAGAGAATCAGCGAATTTGGCTACTACTCGCTCATTTGAATACTGTTGTTTTTCTGGTTGATCCGGATAAAAAGCTTGTCGAAGTTCTTTTAGATAATTTTCTTGAGGGACGATTTTTAAGATTTCTCCATCATCGGCCAGTACCCGTTGAAATTCTTGGTAATGAGAAGGTGAAAAGATATTCAAGATCGTATTGAATTGCTGATCTTCAAAAGGCAGATTCGTCAAATCTGCCACACACCAAAATGCAGAGATAGGATGCTCTGTCGCTGCGTACACCCCTTCTTTTGAAATATCAAACCCCACAGCGCGGTTTAACGGATGTAGCTGGTCGAGAACAGACAAAAAGCTTCCCTCTCCACATCCAACATCTAACACATCTGCCTCTTGAGGCAATTCTTGTGCTAATAATTCGAGAACCGGCTGATACATTCCAGATTGGATCATTCTGCGCCTAGGTTCGAACATTCCTTGATCATATTCTGTCTTCACAGCATGGGATAAGAAATATAGCGTGCCTTTTTTGGAGAGATCGAAATGATGGTTCTGCTGACACACCAAACCATTATTCGTTGTTTCAATCTTTGTGTGACACAGCGGACAACGAAATAGTCCTTTATTCTTCAGCAAAAACTGGCGTCCTTTGTCGATTTTTTTTAACATTTTCCCGCTCATTTCTCGTTTCAAATAGTAAACGTTGATTTTACACTTTCATCTTACCGTTAGAACAAAACTTTAGCAACTACAAAAAATATGTTACAATCTCCATGACTAAGGCGAATATAAAGGAGCAAGAAAATGATCAAAGAATTTTGCGCAGAGAACTATACAGCGATCCCTTTAGCAATCTCAAGAGGAGCAAACCGTATTGAACTATGTGACAACTTAGCTGTTGGAGGAACAACTCCCAGCACAGGTGTCATTGAGGAAGCGTTAAGTTACGCAGGGGAAAAGGAAATACCGGTTATGACGATCATCCGTCCGCGTGGAGGCGACTTCGTCTATAACGATATCGAATTAAAAATCATGCATACCGATTTGATTGAAGCAAAAAAATTAGGAACTGATGGTGTCGTTTTAGGCTGTTTAACTCCTTCTGGCTGGATCGACGAAGAAGCAATGGAATTATTGCTTGAAACAGCGGAAGGATTACAGACCACTTTCCATATGGCATTTGATAGTATCCCTAAAGACCGCCAGTTTGCAGCAATCGACTGGTTAGCAGAACATGGTGTTGATCGTATTCTGACTCATGGTGGGGATGCAAGTGACCCAATTGAAGCTCATTTTGATCATCTCAAACAATTGATTGCTCACGCTAATGGGCGCTTGATCATTCTTCCCGGCGGAAAAGTCAATTATAAAAACGCCGAATCTGTAGCAACGGCGCTAGGTGTTACTGAAGTCCACGGCACAAAAATCGTACCATTAGACTAAAAAAACGAGCGTGGGACAAAAGTAAGAAACACTTTTGTCCCACGCTTTAAAAACGAAAAAACGGTGGGAGCAGAAGCAACCCTTTCGGAAATAAGCCGAAATTCACAAAAATTTGAAAAGCAATTTTCATGAATTCCTTCTTATTTCTCGGAGTTAAACACTTCTGTCCCAACCTTGTTTTTTGATTCATTCCATGATTGTCTGTTTATATAAATAGCATTCTAGTCATTTCACTTCGGGCATCCATCAAAATACTTTGAACAGAATCATTTCTACATAAAATATCCCATAAATAATGAAGCGATATTGAAATAAATCAATACACTTGTCAAATCACTCAATGTTGTGATGAATGGTCCACTTGCAACTGCCGGATCAAAGCCAAGTCGGTCCATCAACATAGGGATCAGACTACCTGCTAAGTTGGCAACCGTAATCGCAAACAGCATTGCGATCCCTATAACAAAACCCAGAATAAAATTGTGTTTCCAAAATCCAACGATCAAGAAAATCGTTAATCCGGTAATAGCTCCAGTCACTAGTCCAGTTAATACCTCTGCCAAGATCAAACGAACAAACCCATGATCTTTTTCATCTGAGATAGCTAATCGCCTTACAGCAACCGCCAAGGACTGTGTACCAGCATTTCCAGCTGTACCAGTGATCAGTGAAATAAAGACAGCTAGAATACTTGCTTCACTGACTAAATCTTCATAATGACTGATAAGTGAAGCTGTTGACATCCCTAGAAAAAGAAGCGTAACTAACCATGGCAAACGCCTGGAAGCTGCCTTAACAGGGTTCTCATTGATTTCCTCTACGTTGACCCCTGCTAAACCAGAATAGTCACTCGCTGCTTCATCATCAATAACATCAATGATATCATCGACTGTAACGATCCCTAATAGATGATCATCATAATCTGTGACTGGTAATGCCAGAAAGTCATAGTCACGGAAAGTTTGAGCGACATCTTCTTGGTCATCACCTACATGAACAGACAAGACCCGTTCACTCATGAGGTCAGAAATCATCGTGTCGTCATCATTCACAATCAAATCACGCAAAGAAATAACACCAACTAACTGGCCTTCTTGATTGACTACATAGATATAGTAAATCGTTTCTGCAACATCTGCTTCATTTTTCAACACGTACATTGCAGAACGGACGGTTTGATTAGCAACGATCGAAACAAACTCGGTGGTCATGATCGCACCGGCTGTTTCATCTTCGTAATGTAGCAATTCTTTGATCTCGCTGGCATCATCTGTCGACATCAAACTTAAATATTTCGCGATTTGTTTTTTGTCTAGTGTATTCAATAAGTCGACGGCATTATCCGTATACATTTCTGACAACATTTCTGCTGCATAGCTCGGACGCATTTCGTCTAAATACTCTTTCATGTGCTCATTGTCTTCTTCGATCACATCGAACATATCCGCTAATTCTTTAGGAGACAAATACGTGTAGATCAGTTGGCGATCTTCTTCGTTAAGGGATTGATAAAATTGCCCCTGCTCATAAATATGCATCTCCAAGAAGCTGTTTCTAAATTCCTGAATATTATTCTCTCTCAAATCCTGAGATAACTGGGCAAATCTTTCCTCTAATTCTTGATTTTCATCCAAACCAATCTCACCTCACCTTAATCTTCAAACCGTTGAACGATAGCTGCCATGTCCTGTGCCAAAGGCTGCTTAAATTCTAATAATTTTTGTGTGAAAGGATGATAAAAACGTAGATCATAACAATGCAATGCTTGCCGTTCAATACCTAGATCCATTCGTCCGCCATACATTTCGTCACCTAAAAGGGCACAACCAATCTCAGAAAAATGAACTCTGATCTGATGGGTTCTTCCAGTATGCAACTGAATATCCACCAATGCAATTTCAGAGTCTCTTTTTTCTAACCAGTATTCGGTTTGCGCGCTTCGACCATCGACATGGACCTGACGCTTCAACAATGATGAATAGTCCCGTGCAATGGGTAAATCGATCCAACCATGTTCCTTTAAATCATCTAAACTTCCACTAATAAGTGCTTGATATTTTTTGATAAACTTTTTTTCCCTAAGCTGAACATCTAATTTCGCATGTGCAAAACCATGTCTTGCAAACAGCATCAAACCAGAGGTATCGCGGTCAAGCCTCGTGACAACATGAACGACCTGATCCTCATAACCTTGTCGCTTATAGTATGCTTTTACACGATTCGCCATAGTTCCATTCGGGTGGTATTGTGCTGGAATCGAAGAAATACCAGCTGGTTTATTGACCACCAAAAGATGCTCATCTTCATATATAATGTCAATCGGTGTCTCATCTAAGAGTACCGTTTCATGCTCACCTTCAGCAGGAATCACAATGGTTACCTTATCATTGTCTGAAAGAGAAAACAAGACATTTTCTCTTTTGTCATTTACTTTGATCGTTCCACCTTGAAACTTTATTTTAGCTAGCAAACCTTTAGAAATACCTTTTTCTTTTAAAAAGTATTTTAATTGCTGTGGCTGCTCTTTTTCATATCTCCATTCAAATTCCATACTACCCCTCACCAATAAAGGCATCTTTTACACGATGCCAAAAATGCATATGACGATACGACGCAAAATGGATCCGTTCTTTCGCGATTCGATAGTAGATGGAACGGATATTTGATTCTGCAATATCGAGTTGATCGACCGTCACAAGATAGTCTTCTGTATTTTCAAGTTTTATTTCTACCCACTCATCCTGTGCGATGACCATCGGTGAGCCTAATGTTCGAAACACTCGGTTGTTCAATGAAGCAATTTCTGCTAATTGAAAGGCATTGATACTTGGATGGATCACAGCGCCACCAATACTTTTATTATACGCTGTTGAACCAGTAGGAGTTGAAACAGCTAGACCGTCTCCTCGAAAACTTTCAAAAAGTTCGTTTTTAATGTAGACATCCGCCACCATCGTTCGATTGGAGCGTTTGATCGTCGATTCATTCAACGCAAAATAATGTTGATCTGGTTTGTCATCTACGTAGCTGATACGGACATCTAACAAGGGATAACTGACACTTTGCTCACGATTGGTCTGCAAGCTATCCACAAGTTCTTCTAATTCGTAATCCCGCCAATCGGTATAAAAACCTAAATGCCCGGTATGCACACCTAAAAAACGAACATCGTTCAACAGATGCGTATACCGATGAAAAGCCGATAGTAAGGTGCCATCTCCACCAACAGAGATCACTAACTCTGGCTGTTGTTCATCTGTTTGGATCCCCGCTTGTTCCAAAAGATGCTTCAATCGCTCAGTTACTTCTAAGGTTTTGCTTTCTTGATTATGAACGATCGCTACCTTCATCTTTTGCCTCCTCTTTCAGCTTTTCTCTGGTGAGTAATGTCCGATAATAGATATCATCCGATTTTCCTCTGCCATGAGAAAATAGGCGTTGTGCCTCCTGGATTTCTTCTCGTATATTCGACATCTCTTCATCCAATTGGTAGGCTGCTTCCGCCGCCCGTTGAAGTCGCTCACTCATTTCTTCTGGAAATACGCCTTGGTATTTATAGTTTAATGAATGTTCGATCGTTGCCCAAAAATTCATTGCTAATGTCCGAATTTGAATTTCAGCGAGTATTTTCTTTTCGCCACTGATCAATTGGACTGGATACTCGATGACCAAATGATAAGAACGATAGCCACTTGCTTTTTTATTCGTGATATAGTCTCTTTCTTGGATAACCTTCATGTCTTTACGATTACGAATGATCTCTACCACTTGATGAATATCTTCAACAAATTGACACATGATCCTCAAACCAGCAATATCCGACATTTCTTCTTCTAAACGTCCCATGGGGATATGTCGTAACTGTGATTTTGTGACGATGCTGTCAACCGGCTTCACTCTTCCCGTCACAAATTCAATCGGAACATGACGATTCTGTTCTCTGAATTGTTTACGGATCCCACGTAGTTTTACTTTTAATTCTGATACTGTTTGCTCATATGGTGCTAAAAATTCTTCCCAGTCTCGTTCCATAGCTGATCCCTCTACTTCATTAACATTCTTTTTCATTTTACCATATAAATGTAGTTTTTTTGTACCTCTCGCCTTTTTGTATTGACCAAAAAAGAAATTTTAGGCAGAATAGATAAAAGGAGTGTTACATATGTCTAAAATGTTAGAGATCGAATATAAATCTATGTTAACTGAAAAAGAATACGATCAGTTGATCCAACACTATCAATTAGAACCAAAAGATTTTACCGTCCAAACAAATATTTATTTTGATACACCTGATTTTCAATTGGCGAAAAAAAATTGTGGGCTGCGTATCCGCCTTTTAGATACATATGCAGAATATACGTTAAAAACTCCTGAAGTAGCAGGGCGGCTTGAAACAACCGATACATTGACAATGGAAAAGGTCGATTCCTACTTGAATCAACATATTCTACCTACATCAGGGGCTGTCTTTCAGAAACTTTCTGAATTAAACATCGATCCAAAACTATTGATCGAAACTGGAAAATTAACGACTAAACGTGCAGAATTCAAAGTAGCAGAAGGTCTTTTAGCGATTGACCAAAGCTTTGGAGAAAATCTACATGACTTTGAATTAGAACTAGAGGTCGCTGACGCTACTGTTGGAAAAATAGCTTTTGAACAGTTTTTAGAAGCCCATTTTTTACCTTATCGTCCAGCAAAAAATAAGATCCAACGCATGATTGAATCTAAAGATTAAAATTCTATCATTTTCACAAGGCACTTGAGTTCATTTTTTATCATTTTTCTGTTAAGTTATAGGTTGTGAATGAAAGAATTCACTAGTTGTATAGAATCTATTTTGGGGGAGATTCATATGATCGAAATTTATCTATTTGTTAATCCTTTGGGGAAACGCTGCTTTAAATTAGAACAACAATTGTTACAATTTATTGGCGAAGAATACGGAAAAAAATCGAAAGACAAGATGCAATTTCGCTTTCTTCCACTGGTTAATTTGCAGACAATTGGGGATGTCATGCAAAGTAACGGAATTTCTCAAAAAAATCTAACCGAACGGAACCAACTATTTTCAATGACTTACTCTGCTGCATTAGATTGTAAAGCCGCACAGTTCCAAGGAAAGAAAAAGGGACGGCAGTTCTTGATCAAATTGCAAGAAGCAGTGGGTTGTAGAAAGTTACCATATTCTCCAGCGCTTGCTGAATCCCTCTTTGCCGAAATCGGAGGCGATCTAAAAATGTTCAAAGAAGATCGTCAATCAGAATTTGTCAAAGAAGCCTTTTTCTCCGATCAAAAAATTGCTCGTGAGATGGGAATCACTAAGCATCCTTCAGCTGTAGTATATAACTACTCCTGTGAACACGACTTTGGTGTATTAATCGAAGGTTCTAATACCGTTCGACGTATCAAAGAAATTTGTAAAACAAAAGATGACTCTTATCAAGTTTTCGATGGTGAACATTTACATACAAATGCTTCTCGATTAAACTCAGGAAATAGCCATTTATATTTACTTTCTAATTAAAAGTTGTGTGTTGAATAGACTATTGCGAAGATCCTTTCGTGGTAGTCTATTTTTTGTTCAAAAATGGCTTATTTTGTTTCCCAGTCGCTTGTTTAGGTGATGACACGAAAAAAAGCAATGAACATCATCATGGAGTGCCCACAAGTTGTCATCACTTGATTTCTAGCTACAAATACACTCTTTTAAACAAAAAAATCGACCAAGTTTCTAATTCAAGATTCTTGGTCGACTATTTCTGTACTATAGTCGTTATTGTAGATTTTGGTTCAGTTTGTTGAGAAATACCCTTCGCTTACTTAGCTAACATTTCAACGATCGTACGATCAAATTCAGGTAGATCATCTGGATTACGACTAGTTACTAATTGTTTATCCACTACTACTGCTTCATCTTTCACTACGGCTCCGGCATAACCAATATCTGGTCGAACGGTGTCATAGGCAGTCATCGTACGCCCTTTTGTTAAGCCTGTCTGGATGAACAATTGTGGTGCGTGACAGATTGCAAATAATGGTTGATCATTTTTTAAGAAATAAGAAACAAAATCAACGAATCGTTGATCTGCTCGTAGTTGATCCGGTGAAAATCCCCCTGGTATCAATAGCGCGTCAAAGTCTTCAGGAGACACTTCATCGATGCTTTTTTCAATCGTAAATTCAGTTCCTTTTTTCCCTTTGATCGTTTGATTTGCCTCAAATCCAATCAAAGTAACAGAATGACCTGCTTTTTCCAAAGCTTCCTTTGGTGATGATAATTCTACATCTTCCACCAAATCAGTAACGATTGCTGCAACTTTTTTTGTCATTTATCCTCTTCCTTTCTTATCGCTTAATTCAAGCCTAAAGGAATTGAAGAAAGTGTGCAACTAATCTGTTTATACTAATAGTAATAAGGTGTAATAAAGCATTCTGACCGAATCTTCCTTTGTTTATTGTGCTGGTTTCATTTGATTGATTTGATACACTGGGTATTGACCAATCAAATGTACTGGAAACTGTTGCTCTTGGAGTAAGCTTATCGCTTCTTGTAATTCTTTTGCTTGTGCTTTGACTGCTACGTCGATCACAAAAAAGTATTCCCCTAACTGCGTTTTTTGCGGACGAGATTCGATTTTTGTCAAATTCAATTGTTTCTGGGCGAAAACAGCTAATACCTGATACAGTGCCCCGGGACGATTTTCTGGCAGATCAACAAATAACGTTGCTTTATAATCGACTGCCTCTAGATTTGAGGCGCTTGGTTTTGAACCAAGTAGCCAAAAACGAGTTTCATTATTCACGATCGTCTGGATATCTTTTTGAACGACAACGAGTCCAAACTCTTCTGCTGCAGATAACGGGCCAATTGCCGCTAATGCTTGCTCAGGATGGTTTGCTACTTGTTGCGCGCCTTGAGCGGTTGAACCAACTTGTTCGATCTCGACTTTTGGAAAATGAGTTCTTAGAAAAAGCTGTGACTGTGCCAACGCCTGGGGATGACTACAGATTTTTTTTGTCTGTCTCCACTCTTTTTGTCGCTCTTTGTGAACCATCAATTGTTGACGAATCGGAAGAATGATTTCCCCTTGAATAGAAGGCAACGTTTCATAGACATGATCTAATGTCGGTAAGACAGAGCCTTCGATCGAATTTTCGATGGGCACCATCGCATAAGTTAGTTCCTGAATCAGCTGTGCATCGATCAAATCAATCAACGAGTCATACGATATCCACTCACCATTTTTAAAATAGCTAGTTACTGCACTATAAGTAAATGATCCCTTCGGACCTAAATAACCGATTTTCATCATCGTCCAACCTGCTTTATGATTTCTTTTATGATTTCTTCTGGCGTTTTTGCAGTTGTCTCAATCGTTAGTTTTGCTAATTTTTCATACATTTTTTCTCGTGTTGCCAATATCGTTTTTAGCTTCTGATCGCTATTTTCTACAGCCAAAGGACGAATATTGTCTTTGTCTTGCCGTATACGGTCGATCAGAATTTCTGCTTGTCCTTTTAAATAGATCACGAACTGATCTTGCAATACTTTTTGATTCTCTTTTTGTAAGATCACACCACCACCAGTTGCGATAATGGCATCATTACTTAATGCTTCTTTTAATAAAGCGGTCTCCTGCTCCCGAAAAGCTGCTTCACCAAACTCCGTGAAATAATGATTGATAGAACACCCCAAACGAGACACCAACACTTCATCCATGTCGATCACGGGTTGCTCCAAGCAAGCGGCTAATTTTTTACTGATTGTCGTCTTGCCAGCACCCATGAAGCCAATCAAAACAATGGCCGTCATGCTTGCTCCTCCTTGATTAGTTGTGCAAGATCCTGAAAGAATGCTGGATAAGAAATATTTACCGCTTCTGGATTTTCCAGCTCCACAGGTTCCTCTGTCAATAAAGCTGCAATCTGCAACATCATACCGATTCTGTGATCCCCATGACTGTCGACTTTTGCCCCATGCAAAGGCGTAGGACCATGGATAATCAATCCGTCATCTGTCGCCTCGATCGAAGCACCCATCTTCGTTAGTTCAGCGGCAGTGGCATCGATCCGATTCGTTTCTTTGACTTTAAGTTCCTGCGCATCTTTGATAATTGTGGTTCCATTTGCCTGAGTTGCTGCTAAAGCGATGACTGGTAATTCATCGATCAATCGCGGAATGATTTCTCCTTTAATCTCACAGGCATTCAATGTAGCCGAACGAACAATCAGATCAGCAGCTTGATTTTTTTCATCTTCATGAATTTGTTCGATTGTTGCACCCATTTGTTTCAACACATCAATGATTCCTGTACGTGTCGGGTTGATACCGACTTGTTTAAGGATAACTTCACTGTTTGGCAAGATACTTGCAGCGACTAGATAAAATGCAGCAGAAGAAATATCTCCTGGGACTGTTACTTCTTGACCGCTAAGAGTTTGTCCACCTTTCAAAGTGATTACTCGGTCTTCTATATCGATTTGTCCACCAAATTGCTTGATCATTTCTTCTGTATGATTCCTTGATTTTTCTTTCTCGATGATTTTCGTTGTCCCTTTTGCTTGTAACGCTGCAAAAAGAATGGCCGATTTTACTTGTGCACTCGCAATCGGCATCTGGTACTCAATTCCATGTAATGCATGACCAGATACTCTTAGTGGCGGAAACTCGGCATGTTCGATTCCCTGTAATTCAGCTCCCATCTCTCGAAGTGGTTTCATCACACGTTCCATAGGACGGCGATTTAACGAAGCGTCGCCAGCGATTTCAGAAGTAAAGTCGCTTCCTGCCAAGATGCCTAAGACAAGACGCATCGTTGTCCCTGAATTTCCTGCATCTAATCGAGTAGCAGGGGCTGTCAATCCGCTAAATCCTTTGCCATCAATATAGATCTTTTCATTTTTTTCTGTGATGGTGACGCCCAATTGTCTGAATACAGCAATCGTGCTCAAGCAATCCTCTGCTTTTAAGAAATTGTTCACGATTGTTTGCCCCTGACTAATCGCACCAAACATGATACTGCGGTGAGAAATCGATTTGTCAGCAGGAATGGTTAATTCCCCATTGATGCCATGTTTTGTGGTCAATAACTTCATTCACTCAACTCCTTACCCGACAATGAAAATTTTCTGCTTCTATCAACGCTTTTCCTTTTAGCAAGTCGGCTTGATTTTTAAATGACAATTCTAATACGCCAAAAACATCTTCCCTTGTTTCCTGGATCTTTAAATTGATGATCGAAATGCTTGCATGACTCAAAGAAGTAGTGACTTTTGCGACTGCCCCAGCGATATCGGGGATATCGACGTACAGATCATAAAAGGCAGGGATTGCTCCTTGTTTTTTCTGTGGTAGATGATCCCTGGTCTGTTTTGCTTGTGTAAAAAAATCATAAACAGCTTGCTGATTATTAGCTGCTAATTCATTTTTCAGATTTCCCATAGATATTTGCCAGTTTTCCAGCAATTTCAATAAAATCTCTTGATTCGTGATCAAAATATCTGTCCACATCTTAGGATCAGAAGAGGCAATCCGAGTAATATCTTTAAAACCGCCAGCTGCAAGTTGCGAAGCACGTGGGTATTTTTGACTTAGCGTTTCACATGCCTGCACTAAGCCAGCTGCAACGATATGTGGCAGATGACTCAATACGCCAACGATTTCATCATGGCTAGAAGCATCCAAGTCGACAAACTTCGCTCTCGTTGGCTGCAGAAGCTCTTTTAATTCGTCAATACGATCACTCTCAAGGTCATTCGTAAAGATATAATATGCTTCTTCAAACAAATTAGGGTTGCCCGCTCGAACACCGGACTTATGCGACCCCGCCATTGGATGGCCACCAATAAATGTAAATGGTAAGTCTTTTGCTAATTCCATTACTTTTGCTTTCGTGCTTCCTGTATCACTCACTAACACCGAATTTTTAAGAGGAAGATTTGCCAATATTTTCAGATATTCCAGACTGACTTGAACAGGTACAGCCAGCAAGATGATATCCATCTCACTTGCTATTTCAATCCCAGAAACGACCTGATCCACTAGTTGGACTTCTTTGGCTATTTCCCTTGTTTCCTCTGAATAATCCCAGCCGTAAAGAGTGACATTGGGCCCTTTGATTGCCCGGCACAATGATGCACCGATCAATCCTAACCCTATTACCAATACTTTTTTCATGGTTGCCTCCATTAAAATTCTTGGATCATTTGTCGGTGGTCATTAACTGCCTTTTTCAGCTCAGTTAGATTATCTGCCGGAAAATGGTCGAGAATTTCCATAGCTAAAGTTGTAGCAATCACGTGTTCTGCAACCACGGATGCTGCTGGGACAGCTGTGCTATCCGAACGTTCAACGCTTGCTTTATAAGGTTCTTTTGTATCAATATCCACACTCATCAATGGTTTGTACAAAGTCGGGATAGGCTTCATGACTCCTCGAACAATGATCTGCTCTCCGTTAGTCATCCCACCTTCAAAGCCACCTAAGTGATTGCTTGCTCTTTGATAGCCGTTTGTTTGATTCCACGTGATTTCATCCATCACTTTTGATCCTGGACGAAAAGCCGACTCGAAACCGATCCCAAACTCTACCCCTTTAAATGCATTGATACTTAACATCGCTTGTGCTAATTTCCCATCTAGTTTTTTATCCCATTGGACATAGCTGCCTAACCCAGCTGGTACGTTCTCCACTCGAACTTCTACAATACCACCTAAAGTGTCTCCAGCTTTCTTGGTTTCATCAATCAGTGTTTTGACTTGGTCCTCAATGGTCAAATCAACCATGTTGACTTCTGATATCGCTGTTTTTTCTTTGATTTCAGCGACCGAAAGTGTCATCGGTACTTCTGCCTTGATCCCGCCCAAAACAGCAACATGACTCGCAATCTCGATATCCAGTGCGGCTAAAAGCTGCTTCGACAAAGCCCCAATAGCGACACGCATCGTTGTCTCTCTGGCAGAAGAACGTTCCAATACATTTCTAAGATCACGATGTTGGTATTTCATACCACCAACTAGATCTGCATGCCCTGGACGTGGTTTTGCCACACGACGTAATTGTTCATCTTTTTCAGAAACCGGTTCTACAGACATCACTGTTTGCCAATTTTTCCAATCGCGATTCTCAACGATCATCGTGATTGGAGAACCCAATGTTTTGCCATGACGGATACCTGACGTAAGTTGTACTTGATCTTTCTCGATCTTCATTCGCCCGCCTCGGCCGTATCCTCCTTGACGTCTTGCAAGTTCCTGATTGATTTGGTCGACTGATATCGCCAGACCAGCTGGCACACCTTCGATAATCGCAGTTAGTTGTGGTCCATGAGACTCTCCTGCAGTTAAGTAACGCATCTAATCACCTTCTTTTAAATAGTCGTTCATCTCTTTGATTGGTATCGTCTGCACCTTCGCTTGACCGATCTTCTCTAATAAAATGATTTTCAAATTTTGTCCACGTGCTTTTTTATCATGTGTGATTGCTTGGAACAATTCATCTTCTTGCCAAGGTGTATAAGCAGTCGGTAAATGATATTTTTGATTCATTGCAATGATTTGTGCGGTGATTCCTTCTGGCATTTCTCGTCTTGCTTCTGCTTTCCGACTGATTTGGACCATCCCGATTGCTACCGCTTCTCCATGGCTGATTTTCCCATATCCCGCGGTATTCTCGATGGCATGACCAATCGTATGTCCAAAGTTTAGTAGCAAACGACTGCCATTATCATATTGATCTTCTTCAACTACTTTTTTCTTTACACGTAAAGCTTTTTCAATAACCGCTTCACTATGTGCCACTAGATCAGCGATACCTGTATAAGCAGCTAAATCATCCCATAAACTTTTGTCACTGATTGCTCCGCACTTGATGATTTCTGCAATGCCTTCTTGGATTCGTTTTTCAGGAAGTGTCTGCAATGTTTCTGGATCAATCAGCACCCCATCTGGCTGCGCAAATGTCCCGATCATATTCTTCGCTTTTGGTCCATTCACTGCTGTTTTTCCACCGATACTGGAGTCAACTTGTGCCAACAAAGAAGTCGGTATTTGGACAAAGGCGATCCCCCGCATATAAGTAGATGCGACGAAGCCAGCTAGATCGCCGACTACGCCTCCCCCTAATGCAATGATCCCATCACTTCTAGTGAATTGTTCTTCCGCTAGAAAATCATAAAGCACAGCTGCCATTTCAAGGGATTTACTTTTTTCACCAGCTGGTACCACATAGTGGACTACTTCATAGGTTGCTTCCAATTGTTTTTGAATCTGTTCTCCATAAATCGGGAATACATTTGTATCGCTGATGATAGCAATTTTTTTATTTCCCCATAAACCACCGATCCATTCGGAGATTTGTTCGAGAGAATTTCGCTTAATGACAATCTCATAGCTTTTTTCTGGTAAGACAACTTCTAACATTTTCCGCTCCTCTTTTCTATAAAGCGTTGATCTCTTTCATTGCTTCCACTAAAATATCTACTTCCTTCATCATCTTCAAGTAGTTCTTTTCATTCAATGATTGTTGTCCATCTGACCAAGCATGAAGAGGATCTGGATGGATCTCTACGATCATTCCATCAGCACCACTTGCTACACCAGCTCTAGCCATTGGAGAAACAAGATCCCAAACCCCTGTACCGTGACTTGGATCAACAATGATCGGGAAGTGGCTTAATTTTTTGATGATTGGGACAGCGCTCAAGTCAAAGGTATTTCGCGTCGCACGCTCGTAAGTACGGATACCACGTTCAATGAAGATGACGTTGAAATTATTTTGGACAGCAATGTATTCTGCTGCATTTAACCACTCTTCAATTGTACCTGAAATTCCTCGTTTCAAGCCAATTGGTTTACCTGTTTTACCAACAGCCTCTAACAAACGGAAGTTTTGCATGTTGCGGGCACCAATCTGAATGATGTCTGCGTATTCGCAAACAACGTCGATATGTGCTTCATCCATTACTTCGGTGATGACTTTCATACCGTAATGATCCGCTGCTTTACGCATCATCTTCAATCCTTCTACACCCAATCCTTGGAAAGCGTAAGGTGAAGTTCTTGGTTTGTATGCACCACCACGTAAAATTTTTGCACCACCAGCTTTTGCCATGCGTGCCGTTTCCATGATTTGTTCTTCTCCTTCAACGGAACAAGGTCCAGCCATTGTTACAAAACTACCGTCACCGATTTTGACCCCGTCCACATCAACGATCGTATCTTGTGGATGAAATTCACGTGAAGTTAATTTATACGTGTTTGAGATAGGTACTGCTCGTTCCACGATGTCGTATCTTTCAAAAGGAACATCATGGATAACTTTTGGATCGCCTAAAAGTCCTAGAACAAAGCGATCTTTTCCATGATTGATTTGGACATCTAGCCCTTCTTCTTTAATACGTGAAATAACGGGTAGTAACTCATTTTCTTTGATACCTGGTTTAATAATCAAAATCATAAAATAACATCCTCTGCTCTTTATTTTTTTAGTTTACAATTGCTTCATGGCTTTTTTATTCAATAGAATCGATAGATATTCAGTTTGCTTCTCTTTGCTCCTCCTTTATGTATTAAAAAAGCCCACCGTAGAAAATCTACAGTGGGCCATGAATAAATCAAAGAAAAAAGCCACTATAGATTTTTCATCTATGCGGCGAGCAAGTCATCTCAAACATCCTTAGCCATCATAGATACAAACAAGCGCTGATGTTTGTACCCATAACCTCATGAATACAAACCTATCTAAAATAGCTAAAGTAATAATTATTCAGTTGTGTACATAGGGTCATTTTCATAAAAAACCGCTCCAAACTGATTTAAGATTGAACTTAGTATAGATTTGTTTCTGAAAGATGTCAATATCTTTTTCATGATTTTCTTTTTTATTTTTCAATCTAGAGAATATACGAACAAATCCAACTGCAAACCTTCGTATATTTTGATCCTTTTCACTATTTGTTTATAGTTACTTTTCTAACCTTTTATCTTGTTTTCTACCTCCCGCCCAAAAAGCAAAACATACAGTACATTCAGTAATAATAAATGCCGCTACCGACCAATGATAAAAAATCGTCAATCCGAGAATAATAATAATAGCAACGGCTAACATCGCATCTTTCGTTCCAATATTCAGCATATACATTTGTTTTCCCCCATTTCTTTAATAACCAACTCTATTCTCATTCTGTAAAACAAGTCGAAAAAGGAAATTAAATCTCTTTATCCAGTTCACTGGTCTCTTTTTCAAATCATTCATACTTGAGGCATTCAGCATCCCTGTCGAATCGTTTTCGCATCGGCAATATCTAAGGCAAAAGTAAAAATAACTTTTCATTTAACACTTTTCCATGAAATGATCATTTTTCTTCTATTTATTACCGCTAGTATAGCGCTTTTCATTTCTATCAGCAATCATAAACAAAACATTTCTTTAAAAGAATGACTGTTTTTAGACCTAAGTTATGTGATTTTTCCATTGACACAAAATACGAACATGTGTTCTAATTACTAATGAGAGGTGACTGTTATGTTTAAAAATCAAAACCCTAAATTTGATTATACAAAAGAACCTTCCAGGGATATCCTTTGCATTGATTGCAAATCTTTCTACGCTTCTGTTGAATGTGTAGAGCGTAACTTAGATCCTTTAACGGCCAAACTTGTTGTTATGTCTTATCCGTCTGATTGCTTGGAAGAGCGAGGAAGCGGATTGATTTTAGCCTCTAGTCCGGCTGCAAAAAAAGCCTATGGTATCACAAATATCAGCAGAGCAAGAGATCTGCCTTTCCCCTATCCGCGTGATTTATATATTGCACCGCCGAGAATGGCCTATTACATGAAAAAAAATCAACAAATCAATGCCATCTACAAAACTTATGCAGATGAATTGAACCATCACGTCTACTCCGTTGATGAAAGTTTTCTTGATGTCACGAATAGTCTGAAACTTTTTAAAGTAAAAAATGCTTGGGATCTAGCAAAAATCATCTGTGAGGATGTTTATCAGCAAACTGGTATCTACACGACTGTCGGTATCGGTGATAATCCATTGCTCGCAAAGTTAGCTCTAGATAACGGAGCCAAAGATAACCCAGAGCGAATCGCTGAATGGCGCTACGAAGATGTGGCAAATAAGGTTTGGCACATCCCATCACTGACCGAATTTTGGGGGATCGGTCACCGAACAGCTAAACGCCTCAACCGTATGGGTATCACTTCGATCTACGATTTGGCACATGCCGACTATTATCGGCTAAAAGAAAATATGGGAGTCATCGGTACGCAACTGTTTGCACATGCTTGGGGAATCGATCGAAGTTTTTTAGGAGAAAAATATGTGCCTAAATCGAAAAGTATCGGCAACAGTCAAATTTTAAATCGTGACTACACGCGTCAAGAAGAAATCGAGATCGTCATCAAAGAAATGGCGGATCAAGTAGGTACACGATTGCGTCGCGAACATGTAAAAGCGCAAGTCGTCAGTCTCTGGGTAGGATTTTCTTTGGGGTATAAAGATAGCCAAGGCAAGACAGGATTTCATCAACAAACCACCATCGAAGCGACAAATTCAAGTCAACGATTAGCGGCTGTCTTGTTGAACCTCTTTCACAAACATTATCGCCGGCAAGACATTCGAAGTATTGGCGTGAATTGCTCCCATTTGGCCCACACAGACAGCTTACAATTAAATTTATTTGATGAGCCTGAAGTGCAAGTCGCAAATGCAAAAATCGATTTTGTTGTAGATAAGATCCGGCAGAAATATGGATTCAGATCGATCGTCCATGCCCATAGCTTGTTAGAAGGTGGTCGAGCAATTGCACGAAGCTCTCTTGTAGGTGGGCATGCGGGTGGATTAGCCGGTATAGAAGGTGAAGGTCATGCGTCGAACGAAAAAGGAATTTCTCGATTACAATGAATACCGCGACCGCCCTTTTGGATTGAAATGGGGCACAGCATTTGCAATGGATGAACTGATGAGTGGTATCAAAAAAAACGAAGCATGGGCTATCAAAGAAATCCAGCCGCTAACTCCGATGTCTCGTGAGGAAATCGATGCCGTACTATTAGAATCTTTTCTTTACCATAAAAAAATCACCCTTCAACGAAACACAAAAGACGAATTTGGCAGATACCTAGAAAATATTGAAGGAATATTTACTGGTGAAGCTTACGATTATTACTTAGTTCTTGAAGATACGAAGATCTACTGGTCAGATATTCGTCATATTGAGAAAAAAGAGGAGGAAAAATGGTTCACGGTCGCTTTTTCTGACGATGCATCCATACAACCATCCTTACACTCAAAACAGAACATCCAAGAATTGGAACAGATCAAAGATGAATTTTATCAACAATTCCCTGAAGAGGAGTGAATTTTTTATTTATCCCTTCATTGCTTATCATTATCCATTTCCTCCCATTTTTTAGAAAGAAGTGATTCTATTGAAAACTGCTGATAAACATTTCGAAACTATTGTCATTACTACTTTTATAGCCAAGCAACTCATCATTGTCCACTGTAAAAATGGACAAACATATCATGGGTTTGTCCAACCTAATCTCACAGAAAAAGGCTTCATGTTAGAGGAACAGTTTATTTCTTGGATAGATGTCCTAGAGATCCAGTTGACGGATCAATATTTTCAATTTTGGGAAGATATTTTACATTTGGAAAACGAACATAGCTGAATCGAGTAATGAGTAAAAAAAATAGGAAAATGAACTTTTTCTATCAACCAAATGCATTAAAAGAGTTGTGGGAACAAGAGTAATGACCTTCAATAAATTTATATTATCCCTGTATATCAAATCACTAAACAAACGCAAATAGAAACACCAGAGTTATTAGTAATACATGCTGAATTCGTGTTTCTACTGGGATTTTCTGTACTGCTAGTTTATTAATATTACTTTTCTAATTCAGCCACTTAATTACTTCTATTACTATGAAAAAGCATGGCGTCATCTGCCTAGTGTGGAGGTTCAAAGCAGATAGCATTGTATAAAAAATCCTGCTACTTCGCCAGTAGTCGACACGACTCTCTTTTATAGAAAACTATGAACATGGGAAAAATCTAAAAAACATCTCTGCTACAGACTCTCGAGTAAACGGTGGGAGCAGAAGCAACTCCTTCGGAAATAAGCCGAAATTCACAAAAATTTGAAAAGCAATTTTCGTTCATTTCTTCTTATTTCTCCGAGTTAAACACTTCTGTCCTAGCCTCTCTCAAATAAACGGCGTCCCACGGTTAGGTTTTTCGGAAAGTTCAAAAAAAAAACGAGCAATACAAAAAGCGTATTGTTCGTTTTTTCTTCAATTTCTCAAGCCGAGACGACATTTGTCTCGATTGTATCATTCATATATTATCGAATATTCCCAATTCTTTTTCACGAATTGATCCGTCGTTCCTTCAATTCTTTTTTTATTTGTGGATATAGTTTGTCTAAATCGTAAAAAAACATTGTCAGGATCGATAAGCCAATTAGAAGCAAAGGCAGATAGCCATACATGATTTTAATGGCAAATAGCGCTTGTTCACTTTGTTGCGTTACTCCTGCTTGGTAGTTTCCCCAAGCCAATAAAAATCCTGCAAGAGCGCCAGCAATTGCTTGTGCTACTTTTCCCAAAAAGCCGTTGATTGCTGACAGTGAACCTGAAACATTAATTCCTGTTTTCCATTCTCCATAATCCACTGGATCAGCTTGCATTGAAAAATAGATGCTTTCTTTCATACCGTAGCCAATTGCTGAAATTACCGCACCAGCTAAAATAAGCAGCTGCTCTTGTTTAGCCAGAAGAATAAAAACAAGTCCCACAGCTTGAATGAGCGAAGAAAGAATATATAGGTTTCGTTTTCCTAAACGCTTGGCTAAAGTCGGCACTAAAAAATTAGCAAGCATTGGAACAACTGACATGATGGTAGCTACGGAAACCGATAAGGCTTGGCTTCCTATTACTACTGTATAATAATAGACCAACGCGCTTGTTTGGATAAAATAGCCAGTCCACATAAATAGGATATTCACAGCAAAAATGAGCCACGGACGGTTCATTTTTAGTGAAGAAAGAACCTTTTTTAAAGAAATATTTTCTTGTTTTGTCGGGATCTCTCTCACGTTGAAAAAAGTGAATAAGAAAACGAGACAGCTAATGAAACCAAAAATGATCATCAGTATTCTAAAGCCTTTCGCCTGGTTCCCTTCACCAAACGCAGCAACAAATCGTAATGCAGTGGCACTGACAACTGTGGCACCTAGAAAAGCAAAGAATTTCCTCGTTGTTGATAATGCTGTTCGTTCATCTGTATCTGCCGTCAAGCTAGGCAAAATGGATGCCATTGGGACATTGACGATCGTATAGGAAAGTGATAAGCCAAAATACGTAACGTAGGCATAGATCAACTTACCATTAGCAGAAAAATCTGGCACGCTAAAACAAAGATACGCAAACAAAGCAAACGGGATCGCCCCAAAAAGAAAGTAAGGTCGTGATTTTCCCCAACGTGTATGGGTGTGATCAATCAAATAACCTACGAGTAAATCAGTTATCCCATCGAAAAAACGAGTTAATAAAAACATCAGGCTCACCGCAGCGGCGTTCAAAGCCATAATATCTGTATAAAAGAATAGTAGATACAAAGAAATCATTTGCCAGATCAAATTACAAGCAAAATCTGAAACACCGTATCCAATTCTCTGCCGCCATTTAGAAATCGGCTTACTATTCATCGTATTCATTTCTAGAGAATCCATGATCCTGCCTCTTTTCTTCGCTAAATATATTTTTTGATCAAATAAGCTGGTGTACAGCTCCACGCATGACAATAACTACTCATGATCGGACTTCCATATGGAGAAAAATCTGGTTCTTCTGGTTTAAAAGCTTCCCAGAATGTATCAGCACCCAGTTCAATCATTTTCCCCCAATAATTTTTCAATAATTGAATCGCTTCTTCTTTCAGACCCGCTACAAACAATGCCTCCACAACATGGTGATACATGTACGGTGTCGCAATCCCAGTGATAGGAAATTGTGTAGAGATCATTTCTTCCATGATTTTGCTATTTTTTTCTTGGTCAAATACTTCTGCTAGTACCATCCATACTTGGCTTGCTACATTGATTTCCTTTGATTGCTCGATGATAAATTGATTTTTCTCTTCATCAAACAGCTGAGTTTGAGCAAACACTGTTAATTCTCCTAGTTGCTCTTGGTAGGTGATAAGATCAGGTTCTTCCATCCATTCTGCTAGTTGGATAAAGCGTTTCAGTGCATAAATCAAGACAGCTTGCCCTGCGGTACTCTTTTCAAATTCATTCGACCAGTCAATAAATACAGGCCATTCGTCTAACAAATTCAGGCGTCCTTCATCATCTACTAACGTCAAAGCTTGATCGATTTGTTTTTTTGCTGCAGGGTACAAATCACTTAATACTTCTTGGTCCTTTGTCTGATAATAAAAATCAGCTAAAATCACAGCGAAAAATAAGCTGTAATCAAATAAAAACGTATCATCGGGAATCAGATTTGGAGCCGTGAAAACATTCGCAGGGATTTTTCCATCTGTCGTAGTCATTCCTCCAAACAGGTATAGACAACGTTTAGTCAAGGCTAAATCCCCGAAGGTAGCATAGTTTGCTAAGGCCTGTAAACGTAGGTCTCCTATCCACAAACGCCGATCTCTTTTCGGACCATCTTCAAAAACTTCTTGCATACAGTCAAACAAAGTTTTTACTGAAATATCGTAGATAGTAGATAACTCGTCATCTTGGATCTCAAACGATGTAAGTTGTTCCATCGCTACACAGCTTTCTGCCACAAACACTGGGTTAGAAAAACTTGCTTGCCATTTTGGTGACGTATCAATTACCGCTAGTTCGATAAATCGACAGCTATAGCGTCTAGGCAATTCCAATCGTGCAGGTAAGACATCTAGATGGATATACTCTTCTTGGATCCAAGATTTTGATAACCATCCATCATAGTCATTGGAGTCTGCAACTACTTCTGCCGGTACTTCAGCAAATTTCACTCGTAAATATAATGGTGCATCCATAGGCGAACCGACTGAAGTAATATCGATGCTAAAATGACCAACGTAGTGATCTCCTAGATCTAAGATAATTTTTTGATCTCTTCCTAAGCCATATTTCGCTAAATCACTGATTTTCTTTTCGCTAACTACGGCTGAATAACCATTCAAGCCATTTTCATCTTCAATGATTTCCGTGATACCAACTGGTTGGATGTCCGTTTTTAAAATTTCTGGTAGATTTTCTTGTGCTTTTTTCAATAACCGTTCTTCTCGATTCCATGTCACGTCATTGTTTATTTGAAATGTAAATGCCATTTTCTTGCTCCCCTTTTTTGCTTCGCGCTCTTATACTGTGAGTTTTTCTTGTTGTTCGTGTTGTTCTTCTTTGATAGTCGTTGGAAGGACAGGATATTTTTTCTGTAAGCGCATCATGATGATTCCTGAAATCGTTGCAACTAACACAATACCTGCAAAACCAAACATTGAAGTTTGGATACGTCCGGGTGCTACCAAATACGGTGTCACAAATGCAAATAATCCACAGCACATCCGTGAAAAGCCATTGATAAATCCTTGCAGTGATGCTCGAACCTCTGAAGGAAATGATTCTTGTGTCCAAACTTTATAAATTGCTTCTCCTGCTAAAGGATTACCAAAGTTGTAAAAAGCGATTGTGATGGCTAAAGCGATAAATCCTGCGCCACCGCCAATCAGCGCCATGCCGAGCATTGCGCCAAATTGGACAATCGCCCCGATGAAGAATGCTTTGTTTCTAAATCTCCCCCCTGCTACAGAGGCAAAAGCAATTGTCGTAACCAGAGAAATCACATTTAATGCAATTCCCAATCCTGTCGCTTGGGCTTGACTAGCACCAGCATTTGTCAATGCATATGTTTGAAATTGTCCCCAAGTGTTGGCTAACAAATTCCAACATACATAGAAAACTAAAATTGCAGCGAAGAACCCTAAATATTTTTGTTTATTGTTACCAAATAAAATTGTTTTGAACGAAACATCCTTAGTTTCGCCAGTTACTTTGATCATTGCTTGACGAGCTTCCCCATCCTCATGGAATTTTCTAAATTTAGGAGAAACAACACGCCAAATCCAAGTAAAAACAGCAAATGCACATAAAATAGCAAAAACGATCCGTGCACCTAAAACACCTTCAACTCCTGATAAAAGAAAAGAGCAAATATACGAAATAAATACACCGACTTGCCAAAAAATTTGAGTAGATGAGATCAATCGTGCTGAAGTTTGTTCATCTGGTGCATCATGAGAAACCACAGTTAAACTTAGTGGTAAGTCAGCCCCAGATGCGACTCCCATAATGATCACTCCTAACAATAGCATCGGGAAACTAGAAGAAAAGATACAGATAGCAGCGCCAATTGCATAAAATAAATTAATCCAGTTAAATGCACGAATAAGTCCAAATAGCTTTGAAATCTGTCCAGTAAACAACGAACCGAAAGCGATTGCAAAAGTGAGTCCACCTGAGATGATCCCTACCTGACCAGTCGTTAACTCCAATCCTTTTTGCCAAACGGGAATCGTAGCAGATAATCCAACAATACAACCCGAGCCAAGCATCGACCCAATACCGGCCGCTACTGCTAATGGTGAATATTCTTTCACCGTAGCTGTCGCTGATTTTTTTTGATTTACCATGTAGAACACTCCTTATTAATAATTTTGATTGTTCGAACACTTTGAATTGTAAACGGATTCTGTCATTTGGACTATAGCAAAAAAACAGGATTTTTTATCCAAATCACAGAATACCTAAACGAAAAGTTACAAAAAAAAAGAGAATAAAATCAGACATTACTGATTTAATTCTCCCACTATTTTATAACTTACTGTTTCTTTAAAAGGCGTTTCTGCAATTCTTTGGGCGTTAGATCTGTATACTTTCCGACTAATTTATAAAGGGAAGCAATTGTTTCAAACCCAATCTCGTATGAGATATCTTCAAAACTTTTATCCGTTTCTCTCATCAATTCGATCGTTGTTTTATAGCGTAACGAGTTGACTAACTCCTGAAAAGAACTGCCAGTTTCTTTTTTTAGTTTATTACTCAAATAATTCGCATTATACCCAAAATGTCTTGCCAATTCTTGTAAGGTCAAATGTCTAAAGTGACTATCGATATAGCGCAAAATAGCAATTAATTCATGATTTTCACGATTACTTATGTACTCTTCTTCTAGATCACGCGTCAATTCGATCAATAATAAAGACAACAATAAATTGAGTGCGCGCATATAATAATCTTGTTTATTATAGTATTCTATAATCATCTTATGCAACAGAACTTGCACTTCTGTGTTATCCCCACAATGAAAGTGGATAAACGCATCGTGTTTTCCCCCTTTTTGTGAAGCATTTAGTAAAAATTCATTCACAAGTCCACGCGATTTCACCATATTCATGACAATTTCTGTGGTGATCGATTCTTCTTTTAACAAAACGTTGATCAAAAGATCATCCTCATTCAATGGATCGATCCGTTGAACGATTTCTTTATCTAATAACAACAGCTCGCCCTCAGATAACACAATTTTTTTATCGTTTACATACTGCACACAAGAACCAGATAACATATAATTAAATTCCACAAATTCATGGGTGTGTGCAGGCATTTCTGCGTAGCGATGATGCTTATTGATAAAAATATTTCCTTCAGAGAAAAATTGTTTTTTTGGCATTTTAGGTACTGCTACTTCTTCATAAGGAAGATGTTGGTCGTTGATATTTTTACCATCTAGACGCTGTTGACACTCAATTTCATTATCTGTCATCAGATATTCTTTTAACTGGATAAATGTAAACATCGGCACCGCCTCCCTGGATTCTATTTTCCACGATAGCGATGCCGATGGCAATAAAATTTTTTCTTATACTTCTAACATCCAAAAGCTAAAAGAAGAACTTCCTAACCCAGTGAAGATTTTTTTTTGGATACTCTGGCGAATAGATAGGGAGAATATCCGAGATAAAAGATAGCCGCAGTACATAGATACAATATCAAGGGTACAATAAACGTTGTGAGAATAATTCCCATCGAAGCACTGGCAATCTGTTCTTTATTTGCGACATATCCAGTGTAAGTCAAAATCAGACCAGGTACTGCTCCTCCCACTGCCATTGCAAATTTCATGATCAGAGAATTGAAGGAGGCCATGAGAGCAGCCGATTCGATCCTCAATTCTTTCCTTATAAGATCTACATTATCTGCTGACAAACTGTATTGAAGTGTATTTGTCAAACCGAGTCCTATTTGGACCATAACGTATGCGATTAGAAAAATCACTTTTGACTCGTGAAAACTGATCAAACATACCATTGCTATACTAAGTAGCACTAATGCACAGGTATATAGATTTTTCTTTCCTAGCTTTCTTGAAACTTTAGGTACGATCATTCCTGCACCTAAAGCGCCAAAGAGCCCAACAAGACTGGCAACGCTTAGTAAACGTGGATCCTTTAACATATAATTTAGATAATACAACAGTGAACCATTGAAGATATTACTTGCTGCTGTAATAAAAAGCATGCTGACAAAAAGGATTGCAACCGGGCGGATCTTCAAAATGTTCCGAACTTCTTTGAAAGAATAGTTTTTTTCCTTTACGGAATCCACAACTTCTTTATTCACTCTTTCTTTTAAGGCGAGTGTACCTATTATCGTAAAGAATAAAACGACGATCACTGCACCGGTAATCAACACCAGGTAACCAGAAATGCCATCACTATATATTGAAAGCAATAATGGTGCAATCACATTTAAAAGTGTTGGCCCAACGGTATAAGCAATTCCTTTTATTGAGGAAAGAATGTTACGCTCATTTTCTTGATTCGTTAAAACTGGAAGCAGACTATTCAAAGGAATATCCATCAAGTCAAAGGTAACACCTAGTAAAATGTAAGAAAGACTGATTGCAATGATTTTATGACTCGTAAAAAGAAGTGGAGAAAACCAGACAAGTAGATAATTGATACAGCAGATCATCGTTCCGATAATAAGAATAGGTCGATATTTTCCAAATTTAGTTGTTGGAAAGCGATCAATAAAGAAGCCTATGAGTGGATCACTAATTCCATCAAGTAATCTTGAAACTAAGAAAAGTGTACTAACCGTGGCAGGCGCTATACCAATCACATCTGTATAAAAAATCAAAAGATACGTATTTAGCAATGTCATGATCGGAATATTCCCTAAATTCGTTAATGCAAATCCTACTTTCTCAAGTCGGCTGATTTTTGTACGTTGCATTTTGTCCACCTCATCTTAAATCTTCCTCAGATCGTCTCTGGCTCTAACATCACGACACATTCTTTTGCTACTTCTAATGGATATTCTTTACCATCAAATTTCAGTATGCCTCCCGTTTTCGTAGCACTAACAATCAACTGTGTCTCTTCTTTTTTGATTTTCACTAGTCCGTTTTTGATTGGAAACTGTACATCTAAAGTAGTAAATGTATCTAGTTTCGGCTCAACGGCAAATGTCTGATAGCCTGGAGATGTTGGTTTGATCCCTGCAAAATACCGGCCTAATAAATAGATTGGACTTGCTCCCCAAGCATGACATAGACTTTTTCCAAAAGGATCCCCATACATCTCATAAATTGCATCGCCCTTTTCCTCTGGAATATATTCTTCCCAGAAAGTCACAGCATTCTTTTCGACCATTCCGCCCCAGTAATCACACATGATTTGATATACCTGATTTGTTTGCCCCATTTTACAAAGCGCATCTTGTTCAAAGAATTTAAAATACGGCGTTGTAATTTCAGTGATTTCGTCATTTAACAACACATTCTCTAAAATTTGTTCTTTCTTTTCTTGATCTACTAAGTCAAATAAAATAGCAAAGATATTGGCGTGGCGAGTCACGTTTCGGTTTCCTGATTCGTAGGAATCAATAAATGCCTGTTTGTCGTTATCCCAAAAATAAGTCATGACATTTTCTTTTAATTGTTCATATTTTTCTGTGTAGCCATTTTCTTCACCCAAGATATCTGCACAATGTTGCATCGTTTGATAGGCTTTGAGTAGTAAAATTTGTTCAGCAGCTAATGTCCCTTCACGATCCATTTCACTCCAATCAATGAACAGCCAATCTTTCTTTCGCCCATAAATAAATCCAAGTTGATTCGTTTGTGCTTCTAAATAACTCATCATTGATTGCATTTTAGGATAAATCTGTTTCAAGAAAGTCTTGTCTCCAGACATCATATAGTGATTTTCAATTGCTATAACCCACAAGATCGAGTAGTCAACAATTGTATTCATGTGTTGCTTCATCTCATTTTGTCCACGCAAAGCTAACATCGTTCGTGTATTGATCTCTTCATCAAAAAAGAGATATTGGTTAATAAAATAGCTTTGATACGCATCGCCTGACCAGATCCAACGGTCTCTTTTGATTCCATCAATAAAGAATAAGCCACTACACAAAGTAAATGTTTCAACTGAAATAGACCATATCTTATTCAACAATTCGTCATTTGAATGGAAAGTCGCCTTATTTTGTAATGGAAGATACTCATGTATTGCATCAATCGAAACTTGTTCACTTGTGACATTTGGAATAAACAAGTAACGAAACGCGCGTTTTCTTGGGACCGTTTTACTTGTTGCTTGGTTTTCTTTGTAATAACACATCTCGATGTCCAAGGCTTCCGATTCTGATTCTCCATAGCAAATGGTCACAGGTTCATTTACAGCTAATTTGTTAATGGCCAGTGTGCCAAAGATTGCTCTTCCATAGTCGATTAGAACCCCACCCTGTCTTTCAACTTGTGAAACTGCTGAAACTACTTTACATTCATAGTAGACACGGTTTGGATCATGGTCTTTTGTTAAATACAAAGAACTCCATCCAGCAGGTGACTCATCAATAAAATTACTTGCTACCCACCCTAGATCACTTTTGATTATTTCTCCCTCAATAAAAACAGCAGGTAACCCTTCTGTATTTCCTATAAATACACGTATTTTATTTTTTCCTGGTTGGCATGTAATTTCTTTACCTAGAGAATATTTTTTCCCATAGACTTCTGCATAGCCGATACCCGTTGCATAAACAATAAAAGAAGTCTCTTCTGATAATTCATAATAACGTTTGAATTTCACATTTCTATGGCAATCGTCCATGTTCCAATATGCTGGCCAATCATAACCTCGTTCTTCTCTCGAAAAATTTTGTAGTAACCCTTGTCGTATTTCAAAATCGCCTGGATACCATAACCATCTTGCTTGATTGTTTTCGATCATTTTCCTCACTCCTATGCTCTTTTTGCGTTCAACGATCCTTGTTCTCTGTTTTCCTTCTTATCTTCTTTCTTCTGAGTTCTCATCATGAAGATACCCGCCATAGTTGCAACCACTACGATTCCTGCAAATCCATACATGGACGTCTGAATTTTTCCAGGTGCTACTAAGAAAGGAGTGATAAATGCGAATAATCCACAGCAAAGTCGAGAAAAACCATTGATAAATCCCTGGATTGAAGCACGAACTTCCGTTGGAAATGATTCTTGTGTCCAAACTTTGTAAATCGCCTCGCCTGCCATTGGATTACCGAAATTATAAAATCCAATTGTCACAGCTAGTGCGATAAAACCAGCTCCTCCACCAATCAATGCCATTCCGAGCATTGCGCCAAATTGAACGATAGCCCCTACAAAAAATGCCTTGTTCCGATACTTGCCTCCTGATACTGAAGCAAATAAGATCGTAGTGCATAATGAAATGATATTTAAAACAATTCCTAGCCCCGTTGCTTGTGTTTGGCTAGCACCCGCATTCGTCAGTGCGTATGTTTGGAACTGTCCCCATGTATTCGCTAACAAATTCCAACAAACATAAAACAAAAGAATTGCTAGAAAGAATTTCAAATATTTATCCTTTTGTTGCCCAAATAATACCGATTTTATTGAAACTGTTTGAGCTTGTGTAGCCTCGTTTTTTATTTCCTTTTGCCGTTTGATTCCTTCTAAATGGAAGTATTTGAACTTCTGTGAAAATGTCCGCCATAACCAAGTGATGATAGCAAAAACACATAATATGCAGAAAACGATCCTAGCGCCTAAGACACCACTGATCCCTGACAGTAAAAAAGAACAAATATAAGAAATAAAAATACCGACTTGCCAAAAAATCTGTGTAGCAGATACTAGTTCTGCTGAAGTCTTCTCATCAGGTGCATCATGAGAAACAACAGTCAAACTGATGGGTAGATCCGCCCCGGAAGCTAACCCCATAATCAACACGCCACTTAGTAAAGTGTAAAAATCTACTGAAAAAATACAAATGGCAGAGCCAATGGCATAAAACAAATTGATCCAATTAAATACTTTAAATAGACCCATTCCTTTCGATAGCTTTCCAGCAAACAATGACCCAAAAGCAATAGCGAAAGTTAAGCCTCCAGAGATAAAACCAACTTGTGCCGTTGATAGTTCTAACCCTTTCTGCCAAATTGGAATCGTTGCGGACAATCCGACAATACATCCTGATCCTAACATTGAACCTATTCCAGCAGCCGTTGCTAATTGGCTATATTCTTTAGTCAATGAATTCTTTGATCCTATTTTTCTCATTGATTTTGTCTCCCCCTTCATTCCACACATTTATATTAACCGTTTTCATAAGAGGGAAACAATTTCTAAAATCTAGAATGTTTATATCAAATCTACAGGTTTTTGTGGTAAATTAAACGAGAGTTCTAATAAATATAGGAGGATGGATGGATGGACTGGAAAAAAGAATTATTTCAAGAAACAGAAGTAGAGAAATTGCAAAAATTGACTGGAAAGAACATCAATACAATGAATTTGAATTACCATCGTTCGATAGTTCCAGAAATTCCTAAAGCTGATTTTTTTCAAGTGAGCAATATTGCTGTCACCAAACACGCAAGGTATTCTTACACACCTGCACATACCCATCATTTTATTGAGTTGAATTATATGTTCAATGGAAATTGTACGCAACGCTTAAATGGCGAAACCTTTCACTTAAAAAAAGGAAACTTACTCTTGCTGGATAGAAAAGTCATCCAACAGATTGATTATGTAGGACAAGAAGATATCCTCATAAATTTTTTGATTGATTCTGCTTCTGTGCAAAGTGAGTTACTCCCTAATCTACCTCAATCAACAAATTTGATTACCGATTTTTTCTTTCACTCACCTCATAGAGATGAAGCACACACAAATTATATTTTACTTGATTTGTCTGAACAGTTATTAGCAAAAAAGATCATTGAAAGCCTGATTTTAACAATCAAACAAACAGATAATACAACCAACCCATTACTGAGAAACCTCTTGTTTTCTGCCTTGATGGTTGAAAGCACCCAAGCACCTGTCTTGGCAACAAATAAGAACGTAACAAAAAATGAACCATTGATCCAAATTCTTCAGCACCTGAACAATCACTATACAGATATTACCTTAGAAAAATTAGGTGAAACTTTTGGTTATAATAAAAACTATTTGAGTAATCTGCTTAAAGATAAAACAGGGAGTAGTTTTCAAGAACTTATTGATCAAAAAAGGTTATCCGAAGCAAAACGGCTCATGAACGAAACCGAAGATAGTTTAAGCACAATTGCCCTGAAAATCGGATATAAAAGCGTTCCCTCTATTTTCAAACTATTTAAAAAAGAAACTGGTCAAACTCCCGATTTTTTTAGAAAACAAATGAGGATGAAACAAAAGTGACCTCACTCTTGTCTCATCCTCTTCCTCAATTAAAAATCTCTTCGTAGTTCTTGAAGTCTAGCAACTTCTGTACTTTTTTTGTTGAATGCGCTTCTTTGAAAAAAATCTAACTTTTTAAGCTACTCAACAAATGGTTCTTCTCCTAATGCTTGTTGGGCTGCTAAATTAAGCACGCTCCATTGGCGATCAAAACCTGGTTGGAAGAAGAAATCTGCTTCCGCTAGATCCTCGATCGTTAGTTTTTGTTGGATAGCCAAAGCCAAAACGTTTCCTTGAGCTGTGATATCATAAGTGGATAAGACGGCACCACCAAGGATTTGATGTGTCATAGGATCAAAGAACAATTGGACAGATACTTTTGGATTGCCAAATTTTTCAGGAACATATTTTGGACGTAAGGTGTCTTCATAATAAGAAGAACGGATAGCGACTCCTGCTTTTGATGCTGTAAAACTATTCAATCCGCTAGCAGCAAAATGATAATCAAATACACTTAATGCAGAGGAGCCAACAACGCCACCAAACGGTTTGTTTGGCACTTTTTCAAACAAATGCTGAACGACATAACGGGCTTCTCTTCTTGCTACTGTTGCTAAAGCAATTGGCATTTTTGTACGTGCAGGAACAGAGTAAGCCAATGTTGCATCTCCAACTGCATAAACATCTGACAGATTTGTTTGAAGATACTCGTCCGTAATGATCCATCCACGCTCGTCTAGATCGACTACTCCTTTTAACCACTCCGTATTGGCTTTGACACCAGCTGCTTGAATGACGAGGTCTGTGGCGATCTCTGCTTGTTCTGTCTGGATAGCAGCTACTTGACCTTCACCAGTAAACGCATTGATTTTCGCTCCAGTTACCACGTTGATTCCTTTTTCTTTTAGATGGTCTTCTAAAATATCTGTCATTTCTTTATCTAAATAAGTGCCTAATGGACGATCAATCACATCTAATAGAGTCACTTCTTTGCCTGCTTTACAAAAAGCTTCTGCTGCTTCGATCCCGATATAGCCAGCACCGATTACCGCAACTTTCTTCACATTCGGATCAGTTAATTTTGCTTTGATTTTCGTTGCCCAATCGTAGCCACGCATTAAGTATACGTTTTCTAAATCAGTTCCTGGAACAGGCAATGAATTTGGTGTCACACCTGAGCTTAAAATCAATTTATCGTATGCATAGTCTTTTGTTTGATCATCTGATGAACGAACAACTGACACAGTTTTTTTATCTGCATTGATTGCTGTCACTTGATGATTGTTTAAAATATGAACATTTGATTGTGGAAAGTTTTCTGGTCTGAAATTTCGTACGTCATTGACATCTGTTACTTGATCTTCTAAATATAATTCCATTCCACATGACATGAATGAAACGTAATCTCCCGCTTCAAATAAAGTAATATCGACATCTTCACCATACCTAGATAACAATTCTAAGATTGATTGATGTCCTCCGTGTGATGCACCGACAATGATAACTTTAGTTTTTTCCATTGATGAAACCTCCTTGTCCAATTATTTAGAATTATTCTAAACAATTCAAACATAACACTCCGTTTTTTATAAATCAAAAGAAATGCGTTCCACATGAAACTCAATAAAAAAAACATTTAGTACGTCGAGGACCCCGATCTAGTAGTGGTAAACGCAAATAACCCGTTGATCCTAAAATCAAGACGATTTTACGATCAACGGAGGTTGAGGTTGGGACAGAAGTGTTTAACTCCGAGAAATAAGAAGAAATTAACGAAAATTGCTTTTCAAATTTTTGTGAATTTCGGCTTATTTCCGAAGGAGTTGCTTCTGCTCCCACCGTTTATTCGAGAGTCTGTGGCAAAACTGATTTTTAGTTTTGTCCCACGCTCTTTACTTGGTAGATTATTTACCTAAAAAAGTACGGATACGTCGGCAAGCTTCTTCTAGTTGAGCCATACTGCTGGCGTAAGAAATCCGGATAAAGCCTTCTCCTTCTGGACCAAATGCAGAACCTGGAATACAAGCCACTTTCCCTTTTTCTGCCAATTGCAAACAAAAATCCCAAGAATTAAGCGTAATTGTTTCTGGCAACTTACAAAATAAGTAAAATGCACCATCTGGTTGTGAAATATGAAACCCTAACGGAGTCAGTTCTTTTAAAAGATAATCTCTTCTCTCCACGTAGCGTTCTTTCATTTTTTCCCCGTCATTCATTCCTGCTGTTAAGGCTTCAACCGCTGCTTTTTGCGAATTTGTTGTAGCAGAAGTAACAAGGTATTGATGGACTTTGATGATTTCATCGATCAAATATTTTTGAGCGAAGATGAAGCCAATTCGCCAACCAGTCATCGCATGAGATTTAGATAGCCCATTGATGACGATAGTCTGTTCTGGTAGATATGTCGCCATCGAAACATGGTCACCCACATAATTCAATTCTGAATACACTTCGTCACTAATGACGAATACTGGATGTTGTTTGATTACTTCAGCTAGTTTGATCATTTGTTCCGCAGATAATAATGTTCCTGTTGGATTACTAGGGTAATTCAAAATGATTGCTTTGATCGACTCACCATAAGTTTCAAATGCTGCCTCTAACTGTTCTGGTTGGCAGATAAAACCCGTTTCTGATGTATCTAACGTGATCAATTCCGCTCCTGCTAGATCGACCATTGGTTTATATCCTGGATAAGCCGGTGCTGGTATCAACACCTTATCGCCTTCTTCTAAGACGGCTAACAAGGAAGCTGCGATCGCTTCAGTAGCTCCCACAGTCGTCAATACTTCTGTTTGGGGATCATAGTCCAAACCGTAACGTTTTTTCTGAAATGCACACGCTGCTTCACAAAGTTCTGGCAGTCCTCTCATTCCAGTGTAGTGTGAATAATTTTCTTCAATTGCAGTGATACCGGCTTGTTTCACATGTTCGGGTGTAGAAAAATCCGGTTCACCTAAAGTCAGTTTGATGATACCAGGGATCGAAGAAATTTGTTGATCGAAATTTCTGATTTTTGAAATTTCCACGGTCTTAAGTCGCGGATTAAAGCGGTTGGTCATATTCATTTGGTTCTCTCCTCTTTGTCGCTGTTGCTACTTGGTCAATAGTTCCTTTGTTTCAAGAATCGTTTTATACCAAGCCACACCTTTTTCTAAAACTGCCATATTGAAATCAAACTGAGCATCATGAAGTGCTGGTGTATCTCCTACCCCTAGAAAGAAAAACACACAAGGGTATTTTTCGGTATATACACCAAAATCTTCTGCCTGTAAAACTGGCTTCTCAAGCTCATGCAATTTTTCTGAATGGGCTAATGCTGCATACAATTTTGCATCATTGTTAACAGCTGGATATCCATCATTATAACGGAAATGGATTGCCACATTTGATTTTTTTTGAAAATTTTCGGCTAAATCAGCTAATTGATCTTTTAAAAAGCGTTGTGTTTTTCGACTGTAAGAACGGATACTTCCAGAAATGACCACTTCATTTGCAAGCACATTACGGATGGTTCCCCCGGTTATTTGTCCGAATTTCAGCAAATGATAGAGATCCGCAGGCAAGCTCTGATCAAAATCATACACTTCTTTCATGAAACGTACGGCATTTTCAATACTATCGATGCCCTTCTCACTGGAAGCAATATGTGCGGACTTTCCTTTGATGATAATATCTGTTTCACTGCTTTGAGCCATGAAAGCACCCGCTCGTGAATACACTTCTCCTTCCGGTAATCCCGGCCATAGATGAAAGCCAAAGATTGCTTTAACTTGATAATGATCCAGTAACCCAGTTTGGATCACACTTTCTGCTCCCCCTGAAATTTCTTCTGAAGGTTGGAAAATCAACACAACGTTGTACAATAATTCATCCACATGTTGTGACACATAGTCTGTTAACCCCAATAACATTGCCATATGTCCATCATGCCCACATGCATGCATGAATCCTTCATGCGTCGAAGCAAATGGCAGATCCGTTTCTTCTTTGATGGGTAATGCGTCGATATCTGTACGAAAGGCAATCGTTTCTTGTTGATGATTGTCAAAATAAAGCAGCAATCCTGTTTCTCCAATTTCATGGAGCACACCTCCGCTATTTTTGACCTGTTCGTACAGATATTTTTTTGTTTTGAATTCATGAAAACCGATTTCAGGAATTTGATGTAATGCCATCCGATGTTTCGCTAACATGAGCGGTCACCATCCCTTCATAAATTCCTTTTACCACTGTTTCATACTGATCGTTTGCGACTCCAATGATCAGGTTCAATTCCTGTGCCCCTTGCGATAAAATCGATGTGCGGATACCCAGTTGATTCAAGATCGATAATACTTTCCCTGATAATCCGATCAACTCTTTATGCGGTCCTCCGACAACGGAAATCAAAGCCAATTCATCAATGATTTCGATTTCTTCTACCCCTAATTTTTCTTTTAGTTCTTTTGTGATCAAAAACAATTTATCGGCGATTGCTTCAGCAGATACAACAACACCGATATTATCGATTCCAGATGGGATATGCTCAATCGAGATACCATAGTTGGCAAAGATGCTCATCGCCTTCCAGATAAAGCCGATTTCATCTGACATATGTCTCTTGAATAGAGTAATCGAAAGAAAATCTTTACGTCCTGCAATCCCTGTCAGCCCATTTTCTTTCTCTACTTCATGGTTGGATATCCTTGTTCCTTTGGCTTCTGGTTCATTGGTGTTTTTGATTTGGATCGGAATATCTGCTTCCTGAACTGGAAAAACAGCTGCTTCATGTAAGACGTTTGCTCCCATATACGCCATTTCTCTTAATTCTCTAAAAGAAATTTCTTCAATGACTTTCGGAGAATCGATGATTCGCGGATCTGCCATCATGATTCCCGAGACGTCTGTCCAATTCTCATAGCTTTCAGCATCCAATGCTTTAGCCAACACAGCTCCTGTGATATCACTTCCGCCACGCCCCAATAGTTTTTCTTTTCCAAATGGATTTGCCCCATAAAAACCTGGAACCACTAGGGTCGTTTGCTGTTCATAAAATGAACGAACTGCCTGAGTCGTTTTTTCGTAGTCGATTTCTCCTTCATAATCAAAGAAGATCACTTCTTTTGCATCTACAAATGTGTAATGGAGATATTCTGCCATTAGCTGTGCTGTCAGATACTCTCCACGACTAACCAGATAATCTTGAGAAACTTTTTCATTCTGCAACCTTGTCTGGATCGCAGACAACTCTTTTTCAATCGGAAAAGTCAACTCTAATAGATCTCTTACCTGAATAAAACGATCACAGATTCGTTTCCAAAGTGGCGTCCAATCCACATCATGTTGGAGATACGCATGGATCAAATACAATAGATCAGTTACTTTGTCATCTTCATTCGTTCGCTTCCCTAAAGCAGAAACCACGATTACTTCTCTTTTTGGATCAGATAGAATGATTGATTTTACTTTTCTAAATTGTTCTTCGTTGGACATCGACGAACCACCAAATTTAGCTACTTTCATTCCTGCCCCTCCGTCATTTCCGTTAGCAGTGCTTTAGCAATCTGAACAGCATTCGCAGCTGCACCTTTTCGGATGTTATCGGCTACGGTATAAAGAAGAAGGCCATTTTCTGATGCCATATCCTGACGTATTCTCCCCACATAGACCTCATCTGTCCCTTTCGCTAAAATGCTTGTGGGATAACGGTGAGCGGGTAAATCATCAATGACTTTTATACCCGAAAAATTCTGTAGGCATTGGCGAACTTCAGCAAGTGTAAAGTCTTTTTCCAGTTCAACCGCAATCGAAACACCATGTCCTGTTTCAATAGGCACCCGCACACAGGTAGCTGAAACTGGAAGATCCGGTTGGTGTAGGATTTTTCGGGTTTCGTTGATCATTTTCTGTTCTTCTTTGGTATATCCATTTTCTAACGCCACATCAATTTCTGGCAGAGCAGTTTGACTAATGTCATAAGGATAAAGAAGAGGTTCTTCTCCTTTTTGTGTCCGATGTAAATCTTCGATCCCTTTTTGACCAGAACCTGACACTGCTTGATAAGTCGAATAGTTCACTCGCGTAATACCAAACGTTTGTTGTAGTGCTTTTAAAGGTAAAACAGATTGGATCGTTGAACAATTGGGATTAGCAATCAACTTGTTCAAGCGATGATCTTCTAAGTTTACTTCTGGTACGATCAATGGGATCTCTGGGTCTTCTCGCCAAGCTGAAGAATTATCTATTACGACCAACCCTTGTTCTCGTGCAATGGGACCAAAAGTTTGAGAAACTCCTGCTCCAGCTGAAAATAGCGCTAAACCATACCCTTCAAATGAAGTCTTAGTCAGTTCTTCGACTGTATATTCTTTCCCCTTAAATACACAGACTCTTCCTGCAGAACGTTTCGAAGCTAACAGCTTGAGACGCCCTACCGGAAAATCATATTCTTCTAAAACTTTCAACATTGTTTGGCCGACTAGACCAGTCGCTCCAACTACACAGGTATCTATTTTGCGCATGTTTCTCATCCTTTCTATAACTCACGTAGTGCATCGATCAATGCAGTATTTTCTCTAGTTTTGTCGTCTTTGATTTTCAATACACGAGCAGGTGTTCCTCCAACGACCGTATCTGGTTCTACGTCTTCTAATACAACTGCTCCGGCAGCTACCACCGCATTTTTGCCGATTCGAACACCTTCGACGACCACTGCGTTTGCTCCTACAAGTACACCATCTTCCACAATGACTGGTTGAGCTGAAGCTGGTTCGATCACCCCAGCTAAAACAGCTCCAGCACCGATATGACAGTTTTTTCCAACGATTGCTCGGCCTCCTAGTATTGCTCCCATATCGATCATTGTCTTTTCGCCAATCTCTGCCCCGATGTTTATAACAGCTCCCATCATGATCACCGCATGATCACCGATGGTCACCTGATCTCTAATGATCGCCCCTGGCTCAATACGGGCATTGATCGTTTTACTATCTAGCAATGGGACTGCACTATTTCGGGCAGTCTGTTCAATCTCGATTTCGAGGATTTTATCTGCCTCTTTTTCTAAGACTGGAGCAATTTCATCATAATCACCAAATACGATTTGACTGTTTCCTTGTCCGAATACCTTCGCTTGACCAAAAGTGATTGGTTCTGTCACATTTAAAAATACCTTCACGGGTGTTTTTTTCTCCGCAGTTTGAATAAAACGAATAATCTCCTGAGCATCCATTTTCTGATCCACTCCCTTACGCTAACATATCTTTCAATTGATACCATCCTGCTGGTTGATCCTTCAACCAAATTGCTGCATTTACCGCTCCATCGGCAAAAATACGATTTGAAAAAGCCTCATGTTTGATACTCAATACTTCATCAGTCGTAGCAAATAATACTTCATGTTCACCAGGTAATGAGCCCACGCGGATACTATGGACGCCGATTTCATCGTCATTTCTTGGCTGTTTTTCCCAACTATAGACTGGGGTAAGCTTTCTCACTTCTTGGATGCTTTCGATCAGTGTCTTTGCAGTACCAGAGGGAGCATCTTTTTTTTGACTATGGTGTTTTTCGATCAACTCGATCTGCCAGTTCTTTAACGCCGCTGTTGCTTGTTGGACTAGCTGATTCATGACTAAAACACCTAAAGAAAAATTCGAACTATATAAAACAGGAATGTCTTGCCCTGCTTGCTGGATTTTTTGAAACTGTTCCGAGCTATACCCGGTTGTGCCAATCACTAACGGAAGCTTTTTTTGCAGGCTATAGGTAAGCAGCTTCTCTAGGTTGTCTGGATGAGAGAAGTCAATCATGATTTCCGGTTCTTCAGTAAATACGAACGCTTCTGTTCCAGTTAATGAAGAAGTAAGTGTTACGGCTTCATCTCCGTAAGTTTGAACGACTTCTTGGATTCTTTTCCCCATTTTGCCATCCCCGATGACCCCGATTTTCATTCTTTCTCACTTCCTTTCGGTTCTAGTAATCGTGCAAGCTGTTCCTTTTTTTCTTCTGCCAAAGAAACAAGCGGCAAGCGTAAAGGACCTGCTGGTAATCCGAGTATCTCCATTGCTGCTTTTACAGGGATCGGATTGGTTTCACTGAATAACGCATGGATCAATGGCAGCGCATCTAATTGGATTGCTTGAGCTTTTTCAATATTTCCATTGTTAAAGGCACTGACCAGATCATGGACTTGCTTAGGCTTTATGTTTGCCCACACACTGATGACTCCACTTCCCCCTACACTTAACACAGGTAAGATCATATCGTCATTTCCGCTATAAAGTACAAAGGTTTCGTTCAATAATCGGGCGACAGCCATTACATATGAAATATCGCCAGACGCTTCTTTGATTCCAATGATTTTTGGATGTTTTGCTAACCTTTCTAAAACTTGGATGGGGATCGTCATTCCCGTTCTGGAAGGTACATTGTATAAGATGATTGGAACTGGAGATTGATCTGCAATCGCAGTAAAATGAGCAAGTAAGCCAGCATCACTTGTTTTGTTGTAGTAAGGAGTAATCACTAAGACTTGATCTGCCCCTAGTTCGGCAAAGCGGGTCACACGTTCAATCGTTTTTTTTGTTGCATTTGTTCCGGCTCCTGCGATTACAGGAACTTTTCCATTGACTTTCTCAACTGTGAACCGTAGAATCTCCTCTTCCTCCTCTGAAGAAAGTGTCGAGGATTCGCCCGTTGTCCCTAATACAAGTAAAGCATCCGTTTTTTCTGAAAGATGAAATGTAATTAGTCTTTCCAACCCATCGTAATCAACTTCACCCTGTTCATCCATTGGCGTAATCAGCGCCACGATTGATCCTTCTATCACTTAATTTTCCTCCCATTCTCTTGACCATTCCCGAACAGCTGGCCCCTTCATCTTGATCTGCTTCTCTCCTGAAATAATTAAATCGCCTAGTTCCAAGTGGACAGTCGCCTTGGGCTCAGAAAGATAACCATGATCTTTTGCTACTACATAAGCTGCACAACAACCTGTGCCACACGCAAGTGTCCAACCAACGCCCCGTTCGTAGGTACGTACAATCAGTTCCTCACTATTCAAAACTTGGACAAAGTTGACGTTCGTTTTCTCTTTGAATAAAGGATGATGACAAATTTGCTCTCCTACATCACGTGTCAACTCTGCTAGTGCATCTTCAACAAATACTACAGTATGGATCGTCCCCATAAATAAACTGGTGATCTTGATACCTTTTTGGTGAATCGTCAACTCTTGATCAATGATTGGTTCTTCCTGTTCCACCGCTAATTTATCCGTTGAATAATCTGGGCTGCCAATCATTGCTTCACAATAAAAAGGATCCTGATTTAAAATTTCGACTTTGATGATCCCCGCTAATGTGTGTACATCGAACTGTGATGCTTGAATGATACCTTGGTCGCGAACATAACGCGAGAAGCAACGGATACCATTCCCACACATAGGCGCACGACTACCGTCTTTATTGTAATAAATCATTTCAAGCGGTTCAGTTTTCACGGCAATCAATCCATCTGTATCGAAATTTTCTTTGCCACACAATTGGATAGCTAATTGGCTATAGTCAGTGACACCATCGTAATCAAGCAGAATAAAATCATTGCCGCAACCATTATATTTGTAGATCATCATAACACTTCACTCCTTAACAAATCTGCGTAGGATTGTCTGCGCACCACGATCTTCGATACACCGTCTTTGACAAACACCACTGCTGGAGTAAGTGCTCTATTGTAATTGCTACTCATGGAGTAACCATAAGCGCCTGTTGCATAAACAGCTAGAATATCGCCTGGTTCTGCCACAGGTAAATAGGTTTCTTGGATCACTACATCCCCAGATTCACACATTTTTCCGGCAACTGTTACCTTTTCGCTTTTTTCAGACTGCAACTTTGTGGCAAGATCACAGGTATATTCAGCTTGATAAAGTGCTGGGCGGATATTGTCTGTCATCCCGCCATCGACAAAATAGTATTTTTTATGTGGTGTTTCTTTGATAAATCCAACAGTATATAGCGTCGTCCCTGCCTCACCCACAATACTTCTTCCTGGCTCGATCATCAGTTGCTGAATGGTTTGTCCTTGTTTTTTCAACGCCTCTTCTGTATAACTGACTAACTCCTGTACTGATTTTTCGATCGGTAATGGTGCATCATTTTCTGTATAACGAATGCCAAATCCACCACCAAGATTCAATGAAAGAACGTCATCAAAATCCTGTAAATAACTAACCAGTTTATCGATTTCAGCTAACCATGCAGACATTTCAAAAATTTGAGAACCAATATGTGCATGAAACCCTTCCAAGAGAAGCTGTTCACTGTCTTGAATGATGTTCAATGCCTTTTGGCAAGCTTCACTTTCATAAAGCATACCGAATTTAGAATCGATATGAGCAGTCACAATGTATTCATGGGTGTGGGCTTCGATCCCAACATTTAGCCGGATCATGACATGGATTTTTTTGTTGTATTCTTGGCTTAAAGCATCTAATAACTCCACTTCCATTTCATTGTCCGCAATGAAATGATTGAGTCCATTTTCTATAGCAAAACGCAATTCATCTGGTGTTTTATTATTCCCATGAAAATAAATCTCTTCTACTGGAAACTCCGCTCGTAATGCCGTATAGATTTCACCGCCGCTGACTACATCTAGGCCTAAATCATATTTTTCAATCAGTTTTAACATCTCAACTGTTTGGAATGCTTTTGACGCATATAATATCTTGGTCTTAAAATGATCTGATTGAAACCCTTGCTTAAACGCCTTTATTGTATCTTCCAATTTTTTCTCATCATACACATAAAGGGGGGTCTGATATTTTGCCACTAATTGACTTACAGGAATTTCACCGATCATTAATTCTGACATGCAAGATTACCTCTTTTCAAAAATGATTTTTTTCTCATCAAATTGGAATTAACTTTGATTGAGATTTAAATTTTATTTGAATAATATTAAACAAAATTTTCTGAATTGTCTAGTATATTC
>SKEH01000157.1_pt1 | contig 46757 bp, 46 predicted proteins | sample 4826571 | NCBI WGS metagenome assembly SKEH01 (sample SAMN11008814, study PRJNA524170) | human gut metagenome | biome: Human fecal sample; material: Feces; isolation source: fecal sample from pouch patient p29 | host: Homo sapiens | place: Israel: Tel-Aviv | collected 2016-09-14 | reverse complement strand
GGCTGTATTTATCATGCCCTAAATCAGATATTTAACTCGATTCTCCGGGAGCCATTTCCCGATTAGGCCTGTATTTCAAAATAAAATTGCTTAAAATCGTTGATAACACTTGACTTAGAGTAGAAAAAAGCATCCCCATCGGGATGCTTTCTACTTGCTCTAATAAATGCCATAACCTGTCACAGGAATATAAGGCGTCCAATTGAAATCATACTCAGCTAGTTTTTCCAACTCCGTATTACCATCAATAATCGCAGTAACGCCTTGCGCAATCATCAGGTTCATCTTCTTCGGTCTCTCCGGATGTTCAGTAAATGGCACCAACACTACTGGCTTATGATTTGCTCGCATGAAGCCAATTTCAAACGCACAACCATCGTCTAGGATATCCATGTCATATAAAAACACGCCACAAGTGGCACTGTTTATCCCATTAAGGTCATTTTGGAAAGTACCCACTCGCCAGGTCATGCTTCTTTGGCCACCAATTTCTGGATTCTTCTCTTCCGGATCAACAAAATCATAATCGAATGGAAAATGTACTTTGGCAATGGTTGGATTCTTAGCCAATATTTCTTTTGCCCTTTCCACTCGTTCATGATCTATCTCTCGATTGAATGATCCACCTAAATAGATCTTACCGGTTGCGATTTTCTTTTGCATTTAGTTTTTCCTCTCAGAATATTAATTTTAAAAGCAGTATATCACATATTATTCGTTTTTTGTACTATGCATAGACATAATTTGCTTATTTTAAATTTTATATTGACATAACACGTACATTAATTTATCATCTTAATCGAATCATTCTTAAAATAATATCGATTCTGGAGGTAGAAATGAACTCAAAGTTCAAAAAGATTTTATCAGTTGGTGCGATTGTATTTGCGGCAGGTTTAGCCTTAACCGCTTGTTCGGGCAAGAAGCAAGGTGCTTCAACTAACAAGGATACCAAACACGGTATTGCCTTAATCACCGACCAAAACGGTGTTGACGACCATTCCTTTAACCAAGCTGCGTGGGCTGGATTTAAAGCTTACGGTAAAGAACATGGCTTAAAGCAAGGCAAGGGCGGTTATCAATACTTCCAATCAAGTGGTCCTTCCGATTTCGTTCCCAACTTCGACCAAGCTTCTAAGGCTGGTTATCAAACCATCTTCGGTGTCGGCTTCGAACTACAACAAGCAGTTAGTCAGGCTGCCAAGAAGAATCCTAAGAAGAACTTCGTAATCGTCGACAGTGTAGTTAATGGTCAAAAGAATGTTGCTTCTGTCACCTTCAAGAGTAATGAAGCTTCCTATCTCGGCGGTTTAGCTGCAGCTTACACAACTAAGACCAACAAAGTCGGCTTTATCGGTGGTGCCAAATCAGCCATTATTGACTTGTTCGAGGCGGGCTTTAGGCAAGGTGTAGCCGATGGTGCTAAGGCGCTTCATAAGAAGATCACCGTTCAAACTCAATACATCGGTAACTTCACTGCTACTGATAAAGCGAAGTCAATTGCTCAATCAATGTACGCTAACAAGGCCGACATTATTTACCAAGCAGCAGGTAATGCTGGTAACGGTGTCTTCCAAGAAGCTAAGGATTACAACCAAACATTACCAGCCGACAAGAAAGTTTGGGTAATTGGGGTTGATGTTGATCAATCCGGATTAGGCAACTACACTGCTAAGAACGGTAAGAAAGCTAACTTTACTTTAACTTCTGTCTTAAAAGGCTTAAACGTGGCTACTAAGAGTATTGCTAACGATGCATACAACAACAAGTTCCCAGGTGGCAAGCACCTTGTCTACGGCTTGAAGGGCAATGGCGTTTCAATTACTAAGGGACAACTTAGCGACAAGGCTTGGCAAGCAGTTCAAAAGGCACGTACGCAAATCATTGACGGTAAGATTAACGTTGCTACTAAGCCAAGTAAATAATTTCTAATTTAACAGTCAAAAACTCTTCGTCTTGATGGAGAGTTTTTTTATAGGAAATATCAAGCTATGGAAAATAAAAATACAGTTATTGAAATGAAACATATCGTTAAAGACTTTAATGGTTTTAAAGCTAATAACGATATCAATCTCAAATTGCATAAAGGCGAAATCCTAGCACTACTCGGCGAAAATGGTGCAGGAAAATCAACTTTAATGAGTATTCTCTCAGGTTTACTTGAACCCACTTCTGGTGAAATATTTGTTAACGGTGAAAAAACTAATATCGCTAGTCCCACGGCTGCAAAAAAATTGGGTATCGGGATGGTGCATCAACACTTCATGCTAGCTAATTCTTTCACAGTTTTAGAAAACATTATTTTGGGTCATGAGACTACTAAAGGACCTGTCTTAGATATTAAAAAAGCAAAAGAAAAGGTTTTAGCTTTATCTGAACGTTATCATCTAGCCATTGATCCCGATAAAAAAGTTGCCGATATCACAGTCGCACAGCAACAAAGGGTTGAAATCCTTAAGATCCTCTACCGCGGCGCAAATATCCTTATCTTTGATGAACCTACTGCCGTTTTAACCCCACAAGAAATTAAAGAATTTATGAACATTCTTAAAGAATTAGCTCATGAAGGTAAATCCATTATTTTAATTACTCATAAATTAGAAGAAATTAAGGCGGTCGCAGATGAAGTTACGATCATCCGTACTGGTCAGGATGTTGGTACTTATCAAGTCAAAGACATTAGCAACCAACGCATGGCAGAATTAATGGTTGGGCATGCGGTAGAAATGAAATTGACCAAAAGAGCCGAAAATTTTGGGCAAAATATTCTTGAGGTTAAAGACCTGCAAGTCAAAGAAAATCGCGGCAATTTGGCCATTAAAGGACTCTCACTCTCACTTCGCGCCGGCGAAATTCTAGGCATTGCCGGAATTGACGGCAACGGTCAAGATGAACTAGTTGAAGCAATTACCGGTTTACGTCACGTTGATCAGGGGTCCGTCATCATCAATGGTCAAGATATGACCAACAAGCCTACGAGAAAGATCACGGAACAAGGAGTAGCCAGCATCCCTGCCGATCGACAAAAATATGGCTTAATTCTGCAGATGTCGGTAGCAGATAACCTTATTTTGCAAAGCTACTACCAGCAGCCTTTTTCTCATCACGGAATTATCAACTTCGATGCAATCAAGAAGCATGCTAAAGCGGCAGTTAAAAAGTTTGATATCAGAACCGCCAGCAGCGATTTACCTACGGGAGAACTCTCAGGTGGTAATCAGCAGAAAGTCATTATTGCCCGCGAACTTGAACGAGGCAGTGATTTGATCATTGCCTTTCAACCAACTCGCGGACTAGACGTTGGGGCTATTGAATATATTCATAAACAATTGCTAAAAGAACGTGACAGAGGTAAGGCGATCCTCCTTGTCTCATACGAACTAAACGAAATCATGCAGTTATCTGACCGCATTTTAGTACTGCATGATGGTCAAAAATCTGGCGTAGTCAAGCCAGACCAAACTAATGAAACCGAATTAGGTTTATTAATGACCGGTATACAGAAAGAAGGACAAGACCTTGATCAAAGTTTCAGCTAAAACAAAACGTTATTTAGTACCTATTATTTCGGTAATTGCCGGATTTTTAATCGGAGCAATTATCATGCTCATTTGGAGCTACAATCCAATCACCGCTTATTCTTCCATGTTTGCTAGTGCTCTTGGTAACATGAATGGCTTAGGCGAAACCATCCGTGAAGCCACCCCGTTGATTTTTACTGCAGTTGGCTTTGCCATTGCATCAAAAGCAGGATTTTTTAACATTGGATTGCCAGGACAAGCTCAAGCCGGTTGGCTTACCTCTGTTTGGATCGTTTTAGCCAATTCAACTTTACCTAAATACATCTTGTTGCCATTGGCAATCTTAGCAGGTGCTCTAGCCGGAGCAATTGTAGCTGGGATAGCAGGATTTTTACGAGCATATTTTGGCACTAATGAAGTAATTACAACCATCATGCTCAACTATATCGTGCTTTACCTTTGCCAATATTTAATGCAGCAAGTTATGCCAGAAAGTCTGCGCAATGGTGCGGACACTACTAAAGACATTCCCGCCAATGGCAGCTTGCACTTAGATTGGCTGAGCCATCTTTTCGGTGATTCTCGTATCAACGCCGGTATTTTCTTGGGAATTGGTGCCATCTTAATTTATTGGTTCCTCATGAAGAAAACAACTGTCGGCTTTGAAATCAAAGCTGTAGGTCTTAATCCATTTGCCAGCCGTTACGCTGGAATTTCTGCTAAAAAGAACATCATCCTTTCCATGCTTCTTTCTGGTGGTTTTGCAGGAATTGGCGGTGTAGTGCAAGGTTTAGGAACTTACCAAAACTACTTTACTCAAACTAGCAGTATTAACATCGGTTGGGATGGACTTTCAGTAGCTTTATTAGGAAATAGTACAGCAATTGGGATTTTAATTGCTTCTCTCCTATTTTCTATCCTTAAAATTGGTGGTCTTGGTATGCAAACGGTAGCCGGTGTACCTTACGAAATTGTTTCAATTGTAATTGCCGCTATCATTTTCTTCATTGCTATCAAATATGTCTTTGACTTGCTCTTTGCAGTAAAGAAAACAGCTAGCTATAAGCATCCTTTAAAGAAAGGTACAGAAATTGGTCCGAACAACGGTGTCGATGGACCAAATATCAAATTACAAAAAGAAGGACCAGTACTATGAATCTCACATCTCTTCTAGCATTAATCGTTTCCTCAACCTTGGTGTATTCTGCTCCATTAATTCTTGCATCCCTAGGCGGCGTATACAGTGAGAATTCGGGTGTTGTCAATATTGGTCTTGAAGGTATCATGACCGTTGGTGCTTTTACCTCCATTATCTTCAACCTTACTTTTGCCCAAGATTTTGGCGCCGCTACTCCATGGCTAGGCGCACTAGTTGGTGCAATCTTCGGCTTAATTTTTTCTCTATTACACGCATTCGCTACTATTAACCTTCATGCTGACCACATCATCAGTGGTACGGTATTAAATTTATTAGCTCCGCCTTTAGGTGTATTTTTAATAAAAGCCATCTATGAGAAAGGTCAAACTCCTAACATTACTGCCAACTTTGGTTACACCAATATTCCGGGATTAGCTGACATTCCTGTCATTGGTAAAATCTTTTTTACTAATACTTCTGCTCCTGCATGGCTTGCAATTATCATCACGGTCTTGCTCTGGTGGATTCTTTACAAAACTAGAATTGGTCTGCGTCTTCGGTCAACTGGTGAAAATCCGCAAGCCGCTGATACCCTTGGCGTAAATGTTTATAAAATGCGCTACATCGGAGTCCTTACTTCCGGTTTCATGGCCGGTTTGGGCGGCGCAGTCTTTGCTCAATCAATCTCCGGTAACTTCTCTATTTCAACTATCGTTGGTCAAGGTTTCATGGCTTTAGCTGCTGTAATTTTTGGTAAATGGAATCCTATTGGCGCAATGCTTTCATCCCTTTTCTTTGGTTTTGCTCAAAGTCTAAGCATCATCGGTAATCAACTTCCAGGCTTTGAAAAAATCCCAACGGTTTATATGCAAATCGCTCCATATGTCATCACAATCGTTGTCCTAGTCGTCTTCCTTGGAAAATCTGTTGCTCCTGCAGCTGCTGGCGTAAATTACATTAAATCAAAATAATTAACGAAGCAGTTGAAAAAAAGATACATGTATGATATAAATTTAATATATATAGGGAGTAACCGACAAATAATTGTACTCATGGCGTCAAGTCACGAAAGAAATTTCCGCTGTGAGTTTAAATGGTGAGACTATTACATAAACGCTCTTAAGTTTATGCAGTAGTCTCTTTTTTGTTTGTGACTTACTGAAATTTATTGGAGGGTCTTATATTGAAACAATATTATTTACAGACCAAAGCTAAAGTCTTAGAAGAATTAAAGACTGGTAGCGGTGGTTTATCATCTCAGCAGGCTAAGGATAACCTAACTAAGTATGGCAAGAACACCTTGATTGAAGGCAAAAAGAAAACGACATTGCAGGTCTTTTTAGAACAATTTAAAGACTTGATGGTAATTATCTTAATTATCGCTGCCGTGATTTCTGCCTTTACTGGGGAACTTGAAAGTACTTTAGTAATTATCGCGGTCTTAATCCTGAACGCAATTTTAGGTACTGTGCAGCACATCAAAGCTGAGAAGTCACTTGAATCATTAAAATCACTGTCTTCACCTAGTGCTAAAGTTTTGCGTGATGGCAAAAAGATTGAAATTGATTCAAAAGATGTTGTTCCCGGCGATATTATGTTACTTGAAGCTGGTGACATGGTAACTGCCGATGGACGTATCTTGGAGAACTTCTCACTGCAAGTTAATGAAAGTTCTTTAACTGGTGAATCAACTAACATTGATAAAGCGGATGTAGAATTTGATCATGAAATGCCACTTGGTGATCGTATCAACATGGTCTACTCTAGTTCTCTTGTAACTTATGGTCGTGCTAATGTAGTAGTTACGGCCACAGGGATGAACACAGAGATCGGTAAGATTGCTTCCTTAATGAACGAAACCAAGGAACGTCGTACCCCATTGCAAATCTCACTTGATAAGTTCTCGTCAAAACTTGCCACAGCAATTTTAATTATCTGTGCTATTGTGCTTGGTTTGCAAATATGGCGTGGTCAACCAATTATGGATGCTTTGCTCTTCGCAGTAGCATTGGCCGTAGCTGCAATTCCTGAAGCTTTAAGTTCAATCGTAACCATCGTTCAAGCCATGGGTACACAAAAAATGGCTAAAGAAAATGCCATTATTAAAAACCTGGCTGCCGTTGAATCGCTTGGTTCAGTATCAGTTATTTGTTCTGATAAGACCGGTACTTTAACCCAAAATAAGATGACTGTCCAAGATATTTATATCGGTGGTAAAACTCTTAAGCCAAATCAACTTGACCTATATAATCAATTACATCGTTACTTACTATATGATGCAGTATTAAACAACGATTCTAGCTTAGTTGATGGCAAGGGTATCGGTGACCCAACGGAATACGCATTATTAGAAATGTACCGCCAAGTACCTGGTATCGACTTAGGTGATAAAGGCTTAGGCTTAACTGAAGAAGATTTAAGAGGGCTTTTAACTCGTAAGCAAGAAGTACCTTTTGACTCTGATAGAAAATTGATGAGTACTAAGCACTTGATTCATACAGTTCCTACTATCTTTGTTAAGGGTGCCATCGATGTCTTGCTTGATCGCTGCGTTAACATTAGATTAGATGACGAAGTTCGTCCAATCACGGAAGAAGATAAGAAGCAAATCTTAGCTCAAAACCAACACTTCTCCGAAAATGGTTTGCGTGTGTTAACTTTCGCTTATAAAGAAAGCGATGAGGACTTAACACCTGAAACAGAAAATGGCTTTACCTTCATTGGTTTGGTTTCTGAAATGGATCCACCTCGTGAAGAAAGTATTGCAGCTGTTGCCAGAGCTAAAAAAGCTGGTATCCGTACTGTAATGATTACTGGTGACCACAAGGTTACTGCAGTTGCTATTGCTAAAAAGATTGGTATCTTCAACGATGGTGACTTAGCTGTTACTGGTCTTGAACTTGATAAGATGAGCGATGAAGAGCTTGAACAAAAGATTGAGAAGATTTCTGTTTATGCTCGTGTATCTCCTGAAAACAAGATCAGAATTGTTAACGCATGGCAAAAGAAGGATCATATCGTTTCTATGACTGGTGACGGTGTTAACGATGCCCCTGCTTTAAAGAAAGCCGACATTGGTGTTGCCATGGGAATCACTGGCACGGAAGTATCTAAGGACGCTGCCAGCATGATCTTGGCTGATGATAATTTTGCAACCATCATCAAGGCTGTTGCTAATGGTAGAACTGTTTTTGAAAACATTAAAAATGCTATTATGTACCTGCTTTCAGGTAACTTGTCAGCTATTATTACGGTATTATTTGCTTCAATTGGTGGTTTCTCAGTACCATTTATCGCTGTACAATTACTGTTCATTAACTTAGTTACTGACTCTCTTCCAGCTTTAGCAATCGGTGTGGAACCAGGTGCTCCAGATGTATTGGACAGAAAGCCACGTGATCCTAAGGTTGGTATTTTGGATAAATCATTAGTTACCAAGGTAGGACTTCAAGGCTTGATCATTGCAGTCGGCGTAATTACCGCCTTCATGATTGGTCGTCAAACTAGTCCAGCTGTTGCATGTACGATGGCATTCTCTACTTTGACATTTGCTAGATTACTTCACGGTTTCAACTGTCGTTCACAACACAGCATTTTCAAGATTGGCTTTAAGAACAACTGGTACAGCTTAGCTGCATTTGCTGTAGGTACATTGCTTTTAGCATTAATCTTGTTTGTACCAGCATTGCACGGTTTGTTTGCCGTAACTCCTTTAACTGGCAATCAACTTTTTTGGATTATTGGTCTTGCAGTAATGCCAACTGTATTGATTCAAATCGTTAAAGTAGTTAATGAAAATAAATAATAATTTTAGGCAAGCAAAAAAGCTTCGTTTCTTCATGAGACGAAGCTTTTTCTTTTTACTCAACTATTTCTAAATCAGAATTTACACTTTCTTTTTTACCTAGTGTAATCATGATCACAATGAAGCTAAGTACAAATGCTGAGACATTAATCATCCATCCTAAGTCGTAAGATCCAGTTTGATCGAAGAATAAACCGATCAAGTAAACCGAAGCTGACATGGCAAATGCACCAATCATATTGACGACCGAAAGAATGTTACTATAGTCTTTTTCACCAAAAATTTGACGAATTAAATATGGCAATGCAACTAAACAAACCCCCTGACCAAGACCGAGAATTACGGCAGCTAAAATCAATAAATTGCTTTCTCTAAGCATTGCCTGGCCGCCCCAACCGATTACACCGAATAAAGAATAAACGGCTAAAACTAACTTGGCATTAAACTTATCAAGGAAATAACCAATAGAAATCTTACCAATTGCGGCACCAATCATTACTCCTGATACAACAGTTGCGGCAGTGATTGGTGAAATTCCGATATTAGTAATATGTCCTGAAATATGTTGGACAGAACCGGAAACAAATTGCAGTGCAAGCATGGCGAAAGCTACAGCGTAAAATACTGGCATCTTCAAAGCTTGCTTCAGGCTTAAACCTGTTAAAGCCACCTTTTTGCTTGATTGCATTGCTTTGCCATATGCAGGATATTGCATAGTTGGTTCAGGCTTAATTGAAATAGCTAAAGGAACTAAAATCAGTCCAATCAATAGAGCTTCACCAACAAAGCCGCCACGCCAACCAAATTGCTTAATTACTTCGGCAATAATCGGATTAAAAATCGTTCCACCTAAAGCAGAAAGTCCGAGCGAGATTCCCATCACTGTACCGAGCTTTTGGTTAAACCACTTGCTAAGCAAAACAGGAATTGACAAAGTAATTGCGATCGGCTGACAAATCCCAATGATTGTCCATGCAAGATAAAAATGAACTAATGAATTGGCAAAAGTTAAGCTAAGCATGCTAACGGCAATTAAGACAAAGCAAGCGGTTAAAAGCCAGCGTAAATTTACCTTTTCCATGATTTTACCAGCAAAAAGCAAGGCAATTGCGGCAGCCGCATTCTGAAATGTCGTCATTAGTGCAACATTAGCACGTCCTACATTAAACTCTTGACTGATTGGCCCGAAGAATAATCCAATTGTATTAACCAACAAGCCAAACCCAATCATTGAGATAAAACAACAAACGATAAATATCCACCACGGAAAAAATGATTTTTTATGTGTCACTTCTTTTCCAACTTTCTAAAAATTTGTCTTTTACTATTATATGTGAAAAATATCACTTAATGTTTTAAGAAAATTTAAAATTAGTCATGAAAAAATGCCCCACAACAGTGAGGCATTTTAATGATCTAATGAATTTAATTTCTTTTAATGTAAGGCTTTACTATGTCAAGCAATTCTATCAATGCATTCAAGCTAGTTAAGGTTTGAACAGAAAATGGTTTGCCTGGTTCTGCTGGCGTTCCGTTGTCTAAGAACAAATAAGCATATCCTTTGAAGACATCAATGTTAACACCTAATCTATCTGCATTAGTATTAGTTTTACGAAGCATTAATGCAGGTGAACCTAGGTTATCTGTTAAATGATGATATACTTCCCAATTTTCTGAATTTTTAACGCCTTGTTCAATCTTTTGCAAAATTTCTTTGTCTGTCATATAACTTCCTCCGAACTTATGAATATAAGTTCATAACTATCAATAGTTTTTAATTACTTTTCATATCTATGATAGCATATTAAGTTACAGCGCTTACAAAATAAGAATAAAAACTATTATTCTATGTTTAGTAATTTATTCTTTACTAAAACAAGCTAGTCATATATTCGCTAACTGCACGCTGTTGCATTTCTTCCCAGCTATTAAAATTAGTTTCCTTCTTAACAAAATCATCTACCACTTTTTGACCTAATTGTTCAATCTCAGGAAAACTTCTTGCGCCCAACTCTCTTACAAAAACATCAATCGTAGTAAAATGCGTATTCTTTTGCATGAATCTTGGATTAAACAAGTCTTGATAAGATACTGCTTGTTGTCCGCCCTGTTCTTCTGCTACCTTTTCCAAATTTTTCTTCAATTCATCTTTTTCTTTAGTCATTTTTCTAGTCTCCTAATTAATTTTTTAATTACTATTAAAATAATACATTGATTAGTAATAATTCGCTATAATGAAAGCAGAATACTTACTTGGAGATACAGAAATGACGAATCGTTACAAAAGTGTATTTGATATTATCGGGCCCATCATGGTAGGTCCATCTAGTTCACATACAGCTGGTGCCGTCGCAATCGGCCGAGCTGGAAACAAACTTTTTGGTGGAGTTCCTAGAAAAGTAACAGTCCATTACTATGGCTCTTTCGCCCAAACTCATCGCGGCCACGGGACAGACTACGCCATCGCCGCGGGAATTTTAGGCTTTGACACAGATGATCTGCGTGTACCTAATGCACCTGAGATTGCTAAAAAACGTGGCGTCGATATTCGCTTTGTCGAAGAAGATGGACCTAGTCCAATCGATCATCCCAATACAGCAATTTTAGACATGTCTAGCGGGACCAAAAAGGCACAGATATCGGGCTGCTCTATCGGCGGTGGATCGATCGAAATTCGTCATTTAATAATTCACGGCACCGAGATCACCCCAACAGGTTCGTTGCCAATTATTATTTGGTTTGATTACGAAAAAGATATTCTTAACGATCAAAATTTGACTTCCTTATTACGAGAAAAAGCTCCTTTTAGCAAGAAGCGAATTTTTCGCACTAAAGATTGCAATATCTACGAATACGATATCGACAACTATCTCAAGCCTGCCTTAGTAAAAGAGTTAAAAGAAAAGTTTGAAAATATTATTTGTCTTTAAAACGGAACAAGATTATGTATAACCATATTAAAGAAATTGTTGCTGATTCTGAAAAGCAACATAAACCTATTTCGGAGTTAATTATTGAACAAGAATGCGAGCTATCTGGTTTACCGCGACAAATGGTCTGGAACCGAATGAAACATAATTTGGCTACAATGCGTGCTGCAGTAGAACGTGGAAAAAGCGGTGATGGCGTATTTTCTAAAACAGGCTTAACTGGTGGTGAAGCCGTCAAAATAAAAAAATACCGTCAAACTCACCATACTTTATCTGGCGACACCATCATGGCCGCAGTGCAAAATGCCGTTGCCACCAATGAAGTCAATGCTTCAATGGGCGTAATTTGTGCCACACCTACGGCTGGCTCCTCTGGCACCTTGCCTGGTGTCTTGTTTTTATTAGAAAAAAGAATGGATCTTAGTGAAGAACAGATGATTCGCTTTCTTTTTACTGCTGGTGGATTCGGCCTTGTTATTGCCAATAACGCAGAAATTGCCGGCGCAACCGGTGGCTGCCAAGCCGAAGTTGGTAGTGCATCTGCCATGGGCGCCGCTGCTGCAGTTGAGGCAGCTGGTGGCAGTGCTGAGCAGAGCGCACAAGCAATGTCGATTGCAATGTCTAACTTGCTCGGTCTAGTCTGCGACCCAATCGCTGGCTTGGTTGAAGTTCCTTGCGTTAAGAGGAATGCGATCGGTGCAGGCAATGCTTTAATTTCGGCAGACATGGCGCTTGCGGGATGCACCAGTGTAATTCCGGCCGACGAATGTATCGACGCCATGAAAAAAGTTGGTCATCAAATGCCAGCATCCCTCCGCGAAACCGGAATCGGCGGCTTAGCTGGCACTCCAACCGGCCAAGCAATCAAAGCTAAAATTTTTGGCAAGGATGCGTGATAAAATGCGTGACGGTAAAACAATTAAAAACGATATTATCAATCAATTGGCGACAGTCATTGATCCTGAATTGAACGTTGACGTAGTCAATTTAGGGCTAATTTATGAAATCGACTTGGACAAAGATGGGATCTGTCTGATCAACATGACTTTGACCACCCCTGCTTGTCCGCTAACTGGTTACCTAATTGATGGCATTACTCAAGCGGTTAAAAAAGTGCCAGAAGTAAAAAATGTTGATGTCGAATTTGTGTGGTATCCGGTATGGACGCCGGATCGTATGAGCGATGCAGCGAAGGAATATTTTAATATAGATACAAAAAAGGACTAATCTGGCTAGATTAGTCCTTTTTGATTGCTTATTTTGTTGTCTTATTCAGAAAGTTTGTCAACATTTCTTACTTTAATATATTTATTTTTACCAATACGATAGAACTTCTTTCCTCTAATAGTTACTACATGTCCTTCACTCATAATAGAGACTTTAGATTGCTTTCTTAATAAGATATGATCTTTATTTGCCTTAACACGTCTACCTTCTTTGTTATAGACAAATGAATTATGTTTTAGAATTCCCTTCAATCCAGTATTTACAGCCTTAATAAATTTGTTATGGCCAATTTGATAAAACTTCTTACCATTGATAGTAATTAGTCTACCACTATATCTTACTTTAACAAATCGATCATTCTTAAGTACAAGCTTTTTACCATTCTCAGTTACAATATTGCCATTAATATCATAAACATATGCATTATGTACTAATAACTTAGTAATATCCTTAAGAATATTGGCTACCTTAACATATTGATTTTCACCAATACGATAGAATTCTTTATTCTTAATAGTTGTTGTTTGACCGTTATCAAGAATCTTTACGGAACTTCCCTTTATTAAATCAATATTTGATCCGTCAGTCTTCTTCACTACATCACCATTTGAATCATAAACATATGCATTATGTGTCAATTCAATTGTATCGGAACTAACTTCTGTCGAAGTATTAACATTTGAAGGATTTTGAACAGGTTGAGTTTCATCCTGGTTTCCAATATTTGTTGTTGGAGTTTCATTTACCCCTTCTACAACTAAAGTGCTCAACGGCATCAAAGTTGTATTTTGACCTAAAGATACTTTTCCATCACTATCAAGTAATTTATGATAACCGGTTAAGTCGACTCCCTTTAAAGCAGCATCCTTATTATTAACATTAAAGATGATATACATCTTCTTGCCATTTTCTTTATACTCAAAGGCAAAAATCCCATCTTTACCTGCATTTATGGCTTTAACATTTTGATTAATTTGATCATAGTTATTTAAATGTAAGGCAGAAAGTTTTTTACGTAAATCTGTTAATTGCTTAAAGTAATTTACTGTATCTTTATTCGCACCAATTCGATCCCAATCAATTTGATTAATTTTAATTGATGAATTATAAGAATTGTTATTACCAGCCTTAGTTCTAAGTCCTTCTTGACCTGAATGGAAGAACGGAATTCCTTCTGCAAACATTACCATTGAATCGGCTAATCTAATGCGTTTAGCTATATTAGCGTCTGATTCATTTGGCATTCTCTTTTTAATGTAGTCATACAATGTATAACCATCGTGACAGGAAACATAGTTAATCATTTGACTTGGCTTTACGTATGGGTGAGTTTCCCAAGCATCATATTTTAACTTTTGTCCACCTAAGAAACTATCCACAAATTTTTTAGCATTGTTAGCATAATTTGATTCATGCCCATTACCAATTACTAAGCCAGCATTACCATTTACAGGATCATCGTCACCTTTAACTGTATTTCTAATATCATCACTAAAGAAGCCTACATCTGGTACTTTTGGAGCATTAGGTTGACTTGTACCTACTTCTTTACAGTATGGATTCATATCCCAGCCTTCACCATAAGTTATTATTCCGGGATCAATTTTATCTAAAGCTGCTCTGACAGCATTCATAGTATCAGTATCAAGTAACGACATAATATCAAAGCGGAAACCATCCACTTTATATTGCTTAGCCCAATACGTTACTGAGTCAACAATGTATTTACGAACCATTTTTCCCGTACTACGAATATCATTACCGCATCCACTAATGCCAGTTGGATTATTGTCTTTATCATAGTGGAAATAGTATCCAGGAACCGTTAATTCAAAGGCTTGTTTCTTTGGATCAAACACGTGATTGTAAACCACATCCATTACTACTCTAATCCCTGCTTTATGAAGTCCATTAATCATTTCCTTCATTTCTTTAATTCTAGCAGTCGGATTCTTTGGATCACTTGAATATGAACCTTCTGGTACATCATAATTCTTAGGATCGTAGCCCCAGTTGTACTGATCAGCTAATGGTTTTGTTTCATCTACACTTGCATAATCAAATGATGGCATAATTTGAACGTGCGTAATTCCAAGTGCCTTAAGGTAAGCTAGACCTGTTACTTGTCCAGTTGGTGTTTTACCTGATTCAATCATGCCTAAATATTTACCTTTATCCTTAATTCCTGAATTAGGGTCACTTGAAAAATCACGAATAGAAGTTTCATAAATAATTGCTTGAGTTGGACTCGAGAATTCGGGCATTCTATTAAAGTTATTAGGCTTTATATTGTCATAATCTTCAATTACTGTACGGTCGCCATTAACAGTTACAGCTTTAGAATATGGATCATCGGTTTGCGTCTTAAGACCATTACCAAAAGTCAAACTATAGTCATATGCTTTACCTTTCATATCACCTTCTAGGACACTAGACCAGACACCTTTATCTCCACGTTTCATAATAATGGTTTTAGCAGGTTGAGCATTATTATCTAATGAATCATAGATATTCAATACTACACTTTTGGCAGTTGGAGACCATAATTTAATAGTTGTCTGCTTCTTATCATAAGTAACACCTAAATCATTACCATCATAACCATATTTATCATCAAAAGCCTTTGAACGAACGTAACTACCAAGATCAATAGCTTTGTAATTACCTTTTAATCCAATTTGATTATTATCAAGAATATCTAAATCTTGAGTAGTTGTAATTTCAAACTTCTTACTTCTGCCATTACTATCTGGATCAACAGCGGTTATCTTTGCAATTGAATTATTATCATTAAGCGTTAAATCAGCTTTAGCCTCATCAGCGCTCATCTTCTTACCAGTTTCAATAGCTACTGTATTAGGAGAAGTCATCGAAGCAGAAGTTACACTTTGTTGAGCTAAAGCAAAACTTTCAGTATAGTAAGCTGTATAGTCTTTATTAACCAAATAAATATTAGTTGGCTTAGTACCTGGTAATAGGGTAAAGCTTCTAGCTGCAGTATCTGAACCTACTGGTGCTACAAATACCTGTTTAAATTTCTTATCGGTTAAAGTAATATTACCAGTATGATTCTTATCAAGCGTTACTGTTTGTGCCTTATCCTTATTATCATCAGTCCATACTTTTATTTGTTTAACATCATTATTATTGTAATAATGAACAGTTACACTTCCGCCGTTAAATACTGGGGTTACCTTTTGCTGATCATCGCTCTTTTCTTTATACCATACTTCTGCCTTACCATTATCATCAACGGTAATAGCTCTATCTTGACCAGAGCCATCTTTACTCCAATCATTAACACCTTTTATTAAAGCACCAATTTGTTGGTAATTATTGTCTAAAGTGATATTAGCGTAATAACCATAGTCATCCTTGCCATCCCACTTATATTGAGTACCACTACTATTTGGCTTCTTTCCCCAAATATATGGTACCCACTTTGTACCATCACCATTAAAGTGAATAGTTACATCAGTAGTATTACTAATAACATGTTGGTTAGGTTTTTGTGTTTGTTTTTTAGGTATTGGCGCAAAGCTCTTAGAATAATAAGCTTTTGAGTCATTATTGACTACATAAATATCTGCAGTTTCACTACCCGGCATTGGTTTAAAAGTTCTAGGAATTTTATCAGCTTCTACTGGTTCAACATAGATTTCATGGAAACTTATTTTAGTATCAGTAAAGTTAAAATCTGCTTCATTATTTTTATCTAAACTTACTGTTCGTTTTGTGTTATCAGTATCAGTCCAATAATTAATATTCTTTACCTGATTATCTGATTTCTTATCTTCATAATAATGTAATTTGATATTTGCATGGTCATAGGTAGGTGTTACTTTTTGCTGATCATCACTCTTTGCTTTATACCATACTTCTGCTCTACCATTATCAGGTACAGTCACAGTACGATCATTGCCACTGCCATCTTTACCCCAATTTTTATCCTTTATTAAAAGACCAAGTTTTTTATAATTACCATCTAAAGTAATTGAAGCATATTTACCATATGAATCCTCACCGGTCCATTCATATTCTTGACCATTACTACCAGGATCAGCTCCCCAAATATAAGGTTTCCAGGTGTCTCCATCACCTTGATAATGCACAATTACCTTAGTTTCTGGTTTATCTTCCGTAGAATTTGTCTGATTTTCAGTTTGAGTTACTGGTGTAGCTGTTTGTGCTGTTGGTAAAGCTTTCGATTCCTCTTTATCAGCTTGATTTAAGTTAGAAGTTGAGGTTTGAGTAGCCTTGCTAATTTGTTGACTAGTTGGCTCTTCGGTTGTTGTTTCAGCTTGTACATTGTTAGTTGTTGTATTTGCACCTAGCCATAAGCCTAAAATAGCCGAACTACAAATAAAAACTGACTTTCCTAAATTATAATGATACCTATTCATTTCTAAACCTCATTTTTAAATCTGAATAATTTTAACAACAGATCTATTATATTAGTAAGCGGTTACATTTACAATATGCCTTATTTTTTGTTATCGTTAACATGGTTATTGCCTATAAATTTTTCATTCTAGTTCACAAAATAATAATTACTTTTGAATAAAAACATAATATGTTACAAATTATTACTGAATAAATCTATTCCAACTTTTTAATTCTTCCTTCCTATTTGAAAATTTTTAAAACGCGAGTAAATTCCCAAAAATTATGGAGGAGAAATATATGTTGAAAAATACAAAGTGGACTACAGCAATCGTAGCAGTTTTACTTGGTACGGGAATCGCTTCTGCAAATCACGTTCAAGCCGATACTGTTAGCGATGCTCAATCAAATACTCAAGTAGTACAGAACTCTAATTAGTCTCAAAGTTCTACTACAGAAAAGAAAGCTTCGACTTTCAATAAAAGCGACTATCTTTCATCTAATCCTAAGATCATTCGCTTAAAGCAAAATACTACTATTTATAAGGATGCCGCTTTAACTCAAGTTGATCATCAAGCCAAAAAGGGATATCACTATTTAACTAGTAAGTTAGTCATCCCCGCTGATAACGCTCCAGTTTTAAAGTTAAATAACGGCAAGTACATCAGCGCTAAAAAACATTGATAGCTAAAGTTAGGGGTTACGAAAATCCTAAGGGCTATCATCAAATTCATTACACTCAAATCAAGCCATATGGTCACGTTGGCTATAACCTTTACCGCGGATACGAAGGGATTAAAACCTGGAAAGTAATGCACCGCATGGGTACTTGGTATGGTAAGAATTACTACAACCAAGCTACTTACAATGCAGTTAAGAACTTCCAACGTCGTCATGGCTTAAAGGTAACTGGTAATGTTAACCTTAAGACTTGGCAAAAGATGGGCTTTTCTAAAAAGTCTTGGTACGGAATCGACAGCTACGTTGCTCCATTAAAGGCTAAGGCTTGGCAAGGAAGAAAAGCTCACATCGAAGCAATGATTAACCAAGCTTACAAATACATGGGTAAGCCATGGCTTGCAGGTTGTTCTTCAAGTCCAGCTTATGGTGTAGACTGCTCTGGTTTAGTAATGCAAAGTCTTTACGCTAGTGGTATCAGTCCTGTTCCTACTAGTTCAATCGGTCACGCCCACCCAGGCAATGAATGGAATTCACGTAACCTTTGGGCAGATAAGCACCTCAAGCGTGTTGCATACTCTCAAAGAAGACGTGGTGACTTAGTATTCTACTACCAACCAGGTACACACGCTATTTGGCACGTTGCTATTTACTTAGGTAACAACCGCGTTATCGAAAGTTGGCCACCACGCGTAATGGTTGCACCAATTACAAACAGCCAACGTAACGTTATCGCAGGAATCAAGCGTCCATTCATCTAAGGTAAATTATGAAAGGCAAAATTTTATTCATTAGTGTTATTTCCTGCTTCTTGCTCACTGGCTTTTCTACTACAGTTAAAGCTGATGAAACTGATCAATCTCGGGCTAGCCAGACGAATACTCCAGCTAAAAATAATAGCGGCTGGAAAGTAACTAACGGCAATACCTACTACCTAAAAAATGGCGCAGCAATCAAAGGCTTAAAAAAGATTAATGGTTACTGGTATCTATTTAACAAAAATGGCATCATGCTTAAAGATGTGCGTAAAGTTCCTCACACTAAGCATTACAGCTACTTTGATCAATTAGGTAGACGCCGCATGAAGAACACTTCAACTAAGAAGGCATATTATTGGATTAACAAAAAAGGACAAATTACAGGTATCAAAAATAATGCCAAAGTAATTTGTCAACGACCACAAATGCCTACTGGTTGTGAAATTACTGCGGTAACTATGATGCTTAACTTTGCTGGTAAAAAAGTAAGCAAGTATCAAGCTGCAAAGATTATGCCACGTAGTTCCAATCCAAATAAAGGCTTTGTGGGTTCACCTTATAAAAAATTCCCACTAGGCTTTTGGGTTGCACCCGGCGGCGTTAAGCCAGTTGTTCAACACTATTTAGGTAGGCCACAAATTATGACCAACTGCAGCATTAATGCAATTAAGCAAAAGTTATTGCGGTCTCACCTAGTAGTTGTTTGGGTTGGTATGTTTGATGGTATTTCTAATCATGCTATCACTCTTACTGGTTATCACGGCAATACTCTTTACTACAATGATCCATGGACCGGTACCAAGCGCAAGATCAGCGTAGCCAAGTTCAAAATTCACTGGGCTTTAGATGGTCATCGCGCTATTAGTTATTAATATGAATTTAAATAGGGATGCAAAAATGCATCCCTATTTAATTTGTAATTTTCTATTCTAAGATCAAGTATTATAATATTCCCAGAATGAAATCTTACTAACGGGAGAAATTTAATTTGTACATATATTATCAAATTGGAATATTTGTCGGTTTAGTGTTTGTGGCGCTTGCTATCAATATTTTTCGTCAAGCGCATAAAAGTGGCTATCCATCGAATTTAGTCAACTGCATACTTTCAATTACTATTTCAACAGCTGGAATATGCATCATCGTTGCTAGCTTAGCCGCAATTCAACCACACAATTGGTATACTAGTAGCTTACTTTGGAAAATGTTAATTGCCGGATAGTAAAAATGGCCCAATACCAATCAAGGTATTGAGTCATTTTTTGGTTTATTCCACCTTACCTACATAGATTCTCAAAATCTTACGATTCAAAAATCGATCTTTTTGCTCGATTTTTTTCATTTTCTCTGCTAGTCCTGGTTTAATTTGATCTAGATCACTTTTATCAAGTGGCTTTTTTACTTCTAAATGATGACTCTGCCACTCATTATTGTCTTCACTATTTTCACTCCAAGCAAGTTCAATTCTTTCTTGAGTATTATCTGCAAAATACAAAGTGACATCGATGATATCATCATGATCACACAGACGCTTGCCTACCGACTCATCAAAATTAGTAAAAAACTGATTTGCCAATTTATAATCTAATCAAAAAATTATCATCAATTTTATGCTTTTCACTATTATATTTTAACCAATTCCAATTACAGTACTACAATATAGTTGAAAAGTCAGATAACAGCCAAGTTACTCGCAACTTCGACTAATAGAAAGGAAGATTTCATGAGATATCTATCAAGAAATCAAGCAGAACAATGGCTGAATCAACATACGCTTTATGGTAAAAAGAGAAAGATGTTTACCAACAAATTTATGAAGAGATTAAGCAAATCATATCGCTTAGTTCCCGATAAAAATACTTTATTTGGTAAGAAGTATAGTTTATTGGAATTAAAAGAATATGCACACGATGTAAATCCTCGTTCATTTGCTTAATATCAAAAATATAAAACAAAAACTACTGATAATTTTCGTTAAAAACGTTGATCTATCAGTAGTTTTTATGCGCGCATATAAACTTTCACAATTAGGTACAGGCTCTTACCATCCCAATGAAAGGTCTTAGTTTTACCGAATAATAAATTTCCTTCATCCATCAAACGGCTCAAGATTAGATTATTGTTTCTTGGCAAATAACCCAGCTTCAATCCGCCTGTAGTATATACGCTAATCGCATGTTCATCATATTGGTTATTGGGCTCACGCATCAAAACTAATGGATCATCTTCATGGAGTTTTGGCACCACGTGATCTGCTAAATCAAGATATTGACTACCAGCCAATTCACAGCCATACAGAAAAACATCCCGTGCATTGCTAGAATTGCTGTATTGCAGACGTTTGAGCTCATCTACTTGTGTTTGCAGTTTTTCTACTTGATCAAGTAAATCTTCAAAAATATCCTGTGGTGGAATGTGAATTGTTTCATCAGAATCATGAAATTGCATGACCATTAGTCCTTTCTAATTTTCCTTAGTTACGAATCTTGAGTCATTCATCGGATTGTTCTCACTGTACATCCCTCTTGGTGATGGTTCAGTTAACAATGACCAAGCAGCCCTAAACATATCAATATTTTTATCGTCATGGTCAAGTTTATCATAGACATAATTAAATTCCATTAATCTACCATCGGTTAAGCTAACATTCAAACCGATTTTATGCCATTGTTGGATGTAATTTTGTACGATTGACTCTTGGACAGCTAAACCACTCATTGTAGCCAAGTGAATCTTAAGTGACTTGCCATTGAGAGTTAACTACGTCAGCAATATCAAACTTGTGACTCTTGATAGCTTGTGAAGCTGAATTAGTTGAAACCACTTGGGCGATAATCTTGTTTAGCTTAGGTGTGCCTCTCCAATAATATTTGTTAGGTACCCAAGTTACTGATTGACCTCTAACCACCTGCTTACCTTATATGGTCCAAAAAACATTGGATTCTTTCTGATTTTATCGGATAAAATCAACTTCTTGAATGGAATATCTTTTAAATAATGATATGGAGCTGCCGTTTCAAGGAAATAATCGTTGCCTGATTAGAGCATCATTAGCTTCATTTGAGAGTCGAATCTATTGTAATCGATTACAATAGATGCCACCGTAAATTTTAACGTAATTAAATAGTCTAAAAAGCAAAATTTATTAAAACAATAATTAGAAAGAAGAAGAATTATGAGTAAAGTTTTCGTATTTGGTGGCTCCGGCAAAGTCGGCAAAGATTTAATTAAAGATCTAGTAGCTGGTGTCCGTTAATAATTCTGAGTCTCAATCAAATCCAATTCCAGATGTTGCACAGGTACTTGCAGATGTTCTGAAGTTCCCTGCTACCAAATATAAAGTAATTGAGATGACTGACGGAGACACTCCAATTGACAAGGCTTTAGAGCAAGTTAAATAAGAGTGAGGTAAAATATAGGTATTCCCGTTGATAACTTATCTATCTAATGAGCTGTCAATGGGTTTTTTGTATGTAAAAATCAAGAGAACTTACTATGTTATAGCTGAAGAAATCTACTATACATTGTCATTTTATACTTTTTTTCAAGCAAAAAACGCTATCCAAATTGAATAGCGTTTTTACTAATAATTAATCTGATTCTTCAGCAGCACGTGTTGCAGCAGTTTCAATAGTCTTAATAGGATTCAATCTTACACGAAAATTAAAGTTGCCTACATAAGCGTCGTCTTCAAAGCCGTACTCACTGTAATCACCCCAAGAAACATAGTTAGATGTTCCCTTGATTCTGTAGAAAAGTTGTGCAATATCGCCACTACCAAGGATAACTGGATCTAATGCTCTAATCTTTTGGCCCTTCTTAACAGATTGTTTTGTCTTTTTTAATTTTGAATTATAGATAAACAAGTCCATTTGAGGAACAATTGTAGTTGCACCACCATCACGAAATACAGGATTACCGTTAATGCGTCCAACGTTTATCGCCTTGATATAAGCACCCTTACCGATATAGTAGTAATCTTGGCCCTTAATCTTATAATTCTTAACTGCATATGACTTACTACCACTCAAATTTGTATAGTAGTAATCATCAGACTTGGTCTTAGCGCGACGCTTGCCTGCGTAATTTACAATTGAATATTTAGGCAATACGCGCTGACCATTAAAGCTAATACGTTGACCCTTCTTATTATAAATAGCAGTATTGGTATTTAATTTCAAAACGCCTTTACCATTCATGGTATTAACGTTATTTGACTTAACATAAATTCCGCTACCTAAATTGAAATATGAATCAGGGTAAGTAACCCAGCTCTTACCAACATATTTAATTTTGCTGCCTTTAGTTAAATAAGCTTTGCGACCACGATAAGTTGATAGCCGTTGACCTTTACTGTTGTAAACATATGCATTTTTAATCAAGCCAATTTCATTGCTATTCCAGTTATAGCTACCAACTGCTTTCATATTAATGTAACCACCATCACCTAAATCGGCATAAGTGTTGCCTTTAATAATACTCTGCGGCATCCCGTTAAGATAAATAAAGGCATTAACTTTAGGTCCTTGAATTATAGTTGGTTGACCATAAAAACGAATTGGCTTGTTAAAGTTAATCTCATTTTTATTAGCTATACTTTTACCGTTTTTATTATATAACATTGGTTGAGAATAGCTTTTAACGAACGTAATCTTATTTTTTAAGGTACTTGCTTGAACTATGCTAGAGTTTTGGCTTTGTCCTGTTAAAGCTACAGGGACCATAAGCGCAGCTCCTGCTACAATACTCAATGCAATTCTTTTTAATTTCATAATAAACCTCCCTTATATTATTCTTTCACTATTTTGAACGTAATTAAGTAAAATTTCACTTAATATATATCAGATTTGATATCGTCATCTTTACCGTTTGAGCTTCTCGCAATACTACTATCACGCCAAAAGCTTTTCTCACCTTATATCTCTCACTTTAATAGTAGCCTGATATTTAATAGGTTTTAAATGTGCTAATTCGTTTTTTAAAGGATTTTTAATTTTATAAATAACTGGTTTATTTTTGACATCAAAAACTCGATAAATCCAATAATTAGGTAAAGTTAAAGCATGCAGTCTTTCGTTTTCAGTTAAAACAAAATCAAACTTTTCACTAATTTTTGCAGTAGTACTTTTAACTTCTATTTGACGAGGAGTTCCATCTTTTTCAAATGACAAAATATCATAACCAATAACATCTGACACTTGTGATTGCCACTTTATTTTTCTTTGTAAATCAGGATATTTTACTAATCTTGCTTGCTCATATGCTATTACTTCTTTTTCACCTAAATACCCCATAGCTGTAGCCGTCTTTTGTTTTGCTATATGATCAATTTTAGATAAACCTTGTACTTTTCTAACAGTTTTCTTTTGCGAAAATTCAATAGCCTGCCTGTCATAAGCAACTGGAAATTTAGGTTCTTTTTTATGAGGAGGTTGAGGCTTTATCTGAATAAAATGAATTTTAGAATAATTTTTACAACCATTATCCAGATTTTCTTTTCCTAACTCATAAGCATAAGGAAAAAGATGATATAAGTAATTGCCGAATTTTATATTGTTCCATTTTTCGGTAGCTTCATCGCTATCTTTTAACTTTAACAGCTTTTGTTGTTTCTCAAAGCGTGATGCATTTAACGGGAAAGCATCCCCGTAGAACTGATATCCAAAATAATTTAGCATTCTTTCAGAAAAAATATTTAGATATTTCTCTGGATAATATACCGACAATATCTTCATCTTAACCATTGTTGCCAAGGGATGTGCTTGAATAGCTACTTTAGCATTTTTGCCACCTGCTTCAATTAAATCAGCAATTGATTCTCTTAACTTCTTAAAAGAACTAAGCAAATCAGGATGACCTTCTGGAGTTTGCCATACTTTATTAATCATATATTTTTGATTTTTCTGACTATAGTAAATACCAAATTTAGATGCAGTTGCACCTTTAATACTCCCAAGACCTGCTAATTCTCTTTCAAGACGATTACAGAAACTATCCTTATTGCCCTTTCCTTCAATATATTCGGAAATTGTCATTTGATTTCTAATATAATCAATTGGAAATGAATTTACGAATTCCTTTCTAAGATCCTCAAGAATTTGATCTTGAGAATCATAGGTATCTAACATGTAATCAAAATCACTTAATTTTCGCATATTATTACGCTATTCTATTTCATATTCATATCTAATTCTTCACATTGTTAACTTAAGTATATAATAAATTTATGATTATAAAAGTCAATGTTAGGAGTTAAAAATTGAAAAAGAAATTACTCAAAATTATTCTACCTTTATTAATGTTATCGTTTTTATTTATATTTAATAAAAATACTGTTTCGGCAAGCTATTTAAACGGTAATAGTTACACTGATATGTGCACACGCCATGTAAAAGTTATTAAGCCAATTAGAGTTTATAAAGTGAGAACAGGAACATGTGAAGCTAAAAACAAATTTCATAAATATGGAAAGATCAAAAAAGGTGCGAAAATTTGGATTTCTCACTATCTTATGAGTACAGGCGGTGGTTGGGTAGTTATAAGCGCACACAAATATTACTCAACTAGAAGAATATTTTTCTTTGCTGCCAATGGTCATGCTAGAGCTAATTGGTACAGGAGAATTGCTTAAAAAGCCACTAATATCACTTTAAATAAAAAAGATTCCAGTTATGAATGATACTGGAATCTTTTTTAATGATTCACTTACAATTTAATTTTATTTACCAAATTTATTTTCATCACTAAAAATTGGAGTAATCCCAATTTTTTAAAAAAGTTTACGTATTAAAGCAGAAGAGATAGAAATTGTACCAATGTATGGCTTAAATGTCGGATCTATATATACTACGGTTAAATCTATATCTTTTTTTGGATCAAGTTTAAGTCCATCACAAATAGAAATTTCATTTGTATTGCCATAAGCATAAGTTATATTTCTAATTTCACCTACTTCTTTACTATCAATTTTTTCAAAACCGTTCTTCACTGGGAATAATAAATCACTCCCACTTAATTCTTTTATAACTTTACCTTCTGGTTGTGGTAAATCTGGAGGAGTAACTTCCTTGTTAATAAAATACATCTTATCAACAAATATTTTTGCGTCAAATTCTTGTTTATGTCTAGCCTTTTCTAGCTCTTTTTTTCAATATTTGCTAATCTAAACTATTGCAAATTCCTAAAAATCTAAAACTTCCTGAAATCAAACCATCGTTAACAGGGGTTATATTTAAGATAAATCCTTGAAGATTAAGAACTTCTCTTTCATTACCAATACTATTAAGATAAGCTGGAAATTTCAAGTTAACGTAAACATTTAAATTTGCTTCATGACTTTTTTGGTTTTCTTTTAATTCTAAATAAACAAATAAAATACTTATTTTTTTGTATATTATGCCCAATTTTTTTCATTACCATTTTTATCCAAATTCTACTTTACATGATCAAAATGATATTCCATCTTTTCAAAGGAATGCAAATAATTGTCTTATCTTAGTAATAATTCGGCTTTGTTCTGATAACGGTGGAAGAGCCCAAATAAGATCATTTTTCATATGAGAAATAGAAAACATATTCTTAATGGCTGTTCCTTTTGCTTTTTTATTTAATAAGCCTACCTTTTGTTGAAAAGCTAATAAAAAATATTCATTTGAAATCAAATTATTATTAAGGCGAACTCTAATTAAAGCTTGATTTATAACACCTTCAGGTGCATTAGTTGGTAAAATATACGTCTCCCCTATCGTCCCTGCTCCACTTAATAATATGTCTTTTGGTCGTATATCAAAAGAACTTAATCCTTCAAATTTTTGCTGAGAAATGTAATAATTTCCATAATCAATTGATTTATGGATTGCATTTCCTTGCTCATAAACTTTATAAGTATTTTTACTTTTTGGAACAAAATAAGCTTTTTTCAAAGAACTACCAAAGGGACCTCTTCTAATGGCTCCATTTTCTAAAGAAAGTATATCCCCCAATCTCACCCATTCCCAACTATCTGGAATATCAAATGGCTTTTCATCATCTGTAATCGGAGGAAGTGGCTTGGTCTTCTTAATCTTCTTTTTCTTAATCAGCTCAGCTTTTTCGGCCTTAATCTTCTCCAAAAGCACACTAGCCGGTTCATCATTTGGATACTGCGGTATCAACTTCCCACGCATCGCTAAATCCAAGATCTTCTCTCTTAAAGCTTGAGCATCAAAATCTAAACTATTCGTCTTCACTATCGTCAATTCCTTCTAATGCCTTATTCAACTCCGCAATTGCCTCACTAATTGCCTTAGATTTTTCATTCATATCACTAAGAATTTCTTTTAATGATTTAGTTTCATGTTCTTCTTCATCGCTCATTAGAGATAAACTGCTTTTTCGCTGGATGCACCTGATAAAGTTGTTCAAACTTAGGCCATTGCTTCATAAAGTCGGCTTTACTCATCTTGCTTAATTTACCGGCCCATTCATCAACCGATTGTATTTCAGCTAAACGTTCAAACTTATTTCGTCCTTGATCATCAAGACGTTTGATTTTTCGTTCAACAGCGCCAGCCATATCAACTTGATATTGATGACTATCTTCAGCAATTTCAAAATAGTCTTCCTTATGATGTAAGAAATAATTTACATTATGGCCAGGATTTTGAACAACTGGCTTCATATTAGTTACCTTATTCATTGCATCATAAATACCAACTGCATCAAAAATTCTAAATTTATCCTTATGGATCTCTGGACACAATCTAGTTGCACGTCCTAGCATCTGTTCATACAGAATTCTAGACTGTACCCTTCTTAAGAAGACAATATTAGTAATTGCAGGTACATCAACACCAGTAGTCAAGAGATCAACTGTAACGACAATATTAGGATAGTCTTCATTCTTAAAATTTCTAATTTCCTGGTTGGGATGACGAATAGAGCCAGTAATTTTTTCAATTGCATCATCATCAACCGGACGACCATCGTCTTTAAATGCCTTCTTCAACAAATCTACGACCATATCAGCATGTTCATCCGTTGCCGCAAAAATTAGAGTCTTTCCTGCATCCCTATCCGTAGGATCAAGATAGTTTTTAACTAGTTCATCACAAACCACTTGTTAAAACTAGGTGTAATAACCCGATGATTAAAATCTTTGACATCAAAATTCATATTATCAGGTAATTTTTCCTTATCGATAGTCTTTTCATTTTGGTTAAAGACATCAACTTCTGCACCCTTTTTGAAATGAATACCTTCTTTAGCTAATTTAGTTTGAATAATAATTGGTGCATCGTGGTCAACCAAGTAGCCATCAAGGACAGCCTGTTGATAGCTATAAGAATATACTGGATTACCAAAGATTTCAGTTGTCTGTAATGCTGGTGTAGCAGTCATTCCGATTGCAGTAGCGTCAAAATAATCAACTACTCGACGGTACTGACTAACATATTCTTCTTGATCGTAATTTTCATATTCTTGATCGCTTAGCCCTCTATCTTCTGCATAACCGCGGTGAGCTTCATCAACAATAATGAAATCATATTGACCAACTGAAGGCTTTTCAGAATTATCATCATTAAAGAATAATCTTTTAATCATTCCCTGAACAGTTGCAATTTGAATCTTAGTAGAAGCATCAGGCACTTTATCAGATAATTCTTTTAACCCATAAATAGAAGAAATCGACATTGTACCTATCTTATTATCTTTAATTGCATTAGCAGTTTGGCGACCAAGTGAATTTCGATCAACTAAATAAAGGATTCTTCTAGCTCTTTTATGCTTTAGCAAACGATACATTAACGAAATAGCAGTTCTAGTTTTACCAGTACCCGTAGCCATCGCAAGCAAGATACGTTTTTTTCCATCTTTAATTGCATTTTCTAAAGACTGAATCGCATCAAGTTGATATGGACGAGCTGCAAATTGCGGATAATCTTCATCATCTGCCAAATCTTTATTTGCTTCATCCTTATTCTTAGCAGTTAACTTTAATGCCAAATCCTCAGGAGTATGAAATTCTTCCAAAGCATATGCATTTTCTTTTGGATTACGTGCATCCCAAAACCAAATACCTGATTTTTCCTTATATTGTTCTAAATATGGACGACCATTTGCAGCATAAATAAAAGGAACCTTGTAATCACCCATCTCTTGCCCTATTAAATGGTAATCTGATCTAAATGGAACTTCCTTAGCATATTCTTTAGGCTGGGCCATTTGTCCTGCAATATCTTGATCCCATCTCTTTGCTTCAACAATGCCATAAAAATCTAAGCCCTTAAAAAGTGCATAGTCAGCTCTTTGACCATTAGGCAATACCCATTCTGCAATCGCCATACTATGACCTTTCTGTGGTTCAGTTTGATGCTTCCAATTATTTAGTCTTGGTGTATCTGCTTCCCAACCTGCATTACGTAATTGGCTATCAATTAATTGTCTAGTTTCTTCCTCATTTAACGGATGCTTTTTAGCAAATTGAACATTTACCTTGCGTCTTCTTGTTCTTTCTTCCGCTGAAATAGTAATTTGTGGCCGGTTTTCTTGCAGCTGCTTAATTTTTTCTTCTAAAACTTTAATCTTATCTGCTTGACTCTTTAATATATTTCTTTGATCAACTGGTGTAACATATTCAGGAACATCGTTTAAAGAAAAACTTTCTAAGAACCATTTCCAAACTAAATAAGCCTTTTGATCAATTTTTAAAGCTTCACCTTTGGTTGCGATAAATTGATTATCATGAGTAGCTCTATTCCGTTTGCGTCTGATCTCATCTAATGCTAATAAAACTGCATCAGGATAGCCATTTCCGGAGTAACGCATCTTATCGATTCGTGCTTTTTGGTTCAACTCCCAATCGCCTAAACCATCTAAATGCATAATTTCTCTTGTTAATTGCTCACCAAAAGTACCAAAAACAGTTAAACTGCTTCTTGGATCTGAAAAAATCAAACTCTCAGCACTAGAAGCCAATTTAGCATATTCATGATAATTTTTATCTGAAGTATTAAAATTAGACATTCCAATCATCCTTACATCAAAAATGCATACATATATGTTCATTTTACTCTGAATTAATTATTAAGAACAAGTTCAAAAGCACGTAACAAAAAACTTGATGCCAAACTGACATCAAGTTTTTAATTATCTTTTACTTTGAACTGACAATGCGTCCACCGCCAATTGTTTTTATCTTAAGGCCTTTAGAAGTAGACCTAGCAGAAGCATTTCTAAACTTCATAACTTGAACTCTCTTATAACGTTTACCATTTTTATTAAACGCAAAATTGAATTCTACAGAATAATGAATATCATTCAGTGACTTATTGTTAACAGTAATATTGGCATGATACTTAGTAAGGTTAGGACTATTACGCCAATTACTTACTAAAGTTCTCAATTCAACATAACTCTTATTCTTACTGCCACCAATAAAATCTTTAGAGTTAGGATAGTTAAAATTATCTTCCAATAATTTACCAACATTTTTAGATTGCTGCCAATCTAATTTAAGTACAGCTACATTTTTGCTGCCTTTGATAGCTGATGGTACATTCTTAACTTGCTTAGTTTTAACAAGTTTCCCCTTCTGCTTTTTAGCTACATATATAGAAAACGGCTTGGTTAATGGTACATCTTCAAGAACAAGATTTCCTTTTTTATCTAGCTTACCAATATTATGGTTATTTAGATAAAGCTTACCGTTTGGCACCCCTTGAACCTCAATCGTCTTAGCATTAAGTTTTACTTCAGCTGTTTGATCTTTCCAAACATTAACTGTCTTTTTAAACTTATCTGTTTGACCCAAATAAGAAGATTTTGCTTCTATATTATATACGCCAGGGAAAACTTTTTGCTTTTTAGTAAATTTTGCGCCATTAACTGTAACAGTAGAATGGTGATAATCATTAACCACACTCAATTTATAAGTTGGCAATTGAACTACATACCGAGGGAAAAACAAGAAATAATGTCCCTGCTTAATCAGTTTAATTGGTAAGTTATTCTTACCCATCAAGCTCTTTTTCAATTTCTTATATGCGGCAGGATTATTCTTATAGTATTCCTTTAATGGCATTAAATTTTTAGCGGTAAGTGGAACGTTCCCTTTAGTTACCACATTGTTAACCTTGCCATTTTTTAATCCAGTTTCTATCCGACTAATCTGAGCCTTGCAGCTATAGTAATTTGTACCAAACATTACCAAGATTGCGATTACGGCGACAACTACTTCAACCAATATTGACCATTTGAAATGAAATTTTTTCTTTTTAAATTTAGGTAAAGGCGTTGGCTTTTTATCCGACTTAGAAACAATAGTTTTTGATTCTGACTGCTTCTTTTTTTCAGGCTTAGCGACAGATTTTTTCTCTTCAGCTTGAACCTTTTCTTTATCCTTTTCAGCAGTCGACTCATTATTTTTTAATCCTAACAGCCCTACATTCACTATCACCATTGTTTCATCATTATTAACTAAATTGAAATGACAAAATGGACAATACTTCTCCTCAGGGTCTACTTCTTTACCACAATTAGGACAAATTTTCTTCATTTTATTTTATACTTAATCACTAAAATATTTATCATAACTACACTTATTATATCCTAATAACACTATTTTTTTAACAGAAGGAATTTTTCTAGAAAAATTTCGGTTTATTTTAAAAATTTTGATGAAAAATATATAAAGGATGCTACTAAAGCAGGTGCTAGGTATGTTTTTACTTCGTTGCAAATTCCTAAACAAGATTATTCTAATTTGGATAATCAATTACACCGGCTTTTAGAAATGAGTAAAGAATATGGGCTAGAAATAATTCCAGATATTTCACCAATTACTTTTGAAAAGCTGAAAATCAAGAAAAATGATTATAATGAATTGAAACGAATGGGATTTAGTAGTTTAAGGTTAGATTATGGATTTGATAATTTAGATTTAGTAAAGAAGCTGCAAAAAGATTTTTTGATATTTTTGAATGCTAGCATAATAACAAAAACATATTTGTCCAAAGCACGCAAAGCAAATATAAATTTGAATAAAATTGCTTTGATTTATAATTATTATTCTCATGCTGATACTGGACTTGGATGGGAAAGTTTCAAAAAAATAACTTATTAAAAAAGGAAGGACTACATACAAGCGCTTTTGTAGTCGGTGATTTAGTTAAACGATTTCCGATATATGAAGGATTACCAACAGTAGAACGACATCGAGGTATGAATCCATATATTGCTGCAATTGAATTATTACATGAAGCTAAAGTTGATAACGTATTTATAGGTGACAGCGAAGCACTGTTGAAACTTTAAAATATATTAATGAGTATCTACAGAACCATATAATTACAATTCTATGTAACTTATTATCTGAATATAAACACTTATATAATAAAGAAATTAACATAAGGCCTGATCAACCTGAAAATATAATCCGTCTATTGTTACCATGTAAGCCCAACGTTGGAATCCGACGTAATATCGTTAGACATCGAGGGAGTATAGTGATGTAAAATAGACTTGCAGCTCGCTACAGTGGGGAAGCATATTTGGTTAAACATGACCTACCATTTGAGGCGAGAAGTAATGTTATAGGTTTTGTAAGCCCTGAGTATGTAAATCTTTTTGATCAAATTGATGCTGATATCAGGATCAAATTAATACCAATAAACTAAAATTGTCCATGAAAAAAGCGAGAAACAACACTTTTTAGTGTCATTTCTCGCTTTAAAATTTTACTTATTAAAAGTTTGCTACTTTGACAAATTGATTTTTTCCAATTTGATAAAATTTACTATGACCAATTTTTACAATAAAATTGGCTTTAACTTTGACTTGTTTACCTTTCTTCAATAGAAGCTTTTTCTTTCCATTTTTGATTGCTTTTCCTGATTTAGAATATACAAATGCATTATGCTTTAAACGTAAAACTTTTGTGTTTCTTTCAACAGTATTTGCTACTTTGACAAATTCGTTTTCACCAACTTGATAGTATTCGTGTTTGTTAATGGTTACTTTTTTTGCATTGTTTAAAGGATAAATATAGGATCCTTTCTTTAAGAAGAAATTTCTTCCTAACTTTAATACAAGCTTTCCATTTTTATCATATACAAATGCATTATGAGTTAATGTGATTTTTGTATCATTTGCTGGGTTAGCTTCTTTAATATCGATTTGTTTATTGTCTGAATCGTTATTTGAATTTGTATCAACTAAATCAACACTATTATTCAACTCTACATTACTTTCAGAAGAACTATTGGTCAATTTATTTAATTCATCCTGTGCTGCCTTAATTAATAGCTTAGCTTCTTCAGGAGTAACTTCTTTTTTACGGTTAAGTATAGGGGCAGTGATTAATTTACCTGCTTCTGTTTGATGTTTAAGATAATTAACGAAAATATCTGTGTCAACACCAATATCTGCCACCTTTTTGGCACCTTTAAATTGTTTAGTTGAGTCAACTAAATAATTACTGGTAATTACTCGGTAAACTTTATTTGGATCAACTGGATGATTGTTACTATCATAAAGAACAGCTATTTTCTTTGGAAATGCTTTATCATTTTGAGTTGTATAAACATAATGCATACCACTTAAGAGATAATAACGATCTTCATTAGTTGCATCATATTGTGAGTTAAGTATGTCATAGAGTTGCTTCCCAGTCATTTCAAAAACTTGAAGTTGGTTACTGAATGGTTGAACAGCTTGTGCAGACTTCCATTTAATTGAGCCATCTGGGTCAACCTTTAAGTCGCTTCTCACACCACCACCATTAGTTAATGCGACATCTGCAGCAATTCCTTCACGCTTAGCTTCTGCAAGTTGAGCATCAACTACTAGATCACCAACTTCATTTTCAGTATCTGAATTGAGATCTTTAATAATGTCTTTTACTTTTTCAGCTTTACCAATCACACTATTTGTAATCTTAGAGGTCCTTTGCTGAGCATCTTTAATAACTTGTTCTACATCTGGATCAGCCTTTATATCCTTGTCATCAGTTGATGACATAACAGGGTAAACATGTGTGATTAAGCTGCCCTTTACAAAATCATTGGTTGACGGATCGATATAGCCGATTGAATCATCATATGCTTTTGAAAAACTTGCAGCTTGAACAATTTTTGTATTGCCAACGGCACCATCAGCGTATTGGTGTGAGTGAGCAGCAATGTATAAATCAACTGAGTTATCAGGATCAATGCGATATAATTTTTGTAAAATTTTGACCGCATCGCCTTCAGTTTTTCCTTTATAGGTTTCAACACCAGTATGTGCTAGCACAACGATAGCGTGAACGCCTTGATCTTGCAGAATTTTATCATACTTAGCAATTGACTCTGCCTCATCTAACACTTCATAATCTTTCAAATTTTTAGCAAATGTCAATTTAGGCAGATCTGTGGTTTCAATTCCGATAAAACCAATTTTAGATTTTTTGCCGTTTGATTCTACTTCTTTAATTAAATATGGCTTCCAGCCAAATGGAATCTGTCCATCAGATTTTCTAATTAAATTTGCAACTACAATTTGAATACCAGAATTTTCGTGAGGATAATCCTGTTCTTCTTGATTAAATTGTCCCTTTTTAGGAGCTTTTCCTTCTAAAACTCGATCAAATTCATCTAATCCTTCATCAAATTCGTGATTTCCTAAAGTACCAATTTCAATATGCATTTCTTTGAGTGCATGCATAGTAGGTTCATCTTGTAAAAGGGAAGAGGTTGCTGGAGATGCTCCGACAATATCACCAGCTTCAACTCTAATACTTGTACCGTTAGGATTTTTTTGTTTGAAATCAGATTCGGCATTGTTTAAGTAACCTGCTAATCTAGCAGCATTACCTGCGTTTTGATATGAACGATAACCAATCCAAGTTTTGCCAGTAGTATCAATATTTCCATGTACATCATTGATACCTAAAATTTGTACAGGAATGTCGTTTTTATAGTTAGCAGGATTTGACCATTTATCATTGTTCGGCTTTGACTGGTGATCCGTATAACTAACTACTGGTTGTTCTTTTGAATTCTCGGTGTTAGAAACAGTTGATGACTGCTTTGGTGAATCAGAATCTTGCTGAGTAGTTTGAACAACTGATTGTTGAACTTGTTGCATATCTGCTTTAACTTGGACATTTGTTAAAAATAATCCCATTAATGCACTTGCAGTTAAACTAGTAATGATTCCATACGTGATACGTGATCTCATTTTATACCCCTCGAATTAAATTAAATAATATTTATTAAGCAAAGTATAAAACATGAACAATTATAGTTCAATAGCCAAATAAAGTTAATAATTTCAAATTTTTATTTTTTTAAAATTCTAGCGCTCCTGTTTTTGAAAAGCTCATACTTCTTGCAGCTAGCCAAGCACTATATTTGTAGCCTTGTTTAACGAATTGTGGCCATCGATATTCAACTCTTTTAACGGTATTATTTGTATATTTTGTGATTTTTAATTTAGTGACGTTTTTTAATCCCGAGTTTGACAGTTATAGAGAGTAAAAAGTGCGTATTTTTTCTAAATTTTGGTCTGGTTAAAAATTTTTTTGAAATATTTTTGTGTTATTAACTCTCGGTCTAATCTGAAGCCAAAACTTTCGTGAATTTTATCTGTTAAATCTGTTCTTTGAAAGATTGGTATATAATCTCCTGGACTGATTTCAGTTAAAGCAAACCTCCTTAATGTCTTGACTAGTTCATAACTACTGTAGCCTGGAACTTTTTGTTTAAATAAGCGAAAGACTAGTAATGCTAAGAAACAAACTAAGAAATGACTTTTTATTCGTTCTTCACGTCTTAAATAAACGGGGCAGGCTTGAAATTCTGTTTTAATTTCTCTAAAACAATGTTCAATTTCCCAACGGCTTTTATTAATCTTGATCAATTCTAGCGGTGAGGCTTCTAAGTCAGTGCATATACCATAAAAACCATCAAACATTTTTTCTTTTTTGATTTGATCTTTATTAATTACATATTGAACTTTATCTGCTTTCTCTCCATTTTCTGTGAAATGCTTTTCCGTAATAAACCGAGCTGGATCATTAGGATTATTTTTTCTGCCTTTTTGCTTAGAATTAGCTTGTTTAATAGCTCGATTAATTTGATTTTCGCGAATTTGACGTTGATAACGTAAATACTTTAGCAAAAACAGTTCCAATATTTAAAAAAATAACTATAATATCATGTTAGATAATTAATATAGAAGAGGTGAATATTTTATCATGAAGAATTACACCATTGATCACGACATGTATTTAATGAATTACAAAAATGGTGACGTTTTAAAAGTAACTGTCAATAAAGAAGACTCAGTTAAAAATTTGCAACTATATCGGCAAGATGGTCTTGGCAATTATTATCTTGATAAAAATTCACGGCTGAAAAAACAAGATAATTTGACCACTAAGAAAGATATTGTCAAAGCAAGTAAGAAGATTGGTGGTCACAATACTCATCATATTGATAAATGGCATCATCAAGTTGTTCCTATCTATAATGCTCAACACCAAATTACGGGCTTCAAGCCGAAGTTAGCCCTTGAGCACCATGCTAGAATTCAAAATGCCAAAAGATATTTGCGCCATTTAGATCATCATCATGCAATCTACTTGTCTACTACCAGCAGAAATACCTTGCTCAAGCCAATAAATTACCTTAAAGATGCAATTTATGCAGACCGTAACAAGGAAATGGTTTTAGCACATAAGATTCACAAATTAAGTCGATAAATTTAAAAGCTCCAAAAGTTAAATGCTTTTGGAGTTTTTTTACTTAACTTATTCCTCGCCAAACCATGCTTCTACTCTTGCTGCAACGTTAAATGGCAACGAATCAGCTAAAAAGGAACACAACAACCATTTTTGGAAATATTCACTGCTTTCATGATCATGAATATCAAATGCATCATTTTTGAAATTCTTAATATTGCCATATTCTACTTGAATAGGCACGTATACTTTATCGTATTCCACATTATAATTTTCATCCACTTCATCAACCAGTCTATATCCCTTAGGACAATTATGAAAAATCACCTGGTCAGAATTTAAATCTAAATTCTTTTCTGCAATAACTGCATCTTGATGTACTTGAGTAAATTTCTGCGTGTTGGCAGCTATTTCTTTGCCACTGACTACTTTATTCAAATCAGCATTTACATAGAAAACTTTAGTCATTTTTTCTCTCCTATTCTTCTTGTTATTAACCACATATTATCTGTCTTATTTTCTAAAATCAATCAAAGTTTTTCTTGACAGCAATTTTCATTCGGCGTATTATAATGGCAATTAAATTAATAAAAGCTTAGAAAAGATGAGTAATTGCTTAAAATTTCTAACAGAGAGTCGGATTAGGTGAAAGCCGATGCAATGGCAAGCAATGAATATGGTCTTGGAGCTAAATTAAAATGCGAGCATTAAGTAAGCAAATTACGAGTGACGATCGTTACCCCGTCTGAGTCTTCCCTATTGGGAGTACTTATTGAGGAATTGGCTGTGAAGTTAATTTAAACATGGGTGGTAACACGCTTGAGCGTCCCTAGCATGAAATATGCTAGAGGCGCTTTTTATTTTGCTTATTTAATCAAAGGAGGAATCAATCATGAAAAAAGCAATTACAATTACTAATTCAAAAATTATTATCAATAAAAAAGTATTTGAACGAATGTGTCTCCTTGTATGGTTGATTTTTATTATTTGCGGACTGTTGATTGTTGAATAATTACAAGGAGAAAAAGTATGACTAACTTAACTCATTATGATATTGTAGGAAGTTTTTTACGACCAAAAGAATTAAAAAAAGCAAGAAAGAAATTTAATGAAGGAAATATTTCTCAAGCAGAATTAACGCATGTCGAAAATCAGGCAATTGATCAATTAATTCAAAAAGAAGAAAGTCTAGACCTAAAATTTGTGACCGATGGAGAATTTCGTCGCAGCTGGTGGCATCTAGATTTTCTCTGGAACTTAAATGGCGTTGCTAAATATAACTATCATGAAAGCTACAAGTTTCACGGTGCTAAAACTAGAACTGATAATGTCGAACTAGCTGGCAAAGTTACCTATAATCCCGATCATCCATTTTTTGAAGCCTTTAAATTTGCCCAAAAGCATGCGAACGTGCAGGTAAAGCAAACTATTCCCTCACCTACTCTGCTTTTTAGAGATAATCGATCGGATAATTGGAACAAATTTTATGATAATCGACAGGATTATCTGGATGATCTAGCTACTGCTTATCATGAAACTATTCAATATTTCTATGATTTAGGCTGTCGTTATCTTCAAATTGACGATACAACCTGGGCCTTTTTAATCAGTAAACTTAATGAAACTATAGATAATCCTACAGAGCATACTAAATATACAAAATTAGCTGAAGATTCAGTTTATGTAATTAATCATGCTATAGAAAACTTGCCTGAGGATCTTACGATTGCAACTCATATTTGCCGCGGTAACTTTAAGTCCACTTTTCTTTTTTCAGGTGGCTACGAAGCAGTTGCCTCATACCTGGCACAACTAAACTATGATCGTTTCTTTTTAGAATATGACAGCAAGCGGGCTGGTGATTTGGCACCTATTAAAACTATTTGGAACAACCGACCAAATGTCACAATTGTTCTTGGCCTCATCACTTCAAAGTCAGGCAAACTAGAGGAAAAAGAAGATTTAATCAAACGAATTAACGAAGCAGCTGAACTAGTTCCTTTAGCCAATTTGGCACTCAGTACTCAATGTGGTTTTGCTTCAACCGAAGAAGGAAATATTTTAACTACTGTCGACCAATGGAACAAAATCAAATTAGTAGTTGATTCTGCCAAGCAAGTTTGGGGTTAAAATTCGTAATTCAAGTTAAAATGAAATTAAGTAGTTTTTTAAACAAGGAGAAAAATTATGGGAAAAGTAGAAAGTTTTGAATTAGATCACACTAAAGTTAAGGCACCTTACGTTCGCTTAATTACTGTTGAAGAAGGGGCAAAAGGCGATAAAATTAGTAACTTTGATTTACGTTTAGTTCAACCAAACAAGAATGCTATTCCAACTGGCGGTTTACACACCATTGAACACTTATTAGCCGGCCTTTTACGTGATCGTATTGATGGCTACATTGATTGCTCACCATTTGGTTGCCGGACCGGATTTCACCTTTTAGTTTGGGGTACCCCATCAACCACTGAAGTTGCTAAAGCCTTGAAAGAATCATTAGAAGAAATTCGTGATAACATCAAATGGGAAGATGTACCAGGTACAACCATTGAATCTTGTGGTAACTACCGAGATCACTCATTATTTTCAGCTAAGCAATGGTCAAGAGACATTTTGGCTGAAGGTATTTCAGATGATCCATTTGAACGTCATGTAGTGGAATAATCAACTTGAGAAGATCTGCAGGGATCTTCTTTTTTTGTTCTCGCGTTATTCACGCGAAAAAAGCGAAAGTTTGTGAGAGCAACGAGAATAAAAAATACTAGCCTCAAGATTACCTACAATACCATAATCTTAGACTAGTATTTTATTTTATAAATTTACTTTTTCTTTATGTTCGCGGTATGCATAATATATCCAAGCGACAACACCAAATGCTACCGGACCAATTGCTGTCCAGAATGAAGTTTGATAATCACCTGTAAATAAAGGCTCGATACAAGTAAAGACAATACCAATAGCTACAACCAACCAAACTACAATTGTCGTAGCCCAAACTTTTTTCTTACCTTCGATAAAGACAAATGGTCGATCTAAATCTTTCTTAGCCTTAAAGAATGGATATGCAGCAATTAAGAACAAGTATGGTGCAGATGATGATACGTTCATCATATCCATCAAGATGGTATAGAACTGATCTGCAGCATTACCACCGAATGAAATAAACAAGATAATTACACTAACGATAATTGCTTGTACCCACATTGAACGTTCAGGCATATTATGCTTGTTCAATTGCACCAACTTTTTAGGCAAAAGGCGTGGATCACAACCTTCAATAAATGACTTAATTGGTGAGTAAACCATCAAGAAAGCTGCAGCAACACCTGATAAAACATCGGCAATACCTGCAAAGTGTGAAAATGCGGAACCAATTGCCAAAGATGCAGATTCTGAAAGTCCTAAGCTGTGACCAGTAACCACACCCAAATTATTAATCAAAACGTATTCCACATTAGCCAAATCAACGCCCTTGACACCGAGTTCTTTATTCCAGTTAACAGCCACACCACACATGAAGATGTTAACCACATAAAGTGCAGTCATCATCACCATGGCAATGATTAAACCTTTTGGATAAGTCTTTTCTGGTTTATCAACAGAATCAATTACCCCTGAGGTTGTTTCCAAACCGCCATAAGCAAACAATGCATACACGATAAATGAAACAACCGCAATTGGTGATTGGAATGATGGATTAGGTGAATGTACCAAATTTTGTGCAGTAACTGGTTCAGCTAATTGTCCATGATTCAAAATGAATACAAACAATGAAACAACAGTAAAGCCAATAGCAATTGCCAAAGTAAAGATCCCACCAATATTATTGATAGTCTTTATTTTATCAATTCCCTTTGCTGCACAAAAAGTTACTACAGCTAAGAAAATAACTTCCAAAATCCCCAATAATTGAGTCGAAGATAGAGCCCCTAGATGCCAGCTTTGCGTTGTATCATGACCAAATACGGCCGTTGAGACAGATACTAAGAAGAACTGCGTGGATGAAACTAGCCACACAACCCAGGCTGAAAGCCAAATGAACGTTCCGATAAATGCTATCTTTTCATTAGTAGAACCTTCCAGCCAAGAAAAGATTCCGCCTTTAATCCCCTTAAAAGCAGCACCATATTCCGCAAAAATTAATGCAGATGGCAAAAAGAATAAAATGGCAGTCACAATATACCAGATAATACTTGCGTACCCCATCTGATAAAAGGCTGTCAGTGAATTACTAAATCCAAAAATAGAAGAGAAAATCATCAAAACTAAGCTTCCTAGCTTAATCTTGACGTGATTATCTTGCTCCATAAATAAAAAACAACTCCTTTTTTAAACAAACATTTACTATTATGAACTTTTATAAATGTAAATTCAAAAGAAGCTGTTATATCCTATTTAATTTTTTGACGTAATAATTCTAGTCTTTGTGCTAATTCCGCATATAAGTACGAATCATTGACACAAATCCCCTCAAATTCGCGACCAGTATGAAAATGACCGCTAGTCAGTACTTTACCAGCACGATTTGTTTTAAATAAATAATCATTGAAGGCAAGATAAATTTGCTTTCTCTTTTTATCATATGCGATACCTTGTACTGGCGAATTATTACGCATAAATTCACCTTTAGTTGCACCGATCTCAACGGGATGCCAACTGTTGCCGCGGCGAGTTACCTCCCAATATTCGAAGCGGTGCTCGGTTGCACTATGATAGACTGCAATAAATTTTTTATCATTTACAAGGACAGCGTTATGAACATAGCGACCATCCTTAGCTGATTTATTCCAAATCTTGAAAGTCCAAATTCGTTTAATTCGCAAATCTTTTTTACTAATTTGCATAATTTCTTCAGACTGAGCGCTATGACGAAGCAAATGGTCATTAGCAATTGCATAAATATACTTATCTGTAGCACCAAATGCTTGACCATGCCCTAACTTAATATTAGGACTAACTTTGACCTCGGAAGCTAATCGCGTGAATTCTGCCCAAGGAAGCTATGGCAACTTTTGCATAACATAGCGATCAGGTCGTGATTAAACTTATAGACCACAATATGTGCACGCGTATTATGTGGTGATTCATACATCGTCGCATACATTGAACCATTCGAAATAGTTACACCTTCAGACACAGAACCTACCATCCCAATTTTTTCGCCATCTTGGCTTAAAGTAGCAGGTTGATAGAAATATGTCTGTAATCTAAAAGATTGCTTTTTAAAACGTGTGGTTTGGTTTCTGGTGCATAACTTGCACCTTTGCCCCAATTGCCAGAAGTTTTGTAATGCTTAAACCAACTGCTTGCAGCTTTTCCCGCTTGCCCCGTTTTATTGGCCTTAGCAACGCCTTCATGAGCATTGCTTCTTACCTCAACTACTATATGTGCACGAGCTTTACCATAAGAAAACTTTATTTTATGCTTACCAGCATTGTTAGATAACACTTCATCTTGCGATGCCTTAACTTTATCAGGATCTATCACGGTTCCTGTTGAGTCTGTAGCGAAGTTAATTGCATCCCTTGCAGGAAAAATATAATGTGAATTCTTAACTAAACTAACATTTTTGGCAACATCAATTTTATCTCTCAAGAAAGCTCGTTGATTAAGCCAGCCAGCTTTGTGACCATCAATCCAAACATAATAATACTTTGACTTTCCTACTTTTCTTACGGCATTCGCTTGAAATTGCCATATTTAGCCAGACCCATACTTCCTGCTGGCCCCTTACGCGTTAATTTTTGATAAATTCGATAATTACTATTTTCATTAATCATCTTGGGTTGAAATGAACCTAAACTTTTAGCTAAAACCGTTCTTGGTTTAACTAAAAAAATCATCATTAAACTCATAATGATGAATACTTTTAATTTCTTCATTAAATATATCCCTCCACTAATAATCCCAGCTATCTATTTTAAGAAAATATTTTTATTAATCAACACAAAAAAGCCGAGATTCATGAACGAATCTCGACTTTTTGTTATTTTGTGTTTAATTTTAGTTTTCTACGATTAAGCTCTTAAGATCATCTGATAACTTAACTGGTGCATATTTAGCACTAACTAACTTAACAGCACTTTGCTTTACATAGCGCTTTTTGCCAATGTAAACATATCTAGTTTTACCGTGCTTAACGATCATTGATGACTTAAACTTCTTGCCCTTCTCGATCTTCTTCTTAGAAGCCTTGAAGTAGATCTTCTTTGACTTCTTAGTCTTCTTGTAAGCGTAGTAAATCTTTGCGCCCTTCTTTGACTTAGGAGTTACAACGATGTACTTTAAATCTCTGTTATTAAAGGCATCTTGAATAGTCTTAACATCTGCAGTTCTTTGCTTTACAGCGTCATCAAAAGTTGGAACAGTACCACTTACTGTTACTTCTATTTCTGGAACAAATAATTGAACATCCTTACCATTAACATTCATAGTTCCTTCAATGGCATATACTTTATTCTTCCCTGAAGTTGGAACTATGTAAGTAAGTTGAATTGCTTGACCTTTTGTATAACCAATAGTAACTGGTTTAAGTGTCTTACCATCATCACCGATAGTATACAAAGTAGGGTTAGTATTCTTAATAGTAGCAGTTACTGTTCTATATTTAACAGTCATCGTACCTTTTTTAGCTTGTGAATTGGTACTTGCAGTTTGAGTTGTATCAGCGGCATGTGCAGTTTGACTTAATACAGCACCGCTACCAGCTAAGCTAGTTGAAAGCATCACAGCTGCAGCTAATGAAGTAAATAATTTTTTAGTTTTCATATTAATCTCCTAACTTAAACTCTTATAGTTTCATTATAACATTCATTATTATTCATCAAAATACAAATCCAACTATATTTACATCTTAATTACTAGCAAATAATTGTCCGATTATTTCCATATCTTCTGCTTGAATTTTAATATCTGCTTTAGGTTGTTCCTTCATCGCATCTGCTTCAATCAATGGAATAATTCTCTTTTGGTTAAAGTAACTAATAACCAAGTCTATGACACTAACTTTATATTTAGTTGCGATTTCTGCTAAAGCATCAATATCTTCTCTAATCGAAATCTCAACTTGCATTTTATGCTCACGAGCTAGATTAATTAATACTGGATCTTCGTAGTTTAATTGCATTACTACTGGCTTAACTTTTTCTTTAAGCAATTCACCTAAACTATCAGTAGTTGCGTCGGCAACGCCTAAACACTTAACCCAGCCTTTACACTTCGCTTCTTCCAATTCATGCCAAATTTCCTGATTACGTTTTTGATCATCACTCAATTTTAATAACCAAAGATCGGGACGGCTGCTAATTAAATTAGCCCTAACTGTAGCAAAATAATTGCGTAATTCCTCACGGGTCTTTACATCCTCTGAAATCACAGTTTCCATAAAGAACTGTGGTAGCGTTTTTCGCATGTTCATTTTTTGATCAGCAGTCTGTTCAATCAATCGAAATCCTGCTGCAACGGCTTCATTAAGAGTTTGATCATTATCAACCTGCACACCAACTTTAGGTATTAAGCTACCATCATTTAGTACAATTGCTTCATCAAAAATTGACATCAAAATTCATCCCTATCCCAGCTCAACATAAATCTTAATTGCTTCTTTAAGGGTTTGATATACCGTAGATACGTGCAAGCTATGGGCTAAAAATTCTTCTTTTTCAGCTCTAGTCATATCTGAATCAAAGAAAACCTTAATCTTCATTTCAGTAACCACAGATTTGCCATGGTCTAATTTTTCTGTTTTAGCTTGATTTTCAATACGAAGATTTTTAATACCAAGATGATGGATTTTATTAATCATTCCTGCAGATATTTCAATGCAAGAATTAACGCTGCCGCACAAATATTCAACTGGATTAGGTCCTGCATTGTACTTGTCATCACTTACATCACAAATAAAGCTATGGTCACGAGCATCACTCTTAATCTGCCATTCTGTATCTTCAAGTTTAGATTTTACTAAATAGTCACTCATAATATTTCCCTTTCTCTGTTAATGGTGATCAATTGCTCCATTAAGTCGCTTGCGCCAAATAAAGTAAACTACTAACATCGGAGGCACCAATACCAAATCAACCCAATAAAAATATTTAACCGGCAATATGCTGTCAACTACCCCACTAATCATTGGGCCAAAGGACATTGCAACGTCCAATCCCAGGTAAAAAGTAGAACTGGCTAAACCTTGCTCCTCAATGGGGGCAAGCAATAATGCCGTAGATTGCAAAACGGAATAAATAATACCATAGCCCAACGCCATTCCAGCAGCAGCTAAGGCCATTTGCCAGTTATTATTCATCACTGCCAATAAAAAGATATAAGCTGCAGTAGACACCAGACTAAGCCAGAACCACACACCAAAACGAACAGTATCAAAATACCGCTTTAAGCCTATTCTGATCACTAATAAGACTAACGCATAAATCAAAAAGTAACTACCAACAGCGACAGTTAAATGACGCTGTTCAACATAAGTCACAATATCAGCCTGCGTAATAAAATAAGGCATCCCAAACAACGTGGTTAAAATTGCGACTGGCAAAACGTTCATCTGTATAATCTTAAAGTGCTTTTTCTGCGTCTGTCCTTTTTTCTTAAGTGGCAAAGCATGATTGCCAACAAACTGAATCGCCACAATCATCAAAAAGGCCGCAATCGCTGCAGCAATTAAACTTTCACGATAACCAATTTTTTGATAAATATTAATTGAAAGCGCTGGTGCTAATGCCATAGCTAGTGCATTCATTAAACCGTAAAAGCCCATCGCTTCACCTACGTGTTGACGCGGTACTAAAAATGCTAGCCAGGTTGTCATGCAAACAGTACACAGAACATAGCCCGTTCCATTGATTAGTCTAAATAATAACAACAGTCCACTTGATGGCGTAAAAATATAGCCTAACACGCCAATCAAGATCAAAACACCGCCAATTAAAGACAAACGATACTTTGAAAATTTATCAGTTAAGTTACCTGCAACAGGGCGTAAAAACATGGCCGCTATACTCATAATCCCAACAATCACACCGGCAAAGGCACTGCTGGCTCCTAATTTTTTAGCGTACCCATTAATCAGTGGGTTAACAAACATCGTGCTAAACATAAAGAAAAAAGATGCTGCCATTACTAAGACAACATCTTTGCTATAAATAGATTTTCTCTTAGTCAAATCAGTCCCTCGATTTCTATTTTTATTATACAACTATCAAGAAACTATTTGACTATTTTAAGACTAACGGTAAAAACAATGTCTTCGCCCTTGTAGCCAACTGAGATCTTGCCACGAAAAGCCTGTACTAACTCGCGTGCCATCGCGAGACCGATGCCAAAGCCGCCTTTTTTAGAATTATGCGATTCATCTTCTCGATAAAATCTTTCAAAAAAGTGAGTATAATTTTTGTTTTTGCCTTCTTTATAAGTATTGCTGATACGCAAAACAGCATTCTTGCTCAAAGGACTCTTGGATAATTCCACTCTAATTCTGCCATGTGGATCACAATATTTTCTAGCATTATCAAGCAAAATATTAATGATTTCTGCCAATGAATGCTTTTCAGCAATTACATTTAATCCTTCACGAATAGAAACCTGATATGTCAGGTCATTCTTTTTCATGATCGATTTAAAATCTTGAGTTGTTTGTTCAACAATTTTTGAGAAATTAACTTTACTTAAAGTTAATTCTCCCGTTTCACCCGCTCTAGCTAATGAAATTAATCGATTAACTAATTTAGTTAGCTTATCAACCTGTTCTTTGGTACTTTGATTCCATTCCGAGTCATTACCTAACATTTCTTCCATTTCGGTATTAGCAGAAATCACCGCTAAAGGTGTCTTCAGCTCATGCCCCGCATTAGTAATAAATTCCTGCTGCTTGTGATATGTATCAATAATCGGCTTAATTGCTCTGCGAGAAACTAAGATTAGCACTAATGCGAATACAATTAATGCGCCAATTCCTAAAACCACTGCCACTCTGAACATCAACCAAAAACGATTATAAATTAAGGTCTCATTTAAAAAGACGATTAAAGTTTGACCAGCTGAATCTTTGGTAACTCTATAAGCATACTGATTTTGTCCCGCCTTAATATTTCCTTGCTTATTATGTTCAGCCAATGTTCTGCAAGTAATATCAGCAATTTCAGTATTTTTAATCTTATAAACGTTATTGTTATTAATAACCTTAACTTGATGGCTAGCATCAACTGTTACGGCAAAATAGCGATATTGATAAACAGCTTCAGGATTATATTTTCCCGCTAAAAAATTCCGATTAATTAAGTCATCCTGATTGCCAAAAGCCGGCTGCGCATTATGCGGTGAAAGATGACCCTCATTTTTTACTAAAGCGGTCAAAACTCGATTAATTTCATTTTGATTTTGAATACGAGTAATTCCTACCAAACTACCTAGTGTAATTAACAAAACTATCAATAAAGCAGCGACAGAAGCACCAATAAATTTCCAGCGAAATTTTTGAATCATCTTATCACCTCCTCGTATTATATAAATTAAATCTGTGTTGATTGTCTTTTTAGTTTGTTTATTCGATCATCAGATGCTAGTCTCTAATTGTCATTGACCTTGGTCAATTGGTATAGGTTTTCACC
>SKEH01000150.1_pt1 | contig 48249 bp, 62 predicted proteins | sample 4826571 | NCBI WGS metagenome assembly SKEH01 (sample SAMN11008814, study PRJNA524170) | human gut metagenome | biome: Human fecal sample; material: Feces; isolation source: fecal sample from pouch patient p29 | host: Homo sapiens | place: Israel: Tel-Aviv | collected 2016-09-14 | reverse complement strand
GGAATACAGATAGTAATAAAACTTTCTTCATTTTGCTTTCCTTCTCTTCACTTTATAAAATATATTATACAGATAGTTAAGCAGAATAGCAAATGAATTTTTAATAAATTTACTTATTATGTAGGCCACCTGGAGGCTATGAACCCCACGGCTGACAAAGAAGTTTGCGAGACCTCTCTTAAGTGCCAGAATAGACCCGCCGATCTATCGGAACCTACATAATAAGTAAACTTTACAGTGTCATTCTAGACAGGATTCGAACCTGTTATCACTTGTGCGGACTTACGAGAACCATTCTTTCACTCGAATCGAACGAGCTTCTGCCCTAGCCAAGCTGGTTTCCCCCATCAACCACGCTAGAATGTTTAATTGTTTTCAGTGCAAGAGTCCGAGTCTTGGACACGACCGCTTCGCAAGTACATAGGCAGCTTATCATGAGTCAGCACTTCCGAATTGCTAGCTCCGTGTTCTGCACTGAAATTTTGTTAATTTAATAGTAAAGTATTATCTACTTCACCATTAATTGTTCGGCATTCTTCTGGGATTGCTGGTGTAGCCTTATATTCCCACCATTCAGAACCGTCGTATTCACCACGTTCTAACCAAGTTCCATCAGTAAACCACACGTTACCATAAAGCAATTGCCCACCGAAACCAGAATCATATTTAAAGTCTAGATTATTTAGAAAATCTTCAATATCTTTTTCTGTATAACCTATGGGTAATACCCAAACTTCTTTGTCCCCATAATAACCGAATTCTATCTTAATACACTTAACTTTAGAATTAATATTCTTTAGGGCAAGTAACAACTCTTCTTTAGCATTAATCATAGCATATTTCTCGTGCTATTTTAGTTTGGCGCGACCGATGGGATTCGAACCCACATTCTCTCCCGTGACAGGGGAGTACCATTACCAAGCCAGCCCCGGTCGCATAATTCATTTACTCAGCTTTGAGTTTTTCAATAGCTGCATTAAGTTCCTTAAGAAACTCTTTTCGTACATTAAGACGGTTGAGACTTACTAGTATATCATGTTTAAGTTCTTCGATGTATTTCTTCTCAACTTCAATATTGTTGATAGTGCTATCACGATGAACTTCTAGCTGTGCAATTACATTCTTGGACATGCTTGTTTCCTCAGTTATTAATGAAAATGGTATCTGTGGCTGAATTCGATATCAGCAATGATAGCTGGTTGGCTACCGGTTTACTTAACTCTACACAGAATTTGGCGGGCCGTGTAGGATTCGAACCTACGTTGTCTTTCGACATGGATTAACAGTCCACCGCCAAACCGCTTGGCTAACGACCCTAAATTTATATTGCTGACTAGGATTTTCACCTAGACGGAGTTAGCACCGTAGCGTGTAGCGGCATACCTCTCCAAACCGTGTCTCATCTTTCAATTATGGAGACAGTGTTCCTACGCGTGCCTGAATTGATTTAACAATTCTTTCAGCAAATTGGACGACCGCATGAGATTTGAACTCACATAAAAAGGATTTGCAATCCTTCGCCTAAGCCATTCAGCCAACGGTCGATTTATCTTGCTTTTCGAGATCTTCAAATTCTAGATCATTGAAGTTCCCTAGAGTACGGGTGTAGAACCCATCTCCTGAGTCATAGCCTGATTTACCACAATCACACATTTTAAATTCACGAAGATGTGTGAAAATATGTTCAGAACCACAACACTTAAATCTAACTAATCGTTTCATTTGCTTCTCCAGTTCAATTTATATAATTATTATACAGAACTTTTGGAAACTAAGCAACTACATTTTTTAGGAATTTGATGCCTTTCTTTTTCTTCTTATATTTCCACGTTAAGGGATTCTGTCGATTGTGAACGCTTGAGATCTTTGTCTCGTCAAAGTTCTTCAATATCATGTAATCACAGGATAATTGTTCTAATGGAATGTGATTACCGTCAAAAGCGTATACATAAGGCTGTTGACTAGCACGATAATGATAGACTTTGTTAATTCTACGTTTCAGCGACTTATCCGCGCAGTAAATAAAGAAGTTTTCAGGATGCATCAGCAGCTCCTTCAATTTGGTGCACCCTGTTCGTATCGAACGAACCTCTCAAGCTCTTCAGGCAAGCGCTAATCCATCTCAGCTAAAGGTGCAAATTTTGGCAAACCTACTAGGACTCGAACCTAGACCGTACGGTTTTGGAGACCGACATGCTGTCCAGTAACACTCTAGGAATGCAGAAATTGGCGTCCTGTGCGGGGATCGAACCCGCAAATCCTACCTTGAAAGGGTAGTGACTTTACCAGTTTGTCTAACAGGACTTAAATTTGGTGTTGGATGATGGAGTCGAACCACCCGAGACCCTTCCGAGTCGGCAGATTTACAGTCTGCTTCGCTACCTCTACGATACTAATCCAACATATTTAAAAGTACTCAAATACTAGTTTAAACACTTTTAAATATGTTTCCAAATTAGATAACTATTATACCAAGTTTTAAGGCACTGAGCAAGTCAAATTTTAAAGAACTTGCTCAGTGCTGTATTAGTTAGTCGAACTTAGGAGTGACAGTTAAGGAGAATGGAAGTTCGAAAACTTCTTCGCCCTCATCACTAACAGTAACTACACGACCTTTAAGTTCAGACATTGAAATATCAATATCAGCTTTTGCATCTGGAGCCATGCCAGCTTCAACACATTTAGCTTTAACTTCTGGAAGAAGTTCTACATCATAGAAATAAAGCCATTCAATCTCACCTTCCCAGCCTTCCCAGGATTTACAGATTGCACTTTCAATACCTGCTGCTATAACACGATTTTGCATTAATTAACTCCTTCATCAATTTATATAACTATTATATCAGAAATTTAAAGTAAAAGGCAAGTACATTTTTAAAAATTCTGTTTGGAGTAGCTAAACTCCAGATTCTTCGGCCAAGTCTAGACTAATAAGAGTTATAGCCATAATTGCCGCACCATGTTCTTTTTCTCCGGTGTTTTTAGCCGAGTCTACAATACCCTTAATCTGTTCGTAATAACTTTTTACTTCTTGTTCAATGCCTGCCTCAGCTATCATGCCTTTAGCCATGAATCGTTGCATGGTAATTTCAGGATTAGCCATGTTGTTTCTCCAGTTTCATCTTTAATAGTCTACAAATAAAATCAATGTCTTCATCCGTGCCTAAATCTCTATCCTCAAGAGTTGCCTTGAAGTTTTTAGTCAATTCCATGAGGATAACTTCTCTAGAACGACGTGTTGGCGGAGGTGGGTGTCTATACATCTTATTTCCTTAATTTGGTAGGGGTGGTGGGATTCGAACCCACAAAACCTGAATTTTAAGTCCAGTACCTATGCCAATTCGATTACACCCCCGTGTAATCAGTTTATTAGTTGGTACATATTATAGCCTAGTGAAAATCCTACTACTAGTCCCACAAGCCAACCAATATAATAATCTTTTAGTTTCACAGGTATTATCCTCGTTCAATATCTAGGGAAATACCACAGTTAGGATTAATACCTGTACCATTGCAATTTGGGCAAACCCAGATATTGCAAAAAGTATCTCCTGCTTCTGCATCAGAACTTTCACCAATTCCCCTACACTCAGGGCAGGCACATTCTTCTAGCTCTTGCTTGAGTTCTTGAAACTTGGACATATAGTCTCCTAATTAAGTTTTTCAAAACGACCTAGAGAATCTCTAGTCATCTTATCTAAGACTTTGTCCATATTCTGCTTTCTTGTGAATAATTCTAGGTTAGGTAAAGCATTATTAGACTTATCATCATCTTTGTGCTCTATTTCATAGCCTTCCGGTATTTCACCGTTGAAAGCCATCCATACGAGTCTGTGCACATACTCATTTTTACCTAATCCCTTATTGCAAATCTTCACCTGAAAATATCCAGATTTACCGTTGCAACGTGGAGACAGTACCTTTCCCTTTATAGTTCTAGTATACTCGCTATATTGATTTCGTTGTGTTATTATTCTATCTTTAGTTTCTATTGTACCATTTAAGTGTACAATTAAAATAACTCCAAAGTACTCAAATTCAACCTTTTCCATACGCAGTACCTAATTGGTGGGTCGGAGGAGAATCTAACTCCTACTCGTTAGCTTATGAGGCCACCGCTTTAACTTTAAGCTACCGACCCTATGTTTGGCGGAAGAAGTGGGAATCGAACCCACAAGGCTATATTTCAAACCGACAGATTAGCAATCTGCTGCAATACCGTTATGCTATTCTTCCGAATTTATAAGATATATTATATTAGAAATTTAGCTTCATAGCAAGAAAATTTTTCAAGTTTTCGGTAGACATCTCATCCAAATCTACGGGAGAAACAAAGCCGTTTAATTTTCTAGCAAATTTTTCACCCGCAGGATCGTTATCCCCGACAGCTACTAATTTAAAAGGTAATAATTTAAGTTGCTTTAATAACGCTTTTCCTGGAGAAGAACCCAACATTGCTAGGGCTGGATAACCAGCGTTATGTAACGCAACTGCCTTAAATACAGATTCAGCGATCAATACTACTTTTTCATCTCCATTGAGAGTTTCTAATCCCCATACACACTGGGTAGTAGAATAGGTAAAATATTTAGCTTCAAAGGGACACTTACCATGACCTTTTGGAGCAGAAGGATTATAAGTTTGATAGCCCCTCAACATCCCAGAGAAATCATACAACGGGACTGTTAGCCATCCTTCCGGACTTAACCAGCAATGATATTTATCTGCATCAAATCCTCTAGATAAGAGGTGCTGTGTTAGCTCATCAACATTCATATCTGGTTCCTCTCTCAAATTTATAGATATATTATACAGAGAATTTAGCATTCAAGCAATCAAATTTTTTAACTTTTTAGAGGAAAATCATAGGGCACTTAAGGGTAGCAGATAAGTGGTGAGGACCAAAATTTGTGACCCCACTAAAAATCCGGGGGCAATTTTTAAAGACCCCTTGACATTTTCGCTGGGGTAGTGTAAAGTATATGTTATGGATGAGTGATCAAAGAGACATACATTTTCTATATACTAGGAGGTGTCAAAAAATGACAGAAGAAGTAGCTAAGAGTCCTGAGACCATCGCTAGCGTTGCAGCAGAACTGCACCGTCACGAGGAATCAGATAAGAAAAAGTGGGAGAAGGTCAGAGCCTACGAAGAAAAACATCGTGAACACGATGATGAAGAAGATGACGATGATGAACATTGTCATAAATATGGAAAACATAAAATGCAAGAACCAGTAAACGTATTCACTAGTGGCTTCCCTGGCCTACTGGGTGGTTACCCAGCAAACGCAGGTGCTTTCGGTGGTGAAGGTATGGGACTATTCGGAGCTATCCTAATCGGTGCTCTATTAACAGGCGGATTCGGTGGTTTCGGTGGATTCGGTGGACGTGGTGTAGTTGGTGAAGGTACCGCAGTTGATGCAGTACTTCAGAACCAAGATACCGCTAGTATTCTAGCAGCTATTAACACTACTCGTACAGAAGCTAATCAGGGTACTGGAGCTGTTTTAAGCGCAGTTAACAATGGTTTTAGTCAGACATCCCAAAACCAGAGCCGTGATACTCAGTCTGTACTAACTACGATCTATGGTACAGGTGCTAATCTGTCTAATCAGATCTGCCAGGAAACTCGCAATGTTATTCAGGGTCAGTTCGATCTTTCTCGCCAGATTGATCAATCTTTCGCAGCTAATCAGATAGCTCGTGCACAGGATAAGTTTGATTCTGCACAGATCGCTTTCCAGCAGACTTTACAAACTAATAACCAGTTTGCCGCTGTTCAGGCTCAGATGTGTGCTAACCAGAACTCTCTGGAACGTCAGATCGCTGAATGTTGCTGTGAACTTCAGACTGCGATCGCTGGTGTAACTACTGCGCGTATCCAGGATGAGTTAGATGCATGTCGCCTACGTGAGGCAATCGCTGCGGGTAACGGTGCTAACGGTCAGGTAATTAATCAAATCGCTGTAAGTCTTGGTGCTATCACTCAGACTCTGGCTGGTCTGCAGGCTAAACTGCCGGCTTAATATTAAGGGGAGGAGCCCATTATGAGTAAATATGGTTTTGTAAATAACGGACTTAATCAAAGTATGGGCTCCCAGCAGCCTATTCCAGGTCTGGATAACCCCTACTTACAACAATTGCAACAGCGTTTAGCAGAAGCGCAACAGATGCAGCAACAACTCCAGCAAAACCCTGGAAGTGTGAGTCCTATGCAAATGATGCAGCAAATGAGCGGGCAGTCGCAAATGCCTCAACAAATGCAGCAACAGGTGCCGCAGCAGCAAGCTCAGCAGCAAGCTCAGCAGCAAACCCAACAACCGCAGGTTTCTGCGGAAGGACAGGCAGTACTAGCCCTTTTCGAAGACTTCGCAAAGACAGAGGATGGGAAGCAGCTTGTATCACTTATGGGTAAGTTTAATAGCTTCTGCCAAAGCCAAGTTGCAAAAGCTCAAAATGGTGGTAATAACTCCTAAGGAGGAATTATGTGTTGCAGAAAATCTGTTTCGTGCTGCCCAATGCCTGTAGCACGTTGTTGCTCTCCAGCAATGTTTACGCAAATACCGGCGTTCAATCCGTTTGCCTTTAAGCCTACTCTTATCCTGCCCCCCTAGAGTAGATTTTCAGTCAAGATTGGCCTCCCGTATGGGTGGTTGCTGTAATAAGAGTATATGGTTCTAAAGAACCAAACAATAAAGCCCCTAGTCGAAAGACTTAGGGGCTTTTCTTTTATCTTAAATACAGAAAAGCCCGCGCTCTCGGAGGAAACGCGGGCTTGGTTCGAAGATTACGTGTAACTATTACTTGTTACGCATATCCATGATCATTTGACCATCGTAGCCAGTACCTACTACAGTCTGAGGCACACCACCTTGATATTTCTGAGCACGAATCATCTCAACTTCCAGTTGTTTCCAACGAATCATCTCAGGAGTAATGGTACGTTGCAGTGCGGCGTTAGCTTCAGCTTCTTTCTTAGCTGCGTACAGTTTAGCATCTGCGTCACGTTCATTAGCGATAGCTTGGTTGTTGCGAGCTTCACGATCTGCTTCTGCTTGTTTAACTTTTTGCTGTGCTTCCTGTTCAACACGAGCTAATTCAGCTTTAGCAGCATTAACCTGTTCTTCACGAACTTTGGTATTCTGTACCTGTTCCATGATTACCGGTGGCAAAGTAATATCCTGAAGGAATACCTGCTTAACTGTGTAACCATATGGGCGTGCATACTCTTCAACTTCCTGTTGAATTGCAGTTTGCAATTGAGCCTGAATTTTAGCATCAAACAAATCTTGTGCTTTAGGTACAGACTTACCAAACTCACGAATAGTAGACAGTAATTTTTCAGTTACATACTTGTCTAGTGCCTGATCCTGAGTACCTGCATTAATACGGTTAATCGGTGCCTTAGAACCATCAAACTGCAACATAACAGTCAGGTCAACAGTGGATTTAAACTTATCCTGACTAGGAACCTGAAGTTTATCTAATTTTACAGCAATATCTTTTGTACTGAAAGTATCGAAAGATGCAAACGGGTTTACAATATGGAAACCAGGTAATACTGGATTAGGGTTTACTTTACCCAGGAATGTTTGAGTTTTAACCGTACCATCAGAAACAATAGTATATGAATTAAAAGCTAGGATTAAACCTGCTAAACCAACTACAGCACCAATCCCCCAACGTTTAATAGTACGAATTACTTTCTGCTCAGAAGTTAGTTCTTTCATATTTTTAGTATTAAACATATATTTCCTTTGTTTTAGTTACAGTTAATAAAATTGGCCGAGGTGACAGGATTCGAACCTGCATAAAGGAATTTAGAAGACTCCTGCCTCTCCCTTAGACTACACCCCGTTTAAGTATTTTTAAGAACTCTCGTAAAAACTCTTAAAAATACAGACGATACCGGGAGAGTCATAAGTCTCACTCATTAAGTATTTCAAGACAAAATACAGTAACGTCTATTATTTTCCAGTTTAAGTCAGGGTGACTTAGTGGTTATGTCCTGCGGTATATTGAGGACTCGGTTAGGCTTGGGGTCATGACTTCCCGCCTTTTGCTGCTACTCAACAGGAGTTATCGCGAATTACCTGTGCTATTGTGCACCATTAGTGACATCTCTCATGTCAGCATTTCCCACTTTGTGGATAGCTTGAAAAACTACTCCGATATGGAGAAAGAACTTCACTATCCTAGAATACCTTCTAAAGTTCTTCTTTAGCCTGGACATAGTTAAATCGTAATAAAACTATTCAGCAGACTGGTTGGTTAGTCTGGAACCAACTACCGCGTGGTTTAGGCAGTGCGCAACTAACCTCGGAAGCTTTTACGTTAAAAGCATCAGTTATCCAGTTCTTACCGACCGTAGGATTCGAACCTACATCTTCCACCAGTTACGGCTTGATAATACCAATTATACTAGGACGGCAGTGTTACTACATAAGTGATTTCCACACCCCACTATTTATAAATTAGTGAAGAGTTTAGGGGAGAGGTTTCAGACGCCTCATTTTACACGTTCTAGCCACTAACCGGGATTGCCGCCCCCTGTGTACTAGTTTTACAACTAACCCACCGACTCTATTCAATGCGCTCCGGTTGGGATTCTGCACTCAGCGTAATCGGCTCGCTGTTCCCTAACTTATGAATATATTATACAGAATTTAAAGGCATTTAGCAAATAAATTTTTAATTAAATTCGCCAGCAATCTGAGCAGCAGTACCACCATCATAACGCCCAGGAAATTCTTCCTTAATCGCTTTCATCAGCATACCTTTTGTAATTCCAGGGTTTAGCTTAACTAATTCTGCAAAGTATTTACGAATCTCAGTATCAGATAACTGAGGAGGCAGATACTCCTGCAACCACTTATTTAGAATGTATTCATACTGAGCGGACTGCAAGCTATAACTATCAAGATCTTGACCATGAAGTTTAGCTTTCATCTGGTTAATACTTTTTAGTTGAGCTTTGAGATAAGACACAAATTGTTCAGAAGTGATGAAATCTTTATCAATACGCTGAAGATCCCCGATTATGGTCTGATAGCTTTTAGCGACTTCTTTATCAGAACTATTAAACTTAGAATCCTGCAAAGCTCTACGCAAAACATCTAAAATATTCTCTTCCATTATTTCATTCCTAACGCTTGGTTAAAAGATTGTTCTGTCATAACTGCTGAGACTTTGGCGAAATCAAACTTTTTAGGGTTCGTAGTGATTTCAGCAACGTTAGAAGTTTTAACCGTTTTAGTAGTACGAATACCGCGAGTGTTAACACCAATAATTACAACTGATTTCATATTTCGCTTCCTCTCATTAATTTATGGAAGTATTATACGGAAATTTAAGTATTTAAGCAAGTAAATTTTTAAGTTTTAGTGACAACAGGCTTATAAAACGTATGTCCCTTAATCTTAGTTGTTTTCTTAAACTTCTTTGTCCAGTAAGGTTTATCTTTACCACTATGAAAGTATAGTGCTCCATATGTAGGATCTTGTGGTAAATCAACGTAGTATATCACTCTAGCTAAATTCTTAGCGGTTTGCCAAGCCTCATCAGTTTTATCAACTTTTGGTCTCTTAGATACCCAAGAGAACTGGTTAGACTGATATACTACTTTACAGTAGGAATCTGGGAATTTACCGGAGTTTACACGGTTTTTAGTAACGTGTGCAATCGCCGTCATTCCCTTTATGCCCTCACCACGACTTTCGAAATAGATATTTTTAGCAATGCAATCTATTTCTTTTGCATCGTGCGATGCCTGACTACTAAAGCTGAAGGTAAGGGCAGCTACTAAAAGCAAAGCTGCCTTCATTCTTTTTACTCCTGCCAATCATATTCAACACGATTGGGGTTTTCTTTGTACCCTAAGTCAAGCAAATCATTACGCATATGTTGCTTAGCTACTGGGTTCGAGGTTACTAGTACCACTTTCTTTGGTCTCTGCCCAAATTCTAAGAGTAAACGAAGAATTTGATAACCTTCCATACCATCTACAGCCAAGTCATTATCCATATAAACGAAGTGGCCTGTGGTATCAGTTTTATTCAGAAACTCTACAGCGGCTTCCGGGGTTCGAATGATAATGTCCATTCCGTGAAGATTACGCACATCATCAATCAAAATATGAAAAGTCATAATAGCCTCGTTTCATCAATTTAAAAATATATTATACAGATAACTTAATAAATTAGCAAATACATTTTTAAATTGTGAAACTAGTAAACCGATAAACAGCCTAGAGGCGCCACAGGCCATATCTTATGAGCCAGGTACCTTTGATCTAGGGTTTGAATCATCAACGAATACTTTGCATCTTTTAGCTTTAGAAGTTTAGAAGTTTGAGTTCTTTAAACTTTTCAGCTTTCATACTTAAATGTTGATCTTTGAAGTTGTGTCGGTAATATCAACGACGCTTTGTTTTTTACGTGTCAGCTTAAAAGGCTGGTGTAATAAACATAATCTCCAATAGATTATACTTTATAGTATGGTCAGCGGTCCTATTTAACCTCGTATTTCAACCGCTGCTGCGAGGTAAGATGCTTGGGCTTTCGTCTACCGATTTACTAGCTTTTAAATTATTACTCTACTTCAATGAAGGTAGAGGCGTTAGACTCGGACAGAACAAAGTCAACATTTGTTGCAAAGTCCTGATATTCCTCGTCATGCTGCTTAATCAGCTTTTCCAGTTCCAGCGGATCAATCAAGAATGGAGTATTCTTGAGTTCCAGCAGGTTGAGCTGCATTTTAACTTCATCTTCGGAAGTTTTCTTATCGCGGGTAGCCATGCTATCCTGCAAACGCTCATATTTAGCATCAAACTGTGCTTTCTGCGTATTAAACTTAACCGTAGCGGCATGGAACTGCTTACGCATGTTAGCCAGCAGTTGAGCTTTAAGTTCCATAGAACGCTTAGCTTCAATTGCTTCCGCAACAGTCATCTTACGAGAGCCAATCTCAACGATTGTTTCCGCATTGCTCTTAATCAGAGCAGCTTTGATACGATCACGCTGGGACATCATATCTAGGAGAGATTGGAAATCTGCCTTAATACGAGCAGATAGATCGTCTACTTCGATTGCAGCGCCAACTACAACCTTATTTTTATCCTTACCTTCACCAACAGCGATCAGAAGCTGTTGTTCAGTAGCTTTACGGATTTTAGCTTCCAGAGATTTGATAGTTGCCAGAGCGCGAGTTTTAGAAATACGAGTAGTCATTATTTGCTTCCTTATATGAAGTTTGAGATTTGAATTTGTTTAAATTTGGCCTATTACAGACCAATTGCCAGCAGAGTGCGCAGAACAGTATCGTTACTGTTATCAATTTTAGGATTAGCACGATTTAGCAGATCAAAGATTTTCTGGACACCTGATTGACGTTCAGCCATACGACGGATACCCAGATTACGAGTAGCTTTCTTACCATTTTTACGAACATTTTTAGATACTGGCATATTTGTTTTCCTTTTATTGTTTTCTCAAATTTATGAATATATTATACAGAATTTTGGAGCCGGAAGCAAATCAAATTTTCATTTTTTCGATCATAGCTGCAACACAATAGCTCTCAACTAAGGCATCGAATGCTGGATCATGCTTAACCGGATAGATCCCATAACGAATAGTGTCCATTTTCTCCATTTTAGCGGTTGCCCAGCTAATACCTTCAGCTTCTAGCTCTTTGTAACTATATCCAGCTTGCATCCAGAGATTACGAAGAGATCGAACATTACCTAAGTTCCAGAATTTCCACGGAACTATCTCTTCATTGGTTCCAGCATGAAAAGTGTTTGCAGAGTAGATAGTCATATCGAACTCTGGGCCATTGCCATAATACAAAGCATTATCACCTAGAGCCAACTCCATAATATTTTGGGCCTTAGAGTAGGCAGCATAGTTAGAGCCGAGTTTACTAGTACAATGATGTTTACCGTTTTGGAATACAATCAGCTTTGGATTACGCTCGTTCGTAGCTTCCATAATGTGGATAGCAGACGGGCTATGCTTAGCTTGATCCATCCAGAATGCTAGAGTAGACGCTGTAACTTTAGCACCAGAATTAAGCTGATCTTGTACATCCAAAGTAACAAATACTAGATCAGGGTCTTTATCAATTCCATGCATAGCCACAAAAGCGAATGAAGGCATTGCGATATGAGTAGTACCACAATCTCCTGGAGTTCCTAGAGATTCAATATCTAGCATACCAAATGGTTTTACTTTCATAACTTATCCTTATTGTGTAGAAAACTATTAAAGAGCTGTCTCTTTAATAGACTCCCACTTCTTGGGGTCTTTAAAACCAGGAAGCATATCCTCACTGACATCCCAGTTCTCTTCCATAGAGAAGTCGGGCCATTCATTCCAGCTACCTTCCAGCTCTTCATAACAGGTGTCCATTACCTCATGACTAGAAAGTCGTGTATAATCTCTAGCGGACTTATGAGTGCTAGCACGGTTAAAATCATTCTTTGCTACAAAATTACGCATAGTTTCTCCAAATAAGAGGGGCTTTCGCCCCCTGATTTAAATCACTTGCCCAGCAGTTTAAGGATATTTTCCATAATAGTTTGGGCAGATTTTTCACTCTTGTTGGTTTCAGCCAACTTTAAAGCGAGTTCTTCCTGCTGTTTCTGAATATCCGCAGCAATTTTTTGATCAGCCTCAATACGAGCTTGAAGCTCATCAGTGATAGTGGTAAAGGAAGCAACGATTTCAGTAACGGAACGTGGTTTCTTAGAGAACATAAAAATATCCTTGATTAGTTAGAGAATTAGTAGATTGTAGGGGCTTCTGCCCCTATTTATCTATTACTTCGCTTTACGCTTGCGCGCTGGTTTAGCAGACTTACGAGCAGAATCACCCGTGAACTTAATGCCTACACCGTAGCACAGAGCACGAACATTATCTTTACTATACTCTACGCCAAAGATATTTGGCTTAACAGAACCAAACTGTCCACGAGTATCACGCAATACATCTGCTGTTGGTTTACGCTTCTGGTTAACTGCCTTCTCATAGTCTTTCATAGACATACCATTACGAGAAAACAATTCAGCCCCAGCGTTGAAGCTCAGGGAAACTGGGACAGATTTGTGGCCGTAATTTTCTACATACATAACCATTTTGTAGGATTTACGGGTGGCATTTTTAGCGTTAGGCTTCTTACGAATCGGAGCCGGATTATTCAGTGCTTGCGCAGCCTGAGCATCGGTAGGATGCTTACGCAGGTGGCGTTCCAGACGAGCTTTGCGATTAGCCTCAGTCTGCGGGAAAGTTTTAACTGCCGGAGCTGCTTGAGTTTTTGCGTTTTTCTGCTTAGCCATTATTTGTTTTCCTTTTTGTTTATCAATTTATGAAGTATATTATACGAGAATTTGAAGCGTTTAGCAAATGAATTTTTTAAAAATTATCTACCAACCATCTTAGCTTGTTCAGCATCTGAGACATATTGATACGCTCCTTTATTATACGCCGGAGCAGTACACATTTTCTTACGCTCAATCTCTTCTTGAGCTTTTCTTTCGCGTTCAGCTAATTCTTCGTCCAGATAAACTAAACGTTGTTCTGGAGGGGGTGGAAGACGTGTTTCTGGCTCACCAATATTAGCCTTTCTTATTTGACGAGGTGATTGTGCACGTTTTCTCAATGGTTTAAATCCTAGTGAATTTGAGTTATAAATTCGCATAAAGCCCTCCTCACTTTCAATACGAATATTATACTAAATTAGAGGGCTTTAAGCAAGAAAATTTTTAATTTATTTATCACATCTCAGCCATTTCAGCTTCAGTAATAACTGTGTTACACAATGCATCTACAGCTTCATTACCACTAATACCAGAATGTCCTTTAACCTTAATAAGGGTAGGGTTAGTATTATGAAAGTTGATATACTGCTGTGTTAATTTAAATGCTTCCTGCCAAAGTTCTAGATTAAGAGGGACTTCACCATCTGCTTTCTTCCAACCTTTCCTTTGCCAAGAAAACATCCAACTTTCCATACCATTTTTGCAATAAGCAGAGTCAGTATAGATAGCAATTGGTCTATTATCTTTTTTAACAGACCAACGTAGAGCTTCTACAATAGCTGTGAGTTCCATCTCATTATTTGTAGTTTTAGGACTATAACCAGATTTAGAACCTAAACGATCGTCGTTATCATCATAGACAATAAAACCCCAAGCACCTGGACCTGGGTTAGACTTACAAGCACCATCTGTGTAAATGTGGAAAACCGACATTATACCTCCCAACTAATTTTAAGACCCATGTCTACAAAGGCGGCTTCTCGGTAGTATTGAGAGATATGATACCCCTTATCCGATAAGATTTTTAGTACTGATTTAGCTGCTCCTGGCATTTCTCTAGGGTTATATAGCCACCTAGCGTAAGGATTATCTCGAATAATTACTTCTGTATTTCCAGACTTAGCAGCTTCTACAATCTTTTCTTCTATAAACTTTAGAAATGCGGGTACTTCTGTTAACCCTGCAAGTTCTTGGGCTTCTTTGGCTGAAATCATTATATACCTCCAATTTATAAAATATATTATATTTAAATTTCACTAAATAAGCAAATGAAATTTAAATATAATAGCCCCGAAGGGCTATTTAAATTACACAGTGAATGGATATGCAATAGCAGGATGGTGTTCGTAACCACGAACAGTAAAATCATCCTTGCTTACCCAGGTCAATACATCCTCCAGAGTTCCGATATTTGGATTGATTTCTAGAGTAGGAGGTGCAAAAGGTTCACGATCGAATTGCTTATGCTCCATCAAAACATTATACTGATCCTCATAGATATGAAGATTGATAATCTTCTGGCGTGCAATCCCTGGTTTAAGGCCTGTAATCTGTGCCATTAATGCTAGAAGCGTGTAGCACTGAACCATGTTAAATACTTGGCCTAACAGGAAGTCATTAGATCTCTGGAAAGAGTTCAGGTATAATGTATCCCCCAAAATAGAGAACTGATGAGTGTGCATACATGGACGTAAGCAACCTTTCGAGAACTCTCCAGGATTCCAGAAGGTTAGAATTTCCCCACGATCATCAATGCCCTTCTTCAGGTTATGATAAATCTTGGCTAGTTGGTCAAACATAAGACCATCGGAATTAGTCCACTGACGTCCTTGAACACCATAGACTCGTCCCATATCATCCTCACCTTTACGGTATGGATTGTCTAACCAAGCTAAGTTTTCATTTGCATTAGCATTCCATGTGTTAACACCAATAGCGCGGAATTGTGCTGCTGAATCATACCCGCGTAGATACCCAATCATTTCCATTATTGCTTGTTTTGCAAACGCCTTACGGGTAGTAATAAGTGGAAATTCACCTGCACCTACGTTAAAAGTAAAGTCTGCGTCAATAATAGTGAGGCAACGAACCCCTGTTCTAGGATTCGTTACCCACTGACCCTCTGATAGAATACGTTTTCCAACTTCGATATACTGATCCATTAATAAGTAACCAATTCCTGTACAAATCGCAGGCTGTTATCACTGTTTGCGCCAGTTGCGTAAACTAAACGAGTAGATTCATAGTTGTACTCTAGAATCGTATTATCCAGATGTACATCTGCCTCTAGTTTTTGATCACTAAAGATTGTGGATACAAAAGCACTTTCAATATGTCCATGAATATACATTTCGTATAGTAATGCTGCGCCACCTAACACCACTGTCTGTTGATCTTTTAAGAATGTAGGTAATGTATCCCCAATCTTAGAAATTGTAGTGTAAATATCATGTGTAATATCGTCTGGCAGTGGACGATCAGCACGAATAAATAGGTCAGAAGCTCCAATCATACGTTCTCTAACGGCGTATGGAAGAGCTAAATAAGTACCCGCACCAATGATGATGTTATCTGGATTCAACACGTCCAGTTGAGAATAGAAAGCGTCTAGTTCTTCTTTGAAGGAACCCCATGGTAGTTTACCTCGGAGGCCGAACTCCCCATTCGGCCCAACTGCATACATTGCTGTAATCATAGGAAATCTCCAAATTCATTGCCCAAATCTTTCAGAGTATCAGTAGAGGTCTCAGTTACCTGACCTACACGGTAAGCTGCACCAATCTGGATTTCTTGCGGAGCAGGCTGTAGAGAAGTAGTATCCAACCAGTTCATGATCCACGGAATAGGGTTTTTGGTGATTACTGGTAAGTGACTAGGCCATTCTACACCGATGTGCATAAATGCATTACGCCCCACAAAGTACAGATATTCTTCTAGAAGTTCTGCATTCAAGCCAATCAGACTACGACCTTTGAAAATGAAATGACCCCATTCAATTTCAGTTTTCAGAGTTTTCAGGAGCTGTGCGGGTGCTTTAGCCACTGCCTCATCTACCAGATCTTTGTCAAATTGCTGAAACATAATCTGGATGATTGCTTTGGACATCTGAGTGTGCAGAGCTTCATCTTTAGCGATTAATTGCAGATTTTTAGCAATACCTTGCAGAATATCGTTCTCTGCTAATGCAAAGGTACATGCAAAGGATGCGTAAAACTGCATTGCTTCCAGACCATAGATCGCAAAGTAAGCGTCTAATAGTTTAGCCTGAGTTTCACGTTTAACTTCAGGGAACTCAGTTTCTGGATATGTATTGTCGCCACGATGATCGCGTACTGCGATGAAATACTGACCTAACTGATACAGTTCATCGAATAGTTCAACAGAATCAGCGATGCGTGCGAATGCTTCTTGGTTTTTGGTTACAGAATCAATAAATTCTGCTGGATCAGTCAGCACATTACGAATAATATTGCTATAAGCACGACTGTGCAAGTCTTCAAAATAACTCCACTGTTTGAGCATACCTTCCAATTCTGGACGACTTACAAGCGGCATAATAGCTGCTTCAGGAGCACGACTGATAAAGGAGTCGGTTTGGGTTTGCCATGCTAAGTTCAGGAGTGTAATTTCCTGAATTTCACGCGGGAGATTAGGCCATTGTTTCTTATCTGCTTCCAGACTGATTTCAGTTTCAGTCCAAAATTGAGAGCGTTGCAGAAGTGCCAGACGTTCTAGTTCTGGATGTGCTACACGTACATAATCTGCGATACCGAGAGAATCTCCCAGGAAAAGGTCAGCGTTAGTATGATCCCAATTCAGGTTTAGTAAAGTAGTCATTGATTTTCCTCTTTCTCACTATTTCAGGAATATTATAGCAAATCTGGTAGCGATTAGCAAGTAAAATTTCAAAGAAAAAGGAGACCCGAAGATCTCCTTGTTTTTATTAAATAGTACAACCGCCTGATGCACAACCGGCTGCTTCTTCTCCAGCACCCCCACCATTTGCAGTGTTGAAGTTAGCATAATACCAAGTTTTCCACCCATACTTAACAGCAGTCATGAAGTCACGAACTACTACTGGGCCAGGAATAATTTCATTCTCAAACTTGGTGTAGTCATAGTACATATTCGTACTGATAGACTGACTGAAGAATTTCTGCATAGTTGCTACCCATTTGATCCACTCGATACGATCCACATCATAAGCCAGTTTATAGCTCATTAACGTTTCCCAATCGGTTGCACCCGGAGCAATTGCAATTACTTTATTCACTGCACTACCCTTGATAGATACAATCTTACGAGGTGGTTCGATAGAGTTAGTAACACCTAACAGAACAGAAGAACTTTCTCCCGGCATCTGAGCAGTCAGAACAGAGTTACGCATACCATATTTCAGAATATCTGCACGTAGAGACTCCCAATCCATTTCTAGACCTACGGATACCAGTTCATCAACAGTTTTCTTATACGTGTCGATTACCAGAATTCCTTTAGATGGTTTAGTACGATCAAACCACTCACATGCACCCTGTTCTTTAGCCAGGCGTACGGAGGCTTTATGCAGGAAGTAAGACAGTTTTTCAGCCTCACGGTGAATCCAGTTACGGGCTTCAATACCTTCATAAGCCAGACCTTCTGCTGCCATTGCACCCGCTGCGTTCATAAGGCCAATACCAACATTACGACGTTTCTTAGCTGTGTATTCCATAGTTGGGAATGGATAATCCTGAATTTCAATAATTGTATCAACGAATTTCAGAAGGATGTAGCAAGTTTTTTCCCACTCAGCCAGAGATTCCATGCGTCCAAGTACAACACCACCTAAGTTACACAGAGATACTTCACCAATATCCTCCGGCTTCATTTGATCAAGCTGCTCTTTTGTCTTGTACAGCTCTGTAATGTGATGGAACGGGCGTGTAGGCTGAGTAATTTCAACACAAAGGTTTGTCATACGGATCGGATCAAGGAAGTTACCGTGACGATTAGATTCCCCGATGTGATGAGCATACATACGTCCTGTTTCCATTCGGATACGTAGCCAAGTATCTAGGATTTCTTTTGCAGAGACTTTAGGAGCTGCTGGAACTGTTTTTCCTTCGTGGTCGATCTTTGTAAGAGATGCCACACGTTTCTCCGCTGCCACGTAGATTTCTTCAAATTTAGCCTCGTCATCACTATAAAACGCTTCATGAACTTCTGGAGCATAGAAGTATGACATTAGCGTAATATCTTCGTTTTTAAGATAACGTTTTAACAAAAGATTGTTAAAGCTCAGAGAATAATCCATCTTATCGATTTTATTCTCATCTGTAGCACGTTGTTGCTTAACCTGCATCAATTGAACGATTTCAGGGTCGAAGTATGGATAAGACACTGTAGCAGAACCACCACGAGTTTGCTGAGTATTGGCCTTTACTGAGCGGTCAATGTGTCGATAATATGGCAGTTTTCCGGAATGCGGGAATGCCCCATTTCGCACCGGATCAGCAATTGATCGGCTTTCAAGATGATACCCGATTCCCGCTCTGGCTGCGACCATTTTGAAGACGATGTGCTCGGCGGTGTCGATTGAATCCAACGTGTCAGTGGAATCCACGAGGCAGCAACTAGCAAATCCACGGTCACTAGAGCGCAGACCAACCAGTGGCGGCGTAGGAACGTTGATTTTGTGGAGTGACATTGCGTTGTAGAGGTCGATTGCATCTAGAATTGTCCAGTTAGGTTGAGAAAGCATCGCCATTGCCATACCCATGTAGGCAAACTGCGGGGTTTCATAAATTTCACCAGTGGCTATATTACGACGGGAATACTTATCAAAGAACTGCTTCAGCCCACCACTAGTAAAAAGACGGTCACGGTCATGGTCGATAACCTGATTCAGAGCTTCAAATTGCTCATCGGTAATCCATGCACTCATGTCTTCCCATGCACCTACGCTAACCATATGGTCATGGAAGAAGCGTAGAGAAGGTGGTTCGAAAGAGTCATAAAGGCGTTTACGCATTTGCGCAAGACGTAATTCCTTTGCTGGCACATCGTATGCTGGATTATGTTTGATAAGACTTTCAGCAGCTTTAATTAATGCGTCCATCAGAGTGTCGGAATCTACAACCCCTTTAGGTAGAGTTTTTTGAGCAGCCATAGTAATGGCTGACCAGCTTACATCAACTGTTTTGCAACCATACTCTGCCCAACCATTGAGTTTTTCAGGAGCAAAGTCTTCTACAGTACCGTCACGTTTAATTACTTTTTCAATGCGATGGCTCATTTGGCTTTCCTTTTTATAGTTATCAGGATTTAAGGAATATTCTACTTTATTATCGGTCATTAGGCAAATAAAATTTTCTGATAGAAAAGGCCCGAGTATTTTCATACCCAGGCCTCGTATATTACCAGTCTAGCTTTTTAGCTTATTCAATTACTTTAGCTCTAGCTACTTCTTTTAATAGAATATCTATGGAAGTGCTCAGCTCGTTATAATTGAATGGTTTATTTGGATTTGAGGTTACAATTTTCCACGCTAGGGTTGTCTTAGGGCTTTCTTCCCCTTCCTTACGTGTAATCATATTAGCAGCACTCAGTGAAGTACGATGTATTTTAGTTTTACGGCTCAGATGAACGACGTTTCCCATATTACACCTTCCCCATGTCTTTAAAAATATCATAGAATGCTTTAGACTCAACAGAACGAACGTTATCAATCAATTCGATCATTGAGAATGGGGCATTTTCATATTTCTCATAGACTTCCATAAGGAGTGCTAGACCTGAGTCACCTTTAATGTCTTTCTGAGCTATATCTCCGCAGATAATTAAACGGCAGTCTTGCCCTACACGAGTTAGGAGACAAATCATTGCCTCAACGGAAATATTCTGAGCTTCATCGACAATTACATAGGAGTTGTTGAAAGTTCTGCCACGAGCATGTTCTACAGCCAAAAATTTAATTTTCTGACGTTCGACATATCCCTTATAGGCATGATCGCCGATGGCCCATTTCATACCATCAGCTATTGGCTCTAACCAAGGCTCTAGCTTTTCCGCTAGATCACCAGGAAGCATACCAAGAGACTTACCTAGAGGTTCATTAGGACGTACGAGGATCACTTGCTCAATATCTGAGTGAATGTCTACGAGTTCCTGAGCTGCAAGAACAGACGGGATAAAGGTTTTACCAGTACCTGGCTCACCTATACCCACAGTCACTGTGTTGTTCTTGATCATATTGATATATGATTTTTGCTCGCGGTTTTTACCTACTAGGGATTTAGCAACTGGGTTAGCGTAATCATTAGAAAAATCAGCCTGAATTACGTTATTCTCATACTTGTTGCCACGCTTTCTTGAACCATTGCGGTTCTCTCTTTTTTGACGTGCTTTTCCCATAAATAACACTCCTATAGTGTACTTCGCTAACAGAGGATCAACAAAAAGATCTTGTTTATCAACTTACAAATATATTATACCAATATATGCAGTAAAAAGCAACTACAATTTTAAATAAGCCTATGATATTGCATTTAAATAAAAAATTTGCTTGCTTTTAACGTGAGATGTGTGATACTAGATAATCATTTTATATTGCGTGCACGAGTGCGTGATTATACAATTTTTAATAGAGATTGGCAAATAAAATTTTTTGACTCAGATCATGTTACAGAACTTTATAGTAAAATATTGTTGACATCCGCCCTCGAATGAGTTATAATAGTAGTCTTAGTTAGAGAAGGAGAGTGTAATGAATCGTAATGAAGAACTAAAATATAAAGAAATGCAGGCGTTAATTAGAAACTGCAAAGAGATTATCGAAGGGTCAGCAGATGAAGAGCTGCTGTTTAATAATGCCAATAAACCCTCAGAACGTTTCCCTACACAAAGGGATATGCTCGCAGGTGAATTGAGTAAGTATCTAATTCTAGAAGAAATGCCGATTCAGATTAGAAATGCTCATATGATTGGGGATATTCATTTCCATGATGCTGATTATGCTGCATTAGGCATGACTAATTGTTGTCTGGTAGCTCTGGAAGATATGTTAAAGAATGGTATGAAGGTTGGTAATGCTGAAATCAGCACTCCAAACTCTATCACTACTGCGGCAGCTATTACTGCTCAGATTATCACTCAAGTTAGCTCCCATCAGTATGGAGGTACTTCTGTGGATCGCCTTGATGAAGTATTAGCCCCTTATGTTCGTAAATCCTATGACAAAAATCATGCGTTTGCAAAACGTTGGACTAAGGATGAAGCCAAAGCATCAGTAATGGCTACGGAGATGACTGAAAAGGAAGTCTATGATGCCTGTCAGGGTCTGGAGTATGAAATCAATACCATGTTCAACTCTAATGGTCAGAGTCCATTTATTACCTTTGGTTTTGGTCTAGGAACTTCTTGGGAAGCACGTCTAGTACAGAAAGCAATATTGAAAGTACGCATGGATGGTTTAGGTATCAATAAACGTACAGCTATCTTCCCGAAACTGGTATTTGTACTTCGTGATGGCGTAAATATGAAACCAGGGGATGTTAATTATGACATCAAGAAGTTAGCTATGAAATGTACTGCTGAACGCATGTATCCTGACTATATTAGCTATGATAAGGTTGTGGAAGTTACTGGGGACTATAAAGTTTCTATGGGCTGCCGTTCATTCCTGGCTGCTGCAGAAGATGGTGAAACTGCTGGCCGTAATAATTTAGGTGTTGTTTCTGTAAACTTGCCTAGAATTGCTATCGAAGCTGAAGGAAATATTGACCTATTCTTTGATTTGCTTGAGCTACGTGTAGATACAGCATTAAAAGCGTTGGAGTGGAGAGTTGACCGCTTAAAGTACATTCAAGCTAAAGCTGCACCCATCCTCTATATGTCAGGAGCCTTTGGGCTACGCTTGGAGCCTGATGAATATGTATTCGATCATTTCTATAACCGTGCTTCTGTATCTCTAGGGTATATTGGTTGCCATGAAATGCTACAGTTCATGTTTGGCAAAGATGTAGACACAATGTCCGAGACCTGCATCAAGTTTGTTCAGCGTGTATTGCAGTACATGCGGGATAGAGTCGATCAGAAGAAGGAAGAAACTAAGTTAGGTTATAGCCTATATGCTACACCATCAGAATCCCTATGTGACAGGTTTTGTCGTCTAGACCGTGAATATTTCCCGGAGCATGAAGATATTCTGTCCAAAGGATACTACACTAACTCTCACCACCTTGATGTGGAACGTAAAGTTGCTCCTAACGTCAAATTTGATTATGAATCTAACTTTACTCCGATTGCTTCTGGTGGGTGTATTTCCTATGTAGAACTACCGGATATGAAACGATTCCCAGATGCACTGGAATGGGTTATTAATTATGCTGCTAGTAAGGTTCATTACTTCGGTATTAATACTCCAGTGGATTCTTGTGGTAAATGTGGATTCTTAGGTGAAACAATAGCATCCGAAGATGGGTTTAAGTGCCCTATCTGTGGTAATCATGACCCTGAAACTCTTGAAGTAACTCGTCGAGTTTGTGGGTATCTTGGAAATCCAGGTGCTCGTCCATTTAACCCAGGCAAACAGCATGAGGTTATGGGCAGGGTGAAACATCAGGATATTCGAGCTAAATAAGCTAATCAGCCGGGTTGCTAGTCGACCTGGCTTTTATTTTATTTGCTTTCAGCCAAAAATTTATATATAATAGATTTATAAATTTGAGAGGAGAAAGCTATGAGCGAGTTGCTTCCTAAAGTAGATGTCTCCCATCTTGGAGAGCCTAGTGAAGAACGTAAGGCTCTAGATTGGTTGGGTGGATTTGATTATCGTCGTGTTGTTGCAACATGGAATGATAAGAAGGTTAAGAAGTTTCGGGCACACTATGTAGGTAAAGACAAGTGGCTCTGGATCGATTATGAAGAATCGAAGGGGTCTACTAAGGCTGTGAAAATTTATCGTATGTACGGGTATTATTATGCTCACTGTGATAAGAATGAATTTACAGTACAGAACTAAGGAACAAGAATGAAAAACGTAAAACATCTTAAATATCGCTTAATTTACAACGGACGTATGGAAACAAAAGATCTGGCCCAATTAGCTATTAATTCTAATGAGGTTACAGTGCGTGCGCTAGCAATTGAAAAGTTGCGTGCCTCTTATGAAAATCGTGTTATGGAACTAGAGGAGAAACTTTATGGCATTCTCGAAGCCGATGCTACCAGATAAGGGTTTAAACTCCGCTTTGGAAAACGCATTAATGCAGCAGTAGGAAACCGGCTATAAGGATGGTGTTGAATCCTGCGCTACTATGCTAGAAGTTATTGCTAATACCTTAATGGAGAAAGGCAATAAAGAATTAGCTGAGCTATTAGACAGTATTGGGCAAAACTTCAGAGAACAGGTGAAAAATGCGTAGATTAATTATTATTAGCGGTGCGGGTTTGAGTGTTGAAAGTGGTGTACGAGCCTTCCGTACTGATACTGCTAGTGGTAAAGCATTGTGGGATGATTATGATCTAGAAGAAGTATGTAATATTCATGCCTTTCGTGGTAATTTTTATCATAAAACCCATATGTTTTACAACAAGCGTCGTGAAGAGCTAAAAACTGTTGAACCCAATCTTGCGCATTTGCGTATTGGTGAATGGTATAAACAATATCCAGGTCAAGTAGTAAACTTGACTACCAACGTTGATGACCTTATTGAGCGTGCTGGCGTTCCACATAGTGACATTCTGCACATTCACGGATATTTAAAAGAGGTTGTTGTAGCTGATAGCTACAATAGTAGCAATAAACGGATTATTGATGTAGGATACAATTCTATTGATCCAGACGATTATAAATGGGTTAAACCTAATGTAATCTTCTTTGGAGAGTGTGCTCCTGCATACGCAGAAATGTATAATGTTTTTGATGGTATTACCAGTCAAGATATGATCATTGTGGTTGGTTGCTCTAACCAAGTAATTAACTTCTACTGGGAATTATTTCCTGTTCTTAATTTGACTGCTGCGAAACTTATGGTTGTTAACTACTATGATAGTGCCCTCGCAGCAGAACCGGGCTATCAAGGTATGACTCGTAGTGAGATGTACCAGTTGGAAGAACGCGGTATCCCTTACTGGAGTAAAGGTGCGGTAGATGCTTTCAGTGACCCTGATTTTATTGCTCGTGTAGAAGCTCATTTAGAGGGTAGACCTTATGTGTCGAGAAGCAAGGGAAACAGATATGTCCATAGTTAAATCTGTATATACACATCCCGATGATATATTTGTATGGGCGGATGGTAGTTGGTGCTATCGCTGTGAGCTGTGGGAAATGGGCTATAAATCCGATGACTATGGTGTTATATATGTTGATACGGTTGAGTATGATACGTTCTTAGAAAGGAACAAAAATGGAAATAAGTAATACTCCAATTATTTTTCTAGACATTGATGGGGTGCTCAATTCGAGCATCTCCCACCATCATGCGCCTGATGATGAAAAGATTTTCTTTGGAAGTGATTGGGTTTTCAAACCGCTTCTCAAGGCTTTTCAGGACTTTATTCGTCCTTCTCCAATAATGATTGTTGGGGTATCATCTTGGTTCTCTGTTAGAAATGAGATGGAGAACGTTCAGATTATGACCGGATTAGGTCTTATCGATCGTTTTCTTGGTACAACGGATTTTACTGGGGGTGGATTATCTAGGGGTAATTCTGTTCTTCGCTTCGTTGAAAAGCATAAGCTCAAACATTGGTGTGTACTTGATGATGCGGGTGCTATGATGTATCAGTATCCAACGGTTATAGTCAACGGTAGGACTGGGATAAATCTTCAAGATTTAAAAGCTGTTAGCTATATGCTAGAATTTAGCCCAGATCTTGAAATGTGTAAATCCTTACAACAATTTAAGGTGTAAATATGTTCAATAATGTATTCTCTAAAGAAGCCAACCCAATTTTGGTTAACTTTTGGCGTACTCTCCCAGCTAGCCTGTATAATGAGGCTATTAACTCTTTGAAAATATGGTGTGAGAATAACGAAATCTCCTTTGCTTTTAAAGATGATATTGATGAGGCCCCCTGTATTGGTTTAATTGTGCAGGTAGAGGATGGTCTTGAAGAGATTGTGGGCTGGAAAGAGTTAGACGAAATGGGCTTAGTTTTTGCGTTAAATTATACGCTGTTTATGCCTGCTAAGCATCGCCTCGTTGTTAACTATAAAACTAGTGAATCTCCTGGTTTTCAGGTTAATGAACGTTATGGTTGGTCTTACTCACCGGAAGAAGTAAATGAGGGGATTCAGAAACTTCGACGTTTCGGGTATATGATCCCAGGTTTAACTGCTTAAGGAGGCAGAATGGAACAAGTATATTGGCGTCAGATTGACCCTAGTTTGGTGAAGCGTGCGGAAAGCTGCTACAATGTTGGTTGGGGGTAAGACAAGCCTCCTTCACTTTTCCTGAGCAGCAAACAGATGATCCCTGTATTGGTGTTTTCCTATCCGGCTACGCCGGGGAATGGGAATTGGATTGGAATGAATTGTCCGCTATGGGTTTAATTGTTGCCCTAAACTTCTCTATATTCCATCCACGTGGTTTGGCCATATGTCGTGTGCCGCATGATGGTTGTTCTCCCCATCTTTTACAGGTGGAAGACGATATTTGGGAGTATACTCCAGATATTCTCGCAGAAGCTAAAGAACAATTAAATCGTGTTGGGATCTATGTTCCAGGATTAAATGATGAATGATTTTTATTATCTGAACTCTGATTACCGAGTCATTTTGGCTCGGTTTTATCCGTACTCAAGACCAATGATAGCACCATCCGGAAAAATGTACTTGCATGATGCCCAAAATCTTGATATAATATCTATATTGAATTGAGAGACATTAGTAAAAATTGATTTTGCTAATTTTTCTTGTTTACAATCCGCGATACGGAACAGTTAGGCTGCCCCATTAAGGGTTGTTTTAACTGTTACGTGTTAGTTTTTAAACAAATAGTTAATAGAATACTTAGCGATCTACATCCCGTAGGAACCCTGGTAAGGCCTCGAAGCAACCTAGTGTGAGGTGGTTGTGAAGTGAGACGGGAAGAGTGAAAAACTCTGAGAAGTGATGACGTAAGGTATACTGCATCTAGTATGAGCTAGTATATGAAGCATTAGGTGAGCAAATCTGGCTTAGCGGCCATCCTCAAGGATTTGTGCGGTATAGTGAAGCGGCAGTGTAGCGTGAAAGGGGAAGTTGCCACCCCCCTTCAGTATTTGCGATTAATTGTTGAGAAATTGACAGTAACAGTTGTTCTATTCTTTCTGAATAGTCCTAAAGAAAACTTATTTCATTTCCAATACAGGAGTATTGTTGTGTTCTCAATCCTACAAGGTCATGCAGGATTTCATCGCGATTTAGCCACAGGCAATTGGCGAGAAGTTAAAGCAGAAGACTATCTTTTTGCTAAAAGATTTTCCTCAAAGCATCCCGAAGGTAAACCAGCTTCAATGCCCTTCAAGTTTGATGTAATTGATGAAGTTGATCCTCAAACCCCAGTAGAAATGCTCCCTCTTATGAGACGTTTAACGTCTGACCCTCATATCGTTGCGGTACGAGGTCGATGTCTTGCACCTAAAAATAATGTGCGACGCAAGAAGGGCAACTTTAATGTATCTAATCCAAGTCATATAATTGCAATGGACGTGGATGGTATTGTAGATACAGGTGGTTGTAACAAGTTTGATCTTGTTGGCATGGCTCGACATATTATTAGAATGTTAAATAGTATTAGTGAGGATATGTTTCCTCTTGATGCAGGGTTTATCGCTCATGCATCGTCTTCGGCTGGGCTAAAACCAGGTATCCGAATGCACTTAATACTAGAATCTAATGTTAAAGTAACTCAGGGTCAAATCAAATTCTTATTTACATCTATCAATGAAAGTAGTAGACAAAAGTATGGCTTTGATATTGCCGACTTAGCTTATTACTCTTCCGTACAGCTCCATTATTTTGCAGATCCATTATTTACCGATGGTATAGTAGATCCGTTTAAAGCGGAGGGTGCTTCACGTCTGGTATTTGTTAAGGGTTCTAAAGTAAATTTACCAAATAATCTGGTTGACTATGAAACAACTAGAGGTGAGTTTAAGGAGGAGTTTTACTCTTTACTCGATCAAATTAAAGGTAAAAAAGCTGCCTCTGATAAAGTAGAGGAAACTATCAGCGAACTAGAAGAAGCTGAGGATGGAGTGTATCTACGTATTATTCCTAAACTCTATCACAGGGCTTTAGAGGATGGTGTTGATTTTGCATGGCTAGAAAAAGAAATCCGTCCAGCCCTATCAGAATATATTGCAACTAAAGATAATAGTCGTAATATTCAAGATTACTTTAATAACGGTCGTAAACAGGCTCTGAAAGCGTTTGTTAATAATTCTAAACGCGATATACCTGATGTTTTAAAAGGTATTCCACTTAAAAAGCTAGAAACTAATTCTCTAGAAACTGATAACTTCTTGAAATTAAATACTGTACCACCAGAAGGTTATATGACTTTTGTAAAAGCAAGTCTAGGTACAGGTAAAACTACGGCGGTTGTGCGTTGGTTAGATTCAGGAGTTATTAAAGGTAATTTCTTAGCAATTACCAATACTCGAGCACTGGTATCTTCAAATGCCAAGAAATTTAGTGCAGGACAATATGATAAGTCTGTAGATATGCTTAATTTTAAGCGTGGCGCTATTGACCGTATGTCCACAACTATTCACTCTTTACATAAGTTCAAGAGTTTTATTGGTCAAATTGATGCAATCTTTATCGATGAATGTGATGCAGTAATGAATGACCTATTATTCGCCCCGGTTGTTAAACAACGTCGTGAGTGCATTCAGGTTCTTCGGGATATTCTTGCAACTGCAAAAATAATTATATTATCCGATGGTGATATTAGTGCTGAGACGATTGAAGCATATGGCTCTTTGATTGAGTTTGATAAACCGGTTGCATTTTATAATCATCACCGTAAGATGCTGTCAAAAGCTCATGCTTATGAGTTTCCTGATGAATCCAGTATTTGGGTTGCACTTCAGACTTCTCTAGAGATGGGTGAGAAATCTATTCTGGTATCTGATTGTGGCCCTGATGAGTTGAATGAGAAAGGTATGGCATTACGTCGTAATACGGGTGCATTAGTTAAGGAAATCCACTCAAATTCTACGTCTGATGTGGATATTAGACGTATTCTGGATTACACAACTAATGAGCTAATTGATCAACAAATTGATTGCTTATTATGTAGTCCATCCGTAACTAGTGGTGTTGACTTCAACTATTTTGATAACGTATTCGTTATTACTAGAACCAGCAACCAAGCGCCAAACATGCGTTTCCAAGCAATCAGGCGCGACCGTGGTGCTCAGAACATTTATTATTTTATTGATAAATCTACGAGTGGATTCTCCGCAGGTTCTGAACAATATAACATTGATGAAGGTTGGCTGGAGTTAGCACAGCAATTATACGCACGTCGTAGGGAGCTGGAATCTAGGAACTATACTAGTACCCTACGTTATTATTTGCTTGATCAGGGTGCAACTATTGATATTTTCAGCGAAAGCTGGGGAACTATTGAAGGTGCTGGTAAAGAATATACAGAAGAGCGAATCAAAGCTATTCTACATTCAACTCCTGATTATTGCGCTCCACGTCATGCGGATGCGTATGAAGCTAAACTACTTCTTGTTCGCTATTATCATCTTGAGTCTATTAAAGATGTAACAGTTGAGCATGTTGAACAATATATCAAGGATAAACCGAATGATCGAGCGGCATTCTTCCATAAAATGCACGAGATGTTCTGGGAAGATATTAAGAAGTGTTCAAATGTCACTATCAAACCATTCATAGAAGCTCTGAAAGGTAAGAAGAAAGATTTCTTCCTTAAAACAGGTCAGAGTGCTAACCCAAAATATGCAAGGATGTATCTTGGTATGATGGGTATTGGTAAGGATATGAATACTGAAAATATTGTAGACTGGTACAGAACCTATTGTAAAATCGAGTGTATGCCAATCCCATATAAGTTTATGACTGATGAGGAGAAACATATGCATGATGAAGCAATGGCAGAGCTAGGTGCTAGAAATGACAGTGAAGAATAAAAAATGGGAAACAAGGAAGTTTCCAGTAAAAGAACGTAAAGTTCCTGTTTACGACACTTCGGAAAAGCTATGTAGGGTGGTACCGCATAGACTAGCTGGCATCCCTAATATATCCGAATGGTTACTTAAACAACGGAAAACCAACGTGTCTCTTCGCATCGGCTTTGAGTTAGATAAAGTCTATGCTGAACTTGCTTCTTTGCTCAAGGAATCGTAAAAATTTATTTGCATAGTGCAAAAAATTTCTGTATAATAGATTCATAAATTTGAGAGAGGAGTTTAAATATGGCTGGTTCTCGCAGAAAGAAACATATCCATGAAATCCCGGATGAAGTCTTTAAAAAGGTTATAGAGCATCTGGAGAACGGTGGTACTAAGAAAGCAGCATGTGAAATGCTCGGCGTATCGTCCAACCCAACTATGGAAAGGATGATTGAAGAATGGCAAGACCGCCAGATTCAAGTTGCCGAAATGAAGAAAAAGAAACGTGGCACACTCATTGAAGGCATTGAGTTAGCTAACGTTATTGAGCAGTATTTATCTGGTGATTCTTTTGAAGAAATTGCCGATCGTAATTACCGCTCTGTAGCAATGGTTAAATCTGTTCTGGAACGATATGGTGCTTTGCTTCGTTTGAACGATATTGTAGATCCATTGAATCCTCCAATTATTCCTGATGATGCTGTAGCAGAAGAATTTGCAGTTGGTGAACTTGTTTGGGTTCCTGGATACCAGTGTATCGGTGAAATCAAAAAAGCAATGGATAATCCTGTTGGTTGTTACCGTGTATGGCTCCTATCAGAAGGCAAACAACAGAACGTCCATTATATGAATTACGAGCTAGCTTCTGTTAAACATCTGGAAAAGCTAGGGGTTGATGTAAAATCTCTGGGGTACAAGTGGACTCGTGAAGAAGTAATTTCGTTGATTAACGAAGCTGTTAAGGCTGCCCTGAAACTTGATAAAGAAAAAGGAAAACGCCGTGAGTAAGCTAACTGATTTGCTTAAAGATGGAGATGTAAAATATCTCCAGCGGGATAGCTGGGGTAACTGGGATGCTCGTACTTATTACTCTACTATTATAAAAGTAGATGTTGATAATAATGATATTGTCGAGTTTACCTGGTGGCCCAATGAAGATGGGTATACCAAGTTCGATATAAAAGACGCAACATGGAAAACCACCTCCCTAACCCTAGAAGAAGCTCTGGCGGATGATTGGGAGATCGTTGAGCTAGATGTGTAGCAATTACAGAAAAATTTCAGTTGCTTAATCCTATAATTCTTGATATAATATTCTCATAGTTTGAAAGAACTATTCTGTTTAATTCTTAATTAAGGAAATATAAAATATGACTACTCCAACTCAGTGGACTGATGAACTGTTCGAAAAAATGTCTTCCGAATACGTTGCTCGTATGGAGCAATTCCCAGAGGATGAACGCCCGGGTGTTAGCATGGAAATTGTTAGCGAAATTGCCCAAGAAAATGGTGTAACTCCGAACGGTTTTCGTATGAAGCTGACTAAAGCAGGTTTGTATATCAAGAAAGCTGCTGGCTCTGCTTCTAAATCTAGCGCATCTACTGGAGAAAAAGCTTCCGGTGGTTCTCGTACCTCCAAAGCCCAAGCTCACGCTGATCTTCGCTCAGCATTCTCTGATGCTGGCCTAGCACCAGATTTTCTGGATGATGCAATTATCGACAAACTGACCGGTAAAGCGGCTGCTCATCTGGCAGAAGCAATCCGAGCTATCACTAAGTAATTTTTAGATAAATCCACCAACAAAAGGAACACAGTTATGACCAAAGCTGAAATTATCGCACAATGTGAAAAATTTGGTGAGTTTTATCTTCATTACGAGAAACTTCGTCAGAAAGGAACCACGTACCTTCAGGGTACGATGGAATTTGATCCAGCTCAAGATAAATATCTGGCTGAGCGTATTAAACGTGAACGTATTCGTAAAGCGAAAGATGATGAAATCCTTGTCTTCTCTCGTACTAATGATAGTTTCCGTTTTATTCCTGTCGAGAAAGTCCGCCGTGTGACTAGCCTCCAATCAGAGTTAGATCGTGCTTCTCCAGTAGGCCGATAAGAAGCCAATTAGCCCCTATATGGGGCTTTTTGTGTATTTGGAATATGTAAATGAGCGAACAGGTAAATCAAAACTATGAAGGACACGTTGATGACCAGTCCATCATACTTTGGGAGAAGGAGGGAGAACAAGTAAGATTAACAGTATCTGAATTTCGTGGGAATCTATACATGGGTATTCGTTACTGGCTTCTTGATATTAATGATGAGTGGTTTCCAACGAAATCTGGCTTCTCTTTTCCTTACACCCTAGAAACAACATCACAGCTTTTCTATGCGTTTACACAGATTCTTAGCGAATCTGAGGTTTTACATGAAGTACAGAAACGAGCTGAAGAACTCAAAGCCAAGAATGTCTAGTTCTTGGCTTTTTCTTTATAAATGTATTTGCTTTCAACTCAGTTTTATTATATAATATTTATATAAATTGATGAGAGATATAAATAAATGACTAATGTAAAAGACTTTATTAAACGCTGTCAAGAAGCATATTATCAAGGTATGTCTTTAATCTCTGACGAAGAGTATGATCGTCTGATTAAAAGATTTCCATTAGAAGAAGAGATCGGGCCTAAGGGTGATATTCCACATCTATATCGTATGTATTCTTTACAGAAAGTTTACTATAACCGTGGTGATAAACCACCCTTCAATCCTTTAGGTCAGGTGGAAACCGATAAGTTAGATGGTTGTGCAATTTCTCTGTTATATATTAACGGTGAATTTGTTCAAGCACTAACTCGTGGTAATGGTATTCTGGGGAATGATGTCACAAGCAACGTAAGATTGCTGAACATCCCTAAAAAGATTTCCCAAAAAGTACCTACTCAAATCACTGGTGAAGTTCTAATTACAAAAGAAGTAGAAAATAAACGTAACTTTGCCTCTGGTGCTATTAACCTCAAAGATAGCGATGATTTCGTACAACGTATTGGGGAAGGTGGTTTAATCTTCGTTGCGTATGGTATCCAGTGTTCTGCTGAATCTGTGGGTATTACAGAAGCATATTTAAAAGATATGCTTTGGCTAGAGAATGAGAACTTCTTAACAGTTGTTAATGTGCGTTCCTTCTTTAAATGGATTCCGACGGACGGTAAAGTTGTTCGTATTAATGACAACAACAAATTCTTCCGCGAAGGCTGGACTAATAAATTCCCTCGTGGAGCATTCGCTATTAAAGAGGATGAAGAAGGCGAGATTACAACTCTTACTAAAGTTGAATGGCAGGTAGGGGCTTCTGGTAAAGTAACTCCAGTTGGTTATTTCGAACCGGTAATTATTGATGATGCTACAATTGTTAAAGCAACTCTTAATAACGTTGATTATATTAACTCTCTCGATCTAGAGATCGGTTGCCAGATTCGAGTGATTCGTGCTGGTGGTGTAATCCCGTGCATAGTAGAGCGAGTATACGACTAATGCACAACCCTTTGCTACCCATCTACCATATCGGAATTATAAAGTGGTTATTGACATTTTCGCCGCTTAGGTATATACTATTATCATTCAGTTGAGGGATAGAAAGTTATGGCGAGGGTAAGCAAAGTTAGTTAAAATTGTAGTTGCTAAATGCTTAAATACTTGCTATAATATTTATATAAATTGATAAGGAAGAAATTTGATGAAAATCGAAATTCCAACACAATGTCCCTCTTGTGGTTCTAAGCTAGATCTTGTCAACGGACAATTATTCTGTCGGAATAAGTCCAACTGTCCAGCGCAATCAAGTAAGTTAATTGAGAACTTCTGTACAAAAATGAAGTTAAAGGGCTTTGGTCCAAAAACTATTGAGAAGCTGGAGCTGACGAAGATTTCAGAACTATTTTACCTAACCGAAGAAGATTTGGTTAGAGCCGTGGGTAGCAAGGTTGCCACTAAGTTAATTAGCGAATTAAATACTAAAGTTCGCGGAGACATTGACTTTGGTTCAGTTCTCGGTTCTTTAGGAATCCCTCTAATTGGAGAGGTTGCAGCAAAGAAATTATCCCAAAATTGCACTAGCTTCCACGATGTGAAGGCTGACGGCAAGGCTGGAGAAAATTATAAAGCCTGGCTAAATTCCCCACAAGGCAAGGATGTTATCGAATTACCGTGGAAATTCTCAACTGGTGCTAAAGCTAAAGCTAAAACCGTCGTTACTGATGATTTAGTTGCCCAGCCAAATGGAATCGCGGTATGTATTACCGGATCTTTGCAAGACTTTGCAAATCGAACGGATGCAACAAACTATTTAGAAGGTCTAGGATATACGGTTAAAAAATCCGTTACCAAAGACGTCAAATACCTAATCTGTGAGGATGAATCAAAGCGTTCTTCCTCATCTTATAAGAAAGCCGAAACGAATGGGATAGAAATCCTATCGATTAAAGAACTATTGGAGAAAAATAATAATGTCTAAACTGAACTGGAACGTAGAAGGTGTAACCGAGTCTCTGAAAGCAAAAGCCACTGCTCTGGGTGTTTCTGTAATCTCTCAGGAACAAGTAGCTGCTATCGCTGCTGAACTTGCTACTGAAACTGGCAAAGACGTTACCGCTCGCTCTGTTGGCTCTAAACTGCGTAAAGAAGGTTTCGAAGTACAGAAAGCTAACGAAGTACAGAAATCCCCGTGGACTCCTGAGCAGGAAGCTGAACTGGTTGATTTCCTGAACGCTCATGCTGGTCAGTATACCTATGCTGAAATCGCTGCTGCTGTAGCTGGTGGTCAGTTCGGTGCTAAACAGGTACAGGGTAAAATTCTGAGCCTGGAAATGACCGCTTCTGTTAAACCAACCGAAAAAGCCGCCGCTGTTCGTTCCTTCACTCCGGATGAAGAAACTGATTTTGTTAATCAGGTTGTTGCTGGTGCTACTATTGAAGCTATCGCTGCTCACTTCGGTCGTAATATCAAGCAGATCCGTGGTAAAGCTCTGAGCCTGCTTCGTGAGGGTCGTATCGCTGCTATGCCGGTACAGGAAACCTCAAGTGCTAAAACTCGTGAAGATCTGTTAGAAGGTCTGGATCTGGTTAACATGACTGTTGCTGAGATCGCTGAGAAAACTGGTAAGTCTGAGCGCGGTGTTAAATCTATGCTGTCTCGTCGTGGTCTGGTTGCTAAGGACTATGATGGTGCCGCTAAGCGTGCTAAACTGGATGCAAAAGCTGCGGCTGCTGAATAATCTGGTAAATTAAACCTAAGGGGAGGGGGCTATGCTCCTTCCCCTTTTTGCATTTAGAAGGCACGAAAGCGTGCAAAGGAGAATGACCTTGTTTAACGTGCAAGCTGTAGTGTTGAAGATGCTTCTAGCTTCCGAACAGAAGCAAATAGCATTGGAAACATTCTCAAAACTGCATAAAGATCATTTTAATGACGCTTTCTCCTCAATTTACCAAGCCGTCCAGAATTATTATAAAAAATATAACACAATGCCGTCCATTGACGCACTTATGCTTGAAGCTAATAGGAACGCCCGCCTTTCTCAAGCTCTAGTCGTCTTAGCTAACACTCAAATTCCAGAAGTGAGCATGGAACAGGCACTTGAAGTCCTAGAAGCCGAATATACACAGGATTTATTCCTGAAGCTTCTAGAAACAGACGTGCTTCAAGATTTAACAATGCTGGATCAGGGAGAAATTCTCAACCGAGTTGCCTCCCTTCACTTAAAATTAGAAGAGAAAGTAACGAATACTGGAAAAGTATTCAACGCAGATAACATGCGTATTTTCCAGAGAGAAGAAGATACCAAACTGAACTTAATCGCTCTTGGTATTTGTAATGAGTTCGACGCTCAAATTGGTTTAGCTCGCACAGAAACGTTACTGCTTGGTGGTTGGCGTGGTACTGGTAAATCCATTATCTGTTCAAACATACAGGTTCAGCAATATTTGAATGGAGATATTGCTCCATACTTCTCAATTGAGATGAAAGAACATGAAGTATTTAGACGTAATCTAGCCATGTTAGCTGGGGTATCAGCACTAGCAATGCGTAATAATACTCTAGAAGGTGCAGCTCTATTGAGATTAGCCAGAACTAGAGCTAGAATGTTTAATGGTGGTGAAGAGCTTTTCGATAACTTCGTTAAACAGTACACAATGGCTAAGATGAGTGATTTCTACGATATGGAGAGTAAACTAATAGAAGGATATGAACTACATACTCCTATGATTATCGTTTATGACCCTGAACTGTCCATTACAACAGTTGACGTAGAATTAAATAAATTAGTTGCTAGATATGGCGATAAAGTTACAGTAGCTTTACTGGACTATATTAACCAAACCCGACTTCCAGACTCTAAAACCATTGATATGTATGACTGGAAAGAACAGATGGTTGTTAGCTCGTCTTTCAAATCTATCTGCCAGAAGCATAACGTGGCTGGTGTAGCTCCTTACCAGATCGATCAAGATGGCAGAACACGTATGTCAAAGGGTATTCTTGATTCCGCAGACATGGCTGCTAATCTTAATGCTGCAAAAGCTGATAATGGTCAAGGTGCTATTATGTTTGACTTCGTTAAGACTCGTTCTTCTGATAGCGTGAAGTTTATGCCTAAGATGAACTGGGAAACCCTGCGGATGGATAACACTACCAACCTAGCAATGGAAGATATATCTCAAATGGAAGCTGAGTTCGTTATCCCTATTGAGAAGGATAAGCCGGCTCAACCTAAACGTGCTAAGAAAGACAAAACTGAAAATTCAACAGGTGAACAGGCCAGCGATATATGAGTAGAATAACAGAACTACTTGATCTGAAAGGCATTGAATATAAAGACACAGGTGGGGACATCCTCATCTGTTGTCTCAATCCAGATCATGACGATAAACACCCAAGTTTGCGTATTGATCCTGAAACAGGTATTATGCACTGCTTGAGTTGTGGTTTCGGTAAAGGTATACCGAGCATTTACCATTATTTTAATGAGACTCAGTACCGACAGTCCCCAAGGCTATCGCAAGTACGCAAAAAGATTTCAGAGATTAGGAATGGATCAACGAATCTTGCAATTCCTGAATCTGCTTACCTTTTCGAAGGTGATTTCCGAGGTATAAGTTCTAAGACCTTGAAGAAATATTTTGCTTTCCAACACCAAGCAGACTGGGAAGGCAGAATTGTATTCCCAATCACAGATGCTGTTGGACGCAATATCCTATTTTTGGGTCGTTCTATAAACAGTTCTGCCCCTCCTAAATACTTAGTAAAACCAAAACAAGTTTCACCACCGATTTTCCCTGTACGATATAATACTCCAGTTCTTATTCTAGTTGAAGGTATCTTTGATATGCTGAACCTAGAGGATAATGGTATAGACTATGCTTCTTGCTGCTTTGGTACACATCAGTTTACTTCAGACAACATTGCAGATAAGTTCAGTCCTTATATTATTGCGGGTGTAAAAGTTGTTGTTATCTTACTAGATAATGATGCTTCTGGTAACAAAGCTGCACAAACGTTGGCCAAGCTAATTCGTACAAAAACGCGTTTAACACCTGTAGTTGCTAACTTTCTTCTACCTGAAGGTAAAGACCCGGGTGACTTAAATAAAGAAGAAATTGATATGTTAGCAAAACGTATTGAAATTTTAGTTGCTGAATCGCTTAAAGATTTGGTATAATAATCCTAAATAACTGAGGAGCTACTATGGAATATGTATATATTTATGCGGATGTTCCAGTGTATGATAGTATAACACACAAAGAGGTTAAACTAGAGCGGTTTACAACACTGGAGTCCCTTAATAAACGAAAGAATTTCCATTTATTTGGTGATCCTAAATTACCTGCATCTTATATTTACTTTAAAGTAAAAGATACAGGTCAAGAGGTATACCTAACATATGATTGGGCTGTTGTAGAAAATACTGAGCAATCTATGAAAGCGCTAGGTGCTTTTCTGCGTATAGATGAAGAATTTCGGATACTAGAAAAGCAGCGCAATGAAATGCGTAAATTACTACATACCTATAAATAGTATTTGCTATTATCCCAATATTTTGATATAATATATTGGTAAGTTAGAGAAGAAACACTGAAGTTATACTTACTTACCAAGAGGAGATTAAATTTGAAAATCGCAGTAGTTGATAAAGCTCTAAACAACACTCGTTATGATAAACATTTCCAGCTATACGGCGAGGAAGTTGATGTATTCCATATGTGTAACGAGAAGTTATCTGGTCGTTTGCTTAAAAAGCACATTACTATTGGAACACCAGAAAACCCATTTGATCCGAATGATTATGATTTTGTTATACTAGTAGGTGCTGAACCTTTCCTGTATTTCGCAGATAAGAAAGGCATTGGTGATTATACTGGTAAACGTGTAGAGTATAATGGATATGCTAACTGGATTGCGAGTATCAGCCCAGCCCAGTTACACTTTAAGCCTGAAATGAAACCAGTTTTCGATGCAACAGTAGAGAATATCCACGATATTATCAATGGTCGTGAGAAGATTGCAAAAGCTGGTGATTACCGTCCTATTACTGACCCTGACGAGGCGGAAGAATATATCAAGATGGTGTATAATATGGTTATCGGACCTGTCGCATTCGACTCCGAAACCTCAGCACTATACTGTCGAGATGGTTATCTGCTTGGTGTTTCTATGTCTCACCAAGAATATCAGGGTGTATATATCGATTCTGATTGTCTCACAGAGGTTGCAGTATATTATCTCCAGAAAATTCTGGATAGTGAAAATCACATTATTGTTTTTCACAACCTGAAGTTTGATATGCACTTTTATAAGTACCATTTGGGACTTACCTTTGATAAAGCACATAAAGAACGTAGGCTCCATGATACTATGTTGCAGCATTATGTTCTAGATGAACGTCGTGGTACTCATGGCTTGAAATCTCTAGCAATGAAGTATACCGATATGGGTGACTATGACTTTGAACTAGATAAGTTCAAAGATGATTACTGCAAAGCACATAAAATCAAGAAAGAAGATTTCACCTATGATTTAATTCCGTTTGATATTATGTGGCCTTACGCTGCAAAAGATACCGATGCCACCATACGTTTGCATAACTTCTTCTTACCAAAAATTGAGAAGAATGAAAAACTTTGCAGTCTATACTACGATGTTTTGATGCCTGGCTGCGTGTTCCTGCAACGTGTTGAAGATCGTGGTGTACCAATTTCTATTGATCGCTTGAAAGAAGCACAGTACCAGTTAACCCATAACCTGAATAAGGCTCGTGAGAAACTGTATACTTATCCAGAAGTCGTTCAGCTAGAAAAAGATCAGAACGAAGCGTTTAACCCAAACTCTGTTAAGCAGCTACGTGTTCTTCTGTTTGATTATGTTGGGTTAACTCCAACAGGTAAATTGACAGATACTGGAGCGGACTCTACAGATGCAGAAGCTCTGAACGAACTGTCTACGCAGCATCCAATTGCTAAAACTCTGCTAGAGATTCGTAAGCTGACTAAACTGATCTCTACTTATGTTGAGAAGATTCTTCTGAGCATTGATGCTGATGGTTGTATTCGTACTGGCTTCCACGAACACATGACTACTTCTGGTCGTCTGAGTTCTTCTGGTAAACTGAACCTGCAACAGTTACCTCGTGATGAATCTATTATCAAGGGTTGTGTAGTAGCTCCTCCAGGGTATCGTGTAATCGCATGGGACTTAACAACTGCGGAAGTTTATTATGCTGCTGTTCTATCTGGTGATAGAAATATGCAACAGGTATTTATCAACATGAGAAATGAACCTGATAAATACCCTGACTTCCACTCTAACATCGCACACATGGTATTTAAGCTCCAATGCGAACCTCGTGATGTTAAAAAGTTATTTCCAGCTCTGCGTCAAGCAGCTAAAGCAATCACCTTCGGTATTTTGTATGGTTCTGGTCCGGCTAAAGTAGCTCATTCTGTTAACGAAGCTCTTTTGGAACAGGCTGCTAAGACAGCTGAACCGTTTGTAGAGTGTACTGTTGCAGATGCTAAAGAGTACATTGAAACTTACTTCGGCCAGTTCCCGCAGCTTAAGCGTTGGATTGATAAGTGCCACGATCAGATCAAGAATCATGGATTTATCTACAGTCACTTTGGTCGTAAACGTCGTCTGCATAATATCCACTCAGAAGACCGCGGTGTTCAGGGTGAAGAAATCCGTTCTGGATTTAACGCAATCATTCAGTCTGCTTCTTCTGACAGTCTCCTTTTAGGTGCTGTAGATGCAGATAATGAGATCATTTCTCTTGGCCTAGAACAAGAGATGAAGATTGTTATGCTGGTTCATGACTCCGTAGTTGCTATTGTTCGTGAAGACTTGATCGACCAATACAATGAAATCCTGATTCGTAATATTCAGAAAGACCGTGGTATCAGTATTCCTGGCTGTCCGATTGGTATTGATTCAGATTCTGAAGCTGGAGGTTCTCGTGACTATTCATGTGGTAAGATGAAGAAACAGCACCCATCAATCGCTTGTATTGATGACGATGAATATACTCGTTATGTCAAGGGTGTATTACTTGATGCAGAGTTCGAGTATAAGAAACTAGCTGCAATGGATAAAGAGCATCCAGATCATAGCAAATACAAGGATGATAAGTTTATTGCTGTATGTAAAGATTTGGATAACGTGAGAAGGATTCTCGGTGCTTGATTTCAAATTGCCTGTATATGCTTTACGGGCGTTTGTATCAATTGAGCAAGAAGGTGATTATTCCGTAATTACAACAAGATATAATAAATATGTGCTAGATAACAGGAAGTTGCCTGGCACGTTTTCTCAACGTAGGCTTATTCTATTTGAGAAACGGAAAGAATTACCATACAAGCTCTACCCTATTAGAGGTAGAATATCAATGTTGTCTCAATTAGTTGGGTCAAAGCGTAACCAATTCATAGATTCTGATGGAAATCTTATTAATTGGAAGAAAACTACGTTCTATGATGTTGTCACCTCTAAAGTTTTGCATTCAGCTAGAATTTATAACGGAAAATATCAATGCTATGTAGCTAAAGTTCCATATCCATTTGTATTATCCTATGTTCCAGCTTATATAAGCTATATTATGGTAAATAATAGCCCTGTTATTTATCAAGTCCATCAAGAGGAGCCTGAAATTCCTAGACTTAGAATAAAATTATGAAGGTTGTTATATCTAATAAAGCCTATTTCAAGCCTGATGATGAACTTTGGGATTATTGTAGTAAGCAAACCACTTATCACATTGAGACAATGACTAGTAAATACCCTATTATGTATAAGAATAGCGGTGTTGTTGCTAGAGAGATTAAGTGGATCCCTATCACGCGTCTGGATTTACTAGATGCTAAAGGAGTAAAATACGAATTAGTCGATAAACGCACATTAGCTCCGGTAGATATACCAAAACCTAAGTTCAAGCTGCGTGAAGAAGACCAGCTCCCAATATATGAAGAGTGCGATGATACCTGTATTATTAATGGTAAGCCTGGATTTGGCAAAACTATCCTAGCCCTGGCACTTGCGTATAAATTTGGCCAGAAAACTTTGGTAATTTGTACCAACACATCTATTCGTGAAATGTGGGCGGCAGAAGTTCGTAAATGGTTTGGGTTTGAACCAGGTATCATAGGTTCTGGGAAATACAATATTGATCCACCAATTGTGGTCAGTAATATTCAAACAGTGAATAAACATGCGAATAATCTTTCTAAAGTATTCGGTACTGTTATAGTTGATGAAGTTCACCATTGTGTGGCTACAACTTTCACTAACTTCCTAGAAATATCATGTGCTCGCTATAAGATTGGACTATCTGGAACATTAAAACGTAAAGATGGTCTACAAGTTATGTTCAAAGACTTCTTTGGATATAAGATTTTTAGCCCACCGGTTAATAATACTGTTGCACCTACAATCCATAGGTACTCTGTACCTGTTGAGTTATCAGGAAATCAGAATGTGCCATGGGCATTACGTGCTAATGATGTGTACAACCATCCTGAATATCGAGAGACTATTATAAATCTAGCACACTTATACGTGAATATGGGGCGTAAAGTACTCATTGTAAGTGACAGAACAGAGTTAATCCAAACAGTACTAGAAGCTCTCGCACAGCGTGGTGTTACAACATATGAAATTATAGGGGCGACCCACTTAGATGATCGATTAAAAATTCAGGAAGATATAGCAAAAGGTGGACCTTGTGTACTTGCAGCCGCTCAAAGTATCTTCTCTGAAGGTATTTCTCTTAATGAGTTGTCTTGTTTAATAATGGGAAGTCTCATTAATAATGAATCTCTCATTGAACAGCTTGCAGGACGTGTTCAACGTATTGTCGATGGTAAACTCGACCCTATTGTTGTAGATCTAATTATGAAAGGTGGCACTGGACTAAGACAGGCTTCTGGACGTATGGCAGTATATCGTAACAACGGGTGGAAAACTATTACTATGACTCCGGAGAAAGCAGTTCAATTAGCTAAAATTGCATTTGGCAACAGCTTATAAATGATGTATAATATATACATAAATTTGAGAGAGAAAGTTTCGGATTGATAAGAAAGTCCGAAGCAGAAAAATAAAAATTTTAGTTGCTAAATTCTCTCGAAATCTAGTATAATATATACATAAATTCGAGGAGAAAACAAAAATTAAATTCTTCGATTATGAAAAGCTATACTTACTAGCTAGAGGAAATTCCGACCTAATTATTAAGCTATTCAAAAGAATGCTTGCAGAGCCTGATGCTCACCAATTATTGGTTGGTTCCTCATTCATGTTGAATGAATCAACAATAGTTGATAATCCAAATAAATTGTCTACTAGACAACTGGCAGAATATCTAGGAATTTTAAGTCTACGAAATTATGCCGAATACAAGTTTACAAACGATCCTAGTTTGGACATACAATATGTTCCAGTATGGATACCACGTTTAGTAATCGACACTAACCCACTAATCGCAATTAACAAATCGAAATTAATCTTTAAAGAGGAAATAAAATATGGCTAAGTCTTGGGGCGAAACTACTGGCGGTTCTAACGATAAAATCGAATTCCTGAAGTTCAACAACGGTATCACTCGTGTTCGTATCGTTTCTGGTGTTCTTCCACGTTATGTCTATTGGCTGACTAATAAAGAGGGTAGCGTAGCTCCTTTCGAATGTCTCCGTTTTAACCGTGACAAAGAGAGTTTTGTTCGTGGTAAAGCTGATCCGGTTCATGAGATGGGCTTCTTTGAGAAAGAGCTGGATAAAGACGGTAATCGTGTTCCGCTGAAACCGAAGAAAAACTATATCGCTTTTGTTATCGACCGTTCTGATAACAAACTGAAAGTAATGGAAGTCAAGGCTACTATCCTGAAAGGCATCCAGTCTATCATGAAGCAGCTGAGCCTGGCAACTCCGTTTGATATTGATATTTCTATCGAGAAAAAAGGTAAAGGTTTCGATACTGAGTATGATGTACAGCAGATTGCTGCTATGCAGTTCCAGATTAAGCTGCAAGATCCTAACAGTGCGGAATCTAAGCAATATGCTGCGGATGTCGATCTGATCGGTGAAGCTATGTGTGATGAAGATGGCGACATCATTAAGTTCGAAAAAGTTCCTTCTCTGGAACAAACCTATCCGGTTCCTACCTATGAAGAGCAGAAAGAAGCAATTCTAGCCTTCATGGAGGGTCGTGAGAATAAAGATGATGATGCCAAATCTGGTAATAGCAATGCAGGCTCCCAGAAAGGTATTGACACAGAAGCTGCAAGCGATCTGGACGACTAATAAATAGAGGGGCTTCGGCCCCTTTCTTTTTAACCAATGAGAATATTATTTAGTGCTGATCATCATATCAAACTAGGACAAGATAAAGTTCCAAAGGAATGGCAGAAGCGTCGCTTCCTGATGCTAGGAGAACGGTTAAATGATATATTCCATAATCATAACTGTGATCTTCATATTGCTGGTGGTGATATACTTGATGTTGCCGACCCATCGTCAGAAGAAATAGAGCTGCTTGAACAGTTCATGTCAAGACTCGACCATCCAGGCAAAATCTTTACTGGAAACCATGAAATGCTAACTAAAACCATTTCATGTCTGTATCACTATGCAGGAGTTATTAATAAAGTAACGAGCGGTAAGTGGGAAGTAATTACCAAACCATATCGTTCCCCTGAATTTGATATTGTTCCGTATGATGAAATCCATAAGTCTAAGTGGAAACCATCTGAATCAAAACTATGTTTCACGCATGTTCGTGGTGAAATCCCTCCACATGTAAAACCAGAAATTGATCTAACTAAGTACAACTGTTATGATACTGTAATTGCTGGTGATTTACATTCTTATACTAATAGCCAGACTATCGGATCTACTAGACTCCTCTACCCAGGGTCTCCATTAACTACATCGTTCCATAGAGAACGCACAAAAGGTACAAATGGTTGCTTTATCATTGATACCGACACATTAAAAGTAGAATGGATTGAACTAGGTGATTTACCACAACTGATTCGTAAAACAATCGGAGCAGGCGAAGAGATGGAACCTAGTGATTATGATCGTGTAGTCTACGAAGTTACTGGTGACGTTGTTCAATTAAAGTCTATCAAAGACTCTGATTTATTAGATAAGAAGATTAACCATCGAGTTACTAAAGACGCTAAGTTAAATCTTGTTGATCTTGATATGTTAGGGGAACTTGAACTTTACTTCCGTGAAGTCGAGAAGCTATCTCAAGGCGACATTGATAGAATCTTGGCTAGAGCTGCGAAATATGTCAAAGATTACAATTAAGACACTAAAATTTAGTAACGTTATGTCTTACGGTAAGGACATCGTAATTCATTTCGATAAGAATCCAGTTACTCAACTAATCGGTGGCAATGGGCTAGGGAAATCTACCATCGCCACGGTTATAGAAGAGCTGTTCTATAATAAGAACTCACGTGGTATTAAGAAAGATGCTCTGTTCTCTTGGTCTTCTCCGAAAAAAGAGTATGATATGCACGCTTACTTCTCAAAAGATGAAGATGAGTATGAATTGCATAAAGTAGTTAAATCAACTGCTAAAGTTACACTCATTAAGAATGGGGAAGATATTAGTGGGCATACGGCAACCCAAACATATAAGATGATTGAAGAAATTATGGGTGGTGACTTTCAAACGTTCACCAAGCTGATTTATCAATCAGTGGGTTCCAACCTAGATTTTCTAAAAGCAACAGATGCAACACGTAAGGCTTTTCTTGTTAACTTATTCAATCAAGAACAGTACAAAGAAATGTCAGAAACTATTAAGGCTGACCGTAAAGAAATAGCAAATACCTTAAATAATTTGCAGGGCCAAATGGCTGTAATTACGAAAATCCTTAATGGGAAAAATAATCTAGGAACTTTGCAGGAACCTGTAGAGGTGCCGGAGTTTGATGAAGAGCCATTAGCACAAGAACTTACTGAATCGAAAATTAAGGCGGCATTAGCCAAGTCTCAAGAGGCTAATATTACTAAGTTGCGTAATTTGGACAAAGCTGTACAAGTTGCCGAACAATCTTTCGAACCTTTCAAAAATTTGCCCGCGCCCACCGACCAAAGTGAAGAGATCTCGAGTGTTACGCGTGACCTAACGATTGTGACCTCACGTGCGAGCGAAGTTAAGAAACGTTATCAGAAGTTCAAGCAAGAGGCTTCAAATACTGAATGCCCTACTTGCGGTACTCATCTAGATACAACTGCTGCCCAAAAAGCAATGGATATGGCTAGGGTAGAATATGATCCTCTGTTCAAAGAGAAGCAATCTCTTGAAGCTAAGCTAGAACAGTTGAAGAAAGAACAACTTGAGTACGTTACGTATACTAGAGCAAAGGATGCTTTGGATAAAGCAGTGGTAGCTAGAGACGAGTTCAAAAATTCAATGAGTGATGCTTCTTTTGAAGAACTCAATGTGCAAATCCTACAGGTGCAAATCCGACAGCTAGAACAGGAAATCGCTGATGGCCGCTCTAAGGTTGCAATTGCCAAAGAGCATAATGCAAATGTCGAATTAGCTAATGCAAAATATAAAGCGAAACTAGAACAGATTGAGAAAGCTGAGGCAGAAATGTCTGAGATTACTTCCAAACTGGATGGAGTATCAGAGGCTGTTGCTGATCTCGATATTCTGATCACCGCATTGAAAAATCTGGTAGGGTATAAACTAGAACATAGTGTGAAAGTATTTGAAGAGCTTATCAATAAATACCTTTCTATTATGACTGGTGGTAAGTTCGCACTTGGATTTGAACTTGATGAAACGAAATTACAAGTAGTAATCTTCAATGATGGGAACCGTACCAGTATGGAGAACTGCTCTACTGGTCAGCAAAGTAGAATTAATCTAGCAACCCTGTTAGCTATTCGTATGCTGTTAACATCTATTAGTAAAGTTAATATTAATCTTCTATTCCTTGATGAAGTAATTAGCTTTATTGATACGAAAGGACTTGATACTCTCGTTGAACTATTAAATGAGGAAGAAAGTCTAAATTCTATCATTGTTTCTCATGGGCATACGCATCCATTAGCTCATAAGATTACTGTCAAAAAAGATGCAGAAGGATTTTCCTACTTAGAATAAAACATGGCTGTAGATAGTAGAGAGAAAGGTAAACGTGGAGAATATCAGGTAAGAGATATTTTACGTGAGCGTACAGGTCTTGAGTGGGAACGTGTTCCTGGCTCTGGTGCTTTTGGCCAGAGCCACGGACTGAAGGGTGACATCTACCTTCCACCACAAAGCGGACATATTAGTAAATACTGCTTCGAAGTTAAGTGGTATAAAGATGATAATATATCAAGTAATTTATTTAATGTTGGTGAATCCACTCTAGAGAAGTGGTGGCAGCAGTGCTCACGTGAAGGTGAGCAGATGAACTCCAAGCCTGCATTAATATTCAAAAAAGACAGAGGACAGTGGTTAATAGCTTTGGATAGCTCAGACCCGATGGTTGACAACTTAATGAGTCGTACCCATATGGTGTTAAATAAGAAAGACATGGAAATTGTAATCGGTTTATTTGAGCCGTGGCTACATAATGCATCTGTTGAGGACTTAATTAAATAATGAGTAAATCCTGGGGAAAATTTATTGAAGAAGAGGAAGCTGAAATGGCTTCCCGTCGTAACCTAATGATTGTCGATGGAACTAACTTAGGCTTTCGCTTCAAGCATAACAACAGTAAAAAACCATTTGCCTCAAGTTATGTTTCTACTATTCAGTCTCTAGCAAAATCTTATTCTGCTAGAACTACAATAGTTTTAGGAGATAAAGGGAAGTCTGCATTCCGCTTAGAGCATCTCCCCGAGTATAAAGGGAATCGAGATGAGAAATACTCGCAGCGTACGGAAGAGGAGAAAGCACTAGATGAACAGTTCTTCGAGTATTTGAAAGATGCTTTCGAATTATGTGAAACTACATTCCCAACTTTCACTATTCGTGGTGTAGAAGCAGATGATATGGCGGCTTATATTGTTAAACTCATTGGGCATCTATATGATCATGTTTGGTTAATCTCTACAGATGGTGACTGGGATACTTTATTAACAGATAAAGTTTCTCGTTTTTCTTTCACAACACGTCGTGAATACCATCTTCGTGATATGTATGAGCATCATAATGTTGACGATGTAGAGCAGTTTATCTCTCTAAAAGCAATTATGGGTGATTTAGGGGATAATATCCGTGGTGTTGAAGGTATTGGGGCAAAACGCGGGTATAACATTATTCGTGAGTTTGGCAACGTATTGGATATTATTGATCAGCTCCCACTACCTGGAAAACAGAAATATATACAGAATTTAAATGCTTCGGAAGAATTGCTTTATCGAAACCTAATTCTGGTTGATTTACCTACCTACTGTGTGGATGCTATTGCTGCTGTAGGTCAAGACGTATTAGATAAGTTTACAAAAGATATTTTGGAGATTGCAGAACAATGATTAAAATTAAATTAACTCATCCAGATTGTATGCCTAAGATTGGTTCCGAAGATGCCGCAGGTATGGATCTGCGAGCATTCTTTGGTACTAACCCTGCAGCGGATCTACGTGCTATTGCACCCGGCAAATCCTTAATGATTGACACCGGTGTCGCGGTAGAAATTCCGCGAGGTTGGTTCGGTTTGGTAGTTCCTCGCAGCTCTTTAGGTAAGCGTCATCTAATGATCGCAAACACCGTGGGAGTGATCGACTCAGATTATCGTGGTACTATTAAGATGAACCTCTATAATTACGGTTCTGAAATGCAAACACTGGAAAATTTCGAGAGACTTTGTCAATTGGTAGTGCTACCACATTATTCAACTCATAATTTTGAAATCGTTGATGAGTTAGAAGAGACTGTACGTGGGGAAGGGGGATTTGGAAGCTCAGGAAATAAATAATCTACGTATCAAATAAATAATAAACCCCAGTGGATTTTGTCCACTGGGGTTTTCTTTTACTTAGCTTTCAATACGTTTATTTCTTCTTGCAATTCTTCAACTTTAGTAATAAGCCACTTAATCGCAGCAACGGAATCAAGTAACATAACATTTTCGTCAATGGCTAACGTTTTTTCTCTCCCAGGGTCTCCATATTCCCGCACATATTGGGGATCTATTTTCTGTAAATCCTGAGCTATAAAACCACGGCGCACCTGTTCATTCTCGTCATTTTTATAAATGTATGATTTATATGACATCTGTTTAATATTACTTATTGCAATATTAGTATCAAT